>Ga0210377_10000022_pt1 | contig 154317 bp, 116 predicted proteins | sample PLM4_65_b1redo_FD_155480 | JGI IMG/M metagenome (GOLD analysis project Ga0210377, IMG submission 155480) | Groundwater sediment microbial communities from an aquifer in East River, Colorado, USA - PLM4_65_b1 redo | ecosystem: Environmental > Terrestrial > Soil > Riparian zone | place: USA... | reverse complement strand
AGAACCGCCCCGTTGGGCGAAGGGGGCCGAGCGGGTCGGCGGGCCGTCCGCTGGCCGCTCCGCTCGCTTGCGCTCGCTCCGCAGCCAGCGGAGCTTCATTCGATGCTCTTGTATCCTTGGACATACGCCAACTCCTTTCAGGGGATAGTATCCCCTAAATGTGTGTCCAAGCAAACCCTAGGGCGGAGGAAACTCCACGTGACCTCGGGTTCATTGTCCGATCGGAACTCAGAGCGTTAAAAGTCTCCTGGCGCACCACTGCATGTTATCATCAGAAACGAGCGTCAACTCACAATCCTGCGATTTGCCTTGACGGGCAGGTGGCTGATTTGCTATAAAGAGATGTATGAAGCATGACAGGTTTTGGCTTTCCGGCAGGCGAAACTGCTGTCGTCTTTTTTGGGCTTGTGAGTGAGGTGATGAATTTTGAAACAAGGATTTCGCCTCTGGGCATTTTTACATTTCAATTAACATTCCATATTGAGTTCGCGAAGGAGAATTCTTATGTGTAGAAGGTTGGCCTGTCTGACGTTTGTTGTCTTGGTCCTGGGTCTGGCCCAAAGTGGGTGGGGGACGACGAAGATCATCATCGTCACCAACAATCCAGGCGACGAAGCAGACTACACGCCGTTTCTAAAGAGCATTCTGGGCTATGACATTACTGTCGAGGTGGAGGATGACAAATACATCGACCCGTTGGGCGCTGCCGCGAAAGCGGATCTGCAGGCGGCGGACCTCATCATTGTCTCCCGCAGGACAAGCAGTGGGAATTTCAGTGCTGAGATCGGATTCTGGAACGGTCTGAAAACACCGATGATTCTTCACAGTGCCTTTCTTATCGGGGACAGCCGGTGGAGATGGATGCCCGGTGGCAACGAGAATGTGAACCTCACAGATGTGAGCGTTTTTGATCAGAAGGATCCCATTCTCGGTGGCGTGACCGTTACAGACGGCCAGGTGAAAATCTTCTCCACCCTCGTTCCGGGGCTTGATGTTTCTAATCAGGGCTCTGCCGGCAACGGCACGAAGGTCGCAACACCGGCGGGCAAGGACAAGGTTATGATCGCCCGCTGGGAGGCCGGGACTGAATATTACCCAGGTTCCGGACAGATTGCCGGTGGCCCGCGCGTCTTTTTCGGCATGCGCACCGATGAGTTCTTCCCCTTTGTCACCGACGACGGGAAAAAGATGCTTGAGAATGCGATCCTTATGTTGCTGGGGCTTCTCCGCGGTGCCCCAATAGCATCGGACCCAAGTCCAGCTGATGCGGAAACAGACATCCCCCGCGGCGTGGTCCTTGCTTGGACACCCGGAGAGTCGATTAACGCACATGATGTGTACTTTGGCACAAGTTTCGCCGATGTAAACGATGCCGGCAGAGGTAATCTTTTGGACGTATTACGCAGTAAAGGACAGAGTGCCAACGCTTATGCTCCTGTCGATCTTCTCGAATTTGGCCGGACCTATTACTGGCGGATCGACGAGGTTGCGGCACCGCCTAATTCCACGGTATTCAAAGGCAATGTCTGGAGTTTCACGGTCGAGCCGTTTGCCTTTCAAGCCAAGGATTTGATTGCCACAGCCTCCAGCTCTTCGATAGGTAAAGGACCCGAAAATACTGTTAATGGCTCCGGATTAGACGCTGATGGCCTGCACTCGACCGAAGATGGAACCATGTGGCTCAGTGTCCTCAATGGGGCTCAGCCCACCTGGATCCAGTATGAATTCGACAAGGTCTACAAGCTTAATGAGATGTGGGTCTGGAACCATAATGGCGCGTATGAGCAGATGATAGGCATTGGGGCCAGGAATGTTACCATTGAGTATGCGCTGGATGGGGCCAACTATCAGACATTGGGAACCACTCACGAGTTTGCCCAGGCGCCCGGTGCGCCTGATTATGCGCACAATACCGCCGTTGATTTTGCCGGCGCAATAGCAAAATACGTCAGGCTTACGGTGAACAGCAACTGGGGAGGCATCTTTACCCAGTATGGCCTCAGTGAGGTTCGCTTCTTCTACATCCCCACATATGTGAGAAAGCCCTACCCGGATTCAGGAGCTACAGACGTGGACTTGGATATAGTTCTCACTTGGCGCGCGGGGCGAGAAGCGGCCGAACACAATGTGTACCTCGGCACGAATCAGCAGGCTGTCACGGATGGGACTGCGCCTGTCGTGGCTACGACCGAAGCCAGCTATGAACCCTTATCTCTCGACTTGGGCACGACCTACTATTGGCGTGTTGAAGAGGTCAATGACTTCCAGACACCTGCGAAGTGGGAAGGCGATGTCTGGAACTTCACGACTCGTGACTACCTTGTGGTGGATGATTTTGAATCCTACAACGACATTCCTGAGGGAGAAGAAGGCAGCAATCTGGTATATGCGACGTGGGTAGATGGATTTGGAACCACGACAAACGGCTCGACCGTGGGTTATATTGAGCCGTTCCAGCCTTCCATGGAGACCGGGATTGTTCATGGCGGCAACCAATCCGTGCCATTAGCGTACGACAATAGCATGGCAGGTCTATCTGAGGTTACCGCGAACCCCAGCGGCCTTCCGATTGGCGGGGATTGGACAAGAGGTTCACCTCAAACATTAGTCCTGTGGTTCTATGGTGATCCAGGTAATGCTATTACTGAACAAATGTACGTCAAGGTTAACGGTGTCAAGGCGGCATATCCTGGTGATGCGGCAGACATAGCCGCAGCAACGTGGAAGCCGTTCGAAATCAACCTGGCAACTTTAGACATCAATATTGACAATGTAACGCAGCTAAGTATCGGCTTTGAAAGGACTGGCCCAAGCAGAGGCACAGGTATTGTATTCATCGATGACATTCGGCTGTATCGGTCGGCCCCTGCGGCTCCATAGAAAGAGATTGGGATCGAAGTGGATGCGGTGGCTCAGACGACACTGAAATTCTCGGATGGTAGTCTGTGCGTTGGTGCTGGCATAACTCTTGATGCAGCGACTTTCTTCTCCGGCCTGATCGACGACATCCGCATCTACAACCGCGCGGTGAGACCATAAGCAATCGAAGTTCGCACACAGCAGGCCACATCCGAAGGAAACAGAACGTCCATAATACCATGAGGGCTGGCAGCTTTCCCGTAAGGGACGCCTTAGGCGGAGAGAGTTGTCAGCCCTTCCTTTTTTTGGCATCGTGCACCTATGAAGAGCTCAAAGTCAAACGCTAAAATCCCTGTTGCCACAAAGATTTTCCTTTGAGGCATCTACGGTACGACGTTTCAGCCAAGTCTCGTAGCTTATCCTGTGCTGCTTTTGCCCAGGGGAAACGATTAAACCCGTACTGATCGGCCGGCGAAATGTTTTGGCCGGATGAGAGAGTGAATATATAATCGAAGCCGTTAATACGGGCAACTTATGCGCCCATTCGTGCAAGAGGCTCTCTATGACATGCGTTGGCTTATGTGCTGTTATTCCCGTCATCCTGGCGACGGCGACTTTGTCGCCGGATTTGAAAGAAGAGCTGAGGGTTTCGCTCTCGTGGGGTCATCAAGCCGGGCGGTCCACGTCGCAGTACATAAGACTTCTGGCCGAGGGAGCCGAGGTCCAAAATGCTAAGGCATACAGTCTGGAATCGGACGATGCCATTACAGACAACACACTGACAACGCACACGGGTGGAGGCGACATAGATGGCGTGGAATTTACCCTTCGATATACGCCGGGGCAAATCAAGACTATTGGTAATCTGCAGAGCATTTGGTCGGATCTAATTGCGCGCAGCGACGGCCAGACGGTTCAGCGACTCAAGCAGGACCCGGCCTATCGGCCTGATTCGCGAAAGCTGACTGTCCGGATGGATGAGGCGGGCGCCAGGGGATTCAGCATTACCGTGGACCAGATGCTTGAGAGTAAGGTGTTCTGGATACCTTCGCTCGGCGTTTACCTGACTGCCGGTGATGCTCCGATTTCATTCGCAGATCATCTCAGAGAGCTTGATGCGTACAAAGGTAAGCGCATTTTGGAGCAGGTCCGGCGTGAGCCGCAGGCGACTTACGAGCAGTACGCCGCACGCTGGGAGGATATGGGCAGCCCGGCGTATCAGAATCGTCATACGGTTCAGCCCGGTCATATTGTAGGGGTCGCATGGGACAGTGCTCTGTATAAGTTCGGCATCGACCGCGGGGCAGGCATCTGGAACGACTACGGCAATCCGGACCGTTTTCGATTCTGGTTTGACTTCGGAGATCTGGCCAGGGGGATTCAGAAATCGTGGAAAGGCCAGCGACTTGCCGATGGGCTGCCTGTCATCACAACAGTCATCGAGCAGGAAGACGTGCGGTACGAGGTGGAACAGTATGCCTATCCTCTAAACGGGCCGCCGGACGAAAGGCGAGGCGACATCCCCATGGTACTGCTGCAGAAAGTCAAGGTCACGAACCTGCAAAGCCGGGACGTGACGTTGTCCGTGAATGTGCACCATCGCAGGGGGTTCGATTCGGCTGATACAGGGGAGATGACGTACCGCAGCGAAGGCGACACGTTCATTTTCGAAGAGAATACCAGCCGGCGAATTCTGTTTGCGGTCGACGGTTCCGACATGGAAATCAGCTCATACGTTACGAAGCAAGACCCGGCGCAGCCGGATGACAAAACCGCAGCGCTTTGGAAGCAATTCGACACGGTCCTGACCTTTAAGCTAAATGCAACTGCAAGTAAGGAGTTCATCGTAAAACTTCCATCACCGATGGTATTGCCTGGGGACCGGGATAAGCTAATCAAGTTAGACTACGACGCATCTCGCCGGGACACGTTGAAGTTCTGGAGCGACTATGCTGCACGAGGGGCGCAATTCCGGGTCCCTGAAAAGGCGGTCAACGACTTGTTCCGCGCAAACCTCTGGCATGCCCTGCGTCTTCCCCGGCGCCACGGCGGCAGCGAGGAAGACGTGAGAATCGACCTGCCGTATTCCAACTTTGCCTACGACCAGCACGGTACGCCCTGGCCGGTCAACCAGGCCGTCTATGTGGACTACATGATCTACGGCCTGCGAGGATACGACGATATTGCGACCGAAGAACTGCTAACGATATACCGCAACAACCAGCAGGCGGATGGCCGTGTGGCCGGCTATGCGAACTGGGGCGTCTATACGCCGTCGATGATCTACACGGCGGCGAAGAACTACCGGCTTTCCGGCAACCGGGACCAGTTCGAGCGACTGCTGCCCTGCACGCTCAACGCACTGGACTGGTGTCTCGGCCAGATACGCAGCGCCCGAGCGAATCAAAGTCAAACCGCCGGCCTGATAGGATCGCCTTTGAACGACCTGACCGGCGAAGGGGTATGGGCCTTCACTCAGGCGTACGTCTATGCGGCTCTTGAGGTGCTGGGCAAGGCCCTCGAGGAAATCGGACATCCTCGGGCGAAGGAGTGTCTTGAAGCGGCCGCGAGCTTCCGCCAGTCCGTCCAACAGGCGTTTGCAGCCGCATCTGTACGTTCACCTCTGGTGCAACTGCGGGACCATACCTGGACGCCGTACGTGCCGTGTGAGGCGACGAAGTCGGGCCGGCTGTTTGCGCAATGGTATCCCACAGACGTGGACACCGGGGCGACTCACCTGTTGCGGCTGGGAGCGTTGCCGGCCGATAGCGCGCTGGCCGAATGTCTTCTGAACGACCACGAGGATAATCTATACCTGCACGGCTGGGGTATGGCCAATGAGCCGGTGTATAATCCACAAGCGACTGCATACTTGCTGCGAGACGAGCCTGATGCGGTGATAAGGGCGTTCTACAGCTATATGGCCTGTGCGTTCAGCCATTCGACGCTTGAACCTGTGGAGCACCGCTGGGGCTGGGGACAATACTTCGGTCCGCCGAGCACCGACGGCGCCTGGTTCGAGCTCTATCGGCATATACTGATTCACGAGCTTGACGATGCTTCGACTTCGCTCAGCATGGTGAGCCCGTCGAACCACAACACGCTGCTGCTCTTGCAGGCAACGCCGCGCAAGTGGCTGGAGGATGGAAAGAGAATCGAAGTGGAGCGAGCACCGACTTACTATGGCCTGCTATCCATGAGCGTTGAAAGCAAAGCGGCGTCCGGGCAGTTGACCGCTCAAATAGAAATGCCGCAGCGTAGCACGCCCGGCCGGCTCCTCGTTCGATTTCGTCATCCGCAAAAGAAAGCGATGAGCGCGGTCAGCGTCAATGGGCGGGACTGGGCCGACTATGATGCTCAGAAAGAATGGGTCGTGATTCCGGAGCCCCGCGAGGAACGCTATACCATTATTGTCCATTATTAAGACAGGGAATGTTTTATGAGACTTACCACTGTGCTTTTTTTGAGTACGCTTGTCCTGCCCTTGGCCGGGCGCGCCCAGGAGCAGGCCGTACAGGTGACCGTATCGCTGGAAGACCGCCTGGGACCAATGGAGATCGACCAGATGGCGCTGGGTCAGGGAGGTCTTTCTGCTGAGCCTATGTGGGACAATCGCATCGCTGAGATTCGCGCCTTGCGGCCGAGCATGATTCGCTTGTTCATCCAGGAGTATTTTGACCTGTTGCCTGAGCCGGACCGCTATCATTTCGACGCATTGGATCGTTCAGTCGATACGATTCTTAAGACCGATGCAGAGCCGCTTATGTGCATCTGTTTTAAGCCGCGTGTGCTGTTTCCTGAAATCAACCAGGACGTCGTGGAGCCGAACGATTACGACCGCTGGGAGAAACTCATCTTCAATCTCGTCCGGCACTACAAGGATAAGAATGCGCCAATTCGGTATTGGGAGGTCGCCAACGAGCCGGACATCGGCGAAGACGGCGGGTGCCCATATCGCTTCAAGCCCGAAAGCTATGTTCGCTACTACAAGCACACGGTAGACGCCATTCTGCGGGCGGACCCTGAAGCACGCGTCGGAGGTCCGGCTCTGGCCAACGTCCGCTCACCCATTCTGCCGGCCCTTCTGGAATTCTGCGAGAAACAGAAAGTGCCGCTGCACTTCGTTTCATGGCATATCTACAGCAGCAGTCCGCAACAGATTCGCGGTACAATCGACTACGTTAACGAGCTGCTGAAGAAGCATCCGGATACGAATGCAGAAACCATGCTTAACGAGTGGAACATGGATCTGTCAAATCCTCCAAAGGACCCGCGCTTCCAGCCCTGTTTCGTTGCAGAGGTGATCTGGCAGATGAAGGAAGCCGGACTTGACTACTCGTGCTATTACCATATCCGGGATTACCACGTGGCGTTCGAGCCTTTTGCCAGGTTTATGTCACCGGGTGGAACGGCGTTCATGTACAAATGGTGGAATCGCAGGCCTCAGTATGACGGCCTGTTCGACTACCAGAACACGGTGCGGCCGACGTATTTTACTTTCAAGCTGCTGTCGCGCCTCACCGGCGAGCGATTGCGCCTGACTTCGAGCAGCGAAACGGTTCGCGGATTGGCAAGCTGGGACCAGAAGCTGCAATTGTACAATGTGCTTGTCTGGAATTTCTCGCCATCGCCCGCCGGAGTGAAACTCAGCTTCACCGGCGCCGCCTCCAGTCTTCTGGCGAGGCCCATTGTGTTGGATGCCGCCTCGGGCAGCTACGACGAGAACTCCCGGCTCAGGATCGAGCCTCCCGTGGAGTTGAAGCCCGGCGGAACAAGTACAGAAGCCCAGCTCGAGCCGTACGGAATCAGGTTCTGGTCGGTCGAGCGTCAAAAGTGATTTGAAAATGGCTCCGGCAAATCCGGACCACAAAGGAGGTGCAAGATACTCAACAAGGCAATGATTTCTCGTAAGTTCAAACGTCGGACGACAGCATTTTTTTTCGCCGTTCTGTTCATAGCTGGCCTACCCGTGGGCAAGACAAATGCTGCAGCAGCGTCCGTCGGCGAAGATATTTCGGTCAGGCTTCTGTCCGAGGAGGTGCATGACAAGGGCTGGATTGTGTTCAGCGCCCGCTCTGACAAGGGTGATTGGGACTTATTCCTATGCAGGCCGGACGGAGATGCTTTGCACAACATCACGAGAACTCCTGAGTATAACGAGGCGGCACCCCAGTTCTCACGCGACGGCCGCAGGCTGCTCTTCCGGCGTCTGCCTCGCGATGAGCAAATCGACGGCAACCGTTACGGCACGCAGGGCGCCCTGGTCATAGCCAGCAGCGACGGGACCGGTGCGGAAGTCTTCGGTGAGAATAGTGAGTATCCCTGGGCAAGCTGGAGTCCGGACGGTAAGCAGATCGCCTGCCTGTCCATAGAAGGAGTCTCTTTCGTCGATGTCGCAAGCCGGCAGGTGGTCCGTCGTCTGAATCGGCAAGGTTTCTTCCAGCAGTTGACATGGTCGCCCGACGGTAAATGGCTGTGCGGCGTGGCCAATTCGTTCGGCACCGGCTGGTCTGTCGCCAGAATGAACGCCCTTACCGGCCAGACCAATGCGGTCAGCCTGGTGAACTGTTGCACGCCCGATTGGTTTGCGGATGGCAAACACTTGATCTTTTCCAACCGTCCCCCCGGCCAGAAAGCCAACGATGGGTACGGCTGGACACAGTTGTGGATGGCCGATGCGGAGGGGACGGAGCGAAAGCTGGTTTACGCTGAAGAAGGCCGGCATGCATACGGCGGGCAGGTCTCGCCCGACGGCAAATACGTTATTTTTACGGGCAATGTGCAGGAGAACGGCGATACCGGCAATGTCGGTTCGCCTATGGCCCTTATGCGGCTCGCGGATATGCCGATCGTTGCAGGTCAGGACGGCGAAGCTCGCTCGATGTATCCCGATGCAAAGAAGGGCCCTGTGCTGAAACTGCCCGTCGGCTGGGAGCCTTGCTGGACATTCATCGAGATTGGGACCGATACGGGCGCCGCCCGCCAGGCCAAAAGCGGCGACAGTGTTGGAGCCAGCTCCCTGCCCCAGAACACGGACCCGGAGGTAATCGCGCTGGCGGAGGAGTTACACAGCAAAGGCTGGATTGTCTTCAGTGCGGCGACCGGTAAGGGCGACTGGGATCTTTTTCTCGCGTGCCCCGACGGGTCGGACCGGCGGCCGATAACCGATACTCGCGATTACAACGAGGCCGGGGCGCGGTTCTCACCCGATGGAACGAGACTGCTCTATTATCGATTGGCCGCCGCCGAGCAGATTGACAACAACACGTACGGCACGTATGAGCTGGTCGCCGCCGATTCCAACGGCGCCAATCCCGTGGTCTATGGGAACCGCTTCAAATGGGCTTCGTGGGGACCAGACGGCAGCCAGATAGCGTGCCTGGACACAGGGGGCATACAGATCATCGACATTACGACCCGACGCATCGTCAGAGAGTTACCCCGCAAAGGGGTGGTTCAGCAGCTTGCCTGGTCGCCCGACGGAAAGTGGTTTGCGGGCACAGCCAACGGTCTGGGAATTGCCTGGACCATCGGAAAGCTCAGCGCCGGCACAGGTCAAATTGACGCTGTAAGCGAAACCGACCGCTACAACTGTACGCCGGACTGGCTGGGTGATTCCGAGCGTATCATTTACTCACGAGGAATCGTGCCGGATTCTGCGGGCTGGGCACAGTTGTGGGTGACCGCCGGCGGCGGAGACCCGAGGCGAATGCTCTATGCGGAAGACGGCCGCCATATCTACGGCGGCTGCGTCTCTCCCGACGGGGCGTACGTCCTGTTTACACGCAGCAAAGAAGACCTCGGCAAGGTGGACAATTCGCAAACGACCATGGCCATTGTCCGCTGGAAAGATACACCGATGATCGGCCGAGGCAGTGAATCTCTGCGTGCAAATTATCCCGATGCACGAAGTGGGCCGCTGCTGGACTTGTCGTGGGGCTGGGAGCCGCACTGGACTTACAATCAGATAGCCCTTGCGGCCAAATGAATTCCGATACGAATGTGAACACGAAAGTGAAAGGCGATAAATAATGGGCAAGAGGATCGTGATAAGCCTTATCTGCGCGACGATAGTTTTGCACGGCCTGATCTGTCTATCCTGTAGAAAAGAGCCAAATCCGGCGGCTGCCGGCGGGCAAGACCCGAACGTCACGTCCATGGGCCATATTGAAGTAACCGCCCGCCTGGCGGAGATACCTGAAGGCGCGATCTTCAAGCGAGAGCTGTATGACTATGCAACTATCCTGAAATACAACGTCCTCAAGGTGCACAGAGGGCAGGTGGGAGCAGAGACTATTTACGTCGGCCATTACAATCCCTTCAAGCCCCGAAGCCAGGCCGCGGATAAGCAAGTCCCAGGCATAGGCGGGAATCTCACGAGCTTCAGAGCGGGCCAGATTCATCGGATGGCGCTGGAGACGCCGATTGATGACTACTTCATGGGGGGAATCATAAACAAGTATTTTGGAAAGTTTGACGGGCCCATTTATTGGGCGGTCTGGACCAACGAAGTTTCGAAATAACACTCCATGAGCTTCACGTCGCACATATTCGTGTTCTATTTCCTGCCGCTTGTTTTGCTGGGCTACGCCCTGATACCACAGACTTTCCGGCGATTGCGCACGGCCTTCCTCCTCATTGTTAGTTACGCCTTCTATGGCTGGCTGAATCCCTGGTTCGTGGTAATTGTTCTTGGGACGACTTGCTTTAATTACATTCTGTCGGAGCGAATGACGCAATCTGAAAGCAAGGATGTGCGCCGCGTATTGATCGCGCTCGCAGTGGCAATGAACCTGGTCCTGCTTGCCTTTTTCAAATACGCCGTGTTTTTCCAGGACAACTTCAACGGCATTCTGAGATTCTGCGGCTCCGGCACGATGCCCGTCCTGCACGTCGTCTTGCCCGTGGGAATCTCGTTCTATACGTTTAGAGTTCTCAGCTACGTCATCGATGTCTATCGCGGCCTTCAGCCGGCGCGTTCCTTTCTCGACTTTGCCTGCTATGTTGCCTTCTTTCCGCAATTACTTTCGGGGCCGATACAGCGTTACGGAACAATCGACGACAAATCAGAGACGACGGCCACGTTTGCCGATCAGCTTGCTACGCCAACGAAAAGCCTGTCCAGGTTTTCCTATGGCGCAGCGCTCTTTGTTCTCGGTTTTGCCAAGAAAGTGCTTCTGGCCGATATAGTGGGGCAAGCGGCCGACGCCGTATTTGCGGCTGAGGCGCCGGGAACTCTGGACGTTTGGTTCGGAGCGGCGGCGTACACGTTCCAGTTGTACTTTGACTTCTCCGCCTACTCGGAGATGGCCATCGGCCTGGGAGCCATGTTTGGCTTTGAATGCCCCAGAAACTTCAACGCGCCCTATCGGGCCAACAGCATAACGGATTTTTGGAGGCGCTGGCACATTTCACTCTCGAGCTGGTTTAGAGACTACCTGTACATACCGCTCGGCGGCAATCGCAAAGGCGCCGTCCGATCCTACTTCAATCTTGTGACGGTATTTCTATTGTGCGGCTTGTGGCATGGTGCGAGCTGGACGTTTATCGTCTGGGGCGCCTATCACGGTGCTTTTCTCGTACTTGAACGCTTACTGGGCAAAAGGACCGTCTATTCTTTCCTGCCTCGACCTCTGCAAATAATCGCTACTTTTGTGGTCATCACAGTAGGCTGGGTTCTCTTTCGCTCGCCGGATATGAGCCATGCCTGGAGATTTCTTGAGACCATGTTTACGCTCTCTGAGCCACACGGCGGTTCTATCCTGCTGGGCCCTCTCATATACACACGGGGGCATTTGCTGGCGATTGGTCTGTGTGCGTTGCTCGCGTTCCAGCCGGTGCAGGCCTTTGACTGGGCAAAGAGCCTGACCTGGTTCAGGGCGGCGATATTGGTTGGGTTATTCTGTCTGTCGCTGATGGTCATGTTCGCACACACCTTCAGCTCGTTCTTGTACTTCCGGTTTTAGGGGCAAAGCGTGCTTTACAATCGAAACGGATACATCTTCCTGACAGCAGCCTTTTTGGCTTTGATTTGCAGTGCCGGCCTTGTTCAGATAGCTGTAGATTTGCGCGAAGGGCGGGCTCCGCAAGTAACCGAGCTTTTTGTCCGGATGCCTACCAGTGCCAACCTGAGGGCATTCGAGACGGATTCCCAGGACAACTGTTGGCTGACCCAAAGACTCAGGCCGTATGTGCAGTACGCTCAATTCCTGGCTTTGCGGGAACTCGGGGACAAAGTAGTTGTTGGCGAAGATAACTGGCTCTTCTATAAGCCGGCTGTGCAGTACCTGGTCGAACCGTGGCCGCTCGGCTCGGTATGTGATCAGGGTAACGTGATCACGGCGGTTGTCTCCTTCAGAGATCAGTTGGCCGAGCGAGGCATACATCTGCTCGTCATACCCGTGCCTAACAAGGCAAGCGTTTATCCTGACATGCTGACCAGGCAGGCAAAAGACAAAGATGAGCCCGTCAATGCCAGGACCATCGAGGTCATGCGCCGGCTGCGAGAAGCCGGGGTGGAAGTGGTCGATCTCTTCGCACTATTCAAACAGGCTCGTGCGGACTCGTCTGATGGTGAGGCGACGAAATACTATCTGGTCCAGGACAGCCATTGGTCACCGGATGGTGTTCGGCTTGCAGCAAAGGCCGTCGCCCAAAGACTTATTGATTTGGGCTGGGTGGAGAAGGGACAGACCGAATATGCGCTGAAGTCAGTAACGATAGAGCGACGCGGGGACATTTTGAAGATGATCCAGTCGCCGCAGATTGAAAGGCAATTCGAGCCGGAGCAGATCGACTGTACACAGGTAATCAACCGCGCGACCAAACAACCTTACCAAGACGATCCAAATTCCGAAGTCCTTGTGTTAGGGGACAGCTTCCTTCGCATCTACAGTCACGATGAACCCAGCGCCGCAGGCTTTGTGGAGCACCTGGCATACGAGCTTGGATTCGCTCTTACTGCAATCGTGAATGACGGAGGAGCCTCCACGCTTGTCCGGCAGCAGCTCGGCCGTAATCCCAGGCTGCTCGCCAACAAGAAAGTGATCGTCTGGGAGTTCGTGGAACGCGATATTCGTTTCGGCGCCGAAGGATGGCAGATAGTTCCCTTGCCATAACGCATTAGGTTTTTCCCGCGACATCGGCACAAACAACAGGCATACTGGAACCTTCTTCTCCGGCCTGATCGATGATCTCCGCATTTACGATGTAGCCCAGGGCACCGTGGTTTTAGTCCGCCGCCTTCCACGATCTTACTCCCCCCTTTACAACCCGCCGGCGGACAAGTCCGTCTCCGTAAACCCGCCCGGCAGACCCAGGCCATTGGACAGCCCTACAATCGCATCCTGCGATGCCACGGCCAATTCGCCAGCCTGAACTTCCCAAATTTAGCCACAGAGGGCACAGAGGACACCGAGAAATAGTCGATACTCGATTCTGGATTCTCGATGCTTGTCATTCCTGCGAAAGCAGGAATCCAGCAACTCTCACCACGAAGGTCACGAAGAAATGCTAAGAAATAACCGCGGATTGCGCGGATGACGCAGATTTGTAGGGTGGCGGCTTGCCCCACCAATAGCAAATCGTCAATCCGTTCCGTCTGAAGCCGGATTTTCCAACAAACTAAGTGCCGGACAAGTCGAAAATCGAAAACTTGTGGTGAACTAACCGAAGCCCTGAGCAGAATCGAAGGGGAAGTCGAACCATCGCAAACCTGTCCTGAGCGCAGTCGAATGGATCATAAATGACAAGGTTATCCTGTTATCCTGTCAAAAACTCTTAGACTGGATTTCGCGGATGACGCGGATTCGTAGGGTGGCGGCTTGCCCCACAAATCGAAAATCGAAAATCGTAAATGACTTGGGCCACAGAGAGCACAGAGGACACCGAGGCAATAGTCAATAATCAATCCGTCAAACGCAATGCCGGACAAGTCGAAAATCGAAAACTTGTGGTGAGCGAAGTCGAACCATCGAAAACCTGTCCTGAGCGCAGTCGAATGGATCATAAATTGACTCGGCGTGCCTTCGTGGTGAAAAGAATATTATGTCCGGCAGCAGCCCCGGCTGAAATTAAGTAAACGTCCCTAATAAAATCTCAACCTGTGTCAAGAAACTGCCTCAAGCGTCGAATGAGCTCTTGAGGATTATTGGCTTGGCATTCCCAAATAGTGAGAACTTTCCACCCCTGCTTCTGCAACAAACGTCGGTTCTTCCTGTGCCGTTCTTTATTTCGTTGCAGCTTGGGAAGCCAGTATCCCTTTCTGGACTTCGGACATCTGCGTCCTAACCGACAATTATGTCTGTGCCACCAGCAGCCATGAACAAATATTACTTTCCTGTGTCTGGGCAAAACAATATCGGGGCATCCCGGCAAGTCTCTTCTATAAAGTCGAAATCTATAACCGAGACCGTGAACAATTCGCCTAACCGTGAGTTCCGGTGTAGTGTCCGTTTTTCGGATGCGCGACATGCAGTATGAGCGCTGCTCTTTGCTTAATACATCCACAATGAAAAACCCGTCTGAACAACAACTGAATTGAACGCGTTTCTACGCTATGTTAAGCAGTCTTTCAAGGACTAAGCGTGCCACTTTAACATTAACTGCATTCCCAAGCGCCTTCATTGCTGTTGTTCGATTCGGTAAATATCTTAAATCATCCATCGATTGAAGTCTGGCACACTCACGGACGGTCATATATCGGCGTTCCCACCCGATGATCGGTACCTGTGTAGTAGTCATTGCCACTAACGAAGGAGAAGTGGTGGGCCGTTTGATTCGTACACCGGACGCCCTAAACTGAATGACATACTTCCATATATCCCGTTCCTCTCCATGACAGTTCCATTCCAGCTTCTGGAGGCTCGGGGGAAACTCCCTAATCTTGGGCAGCCATGCTCTTAGCCAGCTTTGGTGCTTTCTATACAGTGCTCTGTTCTGCCTGATAAATGCCTGTTTCCATCGCGGAAACACATCAGTTTCACCACGAGCGTAGCTTGGCACGCGAGAGAGAACATCTGCCCTGTACCATGTATTGAGCGTCCGACCGAAACAGCCTTTGCTCTTGCGTAAACGTCCCAGTTCGACCTCGTACAGCGAATCCTGTTTGTATGGATAGGTAGCCGCAAATTCCATGCTCCAAATTGGAAACGATGGCAGCTCGTCACTTTCAGGAAAAGCCCTTAAGAACTCTTGCCATGTGTCAAGACAGCGAATTACCTGGTCACTCAGGCCAACAGCGTCACAAGGATTGACATCCAGCACATCTCGGATAGACAAATCGCTGCCATTTGTACTCGGTTCCGGCCACTTGAATCCATTTAACCCCCCTAATTGGCCAACCATGTATATACGCTCACGGATTTGAGGGACACCGAATCTGTGGGGCGAAAGTTGAGCATGCCTGACGTCGTATCCTAGTTTCTGCAGAGCTTCTTTGACCTTGGTGTATGTGTTACCTTTATCATGCCTAACAAAATGAGCAACATTCTCTAAAAGAATAAATTTCGGGTGACGTTTCTTTAGAATTTCAACAATATTAAAAAAAACTGTGCCTCTTACAGTATCCTGCCAACCCATCTGGTCTCCTGCTTTAGAGAAAGGCTGACAAGGAAAACCGGCACAAAGAAGGTCATGTTTCGGAATTTGCTTGGGATCTATTTCTCTTATATCCCCGGCAGGAAGAATTCTAAAATTGGACTCGTATGTCGCTCGGAGTTGTTCGTCTATTTCACAGGCAAATACACACTTAGCGCCAAGTCCTCTGGCGGCCAAATGAAACCCACCTAGTCCTGCAAATAAATCGACGAATTTCATTTTTGTTCCTCAGAACTCTAAGATAGACCCAAATTCACGAACGATTCTATACGAGGTCGCATCCAAGAAGTAATGCGATCAGACAAAGTTTGCGGGACCCAATCCCTTTTGTGTTTTCCAGCAGCAAGGATCCTGCATCGGTCCATTAGCATTCCATCCACAATATTGCAATAACGCTTGAAGTCATCATCAACCAAAGCTAAAGGCGTAGCAAAAGCTTTCTTTGGGTGAGCCGTGAAAACAATCAATTTCTCCCAAATTTTTAAATCTGGTGTTCGTAACTTGTCCTCGAAATCTGCCTCACCGCTTGCACATTGCATAAGAAAGACCGGAATACCAACACGTTTATCTGGGAAAGGTCTGTAACAGAGCAGATCAAGGCCAGCATCCTTTGCTTTGGCATTTGTCCATGGTCGTAGCTGTCCAACTCCCTCTCCCAATTTCCCTGCAATTTGATTCACCACAGATTCCAGATTTGTTACATTGCTGCGAGACCAGCCCGTTTTGTGAATTTCCCACCCTGAAAATTGAACGCCCAATGATGCCTGTATGAGTTCCTCAAATAATTCCCCTTGAGTTGTATAATCATGTCCGAATTGACTTGCCCATCCCGGATACCATTTAGAAAATGTGAGAATCATACAAAATGCATCCGCAGGGCTATCTTCCCATGTGCATATTCGTTCAAAGCTCTTGCTTGTTACACGGAATGGTTGGTCAACTCCAATCCAATTCCTTCGCCTATGTAACTCTGACCAAACATCAAGTATAAATTCCCATGCGAAGTCTTGATCTTTATAAATTTCTTCTTCAACAAGTCGGTCTACCATTTCAGCCTGTGAAACTTTTTCTTCTGAGCCAAATAGCACAATGCCTTCAATCCAATCAGAAGCAACGTCAATCCTAGCATTATGTATATTCACGGAGTAGGCCATACCCGTCTCTGGGGTGGGTATCATAGATTATCATTCCTTTGTTAAATTTTTCGATAATGCAGGAAATATCTTTGTTAACTGCTCAACATCTTCATTTAGTCGCTTGATTGCCTTTATCAACCTTTCTGATTTTTTGTAGTGATGAGCCGTGCCCAAGACTAATTCGACGTTATCTGTTGCTCTTTCTATTAGACGTATAAGTTCGGGTTCATCGCCCCCAGAAATTCTCAAGGCCACATCAAACTTCGGCTCGTCGGTGCGCTCTAAATAATCAATAGCTTCTTTGTTTTCAAGAATCCTTCCGAATTTGTCAACTTGTCGGGAGTCCACCATCAAAGGTTCATGTTTCTCGTCCCCAAAGAGCCACAGTGCAAAATTCTTAAGATCCTCGAGCTTATCATTCGGAACAGGCTTCTTTGCGATATTAGAAGGTGCCATTATATCGATATTCAAATATTGCTGGACGCCTTTTGTTCTAAGTGAAAGATAGAGAACGCTAAATTTATCTTCAACATGTTCTATGGAAATATCTTCAAGATTTTCCATCTGAAGAAGCAATTTATAAGATATATAATGTTGTCTCACTGTCTGCGTCTTGCTACCTATCTTTCTCATTACCTCTTCATAAGTCATCTTGTCTTGTTCTATCAACTTAGTTATATATTCCGCTTTTTCTGCCGGCCTCCATTGTTGAATTCCAGTAACATGTCTGAATCCTAAAAATGCATTTATATCTTCTCTAGAACCAGCTTTCAGATATGGGATTTTTTTGAATAGATTCGGTGGAATTTTTACACCTTCCACCATCTCCTTCCACGCTCGAGATATGGGCATTCCCTCAGAGGCATCTTTAAGAAAACGCAATGCCGCTAATCTCCTATTTCCCTCGATTACGACTAAGTTATTCTTCCCGTATATTTTCTCTTCAACCACCAAAAGGGCTTCTTGTACCCAGAACCCACTTTCCAAAAACGATACGGCTAACTCCTCGATATTCCAATCTTTCATCATTTCAAGGACTTTAGTTTGCGGCACATCCCTGCCTTTATTGCTCCTTCCTAACCTCGGATTCGTTGGGTCTAAACACAATTCTTCCACACTTGCATAATGAAGTTCTGTTCCTATGGCCATAATCAACCTCAGTTTTCAGCAAGATTCCGCATTGTTTAAGATTTAATTCCTAAATATAAAGAACCATGATTCGCAAATCTTACAACCTACTATTTTCAGTGGCATTTTCCTCAGCGAGACTCATTATGTCAAGAAGGTTTTACGGCATCAGTCATCACATAGTCAACAATCCCAGGCGGGCCTTTCTTCCTCCCTCGCACATTGCCTCGACCGTCGGTTTGGTATTTCGAATGTCCCTTCGACTCGGCTCAGGGCAAGCTAAGAACGTGTCGTGCGGGCGCGGCTGGATCTGCGCTGCGCTCCGACATCGAGCATCCAGCATCGAGTATCCGGAATCCAGGATCGAATGCAGGAATATCCAACATTGAATATCGAATGCCCAATATCGAAGGCCATAAAACCGTGTTCATTCGTGTTGATTCGTGGTTACATCTTGTATCCAGCATCGAGAATCAGGAGTCCTTGTGCGCATTTTACATATCGCTTTCAGATGTCCCCGCTGCTCCTTCGGAACATGAACAATAGCACAGAAAGACGGAAAAGGCAAGGGAAAAGGGAAAAATTAGTAAAAACGGTGGGGCAAGCCACCACCCTACAAAACTGACCTTCGCGTTCTTCGTGACCTTCGTGGTGAGAGACGCTGGATTCCTGCCTTCGCAGGAATGACAATAATCCAGTATCGAGCATCGAGCATCAAGAATCCAGCACCCAAAATTCGAGTTCATTCGTGTCTATTCGTGGTTAATTTAGAAGGCTTCGGGCAGGATTTCTCGGGCGGCGTTGCGGAGGTAGCTGGAGATGTGGCGTTCGGTGCTCATGCCGAGCACCTTTCGGGCGACCTTGTTGCAGTCCTCCAACGTCACGGAGCGGATGATCTGTTTGATCTCCGGGATCATCGGCGGGCTGAGCGAGAGGGTCCGGACGCCCAGGCCCAGCAGCAGCGTGATGTACTCCGGCTCGGAGGCCATCTCGCCGCACAGGCTCAGGTCGATCTGCGCCTTGTGGGCATCCTGAATCACGGTGCGGATGAGCCGCAGCACGGCGGGATCGGCGGGCGAGTACAGCGGCGAGACCAGCTCGTTGCCCCGGTCCACGGCCAGCGTGTACTGGGTCAGGTCGTTCGTGCCGATGCTGAAGAAATCGACGTCGCGGGCCAGCACGTAGGCGGTCAGGGCCGCCGAGGGCGTTTCAATCATAATGCCGACGGGAATGTCGCGATTGTACGGGATGGATTCTTCGTCGAGGTCCTCCATGACGTCGTGCAGAATCATCTTGGCCTGCATCAGCTCGTGGCGATTGGTGATCAGCGGGAACATGACCTTGACCCGGCCGAGGACCGAGGCCCGCAGGATGGCGCGCAACTGGGTCTTGAACAGCATCAGGTTCTGCAGGCAGAAGCGGATGGAGCGCAGGCCCAGGAACGGGTTCGGCTCGGGCGCGAATCGCTTGCTCTGGGTGAATTTGTCGGCGCCGAGGTCGAGCGTTCGGATGACGATGGGCCGGTCTTCAAAGACCCGGGCAGTGCGGGCGTAGGCCTCGTAATGGTCCTGCTCGGTGGGCTCGCGCCGCGTATTGAGATAGAGGAACTCGGTGCGGTACAGGCCGATGCCGTCGCCGCCCTTTTGCAGGACGACCTCGGCCTCATCGGGAAATTCGATGTTGCCCAGCAGGGTGATCTGGGCGCCGTCGCGGGTGACGGCGGGTTTCTGCCGGATCGCGTTGAGCCGGTGCTCCATCTCGGTGAATTCGCGGGAATATTCCTCGTACTGGCGAATCGTCTGCTCGTCGGGATCGACGATGACGATGCCGCGATTGCCATCCACGATAACGGTGTCGCCGGTGCGGACGTATTCGGTGAGGTCTTCGAGGGCCACAACGGCCGGGATGCCCAGCGAGCGGGCCACGATGGCGGCGTGGCTGGTGCGGCCGCCGGCGTCGCTGGCGATGCCCTTGACGAACTGGCGGTTGAAGCCGGCCGTCTGGGTCGGGCTCAGCTCGCGCGCGACGACCACGACTTCGTGGGTGAGCCGGCCGACGTCCTCACGCTTCTTGCCGAGCAACTGCTTCAGAAGGCGCCGCTCGATGTCGTAGATGTCGGCGGCGCGCTCGCTGATGTAGGCGTCTTTGACTTTGGTGAAATGCGAGGCGATCTCGCGAAGGACGGACGAGACGGCGTATTCGGCGGTGACCAACTCGTCCTGGATCAGGCCGGTGATCTTTTTTCGAAGGCTGCGGTCGTGGAGGAAACGCAGGTGCACGGCAAAAATGTCTTTGATCTTGCCGCCTCCGTCCCGGGCCGCTTCGAGCTGCGTCAGCTCGACGCTGGCGTCCTTGAAGGCGTTGCGGACGCGATGAATCTCCGTCATCCGCTGCGACGGCGCGATCGAGCGGCGGGGGATGCGATAGTCCTCCGAATCGATGATCAGCGACTTGGCAATCGAAATGCCCGGCGAAACAGCGATGCCCTTCTTTATTTCCATGGCGTCCTTCTTTTTCCCCGTCTCTGTTGACGGTCTGCTCTCGTCATGGGGTCGGCTCGTCGAAGTGCGTCACTTCCACAAGCTCTCGCAACGCGTCAACAGCTTCCCGGGCATCCCGCCCCTCCGCTCGCACTCTCAGTTTCGTCCCACATGTTGCGGCGAGCATCGAGACCTGCATGATGCTCTTGCCGTCAACCTTCGTCTGGCCGTTACTGACAGCGATGTCACTGTCAAACCGGTTTGCGATATCCACGAAGCGCATCGCCGGGCGCATGTGCAGTCCCTCTGCGTTCCTGATCTCCATATCCGCTTCATACACCACGTTTTCCAATGTATTTTCCTCTGCCTGCATCCGGACGGCTCCGGCGTCCCGACTCCTTCGCGTTGTATTTTTCTACAAAGACGGATCCTCGTCAGCCTCTCTGAACAGGTCCTCGATCTGCCCGGTGCTGCGGCACTGTCTGAGAAACTTGCGGAATTTTTCCTGCTGCAGATGCCGGAAAATGCTCTCCATGGCCTGAAGATGTTTGTCCGGGTTTCCCGCGGGGCTGATCAGCAGGATAACCGAATACACCGGCTGCTTGTCGAGCGAGAAGAAATCAATGCCCGTACTACTGAGCCCGATCGCCGCCACCACGTCCTGGATCGCCTTATGCTTGACGTGCGGCACGGCCACGCCTTTGCCCATCCCCGTACTGGCTTCGTTTTCTCTCTTGATCACGCTGGCGGCAACCTCCGTCCCTTTGCACCCTTTGAGCCGGCCGGCCCGCTCGAGAGACGAAACAAGCTCCTTAATCGCGCCGTCGCGGTCGCGCACCTGCAGTTGCGGAATGTTGGCCTCAAAACAAACAAAATCTACAAGTTTCATCGTCTTCTACCCAAAAAATCGCCCTTCACGGCCTTACCGGCCAAATCCAAAATCACGCATATCGAAAAGACCTACACCGGCTCCGAACCGCCCGGATTCTTGTTGTCCCGCTCTCTGCGCTTGGCTTTACTGAGCTGCTGTTGAAGCTTATGCACGGCCATATCGATGCACTGGTACGCGTCGGTCCCTTTCTCGGTCCCGACAAAAACTTTGCTGTGCTCGGCCCGCGCGATGATCTCCACGCTCATACTGCCCCCCTCGCGCCCATCGACAACCACCTCGATCTGATTGATGCTGTTGTAGTATCGCGGAAGCTTGGACGTTTTTTCCTCTGCGTGCTGTCTTATCGCTTCGGTTATTTCGATGTGTTTACCCGTGATTGTGAAAAGCAAAATGATTCTCCTTAATGACTATCGTGATTCGTGACGTTTTTCAAAACGCGCTGCTATTGCCCTTTTTCCAAACCCGGTTTCGGTAACGCCGCCGCCTGCTTGGCACCCGGTGCGATCACCCCGCCGCTGACGATAAACCTGAATGCCTCTTCGATCGTCATATCCAGATCAATGGTCAGTTTCTTCGGAACCGTGATCACAAACCCCGTAAACGGCGTCGGCGACGTGGCGACAAACACCGTGAGAAACTCTCTTCGGACGACGCTTGCGACTTTTTCGAAGCCCGAGCCGGTGACAAAACCGAGTGACCATATCCCTTTACGCGGGTACTCAACCGCCACGACCCTTGAGAACATCTTTTTCTGCTCGTCGGGCGTCAGCAAAAAATCGGTGAACTGCTTGACGTAGGGAAAGACCTTCCTCAGAAACGGCGTGTTCATGATGAACTTCTCGATGGTACGCCACAGGCTTCTGCCGACGTAGCTGGCCAGCAGCGCGCCCATGACGCAGACTCCGACGAGCGCGACCAGGAAACCCGTGATTGAACCCGGACCATCGACCCACATCTTGGCGAGCCGCTCTTCGATCTGGTTGATTCGGGCCTTTCGCCATATCTCAGGCCGCTTCAGATGAATTTGAAGCTCCGGCTCGTTCTCACTCAGCTCAGGCTTGACGCTCAGAAGATATGCCCGGACCTCTTTTTCGGAGATTTCCACTCGCCCCTGGGCCACCAGGGCAATGACGTGCACGATGCTGCGATTGATGTGGACGCCGATTTTCGTCTGGATAAACGTGTAGCCCCAGACGAACAGCCAGATTGTCAGGATCGTCGGCAGCAACACCGCTAATCCATGCAGAAAATAGCCTTTGAAACGCTTGCGAAGACTCATATCCTCGACGTCAAGTCCTTTATATTGGCCAGCTTACGACTTTTTCTTCCAGCAAAACCGCTTATGGGACCACCATCATATCCGGCAGCGTATAGATTAAGGCGCCGGTTTCTCATAGTCAACAAAAAAGTCTTTGGGCAGATGCGCACCGATCAAATGGATCAGCGCTCCCGGCAAAGAGGCAAAAACCATAATCAGCCTCTGGCACAGCGCCAGAGCCAGCGCATCCTGGCCGGACATCGTGCCGACCCGCATAAACATGACCTTCAGCCAGCCCTCCATAATGCCTAATCCACCCACACTTATCGGTAAAGCCCCTAACAGCCACGAAAGCGGAAAGAAGATAAAGTAGTATTTCGCCGGGACCGCGATGCCGAGTTCCCGCCCGACCAGCCACATGGCGATCACGTGCATCGTCTGACAGGCAAAGGTCAGCAGCAGCGCATAGACAATCGCCGGCCACTTGCGGCAATAGATATGGATGGATTGACGCACCTTGTTCATGACCGAAACGCCGCGCCGGCGAGCGTCCTCGAAACCGCGCTGCAGCAGAGCTCGCCCCTTCGGATGGGATACGGTAAGAGCAAGAATCATCGCAAGAGCGGCCCCGATGCCGATGAGGACCCACTTGTATTCGCTCAGGATCCGCGGCAAGCCAAGCTCAAACGAGAGGTTGAATCCCTCGCGCCGGCTCTGTTCGGGAATGAACCAGTAGCAGCCGAAGGCCATGATGAGCATTCCGGCCAGTCCTATGGCCCGGTCAACGAATACCGACAGCGCCGCCTCCAGCTTCTTATCGGTATGTTTGGTCACGTACCAGGCGCGGGGCAGGTCGCCGCCGATAGCGCCCGGGAGGCAGTTGTTGTAGAACAGACCTAAGAAATGCAGCCGGACAGCGGGCCAAAAACCTATCCGGATCGACTGGACCTTCAACAGCACGGACCATCGCGCGACGAAAATCAACTGGCCGAGGATGTAAATGCCCATCGCCGCCGCGAGAATCCACCGGTTCAGCCCCAGCAGCACGCGGCCGATCTGCCTCGGGTCCTCGCCTCTGAATACAAGATAGAGTGCCGCACCGGCGATGCCGAAACGCACGACATACGAGATATACTTGCTGCTCCTGACTTTTGCCTGAGGCATTAAGGTTATGGCCCTGAAAAACTCATTTTCGACGATGATACCATTCAAACGTCATATTGGCAAGACTCTAAACGAACAACAGAAGTTCTACTGTTCGCCCGCAACCAAAACCTCAGACGCGGACTTATACGGTTTGAACTTAACCACGAATTAACACTAATGAACACAATTCTGGATACTGAATGCTCGATTCTGGATTATTGTCATTCCTGCGAAGGCAGGAATCCAGCGTCTCTCACCACGAAGGTCACGAAGAACGCGAAGGTCAGTTTTGTAGGGTGGCGGCTTTCGTCCTTCGCAGTAGCTCTGCTACGGAGAATGGATGCCCCACCGTCCTATCTCTAAACCCTTTAGAATAAACATGTTACGCTTGGCGATGTAAAATTTCTTAAAAATTTTAGCTTTTTTCCGATTTTTCCATCCACCTTTAGCCCGTGAGAAACGCCTCTAATATAGTTGAAACGGCGTAAGTTATCCCACGGGCTGACTTGAAAGGGCGGCAGAGGACGGAAGTAGAGTTGTAGGTCTTGATAGGTGCGTGTCCTTAGTATTGATGGGGCTGCAATAATATGGCGAAAGATGATACGTCGATAGTCCTGGTCGAGCAGGTACAGAGCAAGATTCTATTCATGCGGGGCCAAAAGGTGATCCTGGACTCGGATTTGGCGGCCTTATATGGAGTCCCTACGAAGCGGCTGAATGAGCAGGTCAAGCGCAACCATGACCGCTTCCCGCCGGACTTCATGTTTCAACTTACGAAGGCGGAGAAGGACGATGTGGTCGCAATTTGCGACCACCTCTGGAAGCTGAAATTTTCTCCTGTCTTACCCTATGCCTTCACGGAGCATGGCGCCATTATGGCCGCAAGTGTAGTAAACTCCGAGCGAGCGGTTCAGGCGAGTATCTACGTGGTCAGGGCCTTCGTGAAACTGCGTCAGATGCTTGCGCCATACAAAGAACTCATGGGCAAGCTCGATCAGCTTGAAAAGAAGCTGCAAACTCACGACGGGCAGATCATTACTATCATCCGGGCAATTAAATTGCTGATGCCACCTCCGGAGGAGAAGCCGAAAGAGCCGTTCGGATTTCACAAGAAAAAGACAAGCTCAAGTAAAGGAATCTATTAAACACGGCCATAATCTGTTTGTTTCCGGCCGGGACAAGGGGTATAATATGAACCAGCAACATTGAGGAAGTGGCAGAGGCAGAAATAAGAATGCGAGTTTTTCTGGAGAGATAGGCGTTGAGAATCAAAAAAGTACCGGAGACCTTTAATTCTCTGCCGCCAGTATGCTAAAGACGGTTTGTATCTGAGTTGGCATTGGGAAAACATTTACGACGAGATTGGCGAGTTCTTTATTGCTGAATGACACGTATACTATCAGAGGGTTGAGAAAGGATAAAAATCTATGACAAAGCCAAAAAAGAAAACTGCGGGCGATAGGTCTAAGTCGAGCGATAGGGAGAAAACCGGACAGGTTCGCATATCAGCGGAGGACCTTCCCCGTAGATCCTTGGATGACGTCGTACGGATCGCGGATGTGTTAAACCGTGAGTACGCTGGGGGCCCGACCTCATGGGATGACCTTGCGGATGCTTTGAAGATTGGCAAGACCACTAATGCAACCAAGTACCTGTTTTGGGCAGCGGCAGGATATGGCATTGTGAAGAAGGAGCATGACAACAAATTCAGTCTTGCAGAGACTGGGCGCAAAATTGTGTCTCCTACCTATGAAGGTGAGGATAGGGAAGCAAAGATAAAGGCTGTGCTTACTCCGAATCTTCTGAGCAAGTTTTACACAGACTACAACGGGCATCTACTTCCCAGTAAAGAGCACTTCCCAAATGTGCTTGAACAGAAGTTTGGGATTCCTCGAGACCGCGTTGTTGAGGCTCAGGCTGTTATCGTTTCTAATGCGCAGTACACGCAGATATTAAAAAAGGATGGTGAGAATGAGTCGATCTCTCTTGACGCTGTCTCCACCCTCGTAACTCCATCCGACGTTACTCCCCTTCAAGATGCTGGTATAGGTGCCGAGCCTATTGTTTCACGAGGTGCGGATGAATGGCAATCAATCTGCTTCTATATAACCGCCATAGGCGACGAGGGCTCTGAAGTAAGAAAACACGCAGACATGATGTTGAGACATTTGGTTGAACCAGTAGTCAAGGCCGAGGGTTTAAGTGTGATTCGAGCGGATAGAATTGAAAAGTCAGGACTCATTACCCAACAGGTATTCGAGCATCTCGTATTCGCAAAGTTGTGCGTCGCCGATCTGTCTTTTGGGAATCCAAATGCCTTCTACGAACTTGGTATTAGGCATTTCTGTATGATCCCAACAATACAGATCGTCAGAAAGGGAGACAAGATACCCTTCGATGTCTCGCAAGGGCGCACCATTACTGTTGACACATCCGATGTCTATACAATCATGGACAAGTTCCAATCCGCGAGAAAAGAATTAACCGAACATGTAAAGAATTGTCTACAGATGAAATCAGGGATACCAAGTGACGATAATCCAGTCGCTATATACCTGCCAGGTGTCAATGTGTCCCTACCTAAACCTCTCAGGAGTTAGATTTGATAGGGTGGGAGCAAAACTAGGGACACCCACATAGGGATGGCTGGGGACAGTGCACAGGGATTTATTAGGGACGTTTACCTGGTTTCAGCCGAGGCTGTTGCCGGGGAATCCTGTCATTTAAGATCCATTCGACTCCGCTCAGGACAAGTTTGCGATTGACGACTTGTCCGGCATTCCGTTTGATGGATTGACTATTTCAGCGTTATTCGCGTCCATCGGCGGTTATGAGATAAGTCGTGACGTACATTATGTTCCGGAACCAGATGCTTCGCCTACGCCTCAGAGCCTGCCCTGAACTGGCCGAAGGGATGACTTGATACGGTGGTGCAGTGGTATCGGAATTATGCAACTCCATTTAGTGAAAGTCACCATTGACGCGGGTTTATTGGTTTATCGAGAGCTCGATAATGCGTTTGGTTTAACGGATACGGTTGCCTTTGAACTAAAGGACAATCGGACAGAAAAATGCTTGCATAGCGTGGAGGGGCAGAATATCATCTGAACAGAAATAGACCCGGTCGCGAGAGCCGGGCAAGGTGTTTAACAGATGTGAAATAAGTATGATGTTCCAATCCTGTTCTTATCAAATTTTATTCGAAAGGAGTTAAACATATGTATAAAGTACGATCTATTCTGGTCCTGTTCTTACTTTCACTGATGCATGGATGTGTTGCTCACGCCCCATGGGTTCAAACAAACGGTCCCTACGGTGGTATGATAAAAAGTTTTGCCGTGAGTGGCACGTATCTCTTTGCAGGGACTTCCTTCGACGGCGTTTTTCGCTCCACCAACAACGGCACAAGCTGGACCGCGGTCAATAACGGCTTGACGGGCTTGACGTCCACTTCTGTCTGTGCCATTGCAGTGAGCCCCAACGGGGCAGGCGGCACGGCTCTCTTTGCAGGGATTTACGGCGGCGGCGTTTTTCGCTCCACCAACAACGGCACAAGCTGGACTGCGGTTAATAACGGCTTGACGGACCCTAATGTTTTCGCCCTTGCGGTAAGCCCCAACGGGGCAGGCGGTACGAATCTCTTTGCAGGGACTTCCGGCGGCGGCGTTTTTCGCTCCACCAACAACGGCACAAGCTGGACTGCAGTCAATACCGGCTTGACGGACACTAATGTTTTCGCCCTTGCCGTCTCCGGTACGAATCTCTTTGCAGGGACTTCCCTCGGCGGCGTTTTTCGCTCCACCAACAACGGCACAAGCTGGACTGCGGTTAATAACGGCTTGACGGGCTTGACGAGTAGAAATGTTCATGCCCTTGCCGTGAGTGGCACGAATCTCTTTGCAGGGACTTGGGGCGGCGTTTTTCGCTCCACCAACAACGGCACAAGCTGGACTGAGGTCAATAACGGCTTGACGAACAGAAATGTTTTCGCCCTTGCGGTGAGCCCCAACGGGGCAGGCGGTACGAATCTCTTTGCAGGGACTTCCGGCGGCGGCGTTTTTCGCTCCACCAATGACGGCACAAGCTGGACTGAGGTCAATAACGGCTTGACGGACCCTAATATTAACGCCCTTGCCGTCTCCGGCACGAATCTCTTTGTAGGGACTGAATGCGGCGGCGGCGTTTTTCGCTCCACCAACGACGGCACAAGCTGGACTGCGGTTAAAAACGGCTTGACGAACAAAATGTTAACCATAACGCCCTTGCGGTGAGCGGCACGAATCTCTTTGCAGGTATTGGCTTAATTCGGGACACCTTACTGATTTCGAGGAGCCGGGGGATTAATGGTGTTTGATTGGTAATTGATGATTTCTTCGTGGTCTTCGTGCTCTTCGTGGTTATGAGACAAGTTGTGACGTGCATTACGTTCGAAGCCAGATGCTTCGGCTCCGCTCAGCATGACAAGCACTGGTGGGGTAAGCCGCTACCCTACAAATCTGCGTAATCCGCGAAATCCAGTCTAAGAGTTTTTGACAGGATTACAGGATAGCCTTGTCAATTTATGATTTTTCGTTTCTGCTGTGTAATCAGTGAAATCTGTGGCCCTTGTGATTGACTATTGACGATTGGTTATTGACTATTTCTTAGTGCTCTTTGTGCCCTTCGTGGTTCAAATTACGCCCCGCAACCGGATTCCTGCCTGCGCAGGAATGACAAGTATCCAGAATCGAGAAACGACTATTTCTCTGTGTCCTCTGTGCTCTCTGTGGCTCAAAATTGTGTTGTAAATCTCCATGCCGGGTTTATAATATACAGCAACAGGATTCACCCGGTGAGATGGCGGCTGAGCCTATCTCACGGGGTGAACTCATTTGTCAGGAGCAGAAATATGAAGCGGTATCGGTCGATTTTAATCATTGCGATATGTTCTGTCCTCGTAAGCGGGGTCTGTGCTTATGGTGCAGGGCAGAAGTATGAGGTTTCCGGCGAGCTAAAGAAATGGCACACGGTCACGCTGACCTTCACCGGCCCGGAAACGAACGAAACGGCCGAGCCGAATCCCTTCCGCGATTACCGGCTGAGCGTCACGTTCGTCAAAGGCACGAAGCGCTACGTTGTCCCGGGCTATTATGCGGCCGATGGGGATGCGGCGGAAACCAGCGCCGCGTCGGGCAACAAATGGCGGGTGCATTTTGTGCCGGACGACGTGGGCCGATGGTCGTTTGGCGTATCCTTCCGCACGGGACCCGACGTTGCGTTAAGCAGCGACGTAAAGGCCGGCTCCGCCACGGCGTTCGACGGCGCCACGGGAACGCTTGAAATCGCCCCGAGCGATAAGACCGGCCGGGACCACCGCGTCAAAGGAATGCTCAAGTACGCCGGCAAGCGTTATCTGCAATTCGCCGAGACGGGCGAGTATTTCCTCAAAGGCGGCGCCGACACCCCGGAAAACTTCCTGGCCTACGCCGATTTCGACGATACCTACGACGCTGGCGAGCTGAAGCGCGAAGGCGAAGCCGCAGGCGACAAATTCATCCACCACTACGGCCCGCACGTAAAGGACTGGCGACCGGGCGACCCCTCATGGAAAGACGGCAAAGGCAAGGGCATGATCGGGGCGCTGAACTACTTAGCCTCCAAAGGCATGAACAGCGTCTATTTCATCCCCTACAACATCGACGGCGGCGACGGCAAAGACGTCTGGCCCTGGACGAACCCGAAAGAAAAATACCGCTTCGATTGCAGCAAGCTCGACCAGTGGGAGATCGTCTTTGCATACATGGACAAGCTGGGCCTGATGCTCCACGTCGTTACCCAGGAAACCGAGAACGACCAGGGCCTTGACGGCGGCGATCTCGGCCGCCAGCGAAAGCTCTATTACCGCGAGCTGATCGCCCGCTTCGCTCATCACCTGGCCGTGACCTGGAATCTCGGCGAAGAGAACACCAACACCACCGAGCAGCATAAGGCCTTCTGCAAATACATCAAAGACCTCGACCCTTATGACCACCCGGTCGTCTGCCATACGTTCCCCGGCAAGTACGACGAGGTTTATAAGCCTCTGCTGGGATATGAGTACTTCGACGGCCCATCGCTGCAAACCAACGACACGCACGCCCAGACAACGAAGTGGCTCGACGCCTCGGCCGCAGCGGGCCGGCAGTGGTTCGTCAGCCTGGACGAGATCGGTCCGGCCGATACCGGCGTCAAGCCCGACGCCGACGACTACTGGCACGATGAAGTCCGAAGCAGGCATTTATGGGGCCATCTGATGGCCGGCGGCGCAGGCGTCGAATGGTACTTCGGCTATAAATTCGCCCACAACGACCTCAATTGCGAGGACTGGCGCAGCCGGGACCACCTCTGGGACCTGACGCGATACGCACTGGAGTTCTTCCATCGGTACCTGCCCTTTACCGAAATGGCGCACCACGATGAGCTGACCAGCGCCAAGGATGGTTATTGCTTCGCCCAGCCGGGACAGATTTACGCAATTTACCTGCCCAAAGGCGGCACGACGAGCCTGAATCTGGGCAATAGCTCGGCGACCTTCACGATTCAGTGGTACAACCCGCGCATCGCAGGCCCGCTTCAAACCGGCGACAAAACCGAGACCTCCGGCCCCGGCCAGGCCGCAATCGGCAACCCGCCCAAAGACGGTGATCAGTCCGGCAATTCCGCACAGGCGTCGAGTGGCCTGACGAGCAAGGACTGGGTCGCTTTGGTAAAAATAAAGAATTGACGATTGGCGAGGGAATTTGCTGGGCATGAAGTCGTACGTCATGAAATGAGTGAATATACTCGGGCAACTAATAATGGTATGTCAGGAAACACCAACACAGCGGAATCGTTTTTTGCCTTGCTTAACCGGTGGCATTTTGATAACTTCCATTGGTTCAGTCGAAAACATACCCATCGGTACCGTGACGAATTCGGTTTTTGGTGGGACCGGCGTAAGGTCAATGACGGTGAACGCATGGTGGCAGCAATCAAGGGCGCTGAGGGCGAGCGTCTGATGTAACGGCAAGCCATCGGGGAAGCGTGAAGGGGAAGAGAGCGTCTGACTTGACTCGTTGTCAGACCATCACAAACAGGCCGTAAGTGCAGCGCGGAGTAAGCCAGCCAAAAGTTTTTTCTGCCCCTACTTGTGGTCCTACGCCGATGTTGTCATAATAGATGGCATAGGATTAGGTTATGGCCATATGGAATCCAACATCTGAGACAGCATGGGCAAGCCGGTTTGGCTTTGTCGCGGTGCCCCTTTTCGGCAAGCAGCGGCAGCCAGACCAGCCGGGCACGCATTTCGTGCTGCTCGATGGCCAACGATCAAGCCTCACATTTTCGCGAGGCAACGCCCAGTCCCTTCTCGTGTCGCGACATCCAATGGAGTGGGCTTGGTCGGCGAATGTACGCGGCTCGATTCTCGTTGATGAAAAAGGAACGACAATCTACGGCGTGAACTGGGACAGGCCAGAGGATGTACGCGAGTTGCCTGCTTCCGAGAATACGGCAGATGCGTTGCTGAAAAATGTAGAAGACACTCCGCCTCCCAGCATTGAGACGTCCATCAACCGAGCGATGAGTATCTTCCGGTCGGTTAGGAAAGAGGTCTACGAGTATGGTGGCATTGATCTGGATGCAATGCATGCATTTACCGTCCTGCTCTTGTTGGCCGATTCCATACGGCGAGGGTCCATTCCGAACGACGTAAGAGGCTTGGACGATGCCGCTACGGAATTGATGCGGCAAGGTCGGCTGTCGATTCAATCATACACTTTTTCATCGAAGGTCTCCTCGCTCCCCATTCGCGACCTTGCGGAGCAACTATTGTCCAGCAAGGGCGACTACTCGTTGGACCCCTATCTGCTGATACGGCACGCCAGCGGAACCCTCTTCCAGGAAGCACACACCGCATTGGCTAAGCCATTGCAGACCGGACCTAAGCTGTTCATCTCGCTCCATGATAGACCCTCGAAACCACAGGGGAGAGCGCCATCTGATATCCATAACACTCCTACCACTCTGGCGCGGTTTCTGACAGAACAGGCGGTGACAGAATTCCGGAGATTGAATCCCAATGCAGACTCCGTAAAGGTGCTCGACCCAGCCTCGGGTTCGGGTGTCTTTATCGTCGAGGCGATCCGTGAATTTGAGAACACCAACATGGAAATGACAATAACGGGCATAGATTTGTCGCCAATATCAACTGCGATGACCAGATTTGCCGTCGAGTCAGCGCTGCGGGATTCTGTTGCTGCTGCGGACGCCACAAAGCTTAACATCATCAATGATGATTCGCTTGCGCGGGAGTGGGGCGACCCAGATATCATCCTTATGAATCCCCCGTTTCTCCCATGGAGGCGGGTTGATAGCAAGATCCGTAGCGCCGTCAAGAACAGTTTGGGAGACCTGTTCCATGGCCACGCGGATACGGCAATCGCTTTTATAGCCAAAGCAGTTCGGGCACTAAGGCCCGGAGGAGTCTTGGCTACTGTGATGTCTGCCCCATTGCTGCGCTCGGAGTCAGCATCGAGACTACGCTCGCTGCTTTCCGGGCCGGAATGGCGGATAGTCATTCTTGGTCGCGGTCGGGGTTATGGCTACTTCCCTGATGCGGCTGTAGAGCTGGCGTTTATTGTTGTCAGTAAATCCACGGAATGTGCACACTGTATCCGAACAGTGTTAGCAGACTCCGATGCGGTTGATCGTGCGATTCGCGCCCTGCGCACAGTACCGTCCGACAGGGTCGCAGAAGGGCCTGGGTGGGAACTCGGAACCAGATGTACGTTAGATGCTGAGGATTGGAATCCCCGTCCGGCCCGCGCAAAGGAATTGCTTCATCGATTTGAACAAAATGCAGCGGTTCGAGCGGTGCATGATCTTTTTGATGTTCATCTCGGTATCCGAGCTGGCAACAAACCTGTGTTTGTTGTGTCACCGTCTCTTGTCCAGCAAATGGAACCAGCAGAGCGTCAATTCTTTCGCCCGTTGGCAGATACCATCAAATGTGGCCGCATCCGATCATCCAAGTTTGTGTTTTATCCGTACGACAATGGGAAACTGGTCATCACTTCAGAGACACAACTAAGAAGTCTTGTACCTGTCTTTTACTCGGCTCGCTTGATGCCGAACAAACCCAAGCTTCAGGATCAAGGCCGCCTTCAGGATAGATGCTGGTGGGAACTCGCTAGGGCTCGTCTTGATTGGCTTACGTTTGGCAGCCCGCGACTGGTCTCTACAGCCTTCGGTTGCCGTGGGGCGTTTGCATTTGACGCTTCGGGCGAGTATGCAGTTGTTCAAGGGAATGCATGGCAATGGAAGGGGTCCCGCGATTTGAGCACAGAAGAATGGTTTGCTTATCTGGCCGTTCTTAACAGTCCCATTTTTGAGGCGGTTATCGACTACTTCTCTTGGCAGACTCAAGGTGGGCAATATGATCTCGCCAAGCGGTTCATGGAGAACGTTCCCTTGCCAGACATGACTCTATTGGCGAAGCGAGAGAAAAACCGGCTTGCGGAATACGGTCGTGCAATACATGAAGGAAAACGAGTGCCGCTTTATTCCTGCAGCACTTCTGCTGCGGCAGCATTGGGGGTAAAGTTGGAGGACTTTGTTGCCGCCTTCCCGCTCACGCCGTCCGCTCGCTTGGAAATGGACTTTGAACAACTAGCAAGCAAATGGAAACGCGAAACGGCAGTCTTCTCTTCTGATGCCCAGAAGATGAGGCATCCTTCCATACAAAGCATACTAAGGATGGGTGAGGCGGCGATTCCTCTGATTCTTCGTGATATAGAGAATCGTCCAGCATGGTGGTTCGGAGTGCTGCGGACCTTAACTGGCTCTGATCCGGTTCCAGTAGATAAGAAAGGACTGTTGGATGAGTCCGCTGCCGCATGGATAGCATGGGGCAAAGAAAACGGTTACGAGCTATGATCCGCAGGTCGGGGAATATCGAACGATGCTTTCCGGGCATCGAGCTTACGGGCTATGAGCGGCACAGCCGTCCGACACGATTGTACAACTGTATTGCCTACGCGGCTGGGGATCTATTTGCGTGGTGGGAACCGGGTGCGTACTGGCCGCTATACCTAGACGCAGATTCTGGCTATGGACTGGTCGATCTCATTAATGCATATATATCCGTTGGCTTCGAGAACTGCGGCATGAACAGTTCGCCTGAAGAGGGATTCGAGAAAGTGGCGCTGTATGAGGACAATGACAGCAGGTGGACGCATGCGGCACGTCTCAGGCCGGATGGTTGGTGGGAAAGCAAGGTCGGTCAATACGATGATATATTGCACAAGGCCCCGGCTGCATTGGAGGGCAGAGCATATGGTAAGGTGGCATGCTATATGAAAAGGACTCTCGCAAATGCCCTCAAGGCGAGGATCGCCGCCAGGAGGCGTGCGAGGGCGAATCGAAAATGGTAACGAGTGAGGAACATATGAAGCAGACAGGATAGCGACGCGCGAGCCCACATAGTAATACCATTGCTCTTCCCGTTTAAAGGGCTATTGAGGGCTTGCTATCCGTCAAGCCCGTGAAGAAGGCCGTAAAGCAAATCGTGTTCGAGGGCGAGCATTTTGATGTTATGAGCATCCGTCGGTGGCGGGAGAAGGTATTATTGGGTAGTGGTTTTGGGTAGCATCCGGCCTGGGAAATGGCCCAAATGGGGGTGGGTAAAAAATCTATTGCAAATCCTGGCCGGGACGGTATATTGACAACTTTCGATTTTCGATGTATGATTCGCGGTTTAATAATCTGCGCAGCGCGAGGCGCTGGCGAATTTTTAACTACGAATGAAGACGAATAGACACGAATCTGAGTAATCCGTGAAATCCTTCGACGGGGCTCAGGACGGCGTCTGTGGCTAAGAAAAATTGTAAACTTGTCCCGAGCGTAGTCGAGGGATCATGAATCAAGGAGCGTTTCGATGGGATTGGAATTAGTTATGGAACAGGGTATCGACTTATTTGCCGAGAATCCGCCGTCATTGGATCAGATTAAAACGCTGTCCGAGTTCGTCCACGCCAGCGAAAAGAACCGGATCGGCTTCAAAGAACAGCTCGAATCCAACCTGTCCAAGACCGGGCCGAAAGGCTGCCTGGCGGCGGGGATCGGGCTTTTTATCTTAGGCCGGAACGCCGAGGCCGCCGAGAAACTTGCCAAAGCCGGCGACTGCAAAGAAAAATTCATCTATCTGGCCTTTGCGCTCCGCCGGATGTACAAATTCGACGAAGCCATCCAGAGTCTGAATAACAGTCTCGGTCACGGCGCCGACAAATTGTACGTCGCCGCGGAGAAAGCCGCCACGTATCGCCACGCCCGGAATTACGACGCCGCGGCGAAAGAGCTCAAGGGCTGCGCGAATCTTGCCAACGTCAGCGCCGAATATCATTACCAGCTTGCCCGCCTTCAGGAAGCTCAGGGGCTTTATGACCAGGCGGCGGCCAACTTCAAAGTCGCTTTGGGGTTGTCGCCGAACCACCAGAGAGCGATCTTTCACCTGGCCTTTCGCTGCGACATAGCCAGCGACGAAGAGGCCGCCATCGGCTATTACCGGCAGATCACTTCAGGCTCGCCGGTTTACGTCAGCGCCCTGCTGAACCTGGCGGTGCTTTATGAAGATATCGGCGAGCTGGATAAAGCCTCCCAATGCGTGGACAGCGTCCTGGAGACTCATCCGAATCATCAGCGAGCCCAGTTGTTCAAGAAGGACATCGAAAGCTCGAAAACGATGTACTATGACGAGGAAAGGGAAAAGAAGAAGACCCGCAAGAACCAGATTCTCGAAACTCCCATCTCCGATTTCGAGCTGTCGGTTCGCAGCAGAAACTGCCTGAAAAAGATGAAGATCGAAACCATCGGCGACCTGCTGAACATCAGCGAGGCCGAGCTGCTCTCGTACAAGAACTTCGGGGAAACCTCACTGCGGGAAATCAAAGCCATCCTTGATTCGAAAAGTCTGCATTTGGGCATGGCCCTGGAAGAAAAGCAGCTCTCCGTGGCGATCGAAACGCTGGACAAGGCCGTCGTCGAAGACGACGAGAAGGGGTTCAGGAGCAAATCCGTGGACGATCTCCAACTGTCGGTGCGTGCCCGAAAATGTTTGCAGAAGCTGAACATTCGGACCTTTGGCGAGTTGACGGCCCGGACCGACGCCGAGCTTCTCGGATGCAAAAACTTCGGGGTGACCAGCCTGAACGAAATCAAGAAAGCCCTTACAGACCTCGGCCTGTCGCTGCGGAGCCTGGACTAACCGATTTCGATTTATGATTTTCGATTTGCGACCCCTCGACTTCGCTCCGGACAAGCTTGTGATTTGCGAAACTCGTTCGTGCGGAGAGTCGAGTATCGAGAATCGAGAATCGAGTATCGAGCATCGAGCATCAATCTTGCGGACAGTCTCGCGCAGAAGCTGTTTTCTTTCTTCGGGCGGCCGGATTGCGGCGGCGTTTCTGCTGCTGCTTTTCGGCGGCTGCAAAGGCCGGCAGCCTGCAACGCCGACCGTTCAGATGGACATCGATGCGCTGCTGTGGGTCAGAATCCTGCTGCTCGACGACGTCGCGGCCTGCACGCTGAAAACGGACCGCCCCTTTAGCATTCTCGACGGCCGGACCAGCCCGCAGACCCCGGTTATCAGAGCCCGGTTCGAACAGGCCGGCGTTCCGGCAGGCATCCAGGTAAGCAACGGCCAAATCACGATTGCAGGCCAGAGCTTCACGGATGATCAGATCGTTATCCTCCCTGACGAGCCGCACATCTTCAACCTGAACGGCAGCGACTATCGCGGGAAGCTCAAGATCATCCTCAATCCGGACGGCGCCTCTTTTGACGCGATCAATCTGGTTCCGCCCGAGCCGTACCTGGCGGGCGTGGTCGGCGCCGAGATGCCCGGCTACTGGGAAATGGAGGCATTGAAGGCCCAGGCCATCGCGGCACGGACCTATTGCTTTTATATCAAGAGGCGATTCGGCGGCAATCGCGACTGGGATTTGAAGCAGACGGCGGCTCATCAGGTGTACCGGGGCATGAGCGCCGAGTCGGCCCAGATCTGGGAGGCGGTCAATCAGACGAAGGGCCGGGTACTGTCCTGTAAACAAGCCGACGGCACGGAAGAAATCCTGCCCGCCTATTACAGCTCGACCTGCGGCGGCCATACGGAGAACAGCCGGAACGTTTTCGGCGATTCCTTCGAGACGCTGATTGGCGTGCAGTGCCCCTATTGCCAGGATGTCGCCAAGCCGAAATTTTTCTTCTGGCCCATGGTTCAATTCGACAAGGCGAACGTTACGGTCAGACTGCTGGAAAGGTATCCGGCGCTCAAGGCGCTGGGAGAGATTACGGACGTCCGGTCTGCGGGCCAGACGGATCACGGAGACTTTATCCGATTGACGAACATCAAACTGACCGGCTCGACCGGCAAGAGCGATTTTCTGCGGGCCGAGGACTTTCGCCTCGCGCTGGACCCAAGCGGGCGCAAGCTCAGAAGCGCCGCCTTTCAAATCGTTGAAATTGGCACTAAGTGGGCGTTTTTCTCAGGTCGAGGCTGGGGCCACGGCGTGGGCCTGTGCCAGTGCGGCGCCGAGGGAATGGCCAGAAAAGGCCAAAAAGCGGAACAGATTCTCGCCTACTACTATCCGGCCTCCAGAATTACTAACATCTATTGAGAGGGGCAATAATCGCACCAGAATCCGGTATACATGATTGAGAAAAAACGAAAAAGAATTGACCGGTCGAAGTCTGGTGAGGAGAATGGGGCACTTGATTCGCGTTTCAAACCCTAAGCCAAAACAAGTATAAGGGTAATTATGGATTTGGACGAGATAAAAGAAGTACTGAGAGAACATAAACCGCTACTCGAACACAAGTACCATGTGAGCACCCTCGGTATTTTTGGTTCCTATGTTAGAAACGAACAAGCTGACGATAGCGATCTCGATATCCTTGTCGAGTTTGCTGCTCCGATAGGTTTGTTTGAATTCATTGATCTGGAAGAAGAGCTGTCGGAATTATTGTGTATGCGGGTTGATCTTGTATCACGCACTGCGCTGAAACCCTATATCGGTAAGCGGATTTTGAGTGAAGTCCAACTCGTATGAAAGACAGAGAGCTACAAGATTACATTAATGATTTGACGGAGGCCTGTGGAGACATTTTGGCCTTTACAGAGGGAATGTCCTATTCTGACTTTGTCAACGATAAGAAGACTATCAATGCGGTTATTCGATGTTTGGAAGTCATTGGCGAGGCTACCAAGAAACTGCCTGCATCGCTCAAGGATCGTTATCCCAAAGTACCGTGGAAGCAGATGGCAGGCATGCGCAACAAACTCGTTCACGAGTATTTCGGCGTTGATAAACAAATGGTCTGGCAAGTCGTAGAAAAACATATCCACGACCTCCTCATTCTGACAAAAGAGATCACCACTGACTAAGATATTGCTCGAAACACAAGGGTATGGCAGACGAACAGTACGAAACCCATACCCTGTCACTCGCTTACAGGATTCACAGACTTTGCACGTGCAATGAAATGACCGGCTTTCAGATTCTCCATCAAGACTCCAACTCTATGGCCAGAATGGGCCTGTTGACGACCGCTCACGGGCAGGTGGAGACGCCCGCCTTCATGCCGGTCGGCACCGCCGGTACGGTCAAGGGGATCACCCCGCAGCAGCTCAAAGAGACCGGCGCCGCCATCATCCTGGCCAATACGTACCACCTGCTGATTCGGCCCGGCATCGAAACCATCGAGAAGCTCGGCGGGCTGCACAAATTCATGGCCTGGGACCGGCCCATCCTGACCGACAGCGGCGGATACCAGGTGTTTTCCCTGAGCCCTCTGACCCGAATCGACGACGACGGCGTCGAATTCGCCAGCCACGTGGACGGGGCGAAGATCTACCTGAACGCGGAGATCGCAACCGAAATCCAGAACCGGCTGGGGGTCGATATCGCTATGTGCTTCGATCAGTGCACGCCGCACGGCATCGGTGTGGCGCAGCTCCAGGAAGCCGTCGAAAGAACCATTCTCTGGGCCGGACGGGCCAGGCGGGCGCATGCCAACCCCCGCCAGATGCTGTTCGGCATTGTCCAGGGCGGGACGGACCTCGAGATGCGGACCCGCTGCGCCTCAAAGCTCGTTGAAATGGATTTTGACGGGTACGCGCTGGGCGGACTAAGCGTGGGCGAGGGACACGACGAGATGATAAGAACAGTCAGCCATACCACCCCGCTGCTGCCGCAGGACAAACCTCGCTACCTGATGGGCGTCGGCACCCCCAGGGACATCATTGCCGCCGTAGGGGCCGGCATCGATATGTTTGACTGCGTCCTGCCCACCCGGAACGGCCGAAACGCCTTTGCTTTTACCGAAAACGGCCCCCTGAGACTCAGGAACAACGCACACATTAACGACGGCCAGCCCATCGAGGCCGGCTGCGAGTGCTACTGCTGCAAGAATTTCAGCCGGGGCGCACTGAGACATTTCTTCAATTCCGGGGAAATGCTTGGTCCGATATTACTTTCGCTGCACAATCTGACGTTCTACCAGCGGCTCATGGCCGAAATCAGGAATGCCCTCAAAAGAAATGAGCTTGGCGAATTGGCAAAAAGAATTGACTATTGATTAAAAACAGTAAAGGGCAAGTGCCTATCTATAACCAATCTAATCGTTGGAGGGCGGTGTGTCAAGAAAAAAAGCTGGGTGGGATAAAAATTTTTGAGGGCAATCGGGCAAGAAAGCCTATTGACCAAGAAGGCATTCTTGATAGCATTACTCGAATGGCGATACCTAAATTGCGAGGCAAAGGAAAATGACACGATGGAAAAACGTAAAACAGGTCCGGGGGCGAAAGTTTACCTGCGGTTTCTGTGGCAGTGTAGTGGGACCTTCCTTCGGATTCGAGTATGAGACCCAATTCAGGGAAATCTTCATATGCCCAACTTGTGACAGGCCCAACTATTTCGAATCAAACGACCAGACACCCACCCCCTTACTCGGCAACAAAGTCGAAAATGTCCCCGACGAAATAAACAATCTCTATAACGAGGCAAGGGCTTGCACAGGAGCGAGTGCATTTACTGCGGCCGTGATGGCCTGTAGAAAAATACTAATGCACATCGCCGTTGACAAGGGTGCAGAAGAGGGGAAACATTTCATCGAATATGTGCAATACCTAAGCGATAATCACTACGTCCCACCGGGCGGTAAGGATTGGGTTGACCATATCCGGAACAAGGGCAACGAAGCAAATCACGAAATAGCAATGATGTCGAAAGACGATGCACTTGATCTCATCACATTTAGCGAGATGCTGCTCAAATTCATCTACGAATTCCCAATGAGAATTCCCTCAAAAAAGAAAACGCCATAGGACGGGTGCGTGAAAGAAGCGAGTCACAGTGGAGGCAAGCATGAAACTACAAGAATTCATCAGCGAAACCTTAAAGCAAATCATAACAGGGGTAAAAGAAGCTCAGGAATATGCTAATTCTCTCGGCGGTATAATAAATCCGCCGAAAAAAGGACCAGGTTCTAACTTTATTGACTCGGCTGAGAATGTGGCATTTGATGTCGCAGTCACTTCTACCGAGGGAAGCGAAACGAAGGGAGGGGTAGGGGTCTTCGTGGCTGCTTTCGGTTTGGGGGCACAAGGAAAAACCGATATGTCAAGCAGTTCAATAAGCCGTATCAAATTCTCAGTGTCTGTTTTCTTACCACCAGGGAACAGGCCAAACGAGAAGGAGCAAACGGCCAAGAAACTTTGAATTCCCTCATTGCCCCGGACAACCATTCGGTTATCCGTATTTTATATTCTCTCATATTAAGATTGTTTAGATTGTTAAAGTAATAAAGCAGTCCCCGCGAAGATCGCAGGGAAAAATAAAACACTACAACATACAGCCCTTGTACAATACAAGGCCCATTCTTTCGCCAACTTATCATATCTCGTTTTCGCCATCTTATATTTACTGTTAGTGTCGAAGGCCGTTTTTCCCAACTGGAAACCCGAAATTTTTGCAGAATTCTCTCTCATTTTCAGCCCGCTCCTGCTACAACCGTCAAAATTGATATTTCCTGTCCTCAACTATTGATTAAATGTGGAAAATCGTTAAGATTACGGGTTTGGCCGGTGGGGTGGCAGGCCCAAAGGCGCAGCCTTTGAGCATAGCCCTCCTGTGAAAAGCCATCCCCAAGCGCCGTAAGGTGTCCCTAAGGGACTGCGCTTGAGGATGCTACCCGTCCAATACGAAACATGAGCCATAATGAAGGAAAGACAAAATGAATAGTATATGGATATTAGCTCAAGCAGACGGCAACAGCGCACCGTCCAGCATCTCTTCGTCGCCGGTCGCCGCGGAGGGCGAAGCGACCACAACCGTACCATCCAGCGAGGAGGCTCCTGCGACGCCGCGTTCGGCCTTCCCCCCTTCTCAGTTTATTTTCCTTGGTTTGATGTTTGTGCTGATGTACCTGATCCTTTTCAGGGGCCCGCGAAAGAAACAACAGCAGCATAAACAAATGATACAAGCCTTAGCCAAGAACGATAGGATCCAGACCATCGGGGGCATTATCGGAACCGTCATTGACATAAAGGACGATGAGATCACACTGAAAATCGACGAGTCGAATAACACCAAGATGAAAATCGTCCGTTCAGCCATCAGCAGGAATATGTCGAAAGACTAATCATAAATGAATGCGCTGACGGGCCGGGAGCCAAAACCGTGGGCTCCTTGAGGCGCACTTGCATGGACACAGTACGAGGAAAGCTATGAGTAAAAACCTGACGCCGAAATTTGTTCTGATTGTTGTTCTGGTGGCCGCCGCCGCATGGGTCTTATACCCGCCCAGCAAGACCTTGAAGCCGGGAATAGACCTGGCGGGCGGGACGAGCCTCATCTACGAAATTGACACGCACGGCCTCAAAGAAGTGGAGAAGAAAGACCTGGCCCAGGGCATGATCACGGTATTGCGAAGGCGAATCGACCCCGCCAACATCCAAAACCTCGTATGGCGACCCCAGGGCAACACCCGCTTCGAGATACAAATGCCGTTAGCCAGCGCCGAAGCGCGTCAGAAACGCCAGAATTACGAACAGGCCGAGCGAGGCGTGCTCGACAAAAACGTTTCGCCCGCGAAGATTTTGCGCTCCCTCGAAAAGCCGCCGCAAGAGCGGGCCGAGCTTTTCGCGACGTTGGCTCCGAGCGACCCCAACAGGCAGAAGATACTCGAGACGCTGGCCACCGTTCACGACGAGCTCAAGGGCCTGAAGGCCCAAAGGGATGATCTCTACAGCCGGCTCGAAACCGCGGAAACCGGCCTGACGGCGGCGGGGCTTAACCGCGATCAGATCAACCAGAAGAGAACCGACTGGGTCAAGCTCAGCGACCAGAAGCTCCAGGATGCGCTGCGCCAGTTCAGCGACGCCAACGACACGCTGCCGCTGCTGACCGGATATGTGAAAATTTACGCCGACTGGTCCCAGGCCGCCGATCAGTATCTTCAGAAGAACGAGCAATACAGACAGGCAAGAGCGAAGATCGACCAACTGAGCCTGACTCAGGAGCAGCTCAACTACTGCCTCGAGCTGCCGGAGAAATCATCTCAGCGCGTGCAGCAGATTGAGAAGCTCAAGGTCAATTTCCCCGACCGGGCGAAAGAGATTGACCGCCTGGTAGTAGCATTCGATGAATACCGGCCTTTCAGAGGCCGGCTGGACGACCCCAAGGACCTGCAGCGCATGCTCAAAGGCGCCGGAATCCTGGAGTTCAGAATCCTGCCCACCCAGGGACATCCCGAGGTGGACATGGATCAGATCAACACCTACGTCGAACGGCTCAAGGAAAAAGGGCCGACCTACGCTTCGGACACGCGGTACCTCTGGTGCGAGATAGAGAACATCGAGGACTGGCGCGTTGCTGACAGAGAAGAGCGACCCTCGATTGTCGCGCAGTTCGGGGAAAAATTTTATACCCTGGCCGGCCAAAACGTCAACGAAACCATGTTGCACGCCTCGGACCGCGGCGAGTGGAAGCTGGAGAAGTCTTACCCGACGACGGACGATATGGGCCGAAGAGCCATCGGCTTTCTGCTGGATGACAGAGGCGGGAGGCTGTTCTCGAACGTCACCGGCAAGAACATCGACCGGCCGTTGTGTATTCTGCTCGACGGAATCGCCATATCGGCCCCCAATATCGAATCGCGCATTTACAAACAGGGCGTAATCACGGGCAGCTTCAGCGAGACCCAGGTTGAAGACATGGTCAACAAGCTGAACGCCGGCTCTCTGCCGGCGCGCCTCGTCGAGCAGCCCATCTCCGTCAACACCATCGGCCCGTCCATCGGCGTCGACAACCGCGACCAGGGCATCAAGGCCGGCCTGATCGGCCTTGCAGGGGTCCTCGCGTGCATGGCGATCTACTACTGCGTGGGCGGCGCCATCGCCGATGCGGCCCTGCTTCTGAACCTGCTCTTTGTCCTGGCCATCATGGCCGGCCTCCGAGCCACGTTCACACTGCCCGGCATCGCCGGCTTAATCCTGACCATCGGCATGAGCGTCGATGCCAACGTCCTGATCTTCGAGAGGGTCCGCGAGGAACAGGAGCGGGGAGCGAGCCTGCGGGTCGCCATAAAGAACGGCTATGAAAAGGCGTTCAGCGCAATCTTCGATTCCAACCTGACCACGGTGCTCTCGGCGGCGATTCTGTACTGGGTGGCTTCCGAAGACATCAAGGGCTTTGCCATCACGCTGATGCTTGGCCTCGGCTCAAGCATGTTTACGGCCCTCTTCGTGACGCGGGTGGTTTTTGACTGGCTGCTCGCGAAGCGAATCCTTAAAGATCGTTTGCTGATGCTCCGCCTCATCGGTAAGCCCAACATCAACTGGATGGGCCTGCGGCCGGTGTTCCTGGTCATCTCCGGCGTGCTGACCGTCGGCGGCATGGCCATTTTCTTCCTGCGGGACGACACGAAAAACAGCAAGTACGATATCGAATTCACCGGCGGAACAAACGTCCAGATCATTCTCAAAGACGGCGTCAACCTGACCCGGCAGGACGTCGAAGACAGGCTTCGAAAAATCGGGACCGACTTGGAGAACGCCGCTCTGGCGGCGGCCAATGTTTACAGCGTCGGAGAATCCGGCAAGCAATACGAGATCACCACGACGGCGACAAACAAGATGACCGTCGCCGTGACTTTCTCGCAAGCCGGCCAGCAGCCGATCAACGAGCACGTCGGCGCCATTGAACGCGCCCAGGCGCAGTTCCCCAGCGGACTGACCAATCTGCTCGCGGCCCAGGACCCGAGCAACGCCGCGAGGATCCTCATATCGACCAGCGAGATGAACCAATCCCTCGTCAAAGACGTGCTGGCGGCGGCCTTTCCCAACGCCGAGATTGCGCCGCCCCAGGTCAATGAGGTCGTTAACGACGCGATCATGACCGCGTTCGCAGGTCAACTGGAAATACAGGAAAACCTCCAGCCGACAATCACCTCGGAGGAAAAAATATCTGAAGAGATGATCAACACGTATCCGGAGCTGATTGATTTCCAGGGCGGCGTCAAAATCGTGTGCGAAATCCAGAGACCCGCCACCGCCGGAGAAATCATGCAGCGGTTCAACGATTTACCGTTCAAACCCGACATGCGGAACATCCAGCGGTATCCCTACAAAATCCTCGACGCCAGCCTGAATGAGCTCGCCGATCCGAACCAGCCCGTTAAATCCTTCGCGTACGTCAGCGCCGAGCCCGAAGCGGGATTCCGCGAGCTGTCCGACGACGAACGGACGCGCTTCGTCGAAAACGAAAAAACCAAAGTCATGGCGGCAACCAGGCTCGAAACTTCGCTGCCTCGGGTCAATCAAATCAGTCCGTCCGTCGGAGGAGAAGCCCAGGCGCGGGCCTTGATTGCCATCATCCTGTCGCTGGCGGTGCTGCTGGCCTACATCTGGGTGAGATTCGGCAACCTGCGGTATGGCCTCGGCGCCGTGGTAACGCTTTTCCACGATACGTGTGCAACGCTTGGAGCGGTCACGGTGTGCACGTATATCGCGGCCACGTTTATCGGCCAGGGACTCCTGATCGGAGATTTCAAAATCGATCTGACAATGATCGCCGCCTTTTTGACCCTCATCGGGTATTCGCTGAACGACTCCATCGTCATTTATGACCGTATCCGCGAGAATCGCCGCAAAGGAACGCTCACGGCCCAGATCATCAACGACAGCGTGAACGAGACCTTGCCGAGGACCCTCCTGACGGGCGTTACCACGCTGCTTGTCGTGTTCACGATGTATATTTTTGGCGGCGCAAGATTGAGAGGATTTAATTTCGCAATGCTTTTTGGCCTGATCGTGGGCACCTACTCGTCGATCGCCATATCGGCGCCCATCTTGCTGATCGGCGCAAAAATTGAAAAAGAAAAGGGCAAAAAATAGCATCGGGTGAAAACGCCCGGGCAGGATGCCCGCGACACATCGAGAATCTGGAATCGAGGATCGAGAAAGATGCAAAAGGACTTGAAAATAGGATTGGCCGTAGGTCTGGGACTGGCCGCCGCCGCAGTGGTCTGGGTGGCCACCCGCCCGAGCATGAGCCCCGAGGCAAGAATCCGTCAGCTTCACGAGACCATGCCTCAGGCTGAACCCGCCGTTAGGCGTCCCTCAGGGCAGAATGAGCAGCCCGTCGTCAGCGTCATTCCCAGAATTCCCGAGCCGAACTTGCCGGCCCCGCGCCAGACCGCCGAGCCCAACGCCGGCAGCGTCCCGCCCGCCGTTGTGGAATCCGTCGTAGCGAAGGAGCCGAACAGCCCGCAGGACTCGACCGTACACGAGCAAACCGAGAAGATCGAAACTCAGAGGTTTCACGTCGTACGCAGGGGCGATACCCTCTCTGAGATTTCGCAGACCTACTACGGCTCATCGGCCAAGTGGCGGAAAATCTTCGACGCCAATAAAGAGACGATAAAGAGCCCGGACCGGCTCAGCCCCGGGCAGAAGCTGATCATCCCGGATTGATTGATTGAAGGTGCTGCGCCGCCGCCGCGTCCACCAGCCAGGTGACCTTGTCGAGCACGGGCCAGAGCGAGTGAATGGGATACCGCACTTCATCCGGCTCGCTGGTCAGAACCTCTTTGAGGATCTCCGCCTTTTCCCGGCCGCAAACCTGCACCACCAGATGCGACGCAGCGGATAGAACCGGGTGCGTCAAAGTGATTCTGTTGAGCTTTTCATCCAGAGAGTAAACGACGCACGCCAGATCATCCGTGTCAAACGTGGCGTATGAATTCGGGAACAGCGATCCCGTATGTCCCTCAACGCCCATACCAAGCACAATCAAATCGAACTGGGGTATCCGCCCGGGTTCCAGACCGAACACCCGTCGAATGGTTTCCTCATAGCAGTGAGCGGCAGCCGAAAAATCGCAGTACTCGGTCGGAATGCGATGGACACTTTCATCAGGGATCGGCACCTCACGCAGAAACGTGTCGGCGGCCAGCTTGTAGTTGCTCAAGTGTGAATCGACGGGGACAATCCGCTCATCCACCCAGAACAACTGCACCTTGTCCCAGGGCACGGAACGGACGTGCGGCTGCTCGCCGAGCAGCTCGAAGAAACGTTTCGGAGTGTTCCCTCCGGATATGGCAACGTGAAACGCGTCCTTTGCTTTCACGGCTCTGTGTGCTTCGGCGATAAAAATCTCAACGCTGCGCTGAGCGAGGTGCTCAGGGTCGCCTACCACCTCAACGTTCGGCTTGTATTGTATCGTTGCTTTCATAATTCCCCCGACTTTATCTCCACTGGCAGGTACAGACACGCGGGCCTGCTCCTGCCCTGTCCGGCCGCTCGTACACAGACCAATTCCATTATCCGCTATCCCCGAGAGCTTGGCCAGAAAATATTCCAAAAAAATGGAGCTATCTTGCTAAAGTCTTTCCAACAAAGAAGTTACAGAGTCAACGATGCCGGTTCCGCCGGATCATTCGAGCTTCGAGCTGGCCTCGGTTTAACTAACGTCCTCGACTTCCAACATGAATGTTTTTATACCTTCGCAGGAGTCTTCATTAACGGTCTCCTTTATTTCCACTTTCAGGCAATGAACCGGCCGAATCAGTGGGAAATTCTTCAATCTTTCCGGGCGAGGTTTGCACGTTGGCCGGTGGTTCCGCCGCACCGCCCCGCGGTCCCAGAATTCCCATAGCCTTCTGTAAAGTCAGCCGGGCCAGTGAATGAGTATAGACAGCCTCGTAATACAATCCCTGGGCACGTGTAAGAGCAGACCGGGCCTCAGTGACTGTAACGGCTTCTGCAATACCCTGCTGGTAGCCAACTTCAGCCAATCGCAGCGCTTCTTTCGCTCGATCCAGATTCATCCGCTGCGAATTGACAAATTCCTCCGCGTCAAGAATGCTCAGAATGGCCTGCTGGATCTCCAGCAGCGTCCGTTCCTCGGCATCCACCAGTTGGATCTCGCGCTGCTTGAGCCGCGCCCTTTCCTGCACGATGCGGCCTTCCCGCCTGAACCCGTCGAACAGGGGCAGGCTCGCTGAGACGCCGGCCGTCCAGGCATCGCCCCACTCTATGAACATAGGTACATGGGGGTCCGGCTTGGACCAGTCCTGCCTGAACCATGCGTCAATCTTGGGCCAATAGTTGCTCCTGGCTACCCGAAGCGCCTCCCGCTGTATCCTTACGTTCAGGTCCGCTTGATAAAGATCCGGACGATTCTCATAAGCCAGACGCACCGCCTCGTCGAGCACCGGCTTCATAGAGGCATACTCTAATGAGTCCGAGAGCTCTATGTCACTACCCTGTGAGGCTCCCAGCGTTTTGAGCAGTTGCGCCTTGGCCAGGTGAATGCGGTTGCGCTGCTGTATCATCTCGGCCTCGAAGTTCGAGACATCCACCTGAGCCCGCAGCACGTCAAAGTCGGAAGCAACACCCTGGTTACGCTTCACCTGAACGCTATTCAGATGGGCCTTGGCGGATTCCACGGCGTCAGAGTTCACCGTATAAAGATGCTGGGCCAGAAGCGTATCGTAATAACCCTTCCCCACGTCATAGATTACCGCCTGTACGGTACCTCTGACTTGCTCATTGGCTGACAGTGAATACAGCCTGGCGGCTCGGATCGCGGATGCCGCACCTGCTCGAAACAAAGGCTGTGTCACCTGGAGTCCGACAGAGTAGTTGTCAACGTCCCCGATTGTAACAGACCGGCCGGCTATCTCGAAGCCTCCGACTTCGTCCTTGCGAGTATAATCCATATTGCCTGAGATCGTAGGCAGAACTTCTGCGTAGGACTCCTTTATGACCCCGCGCGAGATTTCCTTTTCCTGCAGCGCCGCCTGAAGCGATTTGTTGTATGAAAGGGCAACTTTGAGGGCATCCTGGAGCGAAAGCTGGCCTTTTAGAAGGGGTTTCGTGGTGTCCCCGTTCTCCTGGGCGTTCTTCCATTCCTGGTAGGCCTGAAATCGCATCGCCCGGATATCTCGGTACACCGAATCTTCCGACTCACAACCGGCGATCGCTCCCGCAGCCAGAAAAAGGAAGATTCGCGTCCATACGCGGCCTTCCTGAAAGCATTTACATTTTGGAAACCCGTGTGCAAGAATATATCCGTCTTTCTTCATTTCGCTTCACCCTTAACATAAGCCCGAATGCCCGCGGCGGAAAACGCAACAATGTGGTCAATGAGCCTGGCCGGCTCAAATATGGCCAGCGCCTCGTCATCCGTCCACCGCAGGATCGGTTTGATCCGGATTGTATGTATGAGTTGCCCGACGAGAGAAAACACAACCAGCGGAACCTTCGACTCATCCATGCCTGGGCAGGCTTTTGCAAGGGCCTGCTGCATCTTGATCAAGGTCGGCTTCATTACCTCTTCGGCGAACATGCCCGAAGGCAAATGCGGATCGACCAATTCGCGGTCCATAAGCCTGATCATGCGGCGGCCCCCGCTTTGGCCCACCAGCGGGCCGATGAATGCACAGGCAAATGAACGCAAGATCCCTTCCAGGGAGGGATTGCCGCCGCTGTCGGCCGTGACCTTGTCGATGCTGGCCATCTGGGTCTCTCGAAGCAAGGCCAGATGGCGACGCCAGACCTCCTCGTAGAGCTTCTCTTTGCCCCCGTAATAGTAGTTGACGGAGGCGATATTGCAGCCGGCGGCCCGGGCCAGATCCCGAACGCTGGTAGCGGCGAAACTCCGCTCGGAGAAGAGTTCTTCCGCCGCATCGAGCAGCCGGTTACGCACCCCCTCGGCAGGACTCTCAACTGCCCTTTTCTCCTGCGAGACAGCCATAAAAGCACTCCTAAACGGTCGTTTTATACATAAGTTTAAAACATTCGTTTTAACTTATCAAGACATCTTATTCTGCTTTTTTAAGAATTTTTGCAGGAATCGGCATAACATCTCATACCGAATGAAAAAGCCAACGAATCCACATATAGAAGCCTCTTCCCAAATTGTTGGACAGAACCTCTCCCGACCTCTATCATTATGCTAAGTGATCTTGGATTCTCTGTTCTCATCGAGAATCGAGCATCAAGTATCGAGTAACGAGAAAGGAACAAAAATGAAGCCACAAACAAGGAGAGAATTCCTGCAGCAGTTAGGCTATATGGCGGGCTCTGCGGCCGCTCTGTCGGTCCTGCCGAGCTGCAACACCATCGGCCAAACGACGGAAACAAAGCGGCCGAATATCCTGTTCATCATGTGCGACGATCACGCCTCGCAGGCCATGAGCTGCTACGGCAGCAAAATCAACAAGACGCCGAACCTCGACCGGATCGCCAAAGAAGGGATGCGTTTCACCAACAGCTTCTGCACGAATTCCATCTGCGCCCCCTGCCGGGCGGTGATTCTGACCGGAAAGTACAGCCATATCAACGGCGTGAAAGACAACGCGCTGAAGTTCGACGGCGGCCAGCAGACCTTCCCGAAACTGCTCCAGCAGGCCGGCTACGAGACGGCCATCGTCGGCAAGTGGCATCTTAAAACCGACCCGACCGGCTTCGATTACTGGAACATCCTGCCGGGACAAGGATTGTATTACAACCCGGCGATGATCGAGATGGGCCAGCGGAAAAATTACACCGGGTACGTCACGGACATCATCACCGACCATGCGCTGAGCTGGCTCAAGAGCCGCAAAGCGGAAAAGCCCTTCTGCCTGATGTATCATCACAAGGCCCCGCACCGCGAGTGGGAGCCGGGTCCCAAGTATTTGACCCTGTACGATGACGTGACCATACCGGAGCCGGAGAACCTGTTCGACGATTACTCCAACCGCGGCAGAGCCGCTAAAGAGCAGGACATGAGCATCGAAAAGACGATGAACGACAAAGACCTGAAACTCGTGGCCCCGAACAACCTGACACCCGAGCAGAAGAAACTCTGGGACGCCGCGTATGAGCCGAAAAACGAAGCCTTCCGCAAAGCCAATCTCCAGGGCAAGGACCTGGTCCGCTGGAAATATCAGAGATACATCAAGGACTATCTGCGCTGCATCGCTTCGGTTGACGAAAACGTCGGTCGGGTCATGGACTATCTCGACGAATCGGGTCTGGCCAAAGATACCGTCGTGTTCTACAACTCGGACCAGGGCTTCTACTTAGGCGAGCACGGCTGGTTCGATAAGCGGTTCATGTACGAGGAATCGCTGCGCATGCCGCTGCTGGTGCGCTATCCGAGGGAAATCAAGGCCGGCTCGGTGAACGATGATATCGTCCTGAATCTGGATTTTGCCGAAACGTTCCTGGACTTCGCCGGCGTTGCGGCGCCCGCCGATATGCAGGGCGAATCCATCCGCAAGGTGCTGCAGGGCAAAACGCCCGAGAGCTGGCGGACGTCGATGTACTATCACTATTACGAATACCCGGCGGTACACAGCGTCAAGCGGCACTACGGCGTGCGGACCAGGCGATACAAACTGATCCACTTCTACAACGACATCGACGAGTGGGAGCTGTACGACCTGGAAAAAGACCCGAAAGAAATGAAAAACGTTCTCGGCGATCCGGCCTACGCAAACGTCGTTACGGAGCTCAAGACCGAGCTGAAGCGGCTGCGCCAGAAGTATCAGGATACCACCGAACCGCCCCTGTAGGTAGATCGAATCCTGTAGGTAGGGGCAACCCCATGTGGTTGCCCAGGCCATTAGGGCGGCCACACGGGGCCGCCCCTACGGGTCCAGCCGTTTGTTGAATATTGACTAATGAACAAATAGACTTCCCCCACGCGAACTGGGCTCTAAAGCAATAGTCAATAGACAATATTCAATAATCAATTCACAGCCGCTCGCCCGTTGCCTTGTTCCACCGGATAGCCCGGACCGTGATGCGGTGCTCTTTCGCGTGGCAGTCCGTGCAGACCGTCGGGTGAGCGTCGGATTCCGACGCCGAGTCCAGTGAGGTTTTCGCGCCGGCAAGTAGAGCTTCATGGGCCGGCACGCGGCGAATTTCGTGCCGGGGGTGACACATCATACAGGTCGGATTTATTTTGTCCCTCGGGTACATGATCTCCGGCGGCGTGACATTATTTTCGTCGCTGCGGTGCCGTTCGGACTCGCCGTGACACCTCTCACAGCCAACGCCCGCCCGCTCATGGGTGCGAGCAAGGTCTTCCTCCGCAAAGCCGTAGTGACACGCACTGCAAAACACGTTCGCGACGAAAACCTCTCCTGTTCCTTTGCCTCCGGAGTCATTCCCCGCCCGCTTTTGAAAAGCGCAGCCCGCCGCCAGAACCAGCAGCAAACCACCCACCGACAATACGACCCCTCTGGCCCCTGCCTGGACAGGGGCACGCTGCCTCGTGGCTCTCATTGATTCGGTCCTTGCATGTAATCCAACAGTTGAATCGTTACCGGGCTTTTACACGTACTCCCAGTTTTTGAGCCACTGGTAGTCCGGCGGCAAATTCGCCCATGCTTCGTTCATCGCCGTCTCAAGCTCCTTGGCCTCGGTCTCATCAAGACCGGGCTCCTGGATGGCCTTCGCAACGTTGTCCACCTGGTGGGTATTGATCATGCCGGGGATGGGCGCCGTGATGGCCGGGTTGCAGAGGATATAACGAATGGCCATGCGCGCCAGCCGGTCGTCCTGCTCTCGCGTGGGACTATCGGGCGAGCTGTCGCCCTTGAACAGCGACGTGCCGGCGAACGGCTTGATTCCAAACCAGCCGACGCCGTGCTGCTTCATAGCAGCCCACAGCCCGGTTTCATCGGTCACCAGCTTGCTCTTGGCAGTGTACGGCGTGACGACCACCTGGACCACCTGGGGATACGTTTCGATCATCTTCTTGATGTGAGCACGGTCGTGCGACGACAAGCCGCACAGGCGGCACTTACCCTGCTGACGGGCCTTTTCGAGCGCCTGCATCATCTCATCGACCTCGGCGTCCGTATGCCGGCCGCTCTGCTCGTGCATCGTGATCCGCCAGAGGTCCACGTAATCGAGTCTGGCCTCCTTCATGCCCTTGTCGAGGGCAGCCATGAGCTGCTCGGTGACCCAGCCAGCCGGCTTCGGCTTGCCCTTCTTCCTGGCCTCCTGCAACTGGCTACTCAGGCTGCGCATCTCCTCCTGGTACCACGAAAAGCCGAGGTACATGGCCTCGCGCCTGCCTCTGAGGGCCTCGGAATAGGTCAGGACTTCCTGCATGGTACAAGCGTCGATATAGTTGATGCCGTGCTCGATGCACCGGGTGACGACGTCGCGCCGGTTCTGCTTGAAGCCTTCGCTGTCGAGGTCGGCGCTCAGCCAGCTATCGCCCTTGAAAAGACCCGGCACCATTTGATTCACTCGTTTCCAGTGTCCACCCAGGCACACGCAGGAGATCGAAAGACCGGTCTTGCCAAGCGGCCTGTACTTCATGTCCGGGTTGTAGCTGCGGGTCTTTTCCGCCGACTTGGCGGTCTCGGTGGTCTTGCAGCCCGTAACGCCGAGACCCGCGGCCAAACCCGCCGCAGCGGCCGCACCGCCGCGCATCACGTCGCGCCGTGTCAGGTCATTGGTTTTGCCGGCCTGTTGTTGCTTGTGATCCATAGTGTTCTCCTTCATTGCTCAGTTCCAGTTCTTGTTGCAGGTAATATTCAAGCTAACAGATCGGCCTGCGTTTGTCAAAGGCTGTTTCGAATCGAAAAAGTCTCCTTCCGGTCCTCTACCAGAATCTTTTCTCTTGACCCTGTCCGTGAAGGGTTTATAGTCCTGTCTAAGCCGCCGGCGGAGTCCCCGGCGCACTCAAAAGAGCTGACTATGCAAACTGCAAAGGAATTCAAGATGAATCAGAAGAACCAGCCAAGCCGCTTCAGAAATGACCCTGTCAGCCGGCGGAATATGATCAAGATGGTTGCAGGCACAAGTGCAGCGGCTATGGCCCTCGGCTCCTGTGCATCGACGCAGGGGCATCGAAAACCGGCCGCCGGCGGACGGATCCATCAGTCCATCGCATACTGGTGCTTCGCGGAATACTGGAATCTGGATAAGATGTGCGAGGTCGCAAAGGCTCTCGGCTGCAAGAGCATCGAGCTGGTCGGGTCCAGTGACTTTGCCACGCTCAAGAGGCACGGCCTGATCTGTGCGCTGGCGCCCAACGGCACGCCCGACCCCCCGTTCGTCAAGGGCCTTAACAACCCGAAATACCACGACATGATCGTTACGAAAACACGGGAGATGATCGACGCCTGCGCCCAGTATAAGTTCCCCAGCGTCATTGCCTTTACCGGCGAACGGCAGGACATTCCCGACGACCAGGGCGCCGCCAACTGCGTCGCGGGCCTCAAGAAAATCATCGGCCACGCCGAGAAGAAGAACGTCAATATCTGCCTCGAAATCCTGAACAGCCGGGTCGCGGAACAGATGAAGGGCCATCCGGGCTACCAGGGCGATCACGTGGATTATTGCATGGAGATTGTCAAAAAAGTCGGCTCACCGCGAATGAAGCTGCTCTTCGATATTTATCACGTGCAGATTATGGATGGCGACGTCATCAGCCGGATTCGCCAGTACAAAGATTACATCGGGCATTATCATACCGCCGGCTGCCCCGGCCGCAATGAGATAGGCGACACGCAGGAAATCAACTACAGGCCCATCATGGAGGAAATCGCCAGGACGGGCTACACGGGCTACGTCGGCCAGGAGTTCATCCCGACCGGCGATCCGCTCAAGAGCCTGACGGCGGCGGTGCGTCTCTGCGACGTCTGAGGAAGCAGCATGGGCAAGCAAGTTGCCCATCCTACGTGCTCATTCATTCGATGGTCAGATCCGGGTTGTCCGGCCCGAAATGTTTCAGCAGGACGATAGGATCGGCCTTCGAGGGATTTGTGATCTTGACGCCCTTCTTAGCGGCATCTTCGGATACGAAGAACTCGTCGTACGTCAACTGGCCGTACCGGATCAGCGAGGGCGTCTCGATATCCCAGACGCCTAATCTGCCGTGACCCTGCATCGTGATGAATCCGTAACAGGCACTGTCCTTGACCGTCACGGTCTTACCCGGCAGAACCGTCAGCTCCTTGGCGCTGAAGGCTTTGGACTTGTAGCATATCCAGTTTTCGATGTAGCCTTCGGCCTCCATCTGACGCACCGGGCGGACCGGTTTGGGACGCATGAACCGGTTCTTCGCGAAGTCCGGGTCCACGTTCAAGTCCCAGTCAATTACGGTAAGCAGGTAATCCACCTCGCCCATTTTGCCCTTCGGCGTATCTTTCCACAGCAACTCTTTGGGGACAACCTGGTGGTGCGGAACCGACTCGTACATGGCAAAAACATCCGAGGCCTTCTGCGGCTCGTACGTGCACAGGCTCCCCGGTGCGTGCAGCACACCGGGCGGGACGTCCCAGCCGGTTCCGACTTCGAGCCGGTAGGCGGCTGAGAGATTCGTGATCTTGTTGTCGCCCTTTTCAAAGTCGGCCAGGGCCTGACGGACCTGGGCCTTGGTTACACCCGGCTGCAGGCCGAAGAAGGTGTAGGGGAAATCGCCGCCGTGGTTGTTCACCTGCGGCGGGAAGTAGTATGCTTCGGGTTTGCCCAACTGGCCCGTCAGCGCCGCATGCTTATCGCGATGGTGAATATGATGCGGCAGCGCGCCCTTGTTGTCGAAAAACTTCGAGTACATCGGCCATCGCTGATGTTTCTTCCACAACCTGGAGCCGATGATTTCATCCTTGAACTCGGCGACGGCATCCAGCAGACGCACCTTTTCGATCTTGCCGCCATCCTCGAAAACGATAAAACTCAGACCCTCGTTCTCCGAGGTCAGCGGCCCGTTGTCCGCCGGCGTGGTCGATGCGAACCATCGCTCATCAATTCCCCCCCGCGGCCCGCCCATCGCGTAATAGTCGTCCGGATGCAGCTTAATCCGCCGGCCCGGCACGCAGAACGAACGCGGCACCCAGTTCGGAGCCAGCCGCAATATACCGTTGCCCTGCTCCATCGCCTTACTGATAATTGAACTAACACTCATAATTCAAATCCTTCCTTTGCATACATGGATTCTCGATTCTCGTCGAGCATCGAGCATCAAGCATCAAGCATCGAGTATCGAGCACTTTTTATGCTTTCTTGACGGTCTTCCACTGTTTGTCCTTCGCCGAAGCCAGAACCGCGTCGCAGACGTACTGTGTCGCCAAAGCCTCGCGGAAGGTCGGCGACGCCGGCTTGCCCTGGCCGAGACCCTCCAGAAAATCGGCCACCTGGTGGACAAACGTGTGCTCGTATCCAATCTGGAGTCCCGGCACCCACCACTTGCCCATGTAAGGCATGTCGCTGTCAGTCACGTGGATGGAGCGCCAGCCGCGAATAATCGACTCGTCGGCGTGGTCGAAGTAGCTCAGGCGATGCAGATCATGCAGGTCCCAGGCAATGGACGCCTTCTCGCCGTTAATCTCGAACGTATAGAGGGCCTTGTGGCCGCGGGCGTAGCGCGTGGACTCGAAGTTGCCTAACGAGCCGTTATCGAACCGGCACAGAAACGTGCAGGCATCGTCGATCCCGACCGCCTCAGCCTTGCCGGTCTCGACGTGCATCCGCTGCTTGATAAAGGTCTCGGTCATGGCACAGACCGTGGTAATCTGGCCGTTTTGCCACATGGCGGTGTCAATGCAGTGGGCCAGCAGGTCGCCGGTCACGCCGGAGCCGGCCGCCTTGACGTCCAGCCGCCAGGTCGCCATGCCGCCCTGCGGGACATTCGCCGAGATGGTCCAGTCCTGCAGGAAGTTGGCGCGATAATGGAAGATTCGTCCCAGTCGCCCCTCGTCGATCAGCATTTTGGCCAGCGTGACGGCGGGCACGCGGCGGTAGTTAAACGAGACGAAGTTGGCCACGCCGGCCTTCTCCACGGCATCGACCATCGTCTTGGCCTGCGCGCCGTCCAGCGCAAGCGGCTTTTCGCAGATAATGGCCTTGCCGGCCTTGGCCGCGGCGATGGCGATTTCAGCGTGTACGTTGTTGGGGACACAGATGTCCACGAGGTCCACCTTCTCGTCCTCGATAACCTTGTGCCAGTCGGTGGTGTGCGACTTGTAGCCCCACCGCTCGGCAAAGGCTTTGGCCACCTTGTCCTCCAGCCCGCACACCACGCGCAGAACCGGCTCGTAGGGCACGTCAAAGAAATGGTTGACCTTGCAGTAGGCGTTGGAGTGCGTCCGGGCCATGAAGCCGTAGCCGATCAGACCAACATTAAGTTTTTTAGTCATTTTAGCGACTCCTTATTCAATTTCTCAGATGGTAGGGTGGGGCTTGCCCCACCGATTCTTCCCGACGCACTAAGCCTTCCACCCGTGCGCCGCCTGCACTTTGAGCATCACATCGAGGATCGCGTTCCACGTGTCCGGCGATTCGAGTGTCGCGTTGGGGAACATGCACCCATCCCAGCAGATGTGCTGGATACCGCGTGATGCGGCGTCCTTAAGCCAGTAGCCGGCGCAGCGGACGACGTCGAGCTTGCCGTTGGGGTCGCTGGCCGGGCAGTGCTTGCCCGTCTTGTCGTGCGAACCGGCGCCGTGCACCTGGCCGTCGTTCTGTGCCACGTGGAAGTCGATCGTCCAGGGCCGCAGCTTTTCGACCATCGTTTCGTAGGCGGCGTAGAACTCTTTGTCCGAATAGCCGGGCTTCAGCATCGCATGTTCCGGCGCGTTGTAACCCATCAAAAACAGGTACGTATGGGCCATGTCGGCCTGGAAGCCGAGCGATTTCGGCATTCCCACCGCTTCGAGCAGGTCGAGCGTGTCCTTCCAGCTATGAAGGCCGGCCCAGCAGATCTCGCCCTCGGCAGCCAGGCGTTCACCGTGGTCGGCGGCGATTTTGGCCGCTTCGCGGAACGTCTTGGCGATTGTCGCGGTGTTCTTCTTTGGGTCTTTGCGCCATTTTTCGACGCCGAATTCCGCCGAATCGATGCGGATCACGCCGTACTTGCGCACGCCGTGCTTGTTGAACACGCCTGCGATGCGGCACGCCATTTTCACGGCGGAGAGAAACTTCTTGCGGGCCGCGGCATCTCCCATCGCCGTATCGCCGACCGTGCCGCCCCAGACCGGTGCGACAAGCGAGCCGACGTTGAACCCGTACCCGGCAATCAGGTCGGCAATCTTCTTTAGTTGGGCGTCGCTGGCGTTAGGGTCGGTGTGCGGCAGGAAAAGAAAGTAGTCGATTCCGTCGAATTTCCGGCCGTTCATCTTCGCGCCGGCGGTCAATTCAAGCATCCGTTCGAGACTGATCGGCGGCTCCTGGCCCGGTCCATCTCCCTTGCCGACCAAGCCGGGCCACATGGCGTTGTGAAGTCTGGGGAGGGTATTCGAACTCATCTTCAGCTCCTTTCTTCGACAATTGACTATTGTCTATTGAATAGCGACTATTGAAGGGCGTCTGGGCATTGTATCCGGGTCTCCGGTCCCAAATAGTCAATGGTATCCAGTATCCAAATATTTATGAAAAGCACAAGAGTTTTTTTCATTCACGATGTATCGCTACCTCCAGTGTCTGGCCTTTGGAGACAGGCAGCCTCCTGGTCAAAGTAACTTCAAGCCGGCCGTCTTTGAGCGTGTATTCGCTCTTAACGGCCGTATAGTCTAAAGTCACGACTACCCGCGCCGGGCGCAGATCCTCAGGCACGGCAAAGGCAAGAGACTCCACACCCAACCGGCCCCATGACAGGTGGATTCGTTCACGCTGCGCTTTTTTGTCCCGCGTCTGCGAAAACATTCCCCAGCCCTCGGCCGCGGTGAAAGCCGCACTGAACTTCTCCGGCGTGACCCGCGGCGCAAAGCCGATATGTCCCTTCGGGCCGTGGTACTCATAGCCGGCAAGGGCCGTATAGACGCCCCAGCTTGCCATCGCCCGTGCGTAATGGTCGCCGCATTCAATTTCGTTGAAGGGATTGTGCTTGGCGGGATGATAGCGCTGCTGGATGCCGTCACAAATCGCAAGGGCCTCGTCCACCATTCCTTCCCAGACCATGTGGCCGGCCACCTGATATTCGATGCCCGTCCAGACTTCCTCGCGGTAGCGAACGCCCTCGGCGGGATATTCGCTCTTGGGCCACGTGCAGGTGAGCAGGCCGGGCTCGCCGGGCCTTGCAAACCACCGTTCCGGCTTGTGCACTGCGTTGTACGGCCCGACGTCGGGCGTCCAGTTGTATTTCCAGACCGCTTGAAGCGCCTTCTTGACATATTCCGGCGGATAAAGATAGCCCAGGCCGAGCTGATGGGCCCAGCCCTGGCCGAAGAGCTGGTCGGACAGGCAGCCTTTGGCGTACTGAAACTTCGGATGTTTCTTCAAATCCACAAGCTGAATGAAGTATTCGCCGTCCCAGAGCCGCTCGACGGTGAGCTTGCTGCCGCTCTCGAAAATCTTCCGGCAGCGTTCGGCGAACTGCTGATCGCCCATCTCTTTTGCCATCTCCTCGCCCGCGCGCAGCGCCGCCAGGTACAACGAGCCGACAAACGTGTTCGGCCCTTCGAAATTGATGTCGTAGGTATTGTGCTGACTGGCCTCGATAAGGCCGTCATCGTTGCCGTCCTGGCCGATGGAGAACTCCAGCGTCTTTTTGATGCGCGGCCAGTTGCGCTTGAGGAAGGCATCGTCGGCTGACATCAGGTGCTCACGATAAGCCTTCAGGACCGTCCCGCACTGGCCGTCGGCGGCGTACACGCGATTGCTCCTGAAGCCGACCAGGCCGGTCTCGGCGTCAAAGCCCTCGCCAAAATCCTGCATTTCACGGGCACTGCGCTCAAGCTGCGGGAAGAGACGCGCCGGGGCGTGAGCGTAGTTCCATACGTGGGTACAGGTCCCGGTGCAGCAGCCGACGCCTTCCCACGCCCAGAACCGGCCGTCCTTCCACCACTGGCAGGTATCGGTCGCCAGATTGCACACGGTCGAATGTAAGCGGAAAAGCAGCCATCGCGGCAGCGTGCCGTACTCGTAGTAGGTTTTGTACCATTCGGCCGTCTCGCCGGTCAGACGGTCCCAGTTATCGAGTGTATATTGGGCGACCTGGGAGGCGCTGCTGAAGCGATTAGCGTATTCGTGGCCGTTCGGGTGGTTCGGGAAGAACCAGGACAGGGCAAACTTGAAGACGGCCCTGCCGCCCGGCTCCAATTCGACGGTGCGGCTTGCCACGGCCGTGCTTGCCCTCTCGCTCAGCGAGAACGCAGCGTCCCGCTCGGCCTGGAGCTTCACCTGGCGGTCACTCACCTGCTCGATCAGTTTGCCCGTTTCGTCAGGCGGCGTCCCATCCTGCGCCAAGGCTAGCGCCATCGAGCCGAAGTCGGGAAGCTCTTCAATCGGCCCGGTCGGCCCTTTGCGAGGCTCGTCCGACAGCTCGACCTGGTCGATGTTAATATGTCCCCAGCCACCGGAGAAGCTGTCCACGATCTGGATTTTGGCCGTCTTGCCTTCGAACTCCTGGACGTTCCAGAAACTCCACACAAGGGATTCGTCATCTTTCCCAACAGCCGTGCGGACGACCTGGCCGTCAACGAAGAGGTTCATGCAGGTCTTGCCCGCGTGACTTCCGCCGCCGATCAGGAAGCTGATGAATTTGCGGGAAATCTCGAAGGACGGCGAGGTAAGTGTGCCGTGCGGCTCGTCTCCGCCTAAGAAGGTATTGACGAGTCCTTTACCTTCGAAGCCGCTGACTTTCTGCTGGCTTGCGAGCGTGCCCTTGGCGGGACTTTTACCAAATGCTTCTCCCTCCGCCTGCCACTGCCCATAGTCAGGGCCTTCGAAGTCCGCGAGCACGATCTTTGGCCGGGGCTTGGCCTCCTTCTCGGCGCCGGGCGCTTTCTCGGCCGTATGCACAATCAATGTCCGGCCGTTTTCTTCGACAACCCGGCTTCGACGCTGCGCATTGACGGCCTTGGCCGAATCAATGAGGACCGCGTTCTCAAGCCATCCAATAACGTTTACAGGCACGTTGACGTCGGATGTGTTATCGACGACAACGCTGAACATGGTCGTTGGAAGAGCGGAATCCTGCGCATTAAGCGGAATGAAAGGCGATGAAACCGTCAGGCTTACTCTTACGGGGAATTCATCGTTGCGGTATCGAACGAAGGCAATCGGGTACTCGCCGACAAACTCCACCGTCCCGAAGTCTCGGTCTAACGTTTTGGAAAATGTCTTGCCGTCTTTCTGCACGACCACGGCAAAGCCCGAATCCACCGGCGAATCAGGCCGATACGTCCGGTAATTTTCGGCTCCATAACCGGAAAAAACGTTGCGGTTGAAGATTTGCCAGAGAGCGAGGGTTCCATCCCCTCGCAGATAGAGCTGCCCGGCTCCAATGCCGCCGACCGGCATCCCGATGGTCTCGGCGTCTTTGCCGCTATAGACTTGCCGCTGCCCCCGCTTATAAAGCTGTTCGATGCTTTGCTTCGAAAGCCCCTTGTCCGCCGGGACCAGATGCCGTCCCTGGGGCTTATCCTCGCCGCGGGCCAAACCGTGAAACATCAGGAAAAAGCCGCACACAGCCAGCCCAATGAAAGCCGCTAATAATTTCCGCATCGTTCGCTCCTTACTCTTATGAATCGAATAATTGCACTCAAAAGTCCATTATAAAATAAACTGATTGTCATTCTGAACGGAGCGTAGCGCAGTGAAGAATCTCTTTTCCACGTTCGACTCCCAGATGCTTCGCCTTGCTCAGCATGACAACACCAGAGTAAATTCCATTCTGTTAGACACCTCAAGGCTTCGTGTCTTTGAGAGCCTTTTGTTCGAGTTTCACCGCCAGCAAAGTCGGCTCCACGATATGGAGGTTATTCAAGAGAGGCTCGGTGTACTTTATGTCACCGTATTCGGCCTCGTCGAAGTGATGCTGCTTGCCGACGTGATTGTTCCAGTCCACGCCCTCGGTCAGGAAACCGTTCGCGCCGTGGTGATGCTTCGCTATCGCCCGCAGAATCGTCAGAGCATCGGCGCGATACGGCTCGTGACGAGTATCGTTATACGCTTCAAGGTACGCCATCGCCGCCTCCGCGTTCTCCCAGAGATAGGCCGTATCCCAGCTTTTCTCCATGTAGAGCAGCCCCCTCGTTTGGACGCCGTTCCGGTCCTCGCTCATCTTGAACTGGTCCAGGCCCGCCAGGCACTTTTGGTACGCGAAATCGCGAATGGCCGTGTCTTCGAGCAGCCGGGCGGCCCTGCGCAAGACGCGGAACGCTACGGCGTACGCAACGTCTTCGTGCTCGTCGTAGGTATCGTGATTGATGCTCCCGAATATCCCCCCCGCCTCCATAAACGCCTTTGTTTTTTCTTTCACCTTCTCCTTGTAATCCGCCAGGCCCCGGTTGGTCAGGCCGATGAAAAGCTGGACCGTGAAGAGTCCGTCGGCGCTTTTCTCGAAGAGAATGTCACCATCCCCGTAGGCGTTTTTCGGATAATGTTCGCCGGCCGGCGTGCAGCGCCGAGGGTACCAGCCGTTCGACGTCGGTTTGACGTTTTTGTCGATCCACGCCGCACATTGGGCGGCCGCACGATACATCTTGTCTTTTCTGTCGCGATCCAGCAGGTCGCCGAAAATCAGAAGCTGATACGCCACCTTCGCCATCGAGCCGGGACAAAACCAGTTGTTCTTGTGCTGGTAGTTGAGGCAGAATTCATTTTTCGCCGTATCGTGGTAGCCGGTGATGAATCCCGTTTCGTAGTTGATGAATCCGTCTTCGAGCACGTGGTCGAGAAGCTTCACCGCTTTTTCGGCTAAGGCCGGGTCCTTGTTATGCCGGGCGAACAAATACATCTCGTACGCGCCGCCGACGGCGTTGGCCGCCCAGCCCGGCCCTTCGAGATTGCCGAAATCATGCCAGCCCATGATACTGCCGTTGGGGTCCACGAAGCTGGATTTGCAGTACAAATGCTTCTCGCAGGGAACCAGCGTCATCTCGGCGAATCGAACCGAATCGCGCATCGAGTCGAGAATAGTATAAGACGGGTCCTCCGGCAGAGAAAAACTCGACTGGACTTCTTCGAGCTTGAGGTAGTCCAGCCCGAACATATACCCCTTTTGGGCCTTTTCATTGGCGCCGACGATTTCCACCCTCAGCACGTGCGGGCCGCCGTCGAGCTTGTGAATCCCCATCTCCAGGGCGCCGGTCGTAACCACGCCGTTATTGAAAAGGTCGATGGGCTTGCCGAGCTTTTTGCTGTCCAGATAAAGCTGAACGATGCCGTAGTCAACCGCCTTCGTAAGCTGCATCGTTAGTCGATACGTCCCGGCCTTCTCCACGGGCACGGCCAGATCGAGCGTATCGCCGGGCTTGGCGTCTATCCACCACAGGTGAGAGTCGCCGCTCCAGACGGGCCCGTAGCCGTACATATCCTGCGGCTCGGCCTTGCCCGCCGTCTTGGCGAGGATTTTCATCTGCTCGCCCTCCAGCGCTCCTTTGACCTTGAGAACCTCAATTTCACCCCAGTATCCTTTGCGTTCTTCCACCGGCACGGGTCCGTACGGGTCAGCCTGGCCCGCCGCCTGATACCAGTACACCGTGGAAGCGTACAGCGTCGGCTTGTCGTTCGGATAATACTTCTCGATGGCCGCCTCGAACGACTCCTGGAACGGCACGTTGTCGGTGATGTGCCAACGGTTCACGGAGACGTGGCCGCGATTGTTCATACTTATCGTCTGATTGTGGTAGCAGTTCGCAAACAGCGTCGGATTGCACCATGCGTAGCCGAAGTAGTCCTCCGAGCCGGTCCCAATCGTGGAGGGGAATTTCTCGCCGTCCACGAAGAATTTCTCGTCCCCCTCGCCCCACCATCCGCCGCGCGGATTCCAGACGTGCAGCATGACGCCGCAGAAGCGGCCGCGTCCTTGCGTCTTGAGCATCGTCCAGTCGATCTTTCTTCGCACCGGGTCCTCGGGCAAAAAGGCGTCACGGTGCCACTTGGCGTGGAAGCGCCCGAATTGCTCGATGGGCCGCTTCAGAGGCTCGTAGGTCGCCCACAGGTCCAGCGTCCGCGGCTTTTTCCCCTCGTTGATGAACTCGAACTTCGCCGACGTGGCCAAGGGCATGTACCAGTTGCAGTAGTAGCCCTCCTCGGTCATGCCCAGCGGGAAGGATCGGTAGAGGTTCACGCCGGGAGCGGTGCCGAAAAAGTCGCCCAGCGGCGACCACACGGCGGGCTTGTCCTCATTATCCCAGGTGATCTGCAGCACGATGTCGCGCAGGGCCTCGATCTCGTCCTGGCGATTGTCGAACTTGCCATTGACGCCGAAGCCCGTCACGGCACGCGGCCCATCCAGCAGCGCTTCGAACCGATCTGCCGGCTCGATCGTCACAGTCGTCTCCGCACGTTCTGCATCTGCCGGCAACCCAGCCGGCGCGGGTCCGCCTTTGCTGAGAATCTTGTTGGCCTCGTCGAGCGCCGCGTTCTCCTCGGCGGACAACTGCCGCTGGAAGGTCGGCACCTGCGTGCCTTTGGGGTATGTCGTGTAAACGAACTGGAAATAGGCCCCCCATTTCGGATCGGCCACGATCTTGCACGACTTCTGGTAAGGGATCGGCGTGTAGTTGTTCCAGCCCTTCGCGACCGTATGGACGAGGGCCGAGCGAGTGAAAGGCTCGTTCTTACCGTCGAAGTAGCCTGCGAATGGCAGGTCCACGACCGGCTCTTTGGCGCCGTCGAGGTAGATGCGGACGTGGCCCTGCTCGGGGCGTGCCGACCAGATGCGCCAGATGCACCCCGGGCCTTCCATCTCGGCAAAGACAAGCTGATCGCCCTCCTTGTGGATGACGCCGCCGCCGTCGCCGTTGGCCTCCCAGCCGACGTACTGGCCGGTGGCCTCATCGTACCTGCTCTTGCGGTCATAGCTGGACCACTGGGCACACTTTTCGCCCGGAGCAGGCAACGTCGCCAGGTGCTCCATGTCGGTGAGCCGGTTGACCAGGTCAACGTATGTCAAACGCTCGGCGGCGGCCGCCGGTGACAATCCGCCGGAGCAAAAAAACAGACTGCCAACCACAAGGGTCATGACAATTGAAGAAATAGAAGACTTGCTCATCATTCACTTCCTTTCCATACCGTTGATAGATGCAGTTCCGACACGTGCGTAGTGTACAAAAAAAGGCCCAGCCTTGCCAACGTATCCTGCAAAAAAAAGACACGTTGGCAGGGCTGAGCCCGCGTTTGTTCGAGCAGCCTTCGAGATCTCCCGGTTTAGCTGCCGTATTTTACGGAGCAGCCGTAGGACTGCGTGTTTGTAATGCTCACTTTCTTGCCGGCGAGCAGCTCGCTCAAGGCCTGGTCAACATAATTGACCGGCTTTTCCCCCGCCGGCGTTTTGCCCAGCGGCGAATTGTCCATAGCGCCCTCGTATGCGATCTGGCCCCCGGGGGCGATGATAAACACGTGCGGCGTCGTCTTGGCGCCGTAGGCGCGGCCGACTTGGCCGGAACGGTCATCCAGTATTGGATAGGCGAGCTTGTGCTTCTCGGCGAATTCTTTGTTGGCTTCCGGGGTTACATGACTTGTGCTGTTGACCGCCAGCCAGACGATGTTCTTGTCCTTGTACTTGGCCGCAAGGTTAATCATCGTATTGGCCTGGTAATGGTACTGAACGAAAGGACACTCGAAATTGAACCATTCGAGCACCACGATCTTGCCCTTATAGTCGGAAAGGCTGACTGTTTTGCCGTCGAAGCTCTTGAGCGTAAACTCCTTTGCCCTGTTGCCCGACGCCGGCGATTCTGCATCGCCCGGCCTGACGGGCCGTTCGGGTCGCGATCTATCCACGTCACCGCGAGGTCTCGGTCCCGGCGGCTGATCGCCGGGCCGGTAGCCGGCCATCAGCTTTTCCAGGCGAGCGGCCGTCTCGGTGGCGTTCTCCTTCACGGCCAGCTCGTGAATCGCTTTGAGCTCACTGAGCGGCGCCCTCGGCTCGGGTCCCGGCCTCATCGGACCTCTGAGCCTGGCAAGCTGCTCGTCAATGGCACGAATCGCCGTCTGGCGATCTCTCATGGCCGCCATCATCTTCTCTCTGAGCTTGTCTCGCTCCTCTTGCGAAAGGTCTCGCACCCGACTTGGGGGAGCCGCCGCCGCCTCCAGGGAGGCCTTGAGCTTGGCAAGCTGCCCCTCGATTTCCTTGATGGCCGCGAGCTGCTCCTCGCGCCCCATGGGCGCCGGCCTGGAGTCGAATTTCTCACGCATTTGGGCACGGAGCTTCTCTTTGTCCTCTTCGGACATATTCTCCCACTCCAGCCTCTTTTCACGCATCTGGGCCCTGAATTTCTCTCTTTCCTCCTCCGACATGTTCTGCCATTTTTCCCGGACGTCCTGGAATTGTTCCGGCCGTCCCGCCTGTGGCTGGTCCTGTCCCATTACAGGCCAGGCCGCCATTAAAACGGTCAGAAGAACGACGGTTGAGACTATGCACTTCTTCATGGCATTAACCTCCTTAGCAAGTCTATTTAAGAGCTCAATGTTCGGGCGAATCCCACAGAGGAATCAGTCCGTCAGCCCCAGGGGATGCCGGACCGGCCAATCCGTTCGCATCCATCATACGAGGATGCATAGAAAAAAACCAGTATTCTTGGGAAAGACCTGCTCCGATTTTGTACCGAAGCAGGTCACCCAAGTATGATACTGGTTTGACTTTGACAATGTTCGTACGCGGCCAAAGCCCCCGGCCTTAACCGTGGGCTTTGCCGCACGGACCTTAACGGCTCACTGGTTATCTGGTCGTGCCGCCGCTTCGCTCACCCGCTGGTGCGGGGGTGCCGCCAGCTCCTTCAGGCCGTCCGCCCGATCCTGACCGCCCGCCACCGGCCCCCCGGCCGCTGCCGCGGGTAGCCAGCCCCTCAAGAAGCTTGGCCGTCTCGGTGGCCTTTTCCTTCACCGCCGAATCCTGGATGGGTTTCAGATCGGTGGTGGCGATGATCAGGTACTGTGCGCCTTCGGCCGCCGGTTCCCTTCGACCCTGCATCGCGGCAAGCTGGGCCAGGATGATCTGAATTGATTTCTGCTGCTCCTGGCGTGCCGCCGTCATTTTCTCTCTGACTTTGGTTCTTTCTTCCTCGGACATGTTCTGAAAGCTATCGCGGTTGAAACTTGCGCCCTGGCCGCCCGCCTTGAGCTTCGCCAGTTGCGCTTCAATCGCCCCGATGGCTTTCGTTCGCTCTTCGGCGCTCATGAAGCCGCCCCGGCCCTGGCCCCCTCCGGCTCTTTCCTGCTGGCCAAACGCAGTCCAAACCATAGCCAGAACCACCACGACTGCAACGATCGAAATGACGTACTTCTTCATAATACAGACCTCCAATAAAAGTTGAACGGTTGGCAGACACCGGTCCCTGACCGAATCACAGGTTCCGGTGATAACTATAGTGGAAAGACGCGAACACTCGCCTTTTTATTGCCGAAATCAGCAAAAAAAGTGCCTGCATCACGAAAGTGCTAAGAGCATAATATCACAGGACTTATGCACTTATCACTTGTGTGTTGGAGCATTAGATTGCAGCCTTGACTTCGGTCAGGAAAGCCGAGATTTGAGCAAGCATACCGTCTCGATTACCCAGGTTGCTCTCGATTAACCCAACCACCTTCGAGCCGATGATGACACCGTCGGCCCCCGCACGGGCGACCGTTGCCGCATGATCGGGACTGCTGATTCCAAAACCAACGCACACCGGCACGCTCGTCAGCGACTTGAGCGAGCCAACCAGCCCTGCAACCGTATCCGAGAGCCTCTCGCGGCTGCCGGTCACACCCAGGACTGAAACAGTGTAAACAAAACCCGTGGTCCGGGAGACAATCCGTTTCATCCTTTCTGCGCCGGTGTTCGGCGTCACCATAAAAACGGTGTCCAGCCCCGCCTCGACGGCAGGAGACATAATTTCATCCGCATCATCGATGCTCAAATCGGCAACCAAAACGCTGTTGACGCCGGCCCGGTGAAAATCGCCGAAGAACTTCCGTGTTCCGTACTGGTAAATCAGGTTGTAGTACATTAACAGGCCGATGGGAATGTCCCTGTACTGCTTGACCTGCCGGATAAATTCCAGGGCCTTTGCCACGTTCATGCCGCTGTGCAGCGCGCGAATATCGGCCTTCTGGATGGTTGGCCCGTCCGCTATGGGGTCGGAGAAGGCAATGCCCAGCTCCAGAATATCCGCCCCGGCGTCGATTGCGGTTTTCACAACCGCAAGGCTCGTCTCGAAATCCGGGTCGCCGATCACAAAAAACGGTATGAGTGCCGTCCTGTTTTGCTCTTTGAGCTCCGAGAAAACCTGTTTATACGTCTTCATAAACCGAAAATCCTTAGTGTCTTGGTGTCTTCGTGGCTATATTTGCAAGCGGCCGGTGACTTTCCACAATGGACACATCCTTGTCACCGCGGCCCGATAGATTGACAACGGCCACGGTTTCGGGGTCTAACTTACCCTTCTGACTGATGAGGTAGGCCAGTGCGTGAGAGCTTTCCAGGGCCGGAAGAATCCCTTCCATCCGGGTCAGCAGCCCAAAGGCATCCAGCGCGCCATCGTCTTGCGCCGCAACGTACTGGGCCCTGCCGGTGTCTTTGAGCATACAATGCTCCGGCCCGACGGCCGGATAATCCAGCCCGGCGCTGACCGACTCGGTCTCGTTCACCTGGCCCTCGTCACTCTGCAAGAGGTAGGCCTTGGCGCCGTGCAGGATTCCCACTCGCCCGGCAACAAGGGTCGCCGCGTGCTGACCGCTGCTCAGACTCCTGCCTCCGGCCTCAACGCCGATCAGCCTGACCTCTTTATCCGCCAGGAAGCCGGAGAAAATACCGATTGCGTTGCTGCCCCCTCCGACGCAGGCTACCACCATGTCCGGCAGTCTGCCGATCTGGTCGAGACACTGCTGGCGGGCCTCCTTGCCGATACAGCTTTGAAAGTGTTTGACAATCGTAGGATACGGATGCGGCCCGCAGGCCGAGCCGAAAAGATAAAACGTATCCGTCACGTGCGCCGTCCAGTAGCGAAGGGCATCGTTGATAGCGTCCTTGAGCGTCCCCGTTCCGCCTTCGATAGGCACGACTTCGGCGCCGCAGAGCTTCATCTTGTGGACGTTGACGCTCTGCCGCTCGATGTCGGTAACGCCCATGAAGATTTTGGTCTCCATCCCGAACAAGGCGCCGACCATCGACGTGGCCAGTCCATGCTGCCCGGCGCCGGTCTCGGCGATGAGCTTGGTCTTGCCCATGTACCTGGCCAAAAGGCCCTGTCCGAGCGAGTTGTTGATTTTGTGCGCGCCGCCGTGCATGAGGTCCTCGCGTTTGAGATACACCTTGAAGCCGACGTGCTCGCTGAACCTGGCGGCGTAATACAGCGGGCTGGGCCGGCCGGAATAATCCCGCGAGAGCTGGGCAAGCTCCGCAACGAATCGCCCGTCCTGGTAAAAGCGATAGAAGGCCTCCTCCAACTCCTCCAACACCGGGATCAATACCTCCGGCACATAGAAACCGCCGTACTCTCCGAACCTGCCTTTGTATTTCATAGTTACCCTCTCAGGTGTCCAATATTCTCGAACAGCTTTCTCATCTTGTTGTGGTCTTTTTTTCCCGGCTCGGCCTCGATGCCGCTGCACACGTCGATCCCGTAAACGCCGAGCTGCACCGCCGCCGCCGCGTTGTCGGGATTGATCCCGCCGGCCAGGAACACGCGCTTGCTGATGTGCCCGACGATGTTCCAGTCAAACGTCAGCCCGGTGCCGCCGTATTTGTCAGGGTCGAACGCATCCAGCAGCACCGCGTCCGTGAAAAAACTATCCGCGCTTTCGATGTCCGCCTGATTCTTGACGCGGATCGCCTTCATTGTCCTGACGTTGTGAGACAGCAGTTGCCGGCAGAATTCGGGGTCTTCGTCGCCGTGCAACTGGACCCAGTCGAGACGGCAAAAATTCTTCGTCTCGTGAATCTGCTCGATCGAGGCGTTCACAAACACGCCGGCGGTGTCGATAAAGGCCGGCAGCCTGCTGATGATGCCCTCCGCCTGCTGCTGCGTGACAAACCGGGGGCTTTTCGGATAGAAATTAAAGCCCAGCAGGTCCGCACCCATATCCATCGCCGCGACGGCGTCTTCGTAATTCGTCAGGCCGCAAATTTTGACTTTCGTTATTAACATACTCGTCTTCCATGCCCCGCGACGCAGACGCAGGCACGAACTACTACCTCATAACGTGTGAGTTTATACGTTCTCTACCAGTGACCGGGTGGCAGCCTCAAAGCCGTAGGCTTTGGGGATGGTGGGGGGAAAAGCCATCCCCAAGCTGCGCTTGAGGCTGCCACCCTTTTCAATTTATCCACAACTTCCCGTGTTACGCGATACTACACCTTATTTGAGATTTCGACGAGCTTTTCCAGGCACTGCAGCACCCGCCCGTCGGCAATCGAGGCCTCGGCTAACTTTATCGCCGAGGGGAAATTCTTAGCCAGCCCGCCGGCAATGATCGCGGCGGAGGCATTGAGAACCACGATGTCCTTTCCCGGCCCGGTATCCCTGCCGCTCAAAATATCTCTCAGGACCTTGGCGCTGCTCTTGGCGTCGGCCACCTTCAGGCTCTCGATGTCGGCGGGCTCAAAACCAAAATCCTGCGCGTTCAATTCTTTGTTCGTAATGCGCCCTTCTTTAAGCTCTGCAATCTTCGTCACTCCCGCCGTGCTTATCTCGTCGAGGCCGTTGCTGTGAACGACCATAGCGTACCGCGTGCCCAGCATGTTGAGGGCCTCGGCCATTACGCCCAGGAGCTCTTCCTCGGCGACGCCCAGGACCAGGGCCTGAACGCCGGCGGGATTGGCCAGCGGCCCTAAAATGTTAAAGACCGTCCTGAAGCCCAGGGCCTTGCGTATGGGCTGAACGTATTTCATCGCCGGATGGAACATCGGGGCGAACATGAACCCGATGCGCGCTTCTCGTATGCACTCGGCCACGACCTGCGGCCCGGGGTCTATCCGTACACCCAGCTCAGCCAGCACGTCCGCCGAGCCGCACTTGCTGGTGATCGCACGGTTGCCGTGCTTGGCGACGTGCACACCCGCTCCGGCGGCGACCAGGGCGGCCGCCGTCGAGACGTTGAAGGTCTTGACCGCCGCACCGCCGGTGCCCACGACGTCCACGAGGTTATCCACGCCGGCCTCGACTTTCACGGCGTGACGCCGCAGCGAATTGGCGAGGCCCGCGACTTCCTGTGCCGTGACGCCCTTGATGTGCATCGCCGTAAGAAAGGCGGCGATCTGCGGCTCCGGCACCTCGCCTTCAAAGACGATATCCAACAGGCTCGTCGCCTGCTCAAAGCTCAAGCTCTCGCCCTTGAGCAACGGTTTGATATATTCGACTATGGCCGCCATCTTCAACTCCTTGCTATCCGTTACACGCTATGCGCTGTGTCCTGAACTTTTCGGCGATCAACAGGGCGTTTTCGATAATCTTTCCGCCCGCCGGGGTTAGAATGCTTTCCGGATGGAATTGCACGCCGAATACGGGAAGCTCCTTGTGCCGCACCCCCATCACGACGCCCTCGAACTCGGCGGTTTGCTCCAGGCAGTCCGGCAGCTCCAGCGCGCAGAGGCTGTGATAGCGTCCGGCCTGAAGCGGATTCTCGACGCCGGCGAATATGTCTTTTCCGTTGTGCGTGATTCGCGAGGGCTTGCCGTGCATCGGCTCCGGCGCATGGCCCACCTTCCCGCCGAAATACCGCACGATGACCTGATGGCCGAGGCACACACCAAAGATCGGCAGCTTATCCTTAAAATAGCCGACGGCTTCAAGGGAAACGCCCGCCGTATCGGGCGTGCCCGGTCCCGGCGAAATGACAAGCAGATCAGGCCTCAATTCATCCGCGACGCGCTGAAGCTCCTCGATCCCGGTGTCGGCCCGGTACACTTTCGTCCGGCAGTTGCGCTTACTGAAATCATCCACCAGGTTGTAGGTGAACGAATCGAAATTATCGATGAACAGAACTATTCTTCTATCTTCCATATCCACCATTTGCTGTTTTCTGTTTTCCGTCTTCTGATTTTTTTCACTGGTCTCGAATCGCACGCAGGCAGGAATTGGCCTTGTGCTCGGTCTCCTCGAATTCGGTTTTTGGGACACTATCGTGGACGATGCCGGCGCCGACCCGGATATACGCGGCGTGGTCCCGGACCTGGAGGCTCCGGATGGTGATACAACTATCGAACTGGCCGTCCACCGTCAGGTACATCACCGCCCCGCCGTAGTAGCCGCGCTTGGTTCTTTCCAGCCGGCGAATGATCTTCATGGCCTCAATCTTCGGGGCACCCGTGAGCGTCCCCATGTTCATCGTGGCCAGGTACGCACTGAGCGCATCGAGGCCGCCGGCGAGCTGACCTTTAACGTTGCTGACCAGGTGCTGAACGGACTCGTACTTCTCGGCCGTCAGCAGCTCGGTCACTACGCGGCTGCCCGGCTCCGCCACCCGGGCGATGTCGTTTCGCGCCAGGTCAACCAGCATCATGTGCTCGGCTAACTCTTTGCGGTCGATCTTCAATTCGGCCTCGTACCGAAAGTCCGTATCCGGGTCGATTTTACCCGCGACCCGGCCCCTGGGCTTTGTGCCGGCAATCGGCCTGATCTCGACGCTGCGCGGGCCAGTGCCGCTGACCCGCAGATTCAATTCCGGACTCGATCCCATCAGGATCGTGTTGGGCGTATTGAGATAGAACATGTAGGGTGAGGGGTTCAGCACTCTGAGCCGCTTGTAAACGTCCAGAGGCTCATCGGGGCAGGGTTCGATCTTCGTCCGGCTCAGGACGACCTGAAAGATGTCGCCGTCAAGGATGTGCCGCTTGGCGGTTTTAACCATCGCTTCGTAGTGCTCCTGATCGGTGTCGGTGGAGGCGGGCGGAATGGACCCGGTGAACGGCCTTGCCTTCGGAACGTCGAACCGTGCAAGATTGTGATAGTAGTCAAAACATTCCTGGGCCTCGGCGATAACGGCCTCGCGGTCGCCGTCGGTGATGATCACGTTGACCACCACATAGCCCTGGTGCTGGTCATGGTCCATCAGGAAGATATTGTCAGCGAAATAAAGCTCGTAATCCGGATTGCCCAGCAGGTCCTGCTCGTTGGCCGGCAGTTTCTCGAACTGGTCTATGAAATCGTAGCTCAGGGCCCCCAACAACCCGCACGTCACGCGGAAGGGTTTGCTCGCCAGCTTGAAGCTGAAAGCCACGGCGCGCAAGACGTCCATCTGGTTGGTCGTTTTGAGGCGCGTCTGCTCATCGACCAGCCCCTGCGACGCCCTGATTTTCCCGGTGATGGCCTGAGCATCGAATTGGACGGATTCGCAGAAATCGAAACGAGACGGGGTGGCAGCCTCAAGCGAAGCTTGGGGATGGCTTTCCTTCGATAAGTACTCGATCATCCGCCGCCCGGTCTTGCTCAGAGCCTTGATCGTAAAGTCAGCCCCTGTGCCGGTCAGGTAGAGCGCCGGCTTGGCGGTGCCGAAACTCAGCTCGGTAAAACCCGCCAGGTGCTCTCTGGACTCGAACAGGCAGCAGTTCCTGGCCCGGCCGTAGTCGCTCAACCGGGCAAAGAAGTCCACAGGCTCGGTCATGTCGATCCGCTTGACAATCGGCACGATCTCGCCGGGGGCGGCGTTCAGTATGATTTGTCTATAATCGTCCATGCCTCGAACCTTTCGGCTGCGCTGTCGGCAGGCCTTTTATTGAATCTTCTATTCCCAAATCGACCAAAATACAAACAAAAAAAAACAGCCTGCTTTTTCGGCAGGCTGCGCTTTTCGATCCAACAATTTTTCTCAAGCAAACGACCGCTTACCTGCCGGAATTTATCCTGCAGGCCACCACCAGTTACCGTTATTTTTGCGGTTCATTTGCCTCATAACACCATCATTAAACCAGTTTCCTTCGATTTTGTCAAGCGAAAATCCCAAAAAATCCCGGTGCAACCATCCCCAAAGCCTGCGGCTTTGAGGCTGCCACCCGTTTTCCACCAATTCTGATTGGGTGGCAGCCTCATCCCGATTGCCGTTATCGGGATGGGGATGGCTCTTTCTGTTCTTTACCTACAAAGATGACATGCACCCTGGGGAGGTCCCGGCCGTTCCTGAGAACGAAATAACAAATCACGGAAACCAGAGGCCTTTTCGCCTTTTTACAGCCCGGCGGCCTTGCGGAGCTTGGCCGTCATATCGGTTTTCTCCCAGGTGAAGTTGGGACCTTTGCGACCGAAATGCCCGCCGTACGAGGTTTCCGAGAAAATCGGCCGAGCGAGTTTCAGGTGGTTGATCATCCCCTTCGGAGTCAGGGGGAAAACGTCCCGAATGATCCGGCACAACTTCTGCTCGCTGATCTTCGACGTTCCGGCCGTATCGACATAGACCGAGATCGGCTCGGCCACGCCGATAGCGTAGGATAACTGGACCTCGCAGACATCCGCCAGGCCCGCGGCTACGACGTTTTTGGCGATGTATCGGGCCATGTAACTGGCCGTGCGGTCCACTTTGGTCGGATCCTTGCCGCTGAAAGCGCCGCCGCCGTGGCGGCCCCTGCCGCCATACGTATCGACGATGAGTTTCCTGCCGGTCAGGCCGCAATCGGCCTTGGGACCGCCTTCCACGAATCGGCCGGTCGGATTGATATGGAAGACCGTCTTTTTATCCACCAAACGTTTCGGCAGAACGGGACGGATCACCTTTTCAATAATTGCCTTCCTCAACTGGCCGTCGGGAATCGTCGGCGCGTGGTGGGTAGATACGACCACGGTATGAATGCGTTTGGGTTTGCCGTTCTGGTATTCGACGGTAACCTGGGTCTTGCCGTCGGGCCGCAGCCACGGCAGCTTTTTACTGAGGCGCAATTTTTCCAGCCGTATCGTGAGCATGTGAGCCAACTGGATCGGCATCGGCATCAGCGAAGGCGTCTCTTTGCACGCAAAGCCGAACATCATTCCCTGGTCCCCGGCGCCCTGCTCCTTGTGCCGGCCCATGCCCTCGGTCACGCCCTGCGAAATATCGGGACTTTGCTTTGTAAGCGATACGAGAACGGCGCAATTCTCATAATGAAAACCCAGTTCCGGGTTATCGTATCCAATGTCCTTGATCGTCTGGCGAACGACCGTCGGGATATCGACAAGGGCCTTGGTTGTAATTTCGCCGGCGACGACGACCATGTCGGCTTTTACGAGGGTCTCGCAGGCCACTCTGCTTTGCGGGTCCTGGGCGAGCATCGCATCGAGGATCGCATCAGATATATGGTCGGCCACTTTATCCGGATGGCCCATCGTTACGGACTCACTGGTGAACAGATAACTTTCGGCGTTGCGAACTTTCCTTACTGATTTTTTTGCCATGTGTCTTTTGTCCTTTTACGAACCGTCATTAATTGTCCAATCGTACGTCATATACTCAATAGTATAATTTCCTGTTTCCAGAAAAGAAACATCCTGTCTCGAAACATAATTCGTAATGAAATTCAGCACGGCCCGTGTTGCGGCGGGGAAGTCCTTGAACTTCCTGTCGATGGCGAACTTCTCGGCGAACTCTTTACCATAAGATGACTGCTGAAACAAGGCCGAAAGGTAAACTTTCTGCTTTTCTCTGTCTATCCTGAACCCAACGGGGTTAGAAAGGAATCTACGGGTCTGGTCGTCTAATTGTTCGTTGAGCCTGCGGCCGCAATACGGCTCGTTGCGCAGCGGCGGACTCGACTGGCAGGCGCTGGACAGGGCAAAAAATACCCGCGGCTCGCCGAATTCGCCCCGGAAAAAACGCTTCTCAATCGCCGCAAAGGTGAATTCTTCGTCCATCACGAGGAATTTGTGCCGGCTAATCCTTTCTTCGATGTGCCGAATGCTGCTGGGACCCCAGTAAATCGTCAAAATTCGCGACGAAGGCTCGATAGGGTAGTTGTCCGCGACGATATTGAGCTTCTGGAGGTTATACACGTTAATCCAGAAGGCGATCTTGTCCTGCCTGGACCAGGATTCATACTCCTTCCGGCCCGGATTGCCGTATTGATCCAGCACGGCCCGAAGCTCGAGCCTTTTTCGCCTGAGCCCTTCATAATTCACCATCCCCCTTCCATCGACGTAGCTCCTGAATATCTCGGCGCACTTGCCGTGAAACAAGGCGGCCGAATCGAGCTTGGGATTATTAGGCTCAACCTCGGCAGCCCCGGGACTCGCGGGTTCGGCTTCATTGGGATCAGGCTTGGAAGGCTCGATCCTGACATCCGGCTCGGCGCCGGCAGGTTCAACGGCATTAGGCTCAGCTTGAACCGGTACGGCCTTGCCGGCGGAGCAACTGCAAACAAAAGCTGGTACGGCAAGCCAGGTTAACAAAACGACAAGATATCGGGTCATGTTCAGATTCCAACGGACGCTCATCAGCCGGTGAAATATATATACGCCGCCACAATGAACACAAATAGAGCAATCGAGAAGCCGACGTCGGCCTTCGTCCAACTGGACCGCGACTTGTCCCGATCCTCGTTGGTCGTGGTTCCGTATGTAAGGCCGTTTATTCGTTCGTACGAGGGCGGGGCCGTCGCATAGCTCACGAGGATCATCACAACCACACAGACGATGAAAATCACCAGGCTGTAGTACTGGAAAAAGACGTTGTTCATAATCCAGAGCAGCGATCCTTCGGCGTACCTGAAGTCCTTTAGGAGCTTGACGGGCGTATCTATAGCCAGACGAACCAGACCCAGGAGAAATCCGACAATCAACGCCGCCAGGCAGCCTTTGGCGTTCAGCCGTTTCATGAACACGCCGAGGAAGAAGACCACGAAAATCGGCGGCGCAAGATACGCCTGCACGCCCTGCAGATAATCATAAAGACCCCTGCCGCCCCGGATCACCGGGATCCACAACAGGCCGATTAACACCATCACGGCGGTTGCGACGCGGCCAATCCATACCAGCTTGTGCTGCGTGGCCTGGGGACGGAACTTGGTGTAGAGGTCTATCGTAAAGAGCGTGGAGGAGGCGTTGAAGGCGCCGGCGAGCGAGCTCATCAGGGCCGCTAACAACCCGGCGACGACGACCCCCCGTATGCCGATAGGCAGGACATTGGCGACCAGAAGCGGGAAGGCCGTCTGGGCCTGGTCGCGGATAACGTTGCCCTGGCTATCCAGTATGGCGCTTCTGAGTGCATCGATCTTGCCGCTCTTGGCCAGGGCAAAGCAGATCATACCGGGAACGATGAAGATGAATACCGGCAGCAGCTTGAAAAAGGATGCACAGATCGAACCCCGCCGCGCGGCCCGTTCATTTGGCGCCCCCAAGGCGCGCTGAACAATATACTGGTCCGTGCACCAGTACCACAATCCGATAATCGGCGCGCAAAAGAGCATTCCCAGCCAGGGATAGTTGTCGTTGAAGTACCAGGCCATCCGCCCCGATTCCCTGACCGGCGCCCACGTGCCTTCGATATTGGCCGGCACCAGCGGCTTCCAAAGGTTGAACATGTCCGAGCCGCAGATCGCACGCAGCTCTTCCCAGCCTCCCAGCGCGCGAAGGCCGAAAATGGTTAACAAGACCGAGCCGAGAACCAGGATAATCGTCTGCACGGCTTCGGTGTATGCCACAGCCCGCAACCCACCTACGATAGTGTAAATCCCAGTCAGCACAATCACCAGAAACGAGCCGATCCAGAAACTGTCCAGCCCCATGAAATTGACGTCCGGCAGCAGGACGCTGAAAACAACCCCGCCCGCAAAGATGCCCACGGCGATCTTCGTCAACACGTAGGCGACCAGCGAGATGATGGACAAGACCCAGCGTGCGGTCGGCGAAAAACGTCTTTCCAGAAACTCGGGCATCGTATAAACCTTCGAGCGCATATAGAACGGAACCATCACCCAGCCCAGAACCAACAGGCACCATGCGTGCAGCTCGTAATGGGCCATGGCCACACCGTCGGTTGCTCCCGAGCCGGCTAATCCGACCAGGTGCTCCGAGCCGATGTTGGAGGCAAAGATCGACGCACCGACGACGAACCATCCCAGATTTCGGCCAGCCAGAAAATAGTCAGCCGCCGTGTCCCTGTTTCTCATGACCGCCCACGCGGTAATGCCCGCCAGAATGCCAAAATAGATGATGATGGCGGCCCAGTCCCAGCCGGCAAGCGCCGCTGCCATGATCCCAGACGTTTGAAATGACCCCATGAGACATCCTTTCCTGTAATCGACTCGTATCGCCAATCCGTCAACTTCAATGCCGAGAGATTCTACCGGCCCGTTCGCCCGGCTGCAAGATATTTTGCCCAGGCCCACGGCCCCGCACAATTGCCGGGCTTCAAAAGAATGACGGCATTAAACTTGCAATACCACGCCGAAGACCCTATCATCATTGCCAGGCAAAATCCTTAATCGAGAGGGCATATTATGGCATACACAATCGGTTTGGATTTCGGAACCAGCTCCGTCCGGTGCTTGATTGTCGATGTCACCAATGGCCGCGAGCTGAGCACCGCCGTGCACGAATATGAAACGGGGCAGGCCGGCATCATTCTCGATGCGGCCGACCATAACCTGGCCCGGCAAAACCCCGCCGATTACCTCAAGGGTACCGAGATCGCCGTCAAAACCGCTCTCGCCCAGGCGAAAAAGGCCGTCAAGGATTTCGAGCCGGGCCAAATCATCGGCGTCGGTGTTGACACGACCGGCTCGACGCCAATCCCCGTCGATAAGAACGGCACGCCGCTGAGTATGCTGGATGAATTCAAGAACAATCCGAACGCCTGCGCCTGGCTGTGGAAAGACCACACGGGCCACGCCGAGGCCGCCGAGATCACTCAGTTGGCGGCAAAAGAACGCCCCGAATATCTGGCCAAGTGCGGCGGAACCTATTCTTCGGAATGGTTTTTCAGCAAGATTCTTCACTGCCTGCGAGCCGACCCGAAGGTCTTCGACGCGGCCTACACGTGGGTGGAGCACGCCGACTGGCTGCCCGCCGTCCTGACCGGAACCGAAACGCCGGACAAGCTCAAACGCTGCCGCTGCGCCGCCGGCCACAAGGCCATGTTCAACGACGACTGGGGCGGCTACCCCCAGGAAAGGTTTCTCTACAAGCTCGACCCGAAGCTCGGCAAACTGCGAAAAACGCTGAGCGACCAGACGTATGCAGTGGACCAGATCGCGGGGCACCTGAGCAGCAAATGGGCCAAACAGCTCGATCTGCCCGCCGGCATTCCCGTGGCCATGGGCGCCTTCGACGCACACCTGGGCGCCGTCGGCTCCGGCATCGCGCCGGGCAAGCTGGTCAAGATCATCGGCACAAGCACGTGCGACATGGCGGTCGCGCCGACGCAGACCGCTCTGCCTGACATCCCCGGAATCTGCGGCATTGTTGACAGCTCCATTTTGCCGGGCTGCTTCGGCCTGGAGGCGGGCCAGTCCGCGGTGGGCGACATTTTCAACTGGTTCGTCAATTACCTCCAGCCGGGCGGCCCCAAAACCGGCTCGCATGAGGCCCTTACGGAAAAGGCCGCCAGGCTCAGGCCGGGCCAGTCCGGCCTGCTGGCCCTCGACTGGAACAACGGCAATCGGACCATCCTCGTGGACCAGAGGCTCACGGGGCTGCTGCTCGGCCAGACGCTGCATACAAAACCGGAGGAGATTTATCGAGCGTTGATCGAGGCGACCGCGTTTGGCGCCCTGACGATTATCAACCGGTTCGAGGAATACGGCGTCGGAATCTCCGAAATCATCAACTGCGGCGGAATCGCCGAGAAGAATCCTCTGCTGATGCAGATCTACGCCGATGTCACGGGCAGGGAAATGAAGATTTCACGCTCGGCCCAGAGTTGTGCGCTGGGTGCGTGCATCGCCGGCGCGGTGGTGGCGGGCAAAAAGGCCGGAGGCTATGACGGTTTCGCTGAGGCACAGGGCGCGATGTGCGGGATCAAAGATGTAACTTATAAGCCGGTCGCCACGAAAAACAAAGTCTATCAGCGGTTGTACGCTCTGTATAAGCAGTTGCACGACGCCTTCGGCGTGCGAGAATGGTCCGGCCGGCTGGCCAACGTCATGAAAGACCTGCTGACCATCAAAGACAGCATCCAATGTTAGGAAACAGAACATGCACGAAGAGCTCAGGAAAGCTGTCTGCGACGCGAACTGCGAGCTGCAGAAACAGCGGCTTGTCATCTATAGCTGGGGCAACGTCAGCGGGATAGACCGCGCAGCGGGCGTGATCGCGATTAAGCCCAGCGGCGTGGCGTACGACGAGCTTACGCCGGATAAAATCGTCCTGCTCGACCCGGATGGAAAACTCGTCGAGGGAAATCTCAAGCCCTCATCGGACACGCCCACTCATTTTGAGCTGTACAGAAACTTCGAAGGCATCGGCGGGATATGTCACACCCATTCAGTCTGCGCAACGATGTGGGCGCAGGCCTGCCGGGAAATCCCCTGCTTCGGCACTACACACGCGGACTTCTTTTACGGAGCGGTGCCGGTAACTAACGTCATGACAGACGAGCAAATAAGAAACGATTACGAGCTAAATACGGGCAAGGTCATCGTCGATCGCTTCGCCAGCCTGGACCCGATGCAAATGCCGGCCGTCCTCGTGGCCAACCACGGCCCATTCACGTGGGGCAAAAGTCCCGCCGCAGCGGTCGAAGCGATGGCGGTGCTGGAGCAGGTCGCAGCGACGGCTCTGGGCACACTAACGATCAATCCCAGCCAAAGCCCAATCGGCCGTGCGCTCTTAGACAAGCACTATCTGCGTAAACATGGAACAAACGCTTATTACGGGCAATCTGGGCGAAAAATAGAGTGAGCTAAAGTGACTAAAGACTCGTAGGGTGTGCAACTTGTTGCACACGCGGTGCCGTTTGTCAGCGTGTGCAAAAACGGAATTTGCACACCCTACGACTCGATTGTGGCGAGGCCGTCCCGGCCTTGCGTCCCGCCGGCATCTTGCCGGCGGCAGGAAACAAGGGCAAGATGCCCTCGCCACGTCGAGTATCGAGTTCACCCCATGAGATGGCGGCTTTCGCCTATCTCACAGGGTAAAGGAGAGACGAAAATGAAAAAGATCACATTCGGCGTCATTGTCGGAAACCGCGGCTTTTTCCCCGACGCTTTAGCGAAGGATGGACGAAAGAACATACTCGACGTACTCCGGAAAAACGGTTTCGACGCGGTCGCCCTGTCGATGCAGGAAACCAAGTACGGCGCGGTTGAAACGTTTGACGACGCGAAAAAATGCGCCGCCCTTTTCGCACAAAAGCGGGACAAAATCGACGGGGTCATCGTGACGCTGCCCAACTTCGGCGATGAAAAGGCGGTGGCCGAGACGATCAAACGCTCGGAGCTGAACGTGCCGATCCTGATTCACGCCGAGCCGGATGCGCCGGGCAAAATGACCATCGCCGACAGGCGGGACTCCTTCTGCGGCAAGATCAGCGTCTGCAACAATCTCAGGCAGGCAGGCATTCCCTACACGCTGACACGCGCGCACACCGTCGGCGTGACATCGGCTCAGTTCAAAGTGGATTTGGATGATTTCGCTTCGGTGTGCCGGGTTGTCAGGGGGCTGAAGAACGTTCGATTCGGCGCAATTGGCGCCCGCACCGGCGCGTTCAATACGGTCCGATTCAGCGAAAAGATTCTCGAACTCTCCGGCATCGCCGTCGAAACCATCGATCTGTCTGAAATCCTCGGACGAGTCGGGCGGCTCCCCGACAATGACAGGGCCGTTAAGAGAAAGCTGGATGCCATCACGAAATACACCTCCACTCAGTCCATTCCCGCCGAGCAGCTTTTGAAGATGGCCAAGTTCGGCTGCGTGATCGACCGATGGGTCAAAGAAACCGGGCTGAACGGCACCGCCATTCAATGCTGGACGGCCCTGGAGGAATTCTTCGGAATCGTCCCCTGCACACTCATGAGCATGATGAGCGAGTCGCTCGTGCCCAGCGCCTGTGAGGTGGATATTACGGGCCTGTTGGGGATGCACATTTTGCAGTTGGCCGGCGGGACGCCCAGCGCGCTTCTGGACTGGAACAACAACTACGGCTCCGACCCCGACAAAGCGGTCCTTTTCCATTGCAGCAATCTGCCCAAGTCGTTCTTCAAAGAATCGAAGATGGACTACCAGGCCATCATCGCCGGGTCCGTGGGCAAAGAGAACACGTATGGAACGATTGTCGGCAGGATCGCGCCGGGCAAGGCCACGTTCTGCCGGACGACGACCGACGACGCGGCCGGGATTATCACGGCTTACGTCGGCGAAGGCGAATTCACAAACGACACCCTTGAGACTTTCGGCGGCTACGGCGTGATGAAAATCCCCGACCTGCAGTTGCTGTTGGAGTACATCTGCCGGACGGGTTTCGAGCACCACGTGGCCGTAAGCCGCTCACAAAAAGCCGACGCCATCGCCGAAGCCCTTGATAACTACATGGGCTGGGAAGTCTATCGGCACGAATAATTCATAATTGGTAACGGTAGGGGCAACCCCGTGTGGTTGCCCTGGGCAGGCATGCGGGCCTGCCCCCTGCTGCCAAATGCAGGATTCCGCATTCTCCATCCGGTTTTTTTGCTCCCGGCACGTCTATTTCCTATATTTTAACAGGGCGATTAAGGATTTTCGATGTGGCGAGGGCATCTTGCCCTTGTTCCCTACCGCCGGCAAGATGCCGGCGGGACGCAAGGCCGGGACGGCCTCGCCACACCGAAAATCTAAAATGACATTGGGTCGGATGGAGGATTCGATGATGGCGGGGGGCAAACAGTCCAATTTACGATTTATGATTGATGATTTACGATTGACCAACGCTTCTGATTCCACAATCGAAAATCGAAAATCGAAAATCATAAATCACATTGTCTTGCTTGTTACATGTTTGTTCTTCTGTAGTAGTGTGCTCGGCGCGGGAACTGCGCCGCTGCAAAACGCCCAGTCCTCCGCTTCGCTGCGGGCCATGGGGCGCGTGCACATGGCATGCGGCGGGTACGAGAAGGCACAGCCCCTTCTGGAGAGGGCGTTGAATCTGGCGCAGGCAACGAACGCGCCGGACACTGAAGTGTGCGCGTGCCTGATTGATTTGGCGTACCTTTACAAGGAGCAGGGCAACCTGAATCAGGCCGAGACTATGTGCCAGTTAGGTCTGCAACTACAGGAAAAGGTCTATCGCCCGAATCATCCTTACGTGGCCTACACGCTGAGGATTCTGAGTGAAATCCACCGGGAGCAGGGCCGATACCAACAGGCCGGCAGCGAGCTCGATCGGGCCATGACGATTATGCGTGCAGTCCGCTCCGACGATGATCAGGAAATCGCACCGTTCAAAGTGGACAAGGCCCGGCTGCTCATGGCGGCGGGCGATCTGCCAAACGCAGAATCGTATTTCAAAGAGGCGCTCGAAGTGATCGTCCGAAGCTTCGGACCCGAACACCTGTACACGGCAAAGGTGCAAAGCAGTCTCGCGGCACTCTATGTATCGCAGGGACGGTACGCACAGGCCGAGACATTGATTTTCAAAGCTCTGGCCGTCCACGAAAAAGTCCACGGGCCGGACCATCATTTCCTGGTTCCTCTCTGGCTGGTAAAGGCTGATATAGACCGGGCGCAGGGTGAAACGGCAAACGCAAAAACACTTCTCGAAAAATCCCTGCGCGTGGCTCGAAGTCAGAACGATTCCGGCGGCCTGATCGAGGCCGAGGTTCTAAGCAAACTGGGCGAGCTCCACCTGCTCAATAAGAATTATAGCAAAGCCGAGGATTCTTTGCGGCAAGCCCTGAAAGTCCTCGAACGGCTGCAGGGCGCCGACAGCGACCGCACGGCGACAGTTCTCAACACACTGGCTCAGGTGCACCGCAAGACCGGGAACACGGCGGAGGTCGCAAAAATCGAGCGCCGCGTGGAAGAAATCCGCATGCATAAGCAGGTTGCTTACGTGCCGACTACAAAAACCGTCCAATGAACCTGCATTTGCGTTGAGAAAAAAGCCAGCTCATCCAGCATGGGCAATCCGGCAATTCTGCCGGACCCATCCTACAAGTACTGAAAAAAAAGCTGCCGTCGGGAACCCTATGGATTCCGGACGGGTGGCAGGCTTCCCTAAGGGAGGCATGGCCAACGTGCGAATAGCCATCGTAGGGGCAACCCTGTGTGGTTGCCCATTCATAGGGCGGCCACATGGGGCCGCCCCTACGATACGCTTGAGGATGCCACCCGCGGCTTGTTCCGTTATCCCCCGAGCGCAGCCAATCTCGCGGCAACAAACTCCGCCACGCCGGCGTTGCTGCCCTGAGCTAATGGGGCAACGTATTTATCCGCAGCGAATGTAATCGACTCGGCCCGTGAGAAGTTCATGTCGTTGTTCAACGTGCCGACGTATGCGGCCAAGGCATCGAGATATTTGCCGGCCGTCGCATAGCGGCTGCCGGGGTCCGTATTGTCGGCTATGGCCGTGGCAATCGTAGTCATCTGTTCCGGGGATACCGGAGCCGTGCCCGCCGCAAACTCATTGACCACCTGCGCCAGCGCGGCGGCATGAGTCCCGTCAGAATCCCGCAGGATTGCAGCGGCGGCCTGGAGCCGTCCGCAGGTATCACACGGCTGCATCTCTCGGGAAGAGGCCAGGGCATTGACGACCCATATCTGCATCATTCGTTCGTTGACTCCCAGTTCGGCCGCGGTCCACTTCATCAGCGCCGTGCAGCCTGAATACTCCAATTCCACCAGCTCAGGAAGCGGCGCGGCAGGGATAAAGGGCAGCACAGGCGCCGGCGGAGGAGGAGGTGGTGGTGGTGGCGGTGGTGGTGGTGGCGGTGGTGGCGGCGGCGGCACCTCAACGGCATTGACCGTGATCGTCACTGCCGCATGGGTGAACGCCGTGCCTATCTGAGCATCCGCTGCATAATACGTGAAACCGTCCGGGCCGGCATAGCCGGGCGCCGGTGTGTACGTGAACGTGCCGTCGGGATTCAACGTCAGAGTGCCGTGCGCCGGACTGCCGGCTAAAATCGCCATGAACGGATCGCCGTCGGGATCGGTGTCATTGGTCAGAACGTTGATAACAACTGCAACGTCCTGATTGGTTGTCGCCGTATCGGCGCCCGGAACGGGCAGGCCGTTCGCGACGGTAAAATAAACCGTCGCCGGTGCGGAAGAAACCCCGGTCTGTCCGTCGCTGGTGGTATAGGTGAAGCTATCCTGGCCGACAAAGCCCTGCGGCGGCGTGTACGTGAATGTACCATCGGGGTTCCGGACAAGGGTGCCCGGGCCTTCGTAGAGGAAAGAGTCCAGCGAGAACGCATCGCCGTCGGGATCGGCGTCGTTCAACAGGACATCGATACCGCCGACGGACTGACCCATGTGGGTCGTGGCCGTGTCGTTCAGCAGGCCGGGCAGGGTATTGGTTACCGTGATTGTCACCGTAATCGGGTCGGTATAGAGCTCACCGTCCGTGGCGATGTACGTGAAGGTGTCCGTGCCCACGAAGCCTTCCTCCGGCTGATAGGTGTACTCGCCGGTCTCCCAGTCGAATTCCGTCAGTTCGCCGTGCGCCGGCTCGCTGGTCAGAATAGCCGTCAGGTTCCCGCCATCGGGAAGCGTGTCGTTCTCAAGGACGTTGCCGCTCACGGCGTTGCCCATGTGCGTCGTGGTCATATCGGGCAGGGTAATCGGAGGAAGCGGAGGGGGCAAATCCGGCGGCATCGGACAATCGGGACAATCGGCCGTGCGGTCGTTATCAATCTCCAGGACGGCGTGAGCGTTGCCGTCGGTCTCGTCCCAGTCGGCCGGGTCATCGCTCGAACGCACCTCCGCCGTACCCGTTCCGCCGCCGGCCTTGGCATAAACGCGAATGGGGTCGCTGCCGCCGCCGCTGATGGTAATGGAACCCGCCCCTTCGATGTCCTTGCCGGCATGGATCAGGACCGATGCGTCGGCGGGGCCGCTTTCCGAGGTGTGGGAGGCGGCGTCGATTTGTTGTTCAGGTCCAAGCATTATGGTGACATTCGCTCCGGCACAAATGTGAACGTCCGCGGTGCTGTAGTATTTTCCATGAGCGTTGACGATAACCGACCCTTCGACGTCCACGTCGCCGTGAACGGAGACCAGGCAGGTTCTCGCCTGCCCGACCTCCTTGATCTCAGAGGGAACTTGATTCGTGATGGTTTCAACGTTCCCTCGAATGGTCAAATCGCCGGAAGCGATAATAGACACTTCATCGTAGCTGCCGCCCTGCACGATCAATTGTCCCGTGTCAATATCGCCGTAATTGTTGGTGAACAGCCTGATTCTGCCGGGCTCGGCCACCTTGTCACTCGAGGGTACCTCCGTGAGGATGTCGCCGACCGTAATTCCTCCGGCGCCCGCCAGCATATAGACGCTTCCGCCGGCGGTCGTGTGGATTGTGACAGGGTCGCCTTCGATTTGGGATAGAAACGTAATGCCGCCGGTGTCGTACTTGGTCCGAAGCGCGATGTCGCCGCTGCCGCCGGTGATTTCACCGTCGCTGATATTCTCGACGACGATATTGCCGAGCGTTTTCGAGCCGGCAACCAATTCGAGGTCCGTCCCGGCCTGCGATTGCTCCTCGACCCATTTCTCGTACAGCGTGTTCTCGGCGGCCTCGGCCGGCGTGTAACCGTCTGCTATGGTCAGCTCCGGAGCCTCGACCAGTAACGAGCCGCCATCCGCCGTGATCGTGCCATCTCCGTTGAGCACCATTCGTTCGCTTGCCGTCAGACTGACGGAGCCGCCGTCGGCGTCAATCGTGCCGCTGTTTTCAAACCGCGCGGCGTCAACGGTTATCGTACCGGCGGCTGCCGCCAGATCGCCGACGTTGCTGATCGCCCGAGAAAACCGGTCGCCGGCCGCCAGGATAATACTGCCGTTGTCGGCGGCGATTGTACCTTCGTTGACCACGTCGGGGGAAGTACCCACCGGCTCGGTACCCACCTCGACCAGGACACTGCTGCCGTTCTGGCCGAGATACACTCTATCGCCGGCGGCCATCACTACCAGACCTTCCGGAGCCACAATCGAGCCGGCGTTGACGACCTTCTGGCCGATCAAATAGACGCTGCCGGCCGTGATGCTGCCGAGGTTCTGCACGGTCCCCCCGCCATCCCGGAAGACCATCAGCTTGCTCTCATCGGCCAGGATGGCGCTGAAGGCGTCGTTCGACATGTTCAGACCCGAAGCGACCAATTGCGAGACGTTGACCGAGGAGCCTTCGCCGAAGACGATGCCGGCGGGATTGACAATGAAGATACGCATGTCCAGACCGTTGAGCACGCCGTCAAACTGCGTTGGGCTGCCCGACATGATTCGGTTGAGCACAGCCGAGTTGCTCAGACCTGCGGCCTGAAGAAACGTGAGCGTCTCAGCCGGACCGGTATTTATCCCGCCCCCCCACTCGATGACCGACTGCGCCTGGTTTACCGTCACAGCCGTGTTGGCGCCCTCAACAATAGCCCCCGTACCGACCGTAAACGTCCCGTCCGAAGGCGCGGCCAGCACCGCCGGCAATGACGTGTTCAAGATCAGGCTGTACGTCAGAAAGTAGATGACTCCCTTTCGCAAACAGCGCTTCATCGAAATCTTTTTTATGCTTTTCATGTTTCGCATCCCTGCCAAATGTGATGGTTTTATTCAGAGTTGTTTTTGTGCACTGCTCTTTATCTTCTATGCTCTATTTCCCGGGTAATTTCCCCCCCATCACACCGTGAATACTTCCGTTCAATCTATCAGTCAGTTACTGAATCGGCAAATACAACCTAAAATCTTCTACCTTTTATCGGACAACTTGTTCGAAAATTCCGCCGGCGATGTCACCCTGACGGGCCGCTCTGCGATGCACTGATTTGGAGCCGATCGGCAGAGTACACACGCTTGCGGTTTGACCTGAAAAAGACCGCCGATGCGTAAGACCGACGGCGCGGTCCAGGCAAACCCCGCTGCCAATACTGAAAACGCCTCTGACGGTGTTGACCGGAACGCCGCCGGCGGGTAAGGCAACGGATAGTCCGGTGAATGTCCAAGTGCAAACCGGACAATGCCGGCCGCAGCCGCACTACAATGCTAATCAGAGCAGCCTTGCCGCTCACGATAATTCGTGTGAGGCGAAAAACAGCGTTTTCAATACTGTCAAGGCCATCTGCAACGTTCCTGAGAAACACAGACCGCCCCATCAAGACTGAAAACGGCCTCAGTCCACGCTAAGTCTCGCCGCATACTCAGACAACCGAAAAAAATATGAAAAAATCCTGCGGCGACCCGCATTTTCGAGCACTCTGTATGGAAAGGCAAACATGACAAAGAAACAAACTGAACCGTATCTCGGCGATGCCGGCTGACCACACGCAGGTTGTGGATTGACGAGATAGACCGTGAGCCTGACCGCTGACGAAAAAAAGTGAAAGATTTTTCTGGACAGCTTTGCACGAAAGTGCTATTCTACGGGACTTGAAAAATATGAAATTCGAAGTCTGAGCTTAGTTAGAGGTAACTCATTATGGCACATAAAAAGGGACAAGGTTCTTCGAGGAACGGTAGAGACAGCAACCCGAAATACAGAGGCGTGAAGCTCTTCGGCGGCGAGGAGGTCAAATCCGGCTCAATCATCGTCCGGCAATGCGGAACGAAGTTCTTCCCCGGCTCCAACGTGGGGATGGGCCGCGACTTTACACTGTTCGCCACGACGGCTGGACAAGTGTGCTTCCGCGGCCGGAAGGTCCACGTTGTCTGACAAGATACAGAGAATATCCGACAACAGAAGGATGGTATCATTACCATCCTTTTTTTATATCGAGACTCAATATACTGGACCCATACCATGTTCATCGACCGGGCACAAATCTGGGTGAAGGCGGGAGACGGAGGCCACGGCTGCGTCAGCTTCCGGCGGGAAAAATTCATCCCCAAAGGAGGCCCCGACGGCGGCGACGGCGGCAACGGCGGCAACGTCTATTTCCAGGCCGTCGAGAATCTCGACACCCTGCTGGACTTCGCCGGCAAGCATCACTGGCAGGCTCAGAACGGCCAGCCCGGCTCGGGCAGCAACAAAGCCGGAGCCGGCGGCGAAGACCTAGTCATCAAGGTCCCGCCGGGCACGCTGATTTACGATACCGATCTTGATTTGCTCATCAAGGACCTCGGCGAAATAGGCCCGAAGGTCTGCGTCTGTCGAGGCGGAAGAGGCGGAAAAGGCAACAAGGCCTTCGCCACCTCGGTTCACCAGACCCCGCGGCACGCCGAGTCCGGCAAGCCGGGCCAGGAAAGAAACATCAAACTGGAGCTGAAACTCATCGCCGACGTCGGCCTGGTCGGGATGCCGAACGCGGGCAAGAGCACGCTGATCTCCCGCTGCTCGGCGGCCAGGCCGAAGATCGCCGACTATCCCTTCACGACCATCGAGCCGGTGCTCGGCATCGTCGAGCTGAGCGATTTCCGCCGCTTCGTCATGGCCGACATCCCCGGCCTGATTGAGGGCGCCCACGCCGGCGCCGGTCTCGGACACGATTTTCTCAAGCACATCGAGCGAACCACAATCCTCGTCCATATCATTGACATCATGCCGACAGACGGCTCCGATCCGGCGGAAAATTACAGGGCCATCCGCGGCGAGCTCGAGCAATACAGCAAAGCCTTAGCTCAAAAACAGGAAATCATCGTCGCCAACAAGATCGACCTCGACCCTGATGGAAACTTCGTCGCAGATTTGAGAAGCAAGCTGAACGGCGAGGTCCACCCCGTCTCCGCAGTCACCGGCCAGGGAATCAGAGAGCTGACCGAGCTGCTCTGGCAAAAAGTGAGAGAAACAAAAAACGCTTCTGTCCAATAGTCTTCTCTCACCCGATTCGACTATCCATTTGTAGGATCATCAAATGACACCTTCAATCTTACGGCCATAAATCGAATCCGGACAAATTGGCAATGCGATTTACAAATTGTCCAGAAAATCTGCGGATTGACACGCAGCCGATAATAAAGTAAGAGTGGGCTAATTCAGAATGAAGCTATGAACCTCATCGCAATAGATATCGGCAATACGAACATTGCTATCGGGCTTTTTCTCGACGACCGGGAGGAGTCTATCGAATCCATCCCGGGCGGCTCGGCGGCCGACCTGGCAAGCTGCCTGAAGTCCGCATGGGAGAAAATCCCTTTCGTCGAAAGCTCCCGGGAGGAAAAACGTAACGGCGTCATTGTCGTCAGCAGCGTCAAACCCGCATGGACCGAAACAATCGCTCAAATCGCCGAAAGCGAGCTGGACGAAGAGATTCACATCATCGGCAAGGACGTCCCCCTGCCGATGACGCTCGCAGTGGACGAGCCGAAAAAAGTCGGCACCGACCGGGTGGTCTCGGCCGCGGCGGCTTACGCCGTGGTTGAAGACGCCGTAGTCGTCGCCGATTTCGGCACCGCCGTGACCATCGACCTGGTTGACCAGAACGGCGTCTTCCTTGGCGGCGTCATTTGCCCCGGCTTCGAGCTTAGCGCCAAGGCGCTGAAGGACAACACGGCCCAATTGCCGAACGTCCAAGTCACCAGGCCGAAAGGGCCGTACGGCAGGAACACGGTCGATGCCATTAACTGCGGGATCTATTACTCCATGATCGGCGCCTTGCAGGAATTCATCCGGCGCTACGCAGAGGAAATCGGCAAATGGCCGCAGACGATCATTACGGGTTCCGGCGCCAAGACGATACAAGCCGACTGCGAGTTCGTAGATAATTACGTGCCCAACCTGGTCGTCAAAGGTATCGTCCTGACCTATCAGAAATACGTCGAAGCAAGAATGGTGTAGCCTGTTCGCAGATGGAGGATGTTGTGAATTGCTATGCCGCAGTGATGACGGGCACGGGTACGGGCGCGATAGCCACTGTTCAGCTCTTCGGTGACACAGCACAAGCGGTATTGGCAAAAGTATTCAGACCGGCAGGTACAAAATACGCAGAATTCAAGACCGGGCAAATTCTGCTGGGCACTATCGCCGACGGCAGCAGCACCATCGATCAGGTTACCATCGGCTGCGAAGGATCTAAAACTTTCGCCATACATTGTCACGGCAATCCGCTGATCGTTGAGAGGATTATGCAACTGTTCCAACAGCGTGGGGCCGCGTTGCTGACCGCCGAGCAGCTCCTGGCTGCAATCCTCAAGGCGCGCCGGGCCGAGGACGCCATCGCCATCGAGGCCGGATTAGCTCAACCGAAGATTAAGACCCTCCCGGGCGCAAAAATAGTCGCAAACCAAATCGATGCCGGCCTGACCCAAAAAGCACGGGATTGGCTCGGTCGGATCGATGAAATGTCACTCGACAAAATCAAGGCCGATGCGACACGGATACTACAGGCTTCTCAGGCGGCAAAGCTTATTATCTACGGCTGCACGGCCGTGCTGGCCGGTCCGCCCAACAGCGGTAAAAGCACGCTTCTGAACTACTTGGCCGGCCGCCGCAAGTCCATTGTCACCGATATGGAAGGTACGACCAGAGACTGGGTCGAAGCCACGTGCCGCTTCGGCCCTTTGTCCGTGACGCTGATTGACACGGCAGGACTTGTGAGGGAATCACTACCCCCCGAGCAAACCATCGAGCAAGCCGCCCAGAAGAAAACCGCCGAAGTCCTGAGCCGGGCGGACCTTGTCCTGCTCGTTCTGGATAACAGTCAGCCCACGGAAAAGCTTGACGACTCCATCATCGAGAGAATCGCCGGCAAGAAAGTCATCACGGTCTTAAACAAATCCGACCTGCCCGCCAAATTTGACACCGGCAAGCTGCCCCAGGCCCTGTCGGATGCCGTGCAAATAAGCGCCAGGCAAGGCGATGGAATCGAAAAGCTGAAAGAGAAGATTCTGCAAACGTGCGGCGCCGCTGATTTCAATCCGCAACAGCCGGTCTGCTTCACCAGCCGTCAGGAAAACCTGCTCAGACAACTGATACACGCCGAATCCAAACAGCAGGCGGCATCGACCATAACGGAGTTGTTAAACGGCCAGGTGTGGCCGGGCTGAGCTTGCTAAGGATTATTGCTGCGCCAGGTCACTTTCTCAGCAGATTGTTGAACCTCGTCGATATGCTCTCGTGCTCCGGAATCTTGCCAAATTCACAAAGCCATTTCTCGACATACTTCAAATCAATTGCACCTTTATTCTTGGCGAGCATAGCCTTCACGTCCTCTTCGTCAATGGCCCTGCCGGCAACCATCTTGTGAATAATAACATCCTCGCAGGATGCAAACTTCACCGGGTAATCATCGATTAACACGTGCTTGGCATTCGCAATGGCCTGGGCTTCGTAGGGGGTAAACGAAAAGATGAAATCCACACGGATTTTCGAATCCGGCTCCTCTGTAGGAAGCACCCTTGTTTGTCGCGCGAAATCGTGTGGATTCTCAACGAGGGGCTTCAACTTCAGCTTCTTACACACCCCTTCAATTGACGCAAACTTGTCGGTGTCAAGGCCGAGAGTGATATCGATGTCCCGCGTCAATCTCGGCCTGCCATATATCAAAACCGCCTGCCCCCCGATAATCATATAGGGAATCTCTCGCCGGTCTAAATCCTGCGCCGTCTTTTTGATGAGCTTTTCTATCATACACCCACGCTATTCACGGCTTTGGCAATTCTCAGGTCCACCTCCAGCCCGTCCAGCATATTCTCGGAGCTGATCGCCCCCAAAGACACGGCTTCTTTGTGGAGCATCTCGTAGATGGCCAGCGCCTCCTGATAGGAAAGGTTTTCCTCCGCATCCAGCCTGCGCTGAAATTCCTCGAGCTTGTGTCCGTTTCGTATCATCGTGTGTGCCATCTTATCTGTTTCCTTCCGGCTGTAAAGTAATAAATGCCGAAAGAGAGCCTCTGGCTTGTTCAAGGGCCTGCTTCTTGTATAATCTGTGCCTATGACCCCGATCGACGAAAAATTGACGCCTGCGATGAAGCAGTTTCACCGGTTCAAGCAGAAGTATCCGGACTGCATATTGTTTTTCCGCATGGGCGATTTCTACGAGACCTTTTACGAGGACGCCAAGACCTGCTCGAAGGTTCTGGGCCTGACGCTGACCAGCCGGAGCAAAGGCGATAATCCGGTCCCGCTGGCCGGCGTGCCCTACCACGCGGTCGATGGGTATCTGAAAAAGATGCTCCAGGCCGGCTACAGAGTTGCCGTCTGTGAGCAGGTCGAGGACCCGAAAACGGCAAAGGGCGTGGTCCAGCGCGACGTCGTGCGAATCGTCACCCCCGGCACACTCACCGACGATATGCTGCTCGACGCCAGGCAGGACAACTTCCTCTGCGCCGTCAGCCTGGGGACAAGAGGCCGGGCCGTGATGAGCTGGGTCGATATTTCGACCGGCCATTTCTTCGTCCAGGACGTTGCCGAGGAGAAATTGCTCGACGAGCTGCTGCGGCTGGCGCCCGCCGAGTGCCTGCTCGCCGACCGGCGGGGCGAGCTGTTCGAAGCCGAGACCAGAAAGCTCGCCGCAGACATCAAACAATTAACCAGCGCCATCATCACCGAACGTCCCGGCTGGTACTTCGACCCCTACCAGGCCAGGGAGCGCCTGCTCAAGCACTTCGGCACCGCTACGCTCGAAGGCTTCGGCATCCGCGACGGCGACGACGCCCTCATCCCCCCTGCCGGGGCCATTATCGAATACCTCAACGAAACGCAGAAAACCACGCTCGGCCATATCCGAAGCCTGAAGAAAATCGACCGCGAGAACTTCCTTCAAATCGATCCGGCCTCTCTGCGAAGTCTGGAAGTCCTGCGGACCATTCGCACCGAAAGCAAGAAGGGCTCGCTGCTGGATTGTCTCGATGAGACCATCACGGGCATGGGCGCCCGGACATTCAGAAACTGGCTGTGCATGCCGCTGTGCGATCTCGGCGCCATCACCCAGCGCCAGGATGCTATCGAAGAAATGAAGAACGCCGATGCATCACTGGCTGAGATTCGCAGATTGCTCTCAAACGTATCCGACACCGAGCGTATCGCCGCCCGCATCAGCACGCTGCGGGCCAGTCCGAGGGATTTGACAGCCTTAGCGGCGACGCTGCGACATATTCCATTGCTGCGCGAAATCGTGCAGCAATTCCGCAGCGGGATGCTCGGACAATTGGCCGGCCGGTGCGACAGCATGGACGAATTAGCCGCCCTGCTCGAATCCGCCATCGAGCCGGAACCCCCTTCGCACCTGCGCGACGGCGGCGTAATCAGGAAGGGCTTTTCCGAGGAGCTCGATAAGCTGCGCTCGATTTCGAGGGACGGTCAAAGCTGGCTGAGGAGCTACCAGAAGCAGCAGGCCGAGCGAACGGGCATCGCAAATCTCAAGATCGGCTATAACAAGGTCTTCGGCTACTATATCGAAGTAAACCATTCTTCCGCCAACAAGGTCCCCGCCGATTACATCCGCAAGCAGACCATCAAGAACGCCGAGCGCTACATCACCGAGGAGCTCAAGGAATACGAGACCCAGGCGCTCAGCGCCGAGGAGAAGGCGCTCGAATTGGAGCAGCAGCTTTTCGACCAGCTCCGCCGCCAATCGGCCCAGTACGTCAGCCGGCTCCAGGGGCTGGCCGAAACCGTCGCTCAATGTGACTGCCTGGCGGCGATGGCGTACCTCGCCAAGCGGCGAAATTACATCCGGCCCAGGATGACCACCGGCGGCGAGCTTGTCATTCGCGAAGGCAGGCATCCGGTCCTGGCCGAGACGCTCGGGGCCGATTTTGTGCCCAATGACGTCGATCTGGGCGGCGGCGCAGGGGATGTCCTTGTCATTACCGGCCCCAACATGAGCGGCAAGAGCACCTACATAAGGCAGGTCGCCCTGCTGGTGCTGATGGCGCAGACCGGCTCATTCATTCCCGCCGGGGACGCCGAGATCGGACTGGTCGATAAAATCTTCACGCGCGTCGGCGCTTCGGATGAATTAGTCCGGGGCCAATCGACCTTCATGGTCGAGATGACCGAAACGGCCAATATCATCAACAACGCCACCGAACGGTCGCTGGTGATTCTCGACGAGGTCGGCCGGGGCACGAGCACTTATGACGGGCTTTCGCTGGCCTGGGCGATCACCGAGCACGTCGCAAACGGACTTAAATGCCGAACGCTCTTTGCCACGCACTATCACGAGCTGACCGAGCTGGCCGAGCTGTTCGCCAACGTGAAGAACTGCAACGTCGCCGTCCGCGAATGGATGGATGAGGTCGTCTTTCTGCACAAGATTCTGCCCGGCGGGACGGATAAGAGCTACGGCCTGCACGTCGCCAAGCTGGCGGGTATCCCCAAAACCGTCCTGGACCGATCCAAAGAAATCTTAGAAGAGCTGGAAAGCACGTTTCAAAAAGAAGCCACGGGCGAACATTTCTCCCGCCACAAAACCAAAGAGCCGGATCAGGACACCCTCTTCGTCCAGAAGCACAAATCTGTCCTCGAAAAACTCGCCTCGACCGACGTGAATAACCTCACCCCAATTGAAGCGATAAACTTGTTAAATCAAATAAAGAACGAAATGAACGAGAGCCCCGGTCTGTAAAAAAAAGGGAAACCTGACATACAGTGGTTGTAATTTCCTGTCCGTTTTCCGTATAATCTAATCGTCGAGCGTATAAAGAGACAGGTTAAATTATGATTAGCAACGAGTTGATAGACGGCATCAAGAAACGATTGGTCGATGGGTTTGCCCCCGACAAGATCATCCTCTTCGGCTCGCAAGCGCGCGGCACAGCCGATGCCCGCAGCGACGTTGACATCTTGGTCGTTTGTTCGTTCGAGGGCAAGCGCCGTCATCTAATGCTCGAGATGGATAGAGCTTTGGAGGGTTTAGATTTGGCGAGCGATATCATGATTCTTACGCCGGAAGAATTTGAGCGGGACAGCCACATTCCCGGCACAATCGCAAGGCCCGCTCGGAAAGAAGGAAAAGTCCTGTATGAAAGGGCAAAGCTATGAAAACCGTTCTGAAATCCAAGTTGGCCGGTCTGTTGGGTCTTCTATTGATGCTCTGCGGCTGTTCGGAGGTGGAAATCACCGGCAGGCAGCAATTCAATGTGGTCCCGGATTCGATGATGAACTCGATGAGCTTCCAGTCCTACGGCGAGTTCCTCTCCTCGCACAAGCTCAGCGCCAACGCCGAGCAGACTGCGATGGTCAGGCGCGTCGGCGGCCGAATCCAAAAAGCCGTCGAGCAGTACTGCCAGAAAAACGCCATCGAGGACCGGCTGGCCGACTACAAGTGGGAATTCAACCTCGTTGAGGACCCCAACATCAACGCCTGGTGCATGCCCGGTGGCAAGGTCGTCGTCTATACGGGCCTTCTGCCGGTCGCCCAGGGCGAGGCCGGCTTAGCCGTGGTCATGGGCCACGAGATCGCCCACGCCTTCGCCAAGCACGGGGCCGAGCGAATGACACAGGGCCTGCTCGTGGAGATGGGAGGCATCGCTCTATCGACGGCGATGAAAAACTATCCCGATCAGACAAAGAACCTCTTTATGCAATCCTACGGCCTCGGAACGCAGGTCGGCGTGCTTTTGCCTTACAGCCGAGTGCATGAAAACGAGGCGGACCATCTGGGCCTGGTGTTCATGGCGATGGCCGGCTACAATCCCGAAGAGGCGGTGGCCTTCTGGCAGCGAATGGCCGCCGGCAAGAAAGGCGCCCGGCCGCCGGAGTTCCTCAGCACCCACCCCGCCGACCAAACCCGAATCCAAAACATCAAGGACCTCCTCCCCGAAGCCATGACGTACTACAAGAAACCGTGAGAGCGAAATCGGACTCACGGAATAGGTGCGTGTAACATGGGAACAGCATGTCTCGCAAAACGCATGTGAAGCCGGTGGTCGTTCCTGCCTCATGATTCTGGGCTAATCCGTCGTTATGATCCTTTCCAGCCGGACAATAAGGGGCGGCAGGTCTTCGGTGGTTGTCTCCCAGACCACGTCAAGGTTGACGTCGTAATAGCCGTGAATGAGCCGGTCGCGCATGCCTACCATCTTCTTCCACGGCAGATCGGGGTGAGCCTCGCGAAATTCCGGTGAAATAGCCCTTGCTCCTTCGCCAATGATCTCCAGCAGCCGAACCAGCGACAGATTCAGTTTCCTGTCGGTATCGAGGTCCATGCGGTGGCGGCCCTCGGCGAAGCTCACGGCTTCGCGGGCAGCGTCGAGAATATGTCGAATTCGAACGGTATCATCCTCGAACATATTGGACCTCTGCTTCTGCGACGACCTTATCTCGGAAATACCTGCTTAAATCCTCCGGCGTCCTCAAATCGACTTTGCGCCCGCCGAATATAACCGACAGCTCCTCCTCCATGTCGAATAATCCAAAGAATCCGGGGACATGCCCGGGTAGAAAATCCACCAACACGTCAATGTCGCTGTCCGCAGCAAAATCATCCCGCAGCGCTGAACCAAAAATGGCGAGGCGCTTAATGTCATGCCGCCGGCAAAACTCTGCAATTCTCTCTTTGTTGATCGCTAACACTTTATTCATAGGTTCCTGCTCACATCAATCATTGTAAACCATGAACCTTATCGCGTCAAGTTGCATCGCCGAAAGAGACTATCAGCCTCGGGAAGCAGTAGAGCCGGCGAGGGCGCCGGTGGACCAGCAGGCCTGGAGGTTGTAGCCGCCGCAGGGGCCATCGACGTCGAGGACTTCGCCGGCGAAAAACAGCCCCGGGCACAGCTTCGACTCCATCGTTTTGGGTTCTATTTCTGCGATACTGACGCCGCCGCGTGTGACTGTCGCCTCGGCAATCGGCCTGGTGCGCACGATTGAAAGGGGCAGGGCCTTGAGCATTCGAACCAGCTTCTTTCGAACGTCTTTTTTGAGCTGGCCGGCCGGCAGCTCATCATCGCAGCCCCCCTGCCTGGATAGGGCAATTGCGAGGCGCTTTGGCACGAATTCGGATAAAATGCTCGTCACCTTTTTCTTCGGATTCGCAGCAATGTGCTCGGTCATCTGCGCTTCGAGCATGGCCTGCTCAACGTGCGGCGTTAAATCCAGCGTGACGCCGACGGGCGTCCCGCCGGACAGATAATCGGTCAAATGCCGGCTCATATCCAGCACAGCGGGGCCGCCGATGCCGTCGTCGGTAAAAATCATCGCCCCGGCGGTGGTCAACTTTTTGTTATCGACGCGAGCTGAGATTTTCACGTCCTGCACGGCGGTCCCGGCTAACTGCCCCGGCCAGTCTTCGCGCGTCACGAGCGGAACCAGCGACGCCCGCGGCTCGACGATGGTATGGCCGAGCTGCCGGGCGAAGCTGTAGCCGTCCCCCGTGCAGCCGGTCTGGGGCCACGAAAGCCCCCCGGTCGCAACAATCAGCTTTCCGGCGGAAATCTGCTCGGCGCCGGCATTGATAACAAACGAGCCGGATTCTTTGGCGATACCGCCAACGCGCCTGTCGTACAGAAACGTCACGCCGAGACTCTTCGCCCGCTCCATTAGGGCATCCCGGACGTCGCCGGCACGGCCGCCGGCGGGAAAAACGCAGCCGTCGTTCTCAACCTTCATTCGCAAACCCAGCCCCGCGAAAAAGTCCTGTACATCCTGCGGCGAAAACTGGTATAGAGCGAAGCTGAGGAATTTGCCTTTGGCGGCGAACGCGCGGACAAGCTCCTGCGGGCTGGCCTGATGCGTAAGGTTGCACCGCCCCCCTCCGGTCAGGAGCAGCTTGTGGCCGGGGCTTGTATTGGCCTCGACGACCGTCGTCCGTGCGCCCGCCTCGGCTGCGAAAATCGCCGCCATCAGGCCCGCCGGTCCGGCTCCGATTATGCAAACTTCTGTTTTCATGCGATTCGTAAAATAATCCAAAGCCACAAATGTAGCCGGTTGAGACAGCCGTGTCAAATAACTGAGCCATCCCCATCCCGATAACGACAATCGGGATGAGGCTGCCACCCAATTTGATTGCTGGAAAACGTGTGGCAGCCTTCCCTAAGGGATGGATGGTTGCACCTACAATCGTGGCACGCACCGGCTGCCACCCGACGCCAGCCGTAAGAAAAAGCTGTTGAAGGGCGTGGTCTCAGCCCTTATGATTGTGCACGCATTAACTAACAGGAGAAATAACAATGAAGCACGTGAGACTGACCCGCCGGGATTTCTTGAAAAGCGCGTGCGCCGGCGCTATTGCAGCCGCAATTCCCTTTCGCACAGAAGCGGCATCGGCGGCCGAGCGGCCGAACATCGTAATCATCTTAGCCGACGACCAGGGCTGGGGCGACCTGAGCGTGCATGGCAACACCAACATCCAGACGCCGAACATCGATTCCCTGGCTCGTGACGGGGCCTTGTTCGAGCGGTTCTTCGTTTGTGCCGTCTGCGCGCCGACGCGGGCGGAGTTTCTCACGGGGCGTTATCATTCGCGCGGCGGCGTGCACGGCGTGACGACCGGGGCGGAGCGACTGAACCTCGACGAGAAGACCATCGCCGACACGTTCAAGGCCGCAGGTTACGCGACGGCGGCCTTCGGGAAGTGGCACAACGGCACGCAATACCCCTACCACCCGAACGCACGAGGGTTCGATGAATATTACGGCTTCTGCTCCGGCCATTGGGGAATCTATTTCGACCCGGTCCTCGAACATAATGGAAAAATCGTCACAGGAAATGGATACATCACCGATGACCTGACCGACCACGCGATGGCGTTCATCGAGCAGAACAAAAGCCGGCCGTTCTTTTGCTATCTGCCCTTCAATACGCCGCACTCACCCATGCAGGTGCCCGACCGCTTTTTCGACAAACTGAAGGATAATCCCATTAAGATGCGCAGCCGCGAGAAGGCCGAACAGCTTGACATGACGCGCAGCGCCCTGGCGATGTGCGAAAACATCGACTGGAACGTCGGCCGCGTCCTGAAGAAGCTCGAAGAGCTGAACCTCGCGAAGGAAACCATCGTGATCTATTTCAGCGACAACGGGCCCAATAGCTGGCGGTGGAACGGCGGCATGAAAGGCCGCAAAGGCTCTACTGATGAAGGGGGCAATCGCGTGCCCTGCATAGTCCGCTGGCCCGGGCGCATCAAGCCCGGCACGCGGATACCGCAAATCGCCGGCGCGATAGATTTCCTTCCCACCCTGACCGACATGGCCGGCGTGCGAATCGTGAGCACCAAGCCGCTCGACGGGATCAATGTAAAACCGCTTCTTTTCGGGCAGTCGGAAAAGTGGCCGGACCGAATGATCTTCTCGCATCAAAACGGCCGCGTCAGCGTGCGGACACAGCGGTATCGGCTCGACTCCGCCGGCAGCCTGTTCGATATGCAGACCGATCCGGGTCAGGACCGCGACATCTCGCAGGACCAGCCCCAGATCGCGGCAAAGCTCAGAAAAGCCGTCGCCCAATGGAAAGATGAGGTCCTGTCCAAGAAAAAAGACGAGCGTCCCTTCCCTGTCGGCTATGCGGAGTTTCCCACGACGCCGCTGCCGGCGCGCGACGGCGTGCCATACGGAAACGTTCGGCGGAGCGGCCAGGCGCCCAACTGCTCGTTCTTCACAAATTGGATCAGTAAAGAAGATAAGATCACGTGGGACATCGAGGTGGCCTCCGGCGGCAATTACGAGGCCGTGATTTACTACACCTGTCCGAAGGACGACGTCGGCTCGACGGTCGAGCTGAGTTTCAACGGCTCTCGCATGCAGGGTAAGGTGAGCGAGCCGCACGACCCGCCGCTGGAGGGCGCAAAATTCGACCGCGTTGACCGGGGCGGAGAATCGTATGTCAAAGACTTCAAGCCGCTTCGCCTGGGCCTGGTCCCGGGGGCAACGTTTCAATTGGAAAAAGGACGAGGCGAATTGACCCTACGGGCGCTGGATGTTCCGGGCCGGCAGGTCATGGACGTGCGCGCGGTCATGCTGACCCTGTTGAAGTAGGGGCAACCCCGTGTGGTTGCCCAGGGCAGGCACATGGGCCTGCCCCTACGAGTATAAAAGGAATCTGTTTCTAAATTTTCTTTTAGGAGATCAATTATGAAGAGGTATGGTTTCTGTTTAGTTGGAGTAGTGTCGGTGTTATTGCTGTTGGCTTTTGCTTTATCCGGCCCGGCGTGGGCACAAGAGAAAGATGACGGCAAGCTGCACATCATCGTGTTCGGCGCGCATCCTGACGACTGCGAAATCAAGGCCGGCGGCGTCGCAGCGATGTGGGCGGCCCAGGGCCATCACGTCAAGTTCGTCTCGACCACGAACGGCGACATTGGCCACGCCGAGATGGCCGGCGGGGAGCTGGCCAAGCGCCGCACCGCCGAGGTCAAAGAAGCCGCAAAAATATTGGGCATTGAGACGGAGGTGCTGGATATTCACGACGGTGAGCTGATGCCCTCGCTGGAGAACCGCAAGGAGTTCGTGCGTTTGATTCGCGAGTGGAAGGCCGACATCGTGATGGGACATCGTCCGAATGACTATCACCCCGACCACCGCTATACGGGCGTCCTGATGCAGGATGCGGCCTATATGGTCACCGTGAGGTTTTTCTGCTCGGACGTGCCGCAGCTCGCAAAGAATCCCGTTTTTCTGTACCTGTCGGACGGATTTCAGAAGCCGAATCCTTTTAAGCCTGAAGTCGTTGTCGGCATAGACGACGTGATGGAGCAGAAGGCCGAGGCACTCTGGAAGCTCGAATCGCAGATCGAGAGCCTCTGGGCCACGGGTGACTTCGAGAAGGTTGTTCCCGTCCCGAAGGAAGGTGCTGCGCGGGAAGCCCGCCGCAAGGCATCCGCCGACCGGTTCGCTCAGCGGGCCGAGTCGGTTGCCAACCAGTACCGATCGAAATTGGTTGAGCTGCACGGCGAAGAAAAGGGCAAAAAGATTCGCTACGCCGAGGCATTCGAGCTGTGCGAATACGGCGGCCGGGCCTCAGCCGACAGGCTCAAAGAGCTTTTCCCGTTCTTCGGACGTTAGGATCAAACTATGAGCAGACGCATCTTTGTTTTGGTCGTCGCGTGCCTGGTCCTTACTGCGTCGCGCGCCAACCAACCGAGTGTTGCGCCATCAGCTTCAGGGATTCAGCTTCAGCCGGACGCAGCGCAATTTGTCGTCGTCAAAACGGTACCCGCGATTGACTGCCGCGCCGTTCGAGGATTTCTCGGCACGCCTGTGGACGGCTCAATCAAGAGCTGGGACTACAGGGGCCGCACGCAGGAATACCCCAAGACGGCAAGCGACGGGGTCGTGTACAGCTACAACCACAATGACGGCCTGCACATCACGTTGGCCGACGACAAAGGTTTTGACGTGGTCATGCTGCGAGGCGGCGCTCGCACAAAAATGTACGCCGGCGTCGATGCCCTCGCTGAGCCGACGGCTGCGAAATTCCTGTACGAATTTGACGGCGCTCGGCAAGCCCGCCAGACGGACGGCGGGCAAGGCGCCGCCGCCCTGCTCGGCTCGCGAGTGAAGACGCAGACGGTCAGCTTTTTCGGTACAAAGGACGGGACGATTTCAGACGTCGCCTTCTATCGTGTGGACAAAGAACCGCCCGACGTACAGGACGCGGAGCTTTGGAGGGTGGCATCCTTCCCTAAGGGAGGGATGGTCGATACCACCCCGGAGAGTCTTTATCCTGCGATGAACGAGCGGTATGGCCAGATTCCGCATCGCTGCGTTCCATTGCAGAGGGGCCAGTCAACAGACTCGCCCGTGGAATGCAAGGCCAATAGCGCAGTGCATTTTATCACGCCGCCTTTCGAGAAAGAAACGGGCCTGAGCGCGGTGTCGCTGGAAATGAACGTGGCCGGGCCGACGGGGCCGTTCTCGTTCACCGTCGCAGTTGCGGATCCGCTGGATCCGCGTCTGGATTTGGTCTGGCTGGACTTCCGTGCCGACGGGCCGGGGCGATTCGCCGTGAAATTCGATATCCCCGACCAGGTGCTCCTGACGGGCAGCCAACTATGGCTGACGTTGCGATTCGATAGTGACGTCAGGCTCTCCAGTCCGGCATTTCGGCTGTTTTTCGCGCCCCGTGTACAGGCCCTGCCCGAAGCGCTCGCACGGCGCAAGCTGCTGATGAGGTCTTTTTTCAGCCTGCTCTCGGAGCCGCGGCCGTGGGGCTCTTACAGGAGGCAGCCCAGAGAACAGTTCTACGCGAGCAGCCAATACACCCGGCAGTGCCCCGAACTGTTCATGACAATTGATCAATGTCACGCATTGGACCCAACCGACCAGACGGTGCGGCAATACCGGGAGTGGGTCTATCTTCACAACCTCGACAGACTGTCGGAAGTTTCTCCTCCGCCTGCACCGCCTGCGAGCGTGCCGGCCTGGGCATGGTATCCGCGCCTGGCGTGGCTGGAGGTCCGGCGGATCGCCGAATGGTGGCTCGACGAACGCCTCGTTCCGACCGGGGAATTCGGCGGCAGGGTCGGCGATGATTCCGATCTCTACCAGCAGTTTGCGGATTTGCCCTTCTTCGAGACCGATGGCGTCGCCGCGCGACTGGCCGATAGCGCCGCACGGATGGCGGAGCTGGCCGATAAGGAAAATCTGCGCGACGGCCTGAACATTCACGCCATGGATTCGCTGCACGCCTACGAAGAGGGCATCAACCATCTTGCCCTGATGGCACGCTGGTTCTACGGCGACCCGATTTATTTCGAGCGCTGCATGGACTCCGCCCGGAACATGGAGAAACTGACCATCCTGACCGAAGACGGCCGGCGGCATTTCCGCGACCGCGAGCGGATGGGCGTTCAGGACATCCAGACCCCGCGAAAGCCCAACGTCGATGGCGGCGCGGACCCTCTGATGTGGCACACGGCGCTTCAGGCGGCCGACTACAACCGCAACCCGGCGGCGCTGAAGATACTTTGCGAGTGGGCCGATACGTGGCTCAGGTTCATGAAACCGGGCCAATGGGCCACCGACGTCGAGGTGCTCTCCGGCAAGGTCATGGACTCTCAGAAGGACCGCCCCCTTTACGGCGGCTACAGAACCCAGGCGACGACGTTCACGTGGCTTTACGGACTTACCGGCGAGAAGCGTTATCTTGAGCCGTTCCTGTATTACTATCGGCAAGGCAAGGCTCCCCTGCTGGCGGAGGAGTTCCTGGCGGATGTGTACAGTCTCGGGGCCCTCGGCGAGCTGGAAAGCCGGACGCTTGACAAGCTCGCCGCGTACAACCCGACGCTCGCACTTTATCTTCGCGGCGATCCGGGGCCGCTCGTACAAGCGACGATCGGCAATCCGAGAAGCTCGGACCAGCAGATCGCTACGCTCTACGACGCCCGAAGATGGCCGGACATGTACACGACCACCCACCAGTTTACCGACCGCATCTTCCCCAGCCTGCTCGAACACGCCTCGGTCGCCTATCTGGGCGGGTTCTGCCGGCGAAACAAATTCAACCCGACGCCGGCGGTAAGCTGGGAAGGGTTCGGCACAGACTACGCCGCCCTCGTGCTCGACAATCAGCCTCGCCAAATGAAAGTGCTCGCGTACAGCTTCGCACAAAAGCCCATGAAGGGAAAGATGCGAGTATGGGCGCTGGAGCACGGGGTATATCAACTGACGGCCGGCCCGGACGCCGATGGGGATTACCGGATGGACAAGCCCGAGCGGAGTAAATCGCTTGAGCTGGCAAAGGCGGGCAAAATAGACCTGACTCTCGCCCCCAGGGCCGTCACGGTCATTGAAATCAAGCAAACGAGCACCCTGGAGCCGATTTTCGGCCGGGCCGACCTGGCCCTTGCCGCGCGAGAGGTTAACGTAAAGGCAAATACAATCTCCGGCGTGGTTCACAATATCGGCTCGGCCGATGTGGCCGATGTCGTCGTTGCAGTCATGGATCACGCGGGCAGGAAATTGGCAAGCAAATCACTCGGCGGACTGGCCGCACCAACGGACCTGGTTCCACGAAGGATTCCATTCACGCTTGAGCTGCCCGATAAGCCGGCGGGCGGTTGCAGACTTGTGCTGGACCCGGACCAACGCATTGCGGAGATATACGAAGGGAACAACAGTGTGCTTATCGGCACACAGGTCGAGCCAGTCGAACCGCTCACGGGCATGACGTACGAATCGGCAAAGCAGAGAATCCCCCAACGCAAGCTGCCTGAATTTTGGGTTGGAGATATGGATCGCCTGAAGGAGTGTCTCTCGAATCTGAAGAATGCCGAGGTCACGACCATTGCCCAGTCACCCGGCGGCCGGCCGGTACAGCTTGTCGCGTTCGGCCAAAGAGAGCAAGTCAGACACCAAGCCAACTTCAACTCCGCCATCGGCGGCCAGGAGCCGGCGGCTTACATGAACAAGAGCGCCCGCAGTAAACCGGTAATCCTCTTTGTGGGTCCCGTGCACGGGGCCGAGGTCGAGGGCCTGACCGGGCTTGTCAACCTCGCTGCCATTATGGACACGGGGCGAGACCTGGCCGGTAGGGACCAGACCGAGCTGCGCTCGCTGGGCCGGCAATGCCGCCTGCTGATCATCCCGGCGGGCAATCCCGACGGCGTCGCGCGTTTCGAGCCGCGTGCCTTGTTCGGGATGGAAGAGGACGATCTGCGGTTCTGGGGTCAGGGCACATGGAGCGACGAGACGTTCTGCAACTGGCCGCAGTCCAAACGCCAACACCCAATGGCTGGTGGCAACATCGGCTTCCTCGGCTGTTACTTTAACGATGACGGCGTTAATCCCATGCACGATGAATTCTTCGCTCCGATGGGACCTGAAGCGCCCGCCATTCTAAAAGTCGCCAGAGACGAAGGCCCCGACCTAACGGTCTCGCTTCACAGCCACGAAAGCGCGCCGGCGCTGCTGCGGCCGGCATACGTGACCGAAGAAATCCAGCAGGACGTGCGTTCGCTGGCCGAGGCCTGTTACGCCCTGCTTGATAAGCGCGGCCTTCCTCATCAGAAGCCGTTTTCCATCGCCGCTGAGGGCGGCAAGAATCCGGATCCGTTCAATCTGACCAGCGCACTGTACCATATCAGCGGCGCGGTATCATTCACCTTCGAATGTCCTCACGGGCTGACGAACGAGAAAGCCTGCCGTGTCAGCGCCGAGCAGATACTCGATATCCAGCTTACCCTCTACGAAGCGATGCTGCGGCACGTGATTGAAAAGAAGCAAGCCGGCACGCTTTAATAACGATGATGAACCTGCGTAGATATTGCGTCATATTAGTGCTGATAGGACCGTTTTTCCCGTGTGCGTTTGCAGCCGCGAAGGATAGCGGGGCCGCAACAGATACATTTCGAGCCCTGGTGGATGCGGACTGGGCAGCCCAGGAGCATAGGAAGAACCGGACGCCCGACGACCCTGCCGCCGTGCGCGATGCCTGTCAGCGGGCACAGAGACTTCTCGATGATCTTCGCAAAATGGGACAAGGGGCGCAACTCGCCTCAGAGGCGGCGAGCCTTGAGAACCTCGGCAGGCAGGTCGATGCGGCAGATTCGCTGGATGAAGCAGCCCGGCTCGCTCTCTACCGAAATGTCCGATCTATAACGCGGGATTTGGCGATGAAGAATCCACTCGTAACGTCAAATCGCATCGTGTTTATGAAGCGCCGCCGCTTTATATGCCAGATGCTCCACGAATATCTCGGATACTTTTACGATTATGGTGACATCGAGGGCGGCGGGGTGTACGTGCTCGAAGAGCCGGGCCGGTCGCTGAAGGTACACGACCTCATCAACGGCCGGATGCCCCGCGGAAACTACACGACTCTGGCGTTATCTTTCGACGCTCGGACAATCTATTTTGCCTTCGCCGAGCGGGCATCCGAGAAACCGGACTACTACTCCTCGCAGCGGCGATGTTTTCACATCTATGCGATGGACGCCGACGGGGCAAACCTCCGCCGGCTCACGGATGGGCCGAACGATGACTTCGATCCATGCCCGCTGCCCGACGGCGGCGTCGCCTTTATGTCCACGCGCCGCGGAGGTTTCGGCCGATGCCATAATCCGTGGGAGCCTCTGCCGAGCTATACGCTGCACCGCATGGACGCTTCGGGCGGCGCGGTTCAAACACTCTCGTTCCATGAAACAAACGAATGGCATCCCTCCGTACTGGCCGACGGCCGAATCGTGTATTGCCGCTGGGATTACGTGGACCGCTCGGCGGCGAATTATCACGGGCTTTGGGCGAGTAATCCCGATGGGACCAATCCGAGCACCCTCTTCGGCAACTACACACAGCGGATCAATGCCTGCTATCAGCCTCACAGCATCCCAGGCACAAACCGGATCATCTTCGTCGCCGGCGCGCATCACGCCGACGTCGGCGGCTCGCTGGTTATTGTCGATCCGGCCCGCGAGAAGCTGGACCCACAGACGGGCCAGGACCGGTTCGAGGCGATTGAAGTCCTGACGCCGGAGGTCTGTTTTCCCGAGGCGCCCGGCTGGCCGGGCAGCTATTTCCACGGCCCCTGGCCGCTCTGCGAAAATTACTTCTTAGTCGCTTTCAGCTTCGATCCCCTTCCCGGAATGGGTCCTAAGGTTGAAAAAGACACAATTACAGGACTTTATTACCTCGACCGCTTCGGCAACATGGAGCTGCTTTACCGCGACGCGGATATTTCCTGCATGTACCCGATTCCTCTTGTCCGCCGTTCGGCGCCGCCGCAGATACCTTCGACGCTCGAGGCGAATCTCGGCGACGAGGGCGAGTTTATACTCGCGGACGTAAAGCAGAGCCTCTTTTCGCTGCCGGCCTCGCGAGAGATTCGCCGGCTGCGGATCTTTCAGGTGCTCCCCAAGACCACCACGCACGTCGCCAACAAGCCGAGGCTCGGCTATGCCAACGCCGAAAGCGCCCGCATGATGCTCGGGACCGTGCCGGTCGAGCCGGACGGCTCGGCGTACTTCCGCGCCCCCGCTCGCAAGCCGCTGTACTTTCAGGCCGTCGATGAAGCCGGACGAGCCGTTCAAACCATGCGGAGCATCACCTACTTGCAGCCCGGCGAGCGGCGAAGCTGCCTGGGCTGCCACGAGCCGCGAGGGACAACGCCTGCGAGCAGGCCAGCCACGGCGCTGCAGCGGCCGCCTTCTACGATTGAGCCCGGCCCGGATGGAACGCATCCCTTCAGCTATCCGCGACTCGTCCAGCCCGTTCTCGATAGGCATTGTGTCCGCTGCCACGACGGCCAAACAGGCGATTTGAAGAGCCGATTGTTGCTGACGGGCGAGGCGGCGGGGACTTTCAGCCGGTCGTATGAGAGCCTCAAGCCGTACGTCCGATGGTACGAATGGGGAGGCAGCACCATCACCGAGTTTGTCACCAGACCCGGACGCATCGGCGCAGACGAAAGCCCGTTGCCCAAGGTGCTGCAGGATAGCAACCACGCGGGACACGTTGCTCTGCCGCAAGAAGACCGCCTGCGTCTGTATATCTGGCTGGACGGCAACGCCTCCTTCTACGGAGTCTATGAACAGGAACAACAAGTCGCGCAGCAGAGCGGGCAGGCCGTCCCGCCGCCGCTGGTTCAATGAAGAGGTTTGACCGCTGAGACGCGTAGGGGCAACCCCGTGTGGTTGCCCAGGGCGGGCACATGGGCCCGCCCCTACGGCCGCCTCTGCGGTAAATCGAGGAGCACGATATGGATTTGAATTTCTCCTATTATATGCCGACGAGAATTCTCTTCGGCTGCGGCAGGCTCAATGAGCTTAAGACCACGCCGTACCTGCCCGGAAAGAAGGCCCTTGTCGTAATCGGGGCCTCCGGAGCCATGAGAAAGTACGGCCACCTTGAGAGGGTTCTGACGATCCTCAGGGAAAAGTGTGTCGAGGCGGTCGTTTACGATAAAATTCAGCCGAATCCCGTGACCGAGCACGTCGAGGAAGGGGCGTCCGCCGCTAAGCAAAACCGCTGCGATTTTGTATTAGGTCTCGGAGGCGGCAGCACGCTCGACTCGGCCAAGAGCATCGCCGTAATGGCCGTCAATCCCGGCAGATACTGGGATTACATCATGCGGGGAAGCGGCGGCAGAAAGACGCCCCCCAACGGCGCGCTGCCGATTGTGGCGATTACGACCACCGCCGGCACGGGAACGGAAGCCGACCCCTGGACGGTCATCACTAAGAGCGACACAAACGAAAAGATCGGATGGGGAAATGACTGGACCTTTCCGCGGCTGTCGATTGTCGATCCGGAATTGATGCTCAGCGTTCCCGCCGGGACGACGGCCTATACCGGCATGGATGCGTTCTTTCACTCGGTCGAAACGTACCTCGCCACGGTCCATCAACCCACGAGCGATCACCTGGCGTTAGAGGCCGTCAGTCTCATCACGAAGTATCTGCCCGTCGCCGTCAAAGATGGCGGCAACATCGAGGCCAGGACGAAGCTGGCCTGGGCGAACACCGCAGCCGGAATATGCCAGTCGCTGTCGCGCTGTATCTCCCACCATTCTCTGGAGCACGCCGTCAGCGCGTATTATCCCAACGTAGCTCACGGTGCCGGCCTGACCATGCTGTCGGTTTCCTATTTCAGCTACCTGGCAGAGCGAAATCCGGCGAGATTCGGCGACCTCGCTCAAGCCATGGGCGAAGACGCTGGCACCTTGTCACAGAAGGAACAGGCGATGGCATTTGTGGCCGGACTGAAAAAGCTCATCAAAAACGTGGGCCTCGAAAAAGAGAGGCTCGCCGACTTTGGCATCAAGCGAAGCGATCTGCGAACTTTCGCCGAGAACTCGTTTTACGCAATGGGCACTCTTTTCGATATAACGCCCGTGAAGCTGGGGATGGAGGATGTTCTGGCCATCTATGAAAATGCCTGCGCCTGAGGCGTGGCGACATTGGGGATGCGACGATGTTTAAGGATCGGACGATTGTATGGGTTCTGGAGTATATCTTCGGCGGCACGCTGGTAATCATCCCGCTGGCCGGGCTGGTCATTCGCCGCTCTGACTGGCCGGACGCCTATCTGTGGGCCGTGCAGTTGTTCGTTGCCTGTCTCGGCGTCATTTTGATCTCATGCGCCAGCTCGATGAGACAGCGGCTGCTTCTGGCAAGGCGCATCGACAAGCTGGCCGAACAGATACAAGCGCGTTCCGTATCCTCGCCTGAACCCATCCCGACACAGCGCAATTTGTCATCGTGACAGGGTGACAGGCTTCCCTAAGGGGGCATGGCCGACGCGAGAGAAGCCATCCCCAAGCTGCGCTTGAGGCTGCCACCCATCTCAGTAGCCGATGGCGCAACCATCTTTGCGAGGGTCCGAGCCGCCAAAATACCGCCGGGGATTCTCGCGTCTCCATATTCCCTGATAGCCCCCGAATGCGCCCAGCGTGGGATTGATTTTGTGCCCCCTCGAGGTCAGTTTAGCTTTAACCTCCTCCAGAAAGCCTCGTTCGAAGTTCACCGAGCCGCCGCCGGCCATCTTACGTCCCGTCGGCGTCGAGCTTTCGACGTGTTCGATACGAGGCTGCTCGCCGGCCTGCTGAGGCGACATGCCAAAATCGAGCAGGTTCATCAGCACCTGGACGTGTCCCTGAGGCTGAAAATCGCCGCCCATGACGCCGAACGAAAAGACCGGGTTTCCCTCTTTGGTCACGAACGCCGGGATGATGGTATGGAAAGGCCGCTTGTGAGGCTCTAATTTGTTGAGGTCGTTCGGATTGAGCGAGAACAGTTGGCCGCGGTTCTGGAGGCAGAAGCCCATGCCGTCCGGCACAAAACCCGAGCCCCACTGATAATAGATGCTCTGAATGAGTGAGACCATATTGCCGTCTTTATCCGCCGTCGTCAGATAGACCGTATCCGAGGAGCCTTTGAGCCTGCCAGGCTCGACGCTCTGAGCGGCCCGTTTGGGATCAATCAGTTTGACGCGCTGCCTGGCGTAGTCTTTGGAGATAAGCTCTTTGAGCGGGACGTGAGCAAAATCCATGTCGGCGTAGTAAACCGCGCGATCTTCGAACGCCAGTTTCTTGGCCTCGACGAATAGATGCAAATGCTCGGCGGAGTTCGGCTGCATCGAGCTCATGTCAAAGTGCTCCAGCAGATTGAGCATTTGCAGTGCGGCGATGCCCTGCCCGTTCGGCGGCAGCTCCCAGACGTCGTAGCCGCGATAGCTCGTGCTGACCGGCTCGACCCAGTCAGCCGTATGCTCGCTAAAATCGCGCAGCGAGAACCGTCCGCCGCTGGCCTGGGAGAACTTGACAATCCTCTCGGCAATTTCTCCCTTGTAGAAGGCCTCAGGCCCGTCCTTCGCGATGGTCTCGAAAAACCGTGCCAGGTCCTCGTTTCTGAAAACATCTCCAAAACGTACAGGCTTGCCCTCGGGCATGAACGTCCCGGCCAGAGCAGGATTTGACTGCGAGCCGAAAGACCACGAGCCGGCGATGACGGGCGAAACCGGAAAACCTCCGCGGGCGTAAGAAATAGTCGCTTCGAGAATTTTCGCCAAATCGAGCCGGCCCAGCCTTTGCTGCAGCGCCGCCCATCCGCTCACGCAGCCGGGCACGCTCCAGGAAAGCGGCCCATATATGGGAATTTCTTTCAAGCCCATCGCGAGCGCTTTATCGAGATTCCAGTCGTAGGGCGAGCGGCCGCTTGCGTTGAGCCCCAGCAGCTTTCGCTCGGTCGCACTCCAGACGATGGCGAACAGGTCGCCGCCCGGCCCGCACATCATCGGCTCGACCAGGCTCAGCATGGCGTTGGCGCAGATGGCCGCATCGACCGCGTTGCCGCCGGCCTTGAGAATGTCCACGCCGGCCATGCTGGCCAGAGGCTGGCTCGAACAGACTATGCCGTTCTGACACACAACCGTCGAGCGGTTCTGGTTTCTATTCTGGAGCAAATCGCTGTTGAAGAAAAGCCCGGCATCTGCCGCTGTACGTTGAGCCGCGGCGGACGACGTATCGCTGCCCACAAGCGCCGAGACGGAAGCACCGCCGGCAAATTTTAGAAAAGAACGACGTTTCATAGGCTCCCACTCCGTATGAGACAATCCACAAATCTGCGAGTTCCCCGGCCTATCCCCCCCTGCCGAGACTATGGCATTGTACGCCACAGGGCGCACGCGTCAAGACCGCATTTTCGCCGATGGATCGCAGAACAGTCACTCCATATCGCAGAAACAGGATAAAAAAAACGGAGCGTAACATGTACGCTCCGTGAAGCTCCACTCAGAACCGGCGAGCACGACTCTCTCGTGGGCCGCCTACAAAACCACCGCAGGTCCCCACTCCGAGAGTCCGGCCGGCTCAAATAATGTTCCTCTACCGCACCGGGGCGGCAAACGACTCAGCGCTGCTGCTGCTGCGCAAAGACCTTGCGTCTCTGGAACAAGTAGAGGATGACACCCAATGCGATCAGACCGACAAGCCCGCCGTCGCCCAGAGTTGTAATCAGGCCGGTGAGATTCTCAACAATCCCCCCAAAAAAGGGAACCGATTGCTCTGTGGTACCAAAGAGGATCTCGACCACGACTCCCAACGCAATCAACAGTAAGAAGATTTCCGTGATCTCGCCAAGCCATTTCTTAACTTCTTCCAAGTAATGCATCTTCGACTCTCCTAATTCAATGTGTCCTAAAACAAACCCTTTACACAAACGTCCTTGTATTTTTTGTTCGGCCGGTCTTTTCGAATTACTTTAATATTTATATCTAAAATGTATGAGGAATGTGGCCAATAAAAACGCTATCCGATGAGCCTTGCGCCTGATATGCACGGCCGCTGGAAAGCCTCTATCAGCACTGAGATTGTGGTATTCGGCGTGTCATGACCCTGGCAAATTGCGGGCTATTTCCAGCCAAAAACAGGACCGTTTTTCTCTGCATCTTGCAGACTATTCCTGAAGTCCAGGCTGTCTAAGGCAGGCAACTCCAGATGGCTTCAACCCTTGTCGTTAGCCTCTACTTGTGCAATCCGGCGGCGTTTTTGGGGTAAAACTTAATGATAAAATGGGGTATTTTTTGCTTGACTTAATTGTTAAAATGAGGTATTTTACTCTTATGGTTGGAGGCGCGATACATTTTATTCTGCGTGTACTGCTCATCGCCCTGATCTGGTTTTTTGTGTGGCGGTTTGTCGAGCCACGGACCCAACTCCTGCGAATCGTCCGAGCCGCCCTGCTTATGCTCAGTCTCTTAGCTGTTCTGGCCGTCATGAAAATCACCAGCGGCTGATTGCCCCCCTGGCCCGGCTTCCCGGCACCTGTCGCCCCTTACATGGTCTCATTGATTTTCGATTCCGGATGCTCCACCGCAGGGTATCCCCGAGGGATTGTCTCATCGAGTATCGAGCAACAGGTATCGAGTATCGAAAGGAACTTGCTATCCTCGATCACTTTTCCAGAGCAACTAAATCTTCGTAGGTTTCCCGCTTTCGGATGACGGAGAACGCCGCACCGTCAACGAGCACTTCGGCGGCCCGGCCCCGCGCGTTGTAGTTGCTGCTCATGCTAAAGCCGTAGGCCCCGGCTGTGAAAACGCAAAGCAGGTCGCCGCGCTGGACCGGCGGCAGGGCCCGGTCCTTTGCAAAGAAGTCCGCCCCCTCGCAAATCGGCCCGACGACGTCCACCACTTCGGTCCCCTCTAATTTCAGGTCCTTGTTGCGCCGCGGAGGAACAAACGGCTCCTTGACCTTCGCGGGCCAGATGAAATGGAACGCATCGTAGAGCGAGGGCCGGATCAAATCGTTCATCCCCGCATCGGCGATCACAAACTTCTTGCTGCCGCCGCGTTTGACGTAGAGGACGCGCGTAAGCATAACGCCGGCGTTGGCGCAGATGCTCTTGCCGGGCTCCATGATGAGTTTGAGATTCTTGTCTTTGAGCAGCGGGATAATTCCTTGAGCGTACTGGGCCGCCGAAGGGACGCTGTCCGACTCGTAATCGGCGCCGTAGCCGCCGCCCAAATCGAGCGCCTCAACCGTGTGACCTTGGGCTCGCAGCGCGTCGATCAGCGGCAGGATTTTCCTGACGGCCTCAACGTATGGATCGATCTTTTTGCCGCCCGTGCCCAGATGCACGTGAAGCGCGCAAAGATTCACCGAGGGATTGCCGCCGTAATCAGCGAAAACTTTCACCGCCCTTTCGATATCGACTCCGAATTTTGTTTCCCTCCTGCCCGTGGTCAGAAAAGCATGTGTCTTGTAGTCCACGTCGGGATTGACGCGCAACGCGACCCTCGGCCGCTTGCTTCGCTTACCCGCCAGCCCAATCAGATTTTCCAGCTCCGCCTCGGACTCGATATTGAAATAGCCGATGCCGGCGTCCATCGCCGCAAGAATTTCCGTATCGGTTTTCCCGACCCCGGCATAGACAATCTTCGACGGGTCGCCGCCGGCCTGCAGGACGCGGTACAGCTCGCCGCCGCTGACAATGTCAAACCCGCTGCCCGCGCCGGCCATGAATTTAAGGATATGGATATTGCCGCACGCCTTGACCGCATAGCAGATCATCGCATCGAGCGGACGGTACGCATCCTGGATTTTCTGCAGGTGGTCCCTGAACGTGGCCTTACTGTAAACGTAAACCGGCGTGCCGACCTCGGCGGCGATCTGTTCGACGCAAACATCCTCGGTAAACAATTTGCCGTTCCTATAGTTGAAATAGTCCATCTTATGCCCTTCTTTGCACGTCTTATCTAAACGTTGTGTGCGTATCGCCCCATAGTATAAACCGCCGCCCGCCGATTGCAAGAAGGCGCTCGAACCGCCGCCGGATCGGGTTCGTCCAACATTCGGTAATGGATCGCTATTCATTCACGCTGCTTGTCATTCCGACCGGAGGCCGAAGGCCGCAGTGGAGGAATCTGGCCGCGAAGGATAGACACGCCATATCCGCAGCCAGATGTCTCGACTTCGCTACGCTGCGCTCGAGATGACAGGTCGCGCGTCTAAGGGCTTTGCCAAAACCGCATGAACCCTCCCACCGTATTCCGATCGCATCCACCTGATAGAAAGGCTTCCGATTCAGCGCACAAAAAAATGGAAGGCTCCGTCGCGTACGAGAGAACCTTCCATTTATCGCGTAGCCGGCCTCAGCCGGCGGCTCGCCGCGATTGGTAAAGCAGCGAGCTTCGGATTACATCGTTACGCTATTTTTTCTTCTTGGCTGTCTTCTTGGCTTTCTTCTTTGCTTTTTTCTTTGCCATTATTTGTCACCTCCTTTTGGCTGACTCAATCCTTTCGTCTTTCCTTAACGTCACGACATTCGTTTACGTTAAAAACTCTCACGAGTAACTTGCGGAAAAAAATGAGAAAATATTTTTATATATTTTTTATCGTCTAAAACTTTAATAATACTTGACGAAAAATTCCTGCAACGAACATTTTACAGGACCGCAAATATTCTCTACTATACGCTCCGTCGGCTCAAAACACGATGACACCTGAACCGTCTCGTTGCCTTTCGATGCCTTCATGCGCATTGCGATTTGGTGATTTCTGTTGTAATATGTTCCCATGAGAGCAACACAGGTTTGTTGTTAATTGTTTATGAACAAAAGAAAAATAGCTTTGTTCGGCGGCACGTTTGATCCGATTCATCTGGGCCATACGAGCGTCGCCGACGACGCACGCCGCCGCATCGGCGCGGAGAAACTCATTTTCATTCCGGCAAAATGCTCACCCTTGAAAGGTTTTCCGCCCCGGGCGAGTGACGCCGACCGATTCAACATGATCTCGCTGGCCGTCGCCGGCGAGAAAAGCTTCGAGGTCAGCGATTATGAATTGAACAAGCCCGCTCCGAGCTACACGCTGGAGACCGTCCTGAAATTTCAGAAGGACTTCGGCGGCGAACCGTCAATCCACTGGCTCGTGGGCGCCGACGGCGTCGATGACCTGGTGTACTGGTACAAGATCGTTGAGCTGATCGACGCCTGCCACCTGACAACCATGTATCGAGCCGGCTGCGAGCGGCCGGACTTCAGCCGCTTCGAGGGCCTCTGGGGCCGTCAGCGCGTCGAGAAGCTCCAGCGCGATATCGTCCAAACGCCGCTGGTTGACATCAGCAGCACGGAAATACGAAAAAGGCTGGCCGCCGGCCACAACGCAGCCGATATGCTGCATCCCGCCGTCGCCGACTACATCCGGAAAAACAACCTCTATCGGTAACAACAGCCGACCAGCACGTTGCAGAGAAGTCAAATAAGAAGTATAATATCCTGCAATGAATGATACCTCCTACACCGATGATGTGCTTTTTGAAGCTACGACACCGCTTGATTTTCGTGTGCGAGTCAGTCGCTCTCATTGGGAATTGATTATCACTGTCAAGCATCCCGTGATGATAGGCCGTGAATCGGATGTAAAAAGGACACTGGAAAAGCCCAACGAAATCCGATTAAGCCGCAGCGACCCGGCGGTATATTTGTTCTATTCATCGGAACGCAAAGGACGATGGGTTTGTGCTGTAACCAAGCGATTGAACGGCGATGGCTTCCTGATAACAGCTTATCCGACTGATGCAGTAAAAGAAGGGATACGGGTATGGCCGAAGTGAAAGTATATTATGACCGAGCAGGCAACACGCTTACCGTCTGGTTTGGCAATCCGAAGGACGAGGATACCTGTGAAGAAACCGGCGATGAAGTGGTTTTGATGAAAGACAAATCCGGACGAGTTATTGGATTTGAGAAGCTTAACTTCTTATCGCTTGATGCGAATCGAGACGGGTCTGTTCCACCTCAACCAATGCGAGTGGCTTTTGAAGCAGCAGACGTTTGAAGATCGAAGACCGATGAATGAACCGTAAATCGAATGCTTCGGGAGCGTAGTTTTCCACGGTTAAAGTGGGCGGATTTCGCTCCGTTGATAGCAGCCTAACGGATTTATTGCACTTTATGCGCCTGTCGGACGAAGACGATGTTCTTGTGCTTCACAAACGTGTGTTACATAGAACCGCATAAACATCAGACATGAAAGGATGGAACATGGCAACCGGTCTTTTAGTCCGAGTCGGGATTGATTCCAGCTACGGCTGGAACGCCCCATGTTGTGAGCGGAGTTTTCACTTTTGCTACGTGCCAATTGGCGAGAACGCCAACCACCTCACTGAGCAATATGACCCTGCTTATCTGCCTTACCGGCAGGTTGTCGAAGCGTTTGTGCCTGAAGATGCACCACGGTCCGTTCATTGGCCGCATCGCCTTCCGCGACAAGGTCATTTCGATCCCGATTTCAGAAATCTTACGTATGGCGATGTGAAAAACAAAGCGAAACGCATCTGTGAGGTCTTTGGGGGAAGTGAAAAGGGCAAGAAGTTTATTGTTTTTTACGCTGGCCTTCGTTCGATTCAAACGGGGGAACTCTGCTACTCAATCATCGGCTTCTATACCGTTAAGAGTTTCAAATGTGGACCGGATGTCCCACAACGAGACTGGCCCCGTAATCACCACACAAGGAATGGGGGTTGCAACGATCAGGGCACCGTGATTGTCTTTGCCGACAAGTCCGAATCAGGGCGATTGTGTAAGCATATCCCCATCGGCAAGTATTATGATAAAGCTTGGCGCGTTACTCCAGAGCTACTTATTAAGAAGTGGGGCGGGCTCGACGTAAAAAAGGGCTACATCCAGCGAAACGCATTCTTGCCTCGCTTCTGCAATGGCGACCAGTTCCTCGCTTGGTTTTGGCGACAGAAACCGGAGCTTATCTGTGAGGACAATCCTCGACGATGTCTGACACTTCGCTGACCGGCGGGGACCATCAGGCGTTTTCCTCTGGCGGCGCTAGAAGGGACAACCACCTATTCGCAACTGAGTTGATTTTCTGCCGCCCCCAGCAGCCAGTTGTACCAATCGGACATCCCTTCGCCGGTTTTGGCGGAGATTGGAAAAATCTCAATGGCTTTGTTGAGCCTGCGGGCGTCGGCCTTCGCTCGCTCCACGTCGAAATCCACGTGCCCGCCCTCGAGCAAATCAATCTTGTTGATGAGCATCACCTTCGACTTGGCAAAGATGGCAGGGTACTTGGCCGGCTTGTCGTCGCCCTCGGCCACGGAAAGCACGGCAATCTTAGCGCTTTCACCCAGCTCGAAAGCCGATGGACAGACCAGATTGCCTACGTTTTCGATGACGATCAAATCCAAATCCTCGACGGGCAGGTCTCTCAGCGCCGTGCTGACCTGGGCCGCCGACAGATGACACGCTCCGTCGGTGTTGATCTGGACGACCGGTGCTTTGGTTGCTCTGATTCTTTGAGCGTCGATATCGGTCTGAATATCGCCCTCAATCACGCCGATTCGGATTTTGCCCCTCAAGTCGTTTATCGTTCGGGCCAGAATGGTCGTCTTGCCGGAGCCCGGGGACGAAATCATGTTCAGGCATAATTTCTTCTTCTCGGCGAGAAACATAATGTTCTCGAAAGCATACTTTTCATTTTCACCGAGAATTTTTCTGCCGACGTCAATTTTTTTCATCGTCATCGTCCGTTTGAAAATCTATCTCTTCGAGCACCAGCGGTGCATCGGGCAGCAACTCAAAATCACCGCCGCCGCACTGCGGACACTGCGGATGCGAAAGCTCAACGTCGAACTGCCGATTGCAGCCCCTGCACCGCGCCTGCAGCGGCTTATGCTCTATCTGAAGCTTCACACCTTCGCACGCCGTATCTTTTGCTATGGCCTCGAAGGCAAAACACAGCGCCTCATCATTCACCGCATTGAGCGTCCCGCAACTGACCTTCGCCGCAACGGGTCTTCCATTCTGTTTAGCCGCTTCTTCGGATATGATTGCCATCAGGCTCTGAGCCACCATCGTTTCGTGCATCAGCATATCCTCGGCAGCTCGCGCCCGTACGGCATCTGCACAATCCTTCTTCCGCCGATTTGCGTTTCCATCTCGACCAAAGGCACATCCCGCGTTTCGACGACTTCGCCAATGATGCTCGCCTCTTTGCCCAGGGGGTGCTTTCTGCAAAGGCTCAAACACTCGCCGGCGGATTCCGCCGCGACCACCGCAACGAATTTGCCCTCATTGGCGATGGTCAATACGTCAAAACCGAGCATGTCAGCGGCCGCCCGGACGGCGGGCTTGACCGGGACGTCCGTCTCGCGAATCTCGATGCTCAGTCCGGCGCTGCGTGAAATTTCGTTAAGCGTCGCGGCCAGGCCGCCGCGAGTCGGATCCCGCATGAACTTTACGCCGGCTGCGTTCGTCAGAAGCTCACAGACCAGCGGCGCCAGAGATGCGCAATCGCTCTTCAATTGCGATTGAAACCCCATATCCTGCCGCTGCGAGATGATGGTCATGCCGTGGTCGCCGATCGTACCGTTGATGATGATCTTATCCCCGACGGAAATTTTTTCGAACCCCAGCTCCACGCCGGCCAGTCGTACGCCGATTCCCGCGGTGTTAATGAAGATTTGGTCGGCCGCACCGGCCTCAACCGTTTTGGTATCGCCGGTCACGATATCGACGCTGCTTTCGTCCGCGGCTTTACCGATACTGGCCAGAATCTTATCCAGCAGCTCAATCTCAAAACCTTCCTCGATGATCAGCGACAGCGCCAAAGCGGCCGGCTTCGAACCGGCCACGGCCAGATCGTTGACCGTCCCGCAGACAGCGAGCTTGCCGATGTCCCCGCCGTTGAAAAACAGCGGCTTGACGACGTAGCTGTCCGTTGTAAAACACAGCGCGCCCGAGGCCAGATTCAGCCGTGCCGAATCGCCCAACTGAGCCAAGACGTCGTTTCTGAAGCAGGGCAGGATGTGCTGGCGAATCAGGTCTTCCATCAGTTGCCCGCCGCCGCCGTGTGCGAGCAGGATTTTATTGTGTTTGCCCGCCCTCATCTTTTCTCCCGGCCGTATTTGAACCACGCCGCACAGGCCCCTTCGGAGCTGACCATGCAAGGCCCCACGGGCTCTTGCGGGGTACAACTTCGGCCGAACAATGCGCATTGCGGCGGCTCGATCAATCCGCACAAAACCTCGCCGCATCGACAGCCGTTTCTTTCTGCAACCGGCGTTTCACTTATGTCAAATCTCTTGAAGGCGTCAAACCGCTCATACTTGTTCTTCAGTTTGAGCGTACTCTTTTCTATTTTACCCAGCCCCCGCCAGTAACCATCCACCGGCTCGAAGCACTCGTTAATGATTTGTTGTGCGGCGGCATTGCCCTTCTCGGTCACTACGGCAGAATACACTGATTTCAGCTCGGCGCTACCGGCTGAAAGTTGCGCGCAGATTTCGGCAAGTCCTTCGATGATCTGGACGGCCTCAAAGCCAGCCACCACACACGGCCGGCCGAAATCCTCCACAATCTCGGCAAATGCGCCGTAGCCGATGATCACGCTGACGTGGCCGGGGCACAGGAACGCATCGATTTTGTTGTTCATCCCGCTCAACAAGGCCCGCATGGCGGGAACGACCAGCTTGTGGCCGCTCAAAATGCAGAAATTGTCGATGGACGCAGTCGCGGCTTCTTTGACGACGACCGCCGTGGCCGGGGCTGTCGTCTCAAAGCCGACCGCGATAAAGACAACCATCTTCTGCGGATTGTCTTTAGCCAATTGCAGCGCATCTTCACTACTCAGAACAACTTTTACGCCGGCCTTTGCCCGTTTTGTCTCAAGCGAGTCGTTTTCGCCGGGAACGCGAATCATGTCGCCGTACGTGGCGATTATGCAATCCTCGCGGTCCGCCAACTGCAAGACCGCGTCGATGTAGCCCTGGTCGGTGACGCAAACGGGGCAGCCCGGCCCCGACAGGAGTCTGAGGCTGCCGGGCAGAATCGATCTGATGCCGCTGCGGAAAATCGAGACCGTGTGCGTGCCGCAGACCTCCATGATATTGATCTGCCGGCCTAACGCCTCACAGGCGGCTTTCATCAGACTCTGCGCTTTGTTTATTCTATCGAGCATAAGCTGAGTGGCTCGTACTGTGCTTGGCACGTTTATCCTGAGACTTTGTTCGGCGTATCATCGAACTCGGAGATCTCCGCAAGAAGCTGCCAGGTCTTTTTCGCCTCTTCTTCATCGACGAGCGAGATGGCAAACCCGGCGTGGATCAGGACCAGATCGCCCAGTTTGGCCTCGGGCAGCAGTGTGGTCCTGGCCTTCCAGCGGTTGCCCATCGCATCGACAACCGCCCTGTCGGCCTCCAACTCAACGATCCTCGCCGGTATGGCTAAACACATAATTTGTCGCTCGCAACTGGCGTCTGGTATTTCACCAGACAGGATTGTCGTCTAACGGTCCAGCTCTATGTCTTCGGAAGAAAGCGGGTCCTCTACCGGCTCCAAATGAGTAAAAACCGTAGCACCAGGTAATGCACTGCAAATATCAACTTCGATCTGATCCACGAGATGATGCCCGCGGTGCGTCGTCCACTTTCCCGGAACCAGAACATGAATTGATATGAAGCGTCGTCCGGCCGCCTGGCGGGTGCGCAGCGAGTGAAACTGGATGCCTTGTTTTCTGTACCCGTCAAGAATCCCTGCTATGATCTGATGGTCTTCGCTTGACAGGGCGGTATCCATCAGACCCGATACCGAGCGTTGGATCAGTCGATAACCCGTCCATACGATGTTGGCGGCGACGGCAAGCGCGACAACCGGGTCCAATACCTCCCAGCCCGTTAATGCCACCGCGCCGACGCCGCCAATAACGGCTGCGGACGTCCATACATCCGTCATAAGATGCTGAGCGTCAGCCTCAAGCGTTATGGAGTTGCTTTTCCTGCCGACATGGAGCAGGACACGAGCAACACCCAGATTGATCAACGATGCAATGGCCGAAACTATCAAACCAGCACCGGCCTGCTCAAGCGGACGGGGACTGATAATGCGCCCGACGGCCGCTACGCCAATGCCGACCGCTGCAATAAGTACGAGTATCCCTTCTGCGCCACTTGCGAAATACTCGGCCTTGCTATGTCCAAACTGATGTTCCTCGTCCGGCGGGTGAGCCGCTATCATTAACATGGATAAGGCAATGGTCGCGCCCACTAAGTTGACTAACGATTCCACGGCGTCTGACAGTAAACCGATAGAACCTGTCAGATAATATGCAAGACCCTTGAGTCCAATCGTAGCGAACGCAGCAGCGATTGATAGCCAGGCATAACGCGTTAGCGAAGAGCGATTCATATTGCGTTTTGTTTCTCTTTACCGGCGAATCCCTCAAGGCAGAAGCAATCATTCACCGCCGACGAGGCGGACGGCTACTGCCGCTTGACCGAGGGATACGCCGCCGTCATTAGATGGGACGGCATGGTTGAATAATACGGAAAAACCGGCCTTCTTCAAGAGTTTAATCAAACAATTAGCCAAATAGCGATTGCAGAACACGCCGCCGCCCAATGCAGCCACATCCAATTTTGTGTCTTCTCTGGCGGCTTCCGCCATTTTCAGCAGACCTGTGGCGACGGTATTGTGAAATTTCGCCGATACGACGCCTGCGGTTTGGCCCTTCTGCAAATCAGCGACGAGCTGCTTGAGCATAATAGACAGGTCAAGCTGTATCGGCCCGCCCGCTGTTCGCACGAGTTCGAAGTCGTAACTGTCCTCAACGTCGCCGGCAGCAATCGCTTCAAGGGCCATCGGCAGGTGGGCGTCAAAATAGTTATACGCGCCCAGCCCAAGCATGGCGGCAACGGCATCGAAAACCCGGCCCAGGCTGGAGGTCTCGACACAATTAACACCCTTCTCAATCTGCTCTGAAATAACTCTTATATATTCCATCTTGTCATTCTCACGCAAGCGGGAATCTATTACCTTTTTTGTTTCTGGATTCCTGCCTTCGCAGGAATGACAGGTGGTCCCTATTCTCCCAAGAAACCAATCGAATCTCTGCAAAGTGAATTCATGTCCGTACGCTTTTTTCAATAATGACAGAAGCGGTCTTACTGCTTCTTTGCTTGCCTTATCGGCGCCGGCCAGTGGGTAATAAGCCAGATGGCCGAACCGCTCAAATTTCTCCAGCGATGCAATCATACACTCGCAGCCCCATATTGCACCGTCCGTTCCGTAACCTGTGCCGTCGCACACAAGACCGATGACCGGCCCGTCGAGGCCGTGCTCAGCCAAGACCGATGCGATATGCGCCCAGTGATGCTGAACCTGAACGACCTCTACTTCGGGCATAGAAAGAGCGTATTGCGTGGACAAATACGCCGGATGCAGGTCGCACGCGACGACTTTCGGCTCGATCTCAAATAACCGCCGCAGATGCTCGATTGAGCCGACGTAATGATGATAGACCTGGGCATCTTCGAGGTCGCCGATGTGTTCGCTGCAGATAAGCTGATTCTGCTTGGCGAAACAGAACGTGTTTTTCAAATCCGCTCCTGCGGCGAATATGTCCCGCCGGCAATTGCGCTGCGTAAAGACCGGCGTCGGGACGTAACCTCTGGCCCGCCTCAGGAGAACCGGCTGGTCCTCCACAAGATGCACAATCGAATCATCGACCTGCCGATAGATTTCCCTCTCGTGCATCAGGAAGACATCGGCAACACTGCCGAGTTTCTCAAGTGCCTCTTCGTTTGCGCAAATCAGCGGCTCATCGGAAATATTACCGCTGGTCATCACCAGAACTTCGATTCCCCGGGCAAACAGCAGATAGTGAAGCGGCGCGTAACACAGCATGAAGCCGTACGTATCAACCCCCTCGGCAACCGACGCAGCGATGATGCTGCCTGCTTTTTTGGGCAGCAGGACAATCGGGCTTTCAGGACTCTTCAAGACCCGTTCGGCCGGCTCACTGACGATGGCATATTTTTTTATCTTCTCGAGCGAATCCGCCATCATGGCGAAGGGTTTGTGGTCTCGCTTTTTGCGTTCCCGCAGACGCTGAACGGCCGTTTCATTGAGCGCATCGGCCGCAAGGTGAAACCCGCCGATCCCCTTGACCGCTACAATCCCGCCGGCCAGCAGCAACCTAACTGCTTCGGCGATGACCGCCTCGGTTTGCGTCGCGAGTGTCTTGCCGGCGTTGTCCGTCAGCCGGACCTTCGGCCCACATGCGGCACAGGCAACCGGCTGCGCGTGAAAACGCCGGTCGGTCACGTCCATGTATTGAGCGGCGCAGCGGTCGCACATTTCAAAGACCGACATTGTGGTATTCGGCCTGTCGTAAGGAATGGTCCTGACGATGGAATATCGCGGCCCGCAATTGGTGCAGTTGATGAAGGGATAACCGTGCCGGAAGTCTTCTTTGTCGGCCATTTCCCCCAGGCAATCCGGGCAGGCCGCGATGTCGGCGGTAACCTGCGACAGCGGCGAGCCCTGCGAATCGCTCGACCCGCCGCCCCGACTCGCGTCGGAAGACGCGGGGGCAGGGCGGATGACAAACTCATCTTCGGCCTCGACCAGCGGAATATCCGTAATCCGGCATGACTCGATTTCAGCAAGCGGAGGTTTGTCAGGGCCGGACCGGAGTCGAACCAGGAATTCCGCAATCTTTTCCTGCTCGCCCTGCAATTCGATCGTTACGCCCTTTGTGTCGTTATATACCACGCCGGACAAGCCAAGCGATCGCGCAATCCTGTACACGGCCGGCCGAAAACCAACCCCCTGCACCCGCCCCGTTATCGCTACTGTCTGTCTTTTCTTCAAATCTCTGCTACTATCCTTTCGACCGCTTTTGATACGCCCGCCTGCGCCGCCAGCTCTGTGAAAGAATATTGTAACCCGGCGGGCCGGCAAAGACAATCGGCCGCTGCACCATGAAAAGGTAAACCTCCGAAAAACCACGGGGGAGCGAAAAATTTATTTGGCAGGTTCCGTCATATCTGTTAATATAATGGCACTTCGGGGCCATAGCTCAGTTGGGAGAGCGCTTGCATGGCATGCAAGAGGTCGTGGGTTCGAATCCCATTGGCTCCATTTGGCGGTTTCCGATATTAAGCGGCGGTTTTCAAGCCTCAATTACCCCTCTATTGAGTTGCGCCGGCCCGTTGCGATTTTTCTTTTTAACACTTTTTGACTCACCTGCCCCTGTGAAGAACGCCGGACATAAGGTAGAATAGTTTGTCACTGCTATTAATTTCAGGGTCGAACGTTGCCGCCATGAGAGAAAAGGCAGAACAACCGACAAGTAAGCCCCTTAGGGGCAAGCTGAACTGCGAACAGCGAAATCAGTTAAAGGCGACCCTTCTGACCAACTCGGAGGGCCGGCTCTTGCTGATCGGAGTCGCTGTGGCATTCACATACACTGTCTGGCTTTTGGCCAAGTTGTTCCTGGCCCCGGAGGAGTTCCAGGTTCTGGTCGGAATAACCGCCACGGCCATCATATTCGGCCGAGCGGCCGGCATGGCGTTCGGATACTCCATCGGCATGGGACACGGCACCGTCATCACGGTCTGTATAATAATTGAAACAATTCAGGTGCTTGTTTTTTATCCTTTGTTCGTCTTTAGCTGGCGGCATCTCCTGGTGATCAACCGGCTCAAGAACATATTCGAGCGTATGCAAAGGGCGGCCGAAAAGCACAAGGGCAAGGTTCAAAGGTATGGTGTCATCGGACTGTTTGCCTTCGTCTGGTTTCCCTTCTGGATGACTGGCCCGGTCGTCGGCTCTGTGATAGGGTTTTTGCTGGGTCTGCGAGCCTGGGTGAATATGACCGTCGTGCTGGCCGGAACGTATGTAGCGATCTTCTGCTGGGCTTTTTTTCTGCACCGACTGCACAAGCAGGTGGCGGCGTACAGCTCATACGCCAGCTTGATCCTCATGGCCGTGCTGATCAGCATCATCCTGCTGGGGAATTTCCTGGTCCGCAGACGTCAAAAAAAATCGCAGATCCGCTAATTCTCTAATCCACCCCTGCCCCCAATTGAAATCAAATGGGAATAGGTACGCAGGTACATCCTGCCGTCGGAGACGGCCGGAGTCGCCTGGCTATTCTCGCCCAATGAATTGACGGCCAGCAGCTCGTAGGCCGGGGCCGCCTTTACCACGACAACATCGCCCGCCCTGTTGATGCAGTACAGCAAGCCGTTGACCCAGACAGGTGAACCGTAGAACTTTCCGCCCGGCTTCTGGCACCAGAGCACCTGGCCCGTCTCCATACGCAGGCAGGAAACGTCCCCCGCGTCGTGAAACGTAAAGAGCAGCCCATCTTTCGCCAGCGGCGTCGGGACGTACGGGGCGGATTTGCCCGTGAGCTTATATGCCAGGGCGGCCTGTTCGGGCTTGTCCGCCGAGCCGGGCCGGACGGCAGCCAACTGTAACCCGGCCCCACCCTTGCCGCACGTGCCTATGAGCAAATCACCCGCAATGACCGGCGAGCTGACCACGCGAGCGGGCAGTGCCGAGGCCACTTCCCATATCACTCGCCCCGTTTGCGGCTCGATACCCGTTACGCCATGAGCCCAGCTCGTGAAGATCAACTGAGGCTCGCGGCCCTCGGGAGCATAGACGCAGGGCGTCGAATAGGATATTTCAGCGTTGTTGCGTTTGATCGTCCAGCGTGTCTGGCCCGTCTTGCAGTCAACGGCGATCCATGAGCTTTCGTGCTTGCCGCCCTCCGGCCCGCTTCCCCAATACTCATGAGTAAACACGACAAGGTCATCGAACAGGGCGGGCGAGGTTCCCGGGCCGAACCGGGAATACACGCCCGGCAAGTCACGCTGCCAAATCGGCCGGCCATCGTGATCGAGCGCCGCCAGAATCACCTCGCTGCTCGTCTGCCAGAGGACGTAAACGCGGTCGGCATCGACGGCGGGCGTGGATGTAGCGAGGCTGTTATCGGCGTGGTGGCGATAGGCGGTGAGCTTGTATCTCCTGCTCCACAAGGTATGGCCGTCGGAAACATCAAGGGCCAGGAGCATCCCGCCGGGCGACTGCGGGGCCTCGCAGGTCACGAAGACTTTGTCCTTCCAGACGACCGGCGAGCCGTGGCCTCCGCCCGGCAGTTGCACCTTCCAGTTGTAGTCTTTTTCCGTCCACTTGACCGGCATTGGCTGGGCTGAGCTTATCCCCTGCCCATTCGGGCCGCGAAACCGGGTCCACTCCTGCCCCTGCACCGCGCCGGTCAGCAGTACGCCCAGAAGCAAAGAACGGCTCCATCCACCCCATCCGGGGCCGGAAATTTCATATTTTCGTGCTCGTCTCATCATGCCCTTTCCTGTTAAACTATCGGACGTCTGTCTTTAGTGTTCTGACCTCTGATTCTTGATGAAAGGTTACCATGATGTCGAGTTCTTCGCAAGCCCCAAAAGCCTCGCAGACAAGGCCATCGCGCCAGCCATCCAGCGGACTGTCACGCCGGACGTTCACGGCTTATCTTTCCGGCCTCGGCCTGACCTCGACCCTGCTGACCCGTACCCTGTGGGCACAACTGCAGGAGGAGAAAGCCACAAAAATCACCAAAGAAATGCTCCGTGAGGCGGAGCGGCTGGCCGGCCTGGAGTTCACGGACCAGGAGCGGGACCTGATGCTCGACGGGCTTAATGACTATCTCGAAAGGTACAGAAAGCTGCGAACAGTAGCCCTGGACAACAGCGTCGCGCCGGCCCTTCGCTTCGATCCGGTCCCGCCCGGAACGGTGTTCGAAAAGCAGCGACGACCCATCAGGATAAGCACGGCACGCGAGCTGCCAGTTCCTTCCAATCTCGAAGACCTGGCTTTTTGGCCGGTCCTCGACCTGGCCGGGCTTATTCAATCCCGCCGCGTCAGCTCCGTGCAACTGACGAACATGTACATAGACCGGCTCAAGAGATACGATCCGAAGCTTCAGTGCGTCATCACGCTTACCGAAGAGCTGGCCCAAAAGCAGGCCAAACGAGCCGACGAGGAGATCGCCGCCGGCCGCTATCGAGGACCGCTGCACGGAATTCCGTGGGGCGCCAAGGACCTGCTGGCCGTCAAAGGATACAAAACCACCTGGGGCGCCATGCCTTACAAGGACCAGATGATCGATCTCGATGCCACCGTCGTGAAGCGTCTGGAAGAGGCCGGCGCCGTGCTCGTGGCAAAGCTGACTCTCGGCGCGCTGGCCTGGGGCGACGTCTGGTATGGCGGAAAGACCAGAAATCCGTGGGACCCCGAAAAAGGCTCCAGCGGCTCATCCGCCGGGCCTGCCGCCGCCACCGCCGCCGGTCTGGTGGGCTTCTCCATCGGTTCGGAAACGTGGGGTTCGATTGTCTCGCCGTCAACGATTTGCGGAGTGACGGGGCTGCGGCCGACGTTCGGACGCGTCAGCCGATACGGCGCAATGGCCCTGAGCTGGAGCATGGACAAGATCGGTCCCATCTGCCGCACGGTGGAGGATTGCGCCGTCGTCCTCGACGCCATCTACGGCCCCGATGATAAAGATGTTACCGTCGTGGACCTGCCTTTCAACTGGGACGTATCCGGCGACACAAAGAGTCTCAAGGTCGGCTATCTCAAAAGCGACTTCGAAAAAGACCGCGAAGACGCACAATGGAAGGCCAACGACCAGGCGACGCTCGACGCATTGCGTGACATGGGCTTCAATCTGACCCCGATTGAGCTGCCGGACTATCCCATCGAGGCGATGGCGCTTATTCTGAACGTCGAAGCGGCCGCGGCCTTCGATGAGCTGACGCGAAGCAACCGCGACGACCTGATGGTTCGCCAAATCCAGAACGCATGGCCCAACCGGTTTCGCGAGGCCCGAATGGTGCCGGCTGTCGAGTACATCCAGGCGAATCGCCTGCGAACGCTGGTGATGAAGGCTATGCAGGAGCGGCTGGCCGGCATCGACGTCTATGTGGGCCCTTCGTGGGAGGGGCGGAATTCTCTGCTGACCAACCTGACGGGCCATCCCGCGGTCGTCGTGCCCAACGGATTGACGAAGGAAGGGACGCCGAGCAGCATTACCTTTATCGGCCGGCTCTACGGCGAGGACAAGCTCCTGGCGGTCGCCAAAGCCTATCAGGACGCCACCTCATTTCATCTGCGGCATCCTGCCCTTTAAGAGAAAATATCGAGCGCAAGGCGCCCGCGCCTATTTGTCCGCTTTTCGCTCGGCGACGGAAAGAGCTTTGCCGGCCCATTCGCGCAACGTCTGCGGGTTCTCAAGAACGTCCACCGGGACCTCATAGTATTGCATGACGGACCGCTTGTCGGGATAGGGCTGGAACGGCCCCATGCCCGCCGCCTCATAGTCGGCGCGGTTGGAATCGTCAACTTTGAAATACAGGACGTCATCGGCGACCAGGCCAAAGAACAGACCGTCACAGTAGAGGCCCGCTCCGCCGAACATGCGCCTGGGCAAAACCTGCCCCACACAGGCAAGCTGCTCGACCACGTATGTCAGGTATTCATCGCTAACGGGCATTTCATTACGTCCACGGCAGTTCGCAAATCCGTTCGAGATATTTCACGCATCCGGCTGCCCATTGTACCAGCCCCGCAAGCAATCCCCAAGTCAGAACCAGTCCAAATTCCCACCCTCTAAACCCGGCCAAGCACCGGGGATTCAACCGCCATACTGTGGGCGGATTTACCGCCGTGCGGCCAGCGGCATGAGGATGTCAACTATGGTCGAAGAATGTTGCTATGTTATCGGGCGGCCGCTCCGCAAATGTGCGAAATCTCCTTGAGCCGGAGCACGCTCGTCAAGTCGGACCCCAATTATGCCGATCTACATGATATAAGCATAAGATTGGACAGGTGCACGAAATGCAGAGCACAGAGACAAAAAAAGCCGGCTATAGTCGCAAAGAGCCTCAATCGGTAGCAGGGCTGCTCTTGTCGGCTCTGGACATGGAAGATGAAATAGCCCACAGCGTTTACCAGGACTACATGGACCGCAAGAACTGGCCGGCCAGTCTCAAGGATGAGACATTCGAAGAAATCTGCAAGCACCTCACGACTCTGCTAAACGACACGCAGCGGCACAGGACTATGATCAAACATCTGCAATCGAAACTGGACCGTGACAATGGATAACGCGACCAAGCAAAAACTCCAGAACGAGTTCGAGACGATGAGGCTGATCGAGCAGGACGCTCATGATTTTTACCTGAAGGCCTCGCAGAACCCGAGCATAGAAGACCAGAAGATGCGAAACTGCTTCAGCAAGATTGCCGAAGACGAGCAGCGTCACACCGAGCTGGTTAACCGGATAAAAAACATTATAACAAACTGCTTGTGAACTGCTCACCCCGGCTCACAACTCCGGCAGCCTGTCCCTCCCCCTGAGAACACGACCTGGACAACTGCTATCAACCATCCGAGTTAACCCTGTAAATCCCGTCTGAAAGAAACCCGGGGATCCGCCCAAAACGCCGGGGATTTATCCGCCACACGGAGGGCGGATTTACCGCCTTGCCGCCAACGGCATGAGAGCCCCCCCCCGCCCAAGAACAAGCACGCCGGCAACCAGAAAGCGATAAATCGTAAACCCGCACCGTGCGATCTTTTACACCGTACCCGCTTGCCCGCGTCATTCCGAGCGTTGGCGGCTGGACTATAATGATCATCGGCCGCACAGCAGCCTGGGCTACAAGACGCCGGCCCAGTTCGCGGCCGCGTGTATTGCTTCGGTCTCGGCTACGCCTCGACCTCCGCAATACACGACACAGAACGTAGAGAACTCTCTAATCACGTGTGGCACATAATCCGGGGTCACCTCAGTTGATTCTCAACGAGTAGTCCACACGTTGCGACTCGAGGGCGTATTCTGGGTAAACTTCGTTTGTATCAAAGATTTGCCAACCAAGGGTAGCCAGTATCCGTAAAACAATTGCTTGTTTTGTTGCCTGTTCGTCGTATGAACCGATTTCCTGTTTGGATTTCAGTTCGTTTGCAAACGATATGAGTCGTTCTTTCATTTTGTCCCTCCTAAGCCAAGTGATGGACGCAACTGATAGCACTGCAGCCAGCAACCACTGAGACTAAACATCACCCGACTTCTCTCTTATCCATTCAGTAGCGAGAAATTCTTCCCCCATAGAACGATGGGAAAAGCGGTCAAACAGAAAGCCTACAAAGCTCCTGATAGCTTCCCGGTCATTAATGAACTGAGCGATGAACTGATTTATATCAGAAAGACCCCTTTGTTCTTCCTGTGCTCTCAGAACTAATTGCCCAGCTATATTTCCACCACGATCCTGTTTGTTTGATCGCGCTTGTTCAATCTTTTTCTTCCACCATCCCTTTCCGTCCAATCCAGCAATATCTTTGATAGGCCCACGCAAAAAGTCGCAGAAACCTTCACCCCACCACTGATTACTACAATGGAGGGCCGAAACGCGAAAGAATGGATGGACTAATTCATGTGAACAAGAATCAAGTAGCTCATCTTGTTCGAAATATTCATCCTGCCAGGGAATATGTATGCGATTGCCTTCCTCACCACTCCAATTAGCTTGTAAAGCGTTTTTGTTGTAACCAACCATAATTCTTGAATTAAAGAATTGAACTGGATTCAAGCAAGTAACATATTTCAAAAAACCTGTCATAGCTTGGAGGGCATTAGCTGTTTCGCAAATGTTTCCTTGAAACTCATCACTGTAAACAAACATAACATCACATCTTCCCTCAAGCTTTCTACAATCCGGAAATCGATTATTGAAGATTTTTTCTTCGTGTGGACTTATATGGGAGTGTGCATAGCCAAATATTTCTATTTTGTCTAACATGATATCATAGGGCATCTGGGTATATACCTACTCCTTTCTTTCCTGACACTCTTTCCTATTTCGCATAAGGTTCTCCCAATCCGTCAAGGTCGAGCCTTGCCCGACTCATCCTACAGGCTCGTTTGGCATCCGTAGAATTATGTTAGCAAACGTGGGGCTGTTGGTCAAAAAGAATAATGGTGGGGCAAGCCCCACCCTACGATTCATCAATTCAACATTCTCGGTGAACTCTGTGTGCTCTGTGGCTGCTCCGAGGATTTTAGAGTATGGACATCCAGCCATAAGGATATTACAATCGGGCTGTTGCTTGTGTGGCGCACGGTGTATATCGAGCGACCACCGACGAAGAAGGAGCCGTGCGAGGAATCTGATTTAGCAGGAGATTCACAATGAGAACTACAACCCACCTTCAAAAAAACTTTTTGCGGCTTGGGGCGGTACTATTGTTAGCGGCCTTGTGTACGTCGCAAGCATTCTCCGCCGAGAAGCAGCCCAATCCTGAGACGCTGCTGCTCAAGGACTTCCATCCGAAGTCTGTTTACAATGTCCCCCAGACGACCGTGGAGAAAGCAAAGTATCCCGCTATCGACATGCACGCGCATCCCTACGCCAAAACGCCGGAGAAAGTTGCCGAATGGGTGAAAATGATGGACAGCGTGGGAGTACAGAAGGCGATCATTCTGACGTACGAGACGGGCGAGAAGTTCGACGCCATCTACGCCACATACGCCAAATACCCCGAGCGTTTCCAAGTGTGGTGCGGGTTCGATTACACCGGCTACGACAAGCCGGGCTTCGGGCCGGCGGCGGTCAAAGAGCTCGAACGCTGCTACAAGCTCGGCGCCAAGGGCGTCGGCGAATTGGGCGACAAAGGCAAAGGGCTGTTTTACAGCAACCCCACAAAGGCATGGGGAATGCACCTCGACGACCCTCGCATGGACCCGCTTCTGGAAAAGTGCGCGGAGCTGAAGATGCCGGTCAATATTCACGTGGCCGATCCGTACTGGATGTATCTGCCCATGGATGCAACAAACGACGGCCTGATGAACGCCTACAAATGGCGGCTGGATAACCAGCCGGACATCGTCGGCCATGCAGGCATGATCGATATCCTCGAACGCGCGGTCAAGCGGCACCCGAAGACGATTTTTGTAGCCTGCCACTTCGCCAACTGCTGCTACGACCTGAACCGCCTCGGACAGATGTTTGACCAGTGCCCCAACCTGTACGCGGACATCTCCGCGCGATACGCCGAGACCGCCGCCATCCCCAGATTCGTCGGCCGGTTCTATCAGAAGTACTCGAACCGTCTCGTCTATGGAACCGATATGACCGCCAGCGCGGATACGTACCGGTTTACGTTTCGGATTCTCGAATCCGCCGACGAGCATTTCTACGCGTGGAACCACAGCAGCTACCATTGGCCCTTGTACGGCCTGGCTCTGAGCGATGAGGTTCTCAAAAACGTCTATCGTGACAATGCACTGAAGATATTGAAGGATTGACCTATGAAATCGCAAATCGACCGCCGTCGTTTCATTCAAACAAGCGGGCGTTTTTTGGCCGCCGCCGCCGCAGCACCGGCGCTGTTGGCCCGGACGTCCGTCACTGGCGCCGAACAATCCGGCGCTCGCTACAAGAAAGCTGTGGGCTGGGGAATGATCGAAGGGGACTTGTCCATCGAAGACAAGCTGAAACTGGCCAAAGACGTCGGATTCGAAGGCGTCGAGATATCATCCGGATTTCTCAAGAAGAATGGACAGGACCCGAAGGACCTGGCCCGAGCCAGCCAGAAAGTCGGCGTCGCCGTGCATGGGCTGGTCGGCTCTGCTCCGGATCTGACGTCGGCCATCGACGAAGCGGCCATCTACGGCGCGACTTCGGTCCTGCACGTCGCCCGGCCGAATCCCAAAGGCTCATTCATGGAGAATTACAAGAGCACTCAGGATCTGATTCGCCAGGCTATCCCGAACGCCGAGAAGAAACGCGTTTACATTCTCATCGAGAACGTATGGAACACGTTTCTCATCGAGCCGCTCACGACGGCGCGCTACATCGACGAGCTGAACAGCCCATACGTGAAGGCGTATTTCGATATAGGCAACGTCGTTCGCTGGGGCTACCCTCAGCACTGGATCGAGGTCTTAGGCAAACGCATCGTAAAAATTCACATCAAAGAATACGACCTGAACGTGGCGATGAAAGACGGTATGAGCAAGGGCTTTGACTTCCCGATAGGTCAGGGCAGCATCGAATGGGACAGGGTATGCCAGGAGCTCAGGAAGATCGACTACCGCGGCTGGGCAACCGCCGAGGTGAACGGCGGCGACCAAAAACGCCTGGCTGAGATCTCGCAGCAGATGGATCAGGTCCTCAGTCTATGAATCGCGCGGGATGAGCCACGTAATTGCCTGCGCCGCCAGGCCAAGGGCAAGAATCCCGGCGGCGAACCAGTAGGGGCTGTAGAGTCCGACGTGTGCGGAGAGGTACCCCCCCGCTCCGGAGCCGACGATAATGCCCAGTGAGAGGGTCACTTCGTGGATCGCCATCGGGGCGGAGCGTTTTTTGCTGCCGCAGGCGCCGTAGTAGAGGTGCGAGCTGTAGGCAAACCCGAAGGCCAGGCCCATGACCGTAAAGGCGGGGACAAAAGCCCAGAGTGTACGGCCGAAGATAATCAGCAGCAGAGGAAGAACCAGAACTATCTGAGCGCCGAAAAGAAGCGCCGGCTTGAAATGCCAGAAAGCCAGACGCCCGGCGACGGTCAGGGCCAGGAAGTTGCAGAGTCCGAAGATCATGATCAGGATTCCGAACTGCGTTTCGGAAAACCCAAGGCCGGTGAACAGCAGCGCAAACTGCGAACGCGCCACCCCCGCGCAGGCCCATGAGCAGAACATGGCAATTCGAGCCATCCACTTGAATCGCGGCAGCGTCGCCGGATCGAAGTGGATTTCCGCAGCCGCACCCGGCCCGGCCGGAGCGGCAACGCCGGCCGATTCGTCGTGAGCCAGGCAAAGCAGGACAAAGCAAATCGCCAGGCTTATCGCACTTGTCGCGATGGGTCCAAGAGTGTTCATATCCACCAGCACCCCACCGACCAGAGGGCCCATGATGACCGCAGCGGACCACATCCCGTTGTAGGTCCCAAGGCGGCGATTCAAGACGGGTCCCTCGTAGTCCGCGGAGACCCAGGCCATCAGAAACGGCCAGAAAAGGGACATAGCCGCCCCGGAGAGTACGCCCGCACCGATCGTCATCCAGATAAGCGCCGGGCTGCCGAGCCGGTTGCGAGCTATGGCGTACCAAACCACAACGGCCGTCGCAAGGGTTGCCGCGAACATGGCGGCAGCGGCCAAGCGGGTCGCACGGCGGGCGTTCAGATGGCCCAGCATCGCAGCAGCGTACAACAAGCACACCATATAGCCTGCCATGTTGGCGGCCCAGGCATACCCGACGTGCTCTTCGCTGCCGCCGATGTTGCGCACGATGAACGGCATGGCCGTCCACAACACGTTCAGACCCATTGCCATCGCAAACGCCGCCGCGTACAAGGGCCAGACGCCCCGCCCCGGCCGGGAATTTGGAACTTCAGATTTCACATCTTGACTGTCGTCAGACAAGTCTCCAACTTTGCAAAACATACTTAACCAAACGGTTCGACAGGCTCACCGTCCTGAGCACAGTCGAAGGAAAGAACAGCATTGTACTACGACGCATACGTACCGCAAGAGGACAGATAACGGGATTATGACCGTCCCATATGAGAGGAGAAAATCGACATTTTTCTCTTGACAGACATACGAACAATCTGGTAGAAAAGCCATCAATACCGAATAGGTAGCCACAGAGAGTTGCTTCTATGGATTTCGGGCGTTTGACACGCAAGAGACCTGTAGTTCCAGGGCAGAGGATTAAAGAATTTTTGATGTGACCAACAGACCTGCCCGACAACTGGCAGACGCGATTGGGATGAGGTTGATGGGCGAGGGAGGTGTGATGCGCGATTTCAGCCCATAGCTCAAAAAACAGCGTAGTCGTTCATAGTTTGGTCGTTCGTAGTTCGTCAATGATGAACAATCAACCATGAACTAATGCAATTCTTCAACTCTTTTTGAAGGAGGACCATCATGTTTAAGAGATTGTTTCTTCTGGCTTGCTTGTTTTTGATGCTGGGATCGGCTGGCAACGCCGCAGATATTCGGTGGACCGGCCTCGGCCCCGATCACCTCTGGAGTACCCCAGCCAACTGGGACCTGGGTACGGTGCCGACGCCGGCGGACGAGGTCCGGATCGACGTGCCGGCCGCAGCAACGCCGAATGGCCCGGTTATCCAGGATGGAATCACGGCAGAGGCTAAAGGGATCTTCACCGAAGCGGCCGGGGAATCCACGCTGACAATGACGGGTGGTTCACTTGTCTTGGCGGACTATATTTGGTGGGGCGACGGACCGAATTCCTTCCCGATCTGGACCATGAGCGGCGGTACGGTCACCGTTGCGAATGAGTTTGAGCTTGGATGGGGCGGCGGTGCGGGTACCGTGATTATGACCGGCGGGACTATCAGCGCCGGAGACGTAGTGATTCCTACAGCCAGTGGGGCATTTGGCAAACTGTTTCTTAATGGGGGTACCTACAGTGTCACCAAGCCCGGCGGCCTCAAAGTGAACGACAGGGGCCAGATTGACATCACGGCGGGCACGCTGGTAGTAGAAGGCGATGAGACCGTGAAAGTCAACGACCTCATTACGACTGGCCGGATTACCGCCTACGGCGGCAGCGGAAAGCTCAACGTGGACTACAATCAAAGCAATCCCGGCAAGACCACAGTAACCGCCGTTCAGAAAGTCATCGTCCTTTCGGAGGATTTCGAAGGCCTGCCGTTAGGTCCGAACGTCGATGAGGCGCTTGCGGGCGCTCAGGTCTGGACGGACACACCGCCGGCCGGCTGGACCGTCGATGAAAGCGGCGTTCCCGGAATCGGCGACCCGGCTAACGACGGGGTAACCGAGTGGGCCGGTTGGGCCTTCGCCAACAAGGACTGGTGGGCACAAACCGCCGGCGATCAAAGGCGGAGCGAATTCACGTTAGGACAGGGCACGGTTGCCATAGCCGATCCGGATGAATGGGACGATGCGGCTCATCCAGGCCCGAATTCTGCGAACCCATACGATACCTGGCTGAGCACCCCTGCCGTTGACATCTCCGGCGTAGAGGCCGCCTCGCTCCAGCTTAAGTTCGATTCAAGCTGGCGTCCCGAGTTCGATGAGGACTATCACCAGACCGCAAGCATAACCGTTTCTTTTGACGGAGCAGCGCCTGTCGAGGTGCTCCGGTGGGAATCCGACGAGGCGAGTCTGAAATTCAAGCCGGACACGTCCACCAATGAGACCTTCGTTGTCGATTTGGGCAACCCGGCAGGCGCCAAGAGTATGGTTGTGACGTTTGGCCTGTTCGACGCCGGCAATGACTGGTGGTGGGCGATTGACAACGTGGAAGTCACCGGAAATCCTCTTCCAGGGCCGGTTGAGAACTTAGTGCTGAATCCAAGTTTTGAAGAGGACGAGGCTATCTTAGATGACCCGGCCTGGGAACAATGGTGTACATGGAATCCGGCAGAGGGCGCAGGTAGCAACGCCGCGATCGTCGATACCCAGGCCATTGATGGCACAAGAAGCCTGAGGATCGAGCCCAAGGGGGTTGAAAACTGGCATTTCATTGTGCTGTATCTACCCATACTCGTCGATGTTAACAAAGACTACACGGTCCGTTTCTGGGCCAAAGCTGAAGGCCCACGTCCCCTGACCGTACAGTTGAAAGCGACGGATAACTCCATTAATGCCTGGGGAGCAACAGACTTTCAGTTGACAACCGAGTGGGCCGAGTACCACTACGTATCGAACGTTTTGATCGATAACGTGAAACTTGAGATATTGTGTTCCGGCACCGAAGTTCCCTTCTGGCTGGATCTTGTTTCTGTCTCTGAAGGAAACTAAGAGCCTTCTGATGCAAAAAAATGATGGGGGACTGATTCAATTTCCACTTTTGTGGAAATGAAATGAAGCATTGTATCAGTTCGGGGCCTATGCTGATTCTTTCGGTATAGGCCCCGTATCTTTAGGGCAACAGCAAACTTCCCGTCTTGACGAACAAACCAATTCACGGGTATGTTTCGTAACATTAAACAACTTCGAATAATCTTTAGAAGCATATAAAAGAACGTATGCAGTTGGATTCACGGTATAAGAAGGTCTCCGCTCTTTTGCTGCGGTGGTTTGACAAGAACGCACGCGACCTGCCGTGGCGAAGAACCAGGGACCCTTACGCCATCTGGATCGCGGAAATCATGCTCCAGCAGACCCAGTCCGAAACCGTCAAACCGTATTATCGCAGGTTTCTGGCTCGTTTTCCCACGGTCCGGCGCTTGGCCCGGGCAAGGCTCGATAGCGTTCTGAAAGTGTGGGAAGGATTAGGCTACTACTGCCGGGCGAGGAATCTGCATCAGGCGGCGCAAAAAATCGTCCGCGAGTTCGGCGCGCGCTTGCCGCAAACGAAGCAGGAGCTACTGAGTCTTCCGGGCGTCGGCCTCTACACAGCCGGGGCGATAGCCAGTATCGCGTTCGGCCGGGATGAACCCCTCGTCGATGGAAACGTGACCCGCGTTCTGTGCCGGCTGTTTCGCATTCGCCTGAACCCTCGCTCGGGTAAGGTCCGAAGGAAACTCTGGAACCTGGCCGAAGCACTGCTGCCTCCGGGCCGGGCCGGTTCGTTCAATCAGGCGATGATGGAGTTAGGAGCCACGGTTTGCCTGCCCCGAAGTCCACAGTGTGACGTTTGTCCGCTTCGCCGGCTTTGCAGCGCCAAAGAGCACGGCGAGCAGGAAAAGCTGCCCATCCGCGCGAGGAAAAAACCGCTGCCCCGATACAAGGTCGTCGTCGGGGTCATTTACAAAAATGGAAGAATCCTGATAGATAAACGCAAACCGAGCGGACTGCTTGGCGGGTTATGGGAATTCCCCGGCGGAAAAGTCAGAATGAGAGAATCGCTTGAAGCAGCCCTGAGCCGCGAGGTTCGCGAGGAGCTGGGAATCACGGTGCGAATCCTGCGCCCTCTGGCCACAGTCCAACACTCGTACTCCCATTTCTCCGTCACGCTCCATGCCTTTGAATGCTCCCACGCTTCAGGAACACCAAAGTGCCACACCTGCATCGATTACAAGTGGGTGCATCCAAAGCAATTAAGACACTATGCCTTCCCCGCCGCAAACAAGAAGATTATGGCCGCACTGAACAGGTAGATTGTAAGGTGTGCAACTTGTTGCACACGCGGATTCTCATGCGGTTTCGGCCACGTTATATTGACGACTGGCAGAGTAGGATGCGGTCGGAATATGGTGAGAGAATTCATGCGGCTTTGGCAAGGCCCGAAGGCGCGCACTGTCATGTCGAGCGGAGCGCAGCGGAGTCGAGACATCTGGCTGCGGACAAAACGTGCCTGTCCTTCGCGGCCAGATTTCTCCACTCCGGCCTTAGGCGTGCCTTAGGCAGAAAAGACAATCGCCGAGAATGAATCGCAATCCGCCTCCGAATGTCGACCGCACTCATAGAGCAGGTAAAGTCAACAAACGCTGGTCAGGAACCATCTTGCAGCGTACAATGTGGCGTCATCAAGAATCAACGCGCGGTAAGGGTAAGGTATGGGCAAGATGCTGGCGAACAACAGAACCGGGGTAATCGTCGCGTGGATGGCGATGAGCCTCGTATGCAACGTGGCTGAGTCGGCGGCGGCCGAGACGCCAAAGACGAAATGGCCGCAGCACATACAGCTTGTGCTGGATACAACCAGGCCTCTGGATTTCGACCGGGGCAAGCGCCTGCCGATTTACCTCTGGCAGGCCATGAATCCGGGCTTACTTGACAGCGAGGCGGCCCGGGAGCTTGTTGAACAGCTCGACGCGCGCGGCATCGGACTTGTCAGCTCCTGGGACCCGAAGAATCGCGAGAAAAGTCTGGAAGAATCGCTCAGGATAGCCGCAGCCCAGAAGAAGCTGAGCCTGCGTGTGAATATCGACGCCACTCGGTGTCTGTATTCGTTTTTCGACGGGGACCCGCGCACGGCCCACGTGGATGACGAGGGTAAGCCTTTTTGGGACACGTCGTTCGGCAACCAGAAGATGGGTTGTCCCTTCGCGATTGACTTTCGCCGGCCGGTTATCCGTGAGCAGGTTGAGTACTTTGTCAGGGCATTCAAACAAGCGTCGCTGGACGTCGATTTCATTTTCGCCGACTGGGAGATTGACGGCCCCATCGAATTCAACGAAGCTCACGCCGCCTCCAAACGATGCCGGCGGTGTCGAGAGCAGATCAAGAATATAGATGATTTCGGCGATTTTCAGACGGCGATTCGCAAGCTCAGGTGCCAGTTGCAGCGCGAGGTCTACGCCGAGCCTGTAAAACAGAGCTTCTCCAAAGTGCTCGTGGGCAACTATGGCGTGTATCCGCACAACGGCTACCGCTATTGGTACGACTACTACGAATTCTACGTCGATGGGCAGCCTTGTCAGACGGACCAGCGGGCCAAATATAGAAAATGGTACGATGAATTCCCCGAGACCGGCTACACGTTCGCCATGCCGGTCATATACCCGTGGCAGAGAATCTTCGACTGGTACGACTACGCCGACACGGACTATCGCTGGTTCTACAACATGCTCCTGGTGGCGAGCAACGCGGGACAGCATACGCCGGCCAAGATACCCGTTATCAGCTTTGTGCACTGGCATACCATCGAGGCTGAAAACGCCGCCGGGACCGCCGCGCAATTCAGCCAGGCCAAATACCGGGAGCTGCTGTGGCACGTGTTATTGAGAGGAACCGATACGCTCTTTCTCTGGTGCCCGCTCAAAGAAGCGCAAGATGAAATTCGGCTGGTGCACCAGGTCTATGCGGAGGCCCAGCAATACGGGCAGTTCCTCTCGGAGGGAACGCCGATCAATTTCAGCGTCCCGAAGCAACCGGGAACGGTGATTTCCGGATTGGAGCTGAACGGGCGCGTTTTGATACGCCGGACCGATTTCGGAGAATCAACGGAATCAGTGCCAATCACAGTAAACGGCAGGAAGATTGAAGTCCCGCCAGCGCCGGGCCAGTGTCAGATTATTTCGCTTCGCTGAGCGGCATTTTCCTGTATTGTATGGGCCGCGCCTTATCTGTCATTCCCGCGAAAGCGGGAATCCACTGAGCCGGTTGCGTTCCTGGATCCCTGCTTGCGCAGGGATGACAGCGCGAATCGGTCTTTTTGAGCAACAAAACGAAATGGAGACGAATTATGAACAATAGACTTATCTCGGTTCTGATCACGTGCGTCTGTGTCCTAATTTCAGCCGTATGTCCCGGGGCCGAATCGAAAATCAAACTGACCGCGCTGAACAGTATGCAGCGGATAGGTCAGGATCAGGAACCTTACGGAGCCGCTGAGGTCACGATCATCGCCGCGAAGAATGAAGTGGAATCGTTTCAGGTCGTCGTCACGGCCCCAAGAGAAAACATCAGCGTGGTCAAGGTGGAAATCTCCGAGCTGACCGGCAAGAATGGGGCCAAGATCGGAAAGGAAAACGTTCAGCTTTTCCGGGAAGAGTACGTCAGGGTCAGATTATCCACTGCCCGGGCGGAGCTGCCCCCGGGGCTGTACGCAGACCCGCTGGTTCCCTTCGTCAATCCCGTCACCGGCCAGCCCATCGAACCTCTGAACGAGAGCAGCAAACGATGGGGAGAACCGGTAACGCGGAGCGGCTACGATATGTACGCCGTTCCGTTCGAGGTCTTCAAGGGCCAGAACCAGGCCCTATGGGTTGACGTGACCATCCCCCGGAATACCCCGGCGGATACATACCGCGGAGAGCTTCGTGTTCAGGGACAAGGAGGGGTTTCCGGACAAATCGGCGTCAGCGTCACCGTGTGGGATTTCACGCTTCCGGATGGTCCCACTCATAGAAACCATTTTGGGAATTTCAGCAATATCGCTCGATATTTTAACGTCGAGCGCGGCTCGGATAGATTCAAACAAATCGAGATGGAATATTGCCGGGCGATGGCCGAGCATCGAATCAATCCGTCCATCCCGGACTACCTGCTGCCGCAAATTAACGACGACGGCTCCCTGAAAATCGTCCCGGAAAGACACGAGATGCTGAAGAAGTTCATCAGCGATCTCCACGTGACCGATTTTGAAATACCCAGAGCCCGCTTTGTGCGTCTGCCCAGCTCCACCACGAATCCCGATTACAAGACAATATCCCCGGCCAATAGAGAAAAGGCGCAGCGCTACTACAAAGACTTCTACAAATATTTGCAGGACAACGGATGGGAAAAACGCGCTTATCTCTACATGTTAGACGAGCCGAACCTTCGAGAGAACTACGAGCAGGTGCTCGTGCTCGGTCAGCTTGTCCACGAAGCGGTCCCCCAGTTGAAATGCCTCGTCGTTGAGCAGACGTACCTGCAGGATCCTTCGTGGCCGGATATGGACCCGGCGGTGGATATATGGTGCCCACTGTGGTCGTTCATAGACCGGCAAAGCATCAGTGACAAAATCGCCCGGGGTGATGAGGTCTGGTCCTATACCGCCCTGGTGCAGCGATCGCCGCAGTATCATCCGCAGTATGAAAAGGTGAAAAACCTCGACCCGCCTTACTGGCACATCGACCGGCCCTTGAGCGTCTATCGAGTCCCGATGTGGATCAACTACCAGTATGACGTCACCGGGCTGCTTTATTGGAGCACGGTCACGACCGTGATCGAGCCGTGGTTCAACCCGGCTTTCGCGCATCCCCGGCATTACAACGGCAGCGGTTTTCTCATATACCCGGGAGTGCCCTGCGGGATTGACGGACCCATCAGCAGTATCCGTTTGAAAAATCTCAGAGACGGTATGGAAGATTACGAGTATTTCGCCCTTCTTGAAAAACTCGCCGGCAAAGACGTGGTGAAAAAAATCGTCGATACAATCGCCCCCAACTGGTGGGAGTTCTCAAAAGACCCGGATGGCTTCCTTGCCGCCCGGCAGAAACTCGCAGAAGCGATTCTGACTCGTCGCTAAGGGGCGCCGAAATCCTTGCAGGGGCGGCCCCGCGTGGCCGCCCTCACGATTTGGGCAACCACACAGGGTTGCCCCTACGTTTCTCAACGAAGGGGAAAGCTCAATTTGTCGAGAGGATCCGTTCCTTTCTTGGTCTCTTCGTAGTCGCTGAATCCGTCATTGTCATCGTCGGTATCGGCATTGTTGCCGATGCCGTCGCCGTCGGTGTCCCGCCACTCTTTCGGGTCTAACGGGAACGCATCCCAGGGAACGGATTTCGCCCTGTCCACCCCATCGGCGTCAAAGTCCAGCTCCTGATAATCCGGAATCCCGTTGTTATTGTGGTCATCTCCGACTCCATCGCCGTCGTCATCAGCGTCCAGATTATCGCCGATCCAGTCCATATCCTTGTCTTGCCACTCCCCGGGATCCAGTGGGAAAGCATCCTCTGTATCCGGCACGCCATCCTGGTCGTCATCAGGATCAAGGTCATTCGCAATACCATCTTTGTCGATGTCGGGCGGCCCATCCGGCGTAATCAAAAGAGCGATGTCCACTGTGAAGGCAGGCGATTCGATAGCATTGGTCCCTTTGACCAGGTCCACCGTCCCAAGAATCGCCGCACTCTCCGGCGAGTACCAGTATCCTTTGGCCGTGCTGGGCACGTCGAGGCCGATGCGAACTCCGTGCATCGTTTCGCGGTGGTTCTCGAAGTGGTGCAGATAGACGCCCGCTCTTTCCTGTGAGGCCAGGGCGTAAGCGCGAACCCTCGTCGGCTCCGAAACGTCCACAGAGACCACGCGAACATCTTTGTCCAGTCTGTAGGCAAAATCCTGCATGGCTCGCACGTATTCGCGCTCCTTGGGGCCCAGCCAGATATTCATGTTGTGGCCGTCCCGCGCATAGCTGGTGTCCCAGAAGATGAAGGATATCTCATCGAAGAACGCCGTCCAGTTGCGGATTCGCATCCGCAGGGCGGAGCGGTTGTCCCAGACGCCTCCGACGCCGGGACCGGGAGGGTTCTTGCGGTCGATGTGGTTGCCCTGCTCACCCACGACAACAGGCTTGCCGTGCCTCTTCCAGTCTCGCGCGCGCGCCGCCGTGGCAGAGTCGGACTCGAGCTCATTTTCCCTCTGATACCAGTGCGGAGCGCTGATTTCGATGCCGTCGATCTCGGGTTTCTCCCAGCTTGTGGTGACCGGATGCCCATACGGATCGATGGATTTCAGGTACGGAATCACAATCTCATACCAGCCCTTCGCGGCGTGTTGTTCGTTGAGAAACTCCCAGAAATCGACGTACGCCCCCCACCGATCGACGCTGTACTTGATGAATCGCTTGACCTTCGCCATGTTCGCTTCGTTGTTCGGGTCGTCGTTGAATACCTTCTGAAAGCCGAAGATGCCGTAGAAGATGCTGAAGCCATATTTCCTCGCACAAGACAGCATCTCGTCGGTCATGATACCTTCCTGGACAAGGTAACGATCCAGGTTGCTGTTGAGCGGATAGGAGCAATTCTCCTGGCTGAACCGATACAGATTGAATCCGCACTGGGAGAAATGCCGCAGGTAAACCTCGGCATTCTGTGGATTCTCTGAGGGCCCGCGCACGAACATCGGCCCGGGCGGCAGCGCCGGCGGGTCTTTCAGGTCCGTGCGGAAAGGACCTTCCATCGAGCACTGGTCCAGCACCGAGCCGTTGCCCGAATTATCGCCCCAGCAATTCTGGAGCCCGATGGGAAAATAAGGGCTGCCGTCGTCGAGCACAAAGCGGAAGGGATTGGCCGGATACAGACGGACAAAGCCGCGGCCAGATCCGGGCCCTTTGATGCAGGTAAAGGCCCCTGTGCCGCGCGCCTCCTGACCATCCGCGTTCTTAAAGACAAAATCATACGTCCAGCGGCCAGACTCCGACGGCGCAAACCGTGCCTTCCAAAGGTCCTGCTTGTCAAAATGGTAGGAGACCTGCTGCCTCTGCCCTCGGGCGGTCGGGACCTCACTTTTCTCCACTTTCATCTCCGAGGAGGAACCATAGTGGAATCCGCCAACGCGAATCTGCTTTCTCGAAGGAGAGGTAAACACAACATCAATGGCCACATCGGCGAAAGGGTCTTCGTAGCTGCCGTCGTGCTTGAAGGTGATTTCAAACACCTCGTACCTCGGAATCGTGCCGGTGTTCTGGCTGTACTGAACCGCCAGTGTACCCGCGGCCGGCCTGGCTGTGAGAGCCTGCTCCGGCTGGACTTGGCATGAAAAGCCGAATGCAACTAATGCCATTATGGAAAACAACGACGCAATTCGTGACGCCATGACCTTATCTCCCAATCATTGCCGACTTCTATTTCGTCCCGCGCCTGTCGAGCTTCGAATCGTATCTTCGGCCTCTTCTGCCCTTAATGGCGGACTTCGGTCTGATTTGAGTCAGCTTATATTGTCGATTGTCTATTTTTCTCATAGCCGGCCTAAAGTGCAATTCCGGGTCCCTATTCCATGCCGGGCTGCCACAGATACAGAAATTGGGCCCCGCCCGAATTCAGCCATTCCGGCAGCTCGACGTTGATCAGCGGTCCCAGACCGCTCGCCGAGCTCGTCGCTACGCCGTATGCGTTCGGCGCATAGCTTAACGGCCGGTGATAGATGACCACCTGCGCCTTGCGGACACCCGCCATTTCTTTGGCCCATTCGATTCCATCGGGCAGGTAACCGATCTTGTCGATAAGCCCTTCCTGCAGAGCTTGCTGCGCCGTGAATACCCTTCCATCGGCCAGTTTCGCCAGTTTCTGCTCGCCGATATTCTTGCGGCCTTCACGCACCACATTGAAAAACTGCCCGGAAAGATCCTCGATAACACCTTCCAGCACCTTGCGCTCTTCGTCGCTCAGGTCGTGCAGGGGCGAGGCGAGGTCCTTCAACTCGCCGCTCTTGATCGTGACGGCTTTAACGCCGATTTTCTCCATGGTCCCCGCCACGCTGATCGTCTGGAATACCGTGCCGATATTGCCGGTCACGCTGCTGGGCTGGGCCATGATCCCGTCGCAGCCGCACGCTAAGTAATACGCGCCGCTGCACCCCAGGCTCAGCACGCAGGCGATGACGGGCTTGCCGGTTTTACGCTTAAACTCCCGCAGGCTGTGATACATGATGTCGCTGGCCGCAACCGTCCCGCCGGGCGAATCCAGACGAAGCACCACCGCTTTCACGGAACGATCGGCGGCGGCCTTGTCCAGTTTTTCGATGAACAGGCTCACCGGGTTTTCGCCCGCGCGCATAAAGCCCGTTCTGGCCCTGTTAGCCATCACGCCGTCCACGTCGATAATCGCGATCTTGTCGAAGACAAACAGGCCCTTGTCCCTTTGGACCTGGGTCTGGTCGAGCTGCCGGCTCGTAGGCACCAGCTCCACCTGGAACGCCGCCGGCCCACAGCCGGCCAACGTGACCACTGAAGCAACCAGTCCTAAACACAGCCGAACGTATCCTCTAACCATGTCATGCTCTCCCGGAAACTTCATCTTATTATACAACGGGTTTAGCGCCTTCAAGCACCCCGGCGACGTCTGTAATACCTACGCCGGGCCCTTCGGGAACCGTCAGCGCGCCATCATTGATTTTCAACGGCGGATCGAACCACGGACCGTATTTTTCGATGTTCATCTTGTATTCCTGATACCGGCCCACGTCCGGCGTGAGCGAGGCAAAGTGCAGCATATAGATAAACCCGAAGCCGCCCGAAATGTGGACCGTCGTCGGCATCCCCGCTAAGGCAGCCATCCGCGCGACGCGCGTGCTGCGGATCAATCCGCCGTAGTAATGCAGGTCCGGCTGGACAATGTCCACGCCGCGATTGTAAATCATCCAGCGGAAACGGTACTGACTGTATTCCTGCTCGCCGCCGGCCACCGGTATCGTCAAAGCATCGGTGACCTTTTTTGTGTCTTCGAGATTGTCGAAGGGACACGGCTCCTCGAAATAGACCGCGCCGATGTCTTCCAGCATCCTGCCGACCTCGATAGCCTTCGGCGGGTCGTAGGAACTGTTCGAATCGGCGTGGATGTCTATGGCGTCACCCAGGGTCTTGCGCGCCAGAGGAATGAGCGTCTCGGTCCTGCCGGGCATGGCATCGGCGTTTTTGCTCATTCGCCCGCCGACCCGGAACTTGACGGCTTTGGCGCCGCTTTCTTTTACCAGCGAGGCGAGATACTCCACTTCTTCCTGCGGCGTCGAATCGCGGCGTCCGCTGGCCACGTAGAACGGGACCTCCCGCCGGACCACACCGCCTAACAACTGCCCCAGGGACTTGCCGGAAATTCTGCCCATCATGTCCAGCAGTGCAAACTCCACCCAGGCCACGGGACACCACAACGCCAGGCCCTGGAGCTTGTAATTGCTCTGATACCTGTACACTTCGAATAAGTGCGTTTCGAGGTCTCGGGCGTCTTTGCCGATGAAGTAGGGAATGACCAGCTTGTTCAATATCGGATACAGATACGGTGCTCTCTCATTGATCACAGCGACGCCTTCTGCACCGTCTTTGGATCGGACGCGAACATAGTACTCGCGATCTTTCCGCAGCAATTCAATCGACTGTATCACGACCGGCGAGCTCAGGCCGTCCAACTGCAGGACGGGCTTCTCGGCGGCCTTGTCAAGCTCCTCCACGGTGACTTTGGGTGGCATCCTCAAAGCCGAAGGCTTTGGGGATGGACCGGCGATCATCCCTATGCTGCCCCCACCTTTCGAGTGACAGCCGGACAAGATAGACAACGCGCCGGCCCCGGCGGTCAATTCGAAAAAACGACGACGATTTACGTGCATAAGAATTCTCCGTTCACTAATTTCAGCTTGCCTCTCGCAGATTCTTCAACATTGCGATTTCCTTTTTCAGGACCTCCGCCCGTTCGGCTTCGGGGAATTTTTCGAGCGATTCGTCTTCGAGGCAAAGGTCTCCGCTGTAGCCTGCCTTGCGGAGAATCGCCGCGACCTTTCGAAAATCGATGTCCCCTTCATAGATGGGACAGGCGTACTTGCCGTATTCCCAGCCCATCGGCCGCCGGACGTTCCTCTTATCCTGCGGATACCGTATGCTCTTGCAATGCGTGTGAAAAACCTTCGGAGCAAATCGCTCGAAGTTCTTGTACAGCTCATCCAGCGGATGCCCGTACCAATAGAAGTTGGCCGTATCGAGCGTCAGGCCGAGATGCGGCGAATCGACGGCGTCGAACAGCCTCTGCAGGAATTGCGGGGCGTTGGTCACACTGCCGTGATTTTCTATTCCGTAGCGAACGGATGTGCCGTCGGTTATGGCACAGAGCTGCTTGCAGAGTTTGGCCGCAAAGGCCTGGAATTCTTCGCCTTTGGTTTTCCGCGAGACGATGTCGATGCGAATGACCTTCACGTCCAGTGTCCCAGCGGCTTTGACTAGCTTGCCGGTCCATGCAAGCTCCTCGTCGAGACGCTCGTCAAACCGGTTGTGCATCAGAAAGCCGGTGATAACAAGCCCTTGTCCGGCGAGCTTATCCTTGAGGGCCGCAATTTCGGAAGCCGTCGCCAGGCTGTACGTTTCGTTCGGGGCGTAAAGGGCCGGACAGGCAAGAGTAGGATCAACTTCGATTTCTACGCCGGCGGCCCCTATTTCTTTCATCGCCGACCAACTATCGGGCTTGCCGGTCGCTTTCAAATGGCTGTCGCGACAGGCAATGACCCAGGGTTTCGATGATGCAGACGGCACTTCGGCTTTCGGTCCGGCCTGAACCGCCGAAGAAAGCACCAGCCCCGCCGCCCCCTGAAGTAAACTCCGGCGGCTTAATTCGTAAGAGGAATTCATAATTTGTTTTGCTCCCTTCAATTTTGTAGGGGCAACCCCATGTGGTTGCCCAAGTCGCGAGGGCGGCCACGCGGGGCCGCCCCTACACCCTAATTATACGGGCCGCCGAGGCCGCGTCCAGCGAAATTGACGATTGACAAGTCACACCCGGCAATCGACAATGTCAAAGACGTCGGAACCGAGGAATACTCGATACCCGACGAAAATCCAGAATCCAGAATCGAGCACCAAGCACCGTTTGAAAGGGCAGTAAAATGGCGGGAAAACGCGTCCCTAAGAAAGTCGAGGAACTGGCCATCGACGGCGGTCCTAAAGCGGTTACGAATAAACTGCCCGGCTGGCCCCAGTTTGATGAAAAAGCAATCAAAGCCGTCGAGCAAGTCCTGCGATCCGGCAAGGTCAACTACTGGACCGGCCCCAAGGGCATGGAGTTCGAGCGGAAATTTGCCGCCTGGCAGGGCAGCAAGTACGCGATTAGCGCCTCCAGCGGCACGGCCGCTCTTCACATCGCGCTATCCGCGCTGGGCATCGGCCCCGGCGACGAAGTCATCGTGCCCAGCTACACCTTCATCGCCAGCAGCTTCTCCATCGTTCAGGCCGGAGCCATACCTCGCTTTGCAGACGTCAATCTCGACGATCATTGCATCAGCGTCGAATCAGCCGAGAAGCTCGTGAATAAGCGCACGAAGGCCATCATGCCCGTCCATCTGTACGGCAACGTCTGCGACATGGACAAGATTCTCGCCTTCGCAAAAAAGCATAATCTCTTCGTCATCGAGGACAACGCCGAGGCCTTCGGCGGCGTTTACAAGGGCAAGAAAACGGGCGCCATCGGCCATATCGCCGGGTGCAGCTTCTGTCAAAACAAGACCTTCACCACCGGCGGCGAGGGCGGCATGGTCACTACCGACGACGAAGAGCTCGCCTGGCAGGCCCGGAGCTTCCGCGACCACGGCTACGACGTCAAGCTGCGCCTGAGCCTGCTGGAGCTGGAGCAACGACTGCCGTACATCCATAACGTGGTCGGTTGGAACTATCGCATGACCGAGATGCAGTCGGCCATCGGCCTTGCGGAGCTGGAGCGGCTCGATTCCTGGAATCTGCCCGCGCGACGACGCAACGCTCGGATCATCATCGAGGCGATCAGCGACCTGCCCCAGGTCCTGCACAGTCCCATCGACACCGACGACCGCCGCAACGGCTGGTACGTCATGGCGTTTTCCCTGGACATCGAGAAGATGACCTGTGACATCGACAAATTCGTCGCCGCGTGTGGCGCCGAGGGCGCCCCCTGCTGGAAGGTCTTCTGGCCCCAGTGCCACACGGAAAAGGCCTATCAGCAGTACAATTCGTTCGGCAAGAGCGGCTTCCCTTTCAAATCCAAAGAGTACACGGACCCCAAGAGCATCGACTACGGCAAAGTAGAAGTACCCAACGCGATATGGCATCAGAGTCATACGTTCACCTGTTTCGCTTTTCCGACCTACAGCGAAGACGACTGCCGGCAGATCGGCGACGCACTGGTCAAGGTTATCAAGGCTTATTCGAAGTGAACAGCAAGAGTTTTGCAAAATCGAAGTTAGGCATATATTATTTCAGAAAATCGGTTTCACGATTTTCTGAGAATAATAAGATGGGTGGCATCCTCAAGCGCAGCTTGGGGATGGCTTCTCGCGCGTCGGTCATGCCTCCTTTAGGGAAGCCTGCCACCTTAATGTTATGCGTCGTGTTTTAGAAAGAAAAAATCGAAAGAGAAGATTTTTTCTTTCCAAAAGTATGCCTAACTTCGATTTTGCAAAAGTTCGTTAACTCGGCTGAAAGGATTGCCGCTATGCCTAAGAAAATCAAATGGGCCGTCATCGGGTCCGGCGGAATTGCCAGAAGAAGAACGATTCCGGAGGGAATCGCTAAAGCACAAAATGCCGAATTGTCCGCAGTTTTCGATACGAATCAAGCGGCCAATGCCGAGGTCGCTAAAGAGTACCGCGTCAAACAAGCCCGGAGCATCGACGAGTTGCTCGATGCCGAAGGCGACGCCGTTTACGTCGCCACGCCGGCTTACGTCCACGCCGAACAGGTGCGAGCCTGCGCCGAAGCCGGAAAGCACGTTCTCTGCGAGAAACCGCTTGGCATGACGGTCGCCGAGGCGAAAGACATGATTGCGCTTTGCCGAAAAAAACGCCTCAAGTTAGGCTGTGCGTTTATGATGCGCTTCGTCGCCCAGCATCAGAAGGCCCTCTCGCTCATCAAGGAAGGCAAGCTCGGCCGGCCGGTTTACGCACGCGCCCAGCTTTCATGCTGGTACCCCCCTATCGAAGGCGCGTGGCGTCAGGACCCGGCCACCGGTGGCGGCGGGGCATTGATCGACATGGGCGGGCACTGCATCGACCTGCTGGAGATGTTCTTCGGAAACGTGGCTAAAGTCAGTTGCTTTGTGAATAATGCCGTGCACGATTACAAATCCGAAGACAGCGCGACGGCGATGCTGTTCTTTGAAAACGGGGCGATGGGCACGGTCGATACGTTTTTCTGCATCCCCGACAACAGCAGCAAGAATGTGCTCGAGCTGTACGGCTCGAAAGGCTCCATATTAGCCCAAGGAACTATCGGCCAGGGGCCTGCAGGCCGGATGACGGCGTTCCTCGAACAAGACGGCAAGAACTACGATGCCCGGCAGGCACGAGCGGAAGCCCAGGCCATCACAATCGAACCGCCGCCGGTGAATACTTATCAAGCCGAGATCGAAGAATTCAGCCAGGCCATTATCGACGACCGCGAGCCGGCCATAAGCGGCGAGCTGGGCCTGCGAAGCCAGAAGGTCCTGACCGCCTGTTACGAATCCGCCCGGCTGGGCAAGGTCGTCGCGGTCCGCTGAAGCTATGGACTTTACCGACATCATCACCGAAAACACGCTGCGCGCCATCCGCTTCGAGCGGCCCGAACATATCCCGATGACCTTCTGGATCAATCCCGCCTGCCGGCATCATTACCCGCAGGACGCCCTGCTCGAGCTTATGGCCAAGCACCCGCTTTTGTTCCCCAACTTTACTTCGCAAGAGAAAACGCTGCCGGAATTGGACCCCTGGGAGCGGGCCGGCACACCTTACACCGACGCATGGGGCTGCGTTTGGGAAACGACCGACGATGGCATCACCGGGGCAGTGACAAAGCACCCGCTGGCGGATTGGGACACTTTGAAAAATTTTTCGCCGCCCGACCCCGCCCAGACAAACGGCATGGCGGCTATCGACTGGTCCGCCGTCAAAGATAAAATTCTCAAGACCAAAGCAGAGGCAAGATTCAGCGCCGGCAGTCTTGAGCACGGCCACGCATTCCTGAGACTTAGCTACCTGCGGGGATATGAGAATCTCCTGCTCGATATGGCAGATGAAGATAAGCGGCTCGGGCGATTGATCGAAATGGTTGATTCGTTCAGCATGGGCATTGTGCAGCGCTATGTCGATCTCGGCGTCGCGATGATGCGGTATCCGGAGGACCTGGGCGCTCAGCACGGCCCGATGCTCTCGCCCGAACACTTCAGAACGTATATCAAACCCATCTACGAGCACCTGATGGCGCCGGCGCGCAAGGCCGGCTGTCTTATCCATATACACTGCGATGGGGACATTCGTGAGCTGGTGGGCGACATAACAACCAGCGGGGTGGACGCACTGAATCTGCAGGACCTTGTCAACGGCATTGACTGGATAGCCGCGAACCTCAAAGGCCGGCTCTGCATCGACCTGGACATAGACCGCCAGCAAATCACCCGCTTCGGCACGCCGCGGCAAATCGACGAGCTGATACGCGGCCATGTTCAGAAACTCGGAAGCCCCGAAGGCGGCCTGATGATGATCTACGGACTCTATCCGGGCGTTCCCCTTGAAAACGTCAAGGCGATTGCCGACGCGATGGAGCAATATGCCACTTTTTATTCTTAACAATTTCGTTTAGAGTGCTGCGTACTGCGTTCTGTGCTCTTTTTGCCGCAGCACTCGGAACGATGAACGCAGTACGAAGAAAGGAGACGGAATATGAAAAAGCTTGGCGCAGCAATTATTGGTTGCGGCTGGGTCGCGGAAGAGTACGTAAAGGCCTTCCAGAACGATGAACGCTCCGAGGTACGTACGCTGGTGAGCCGAAATCCGGCCAACGCCGAACGATACCGAGACCGTTACAACCTCAAGTGCACGATTGAAACCGACGCCTTAAAAATGCTCAAGCAAAAGGACGTCGATATCGTTGTGGTCTGTACGCCGCACAATGCGCATACGCAATACGTGGTCGCCGCCGCCGAGGCCGGCAAGCATATCATCATCGAAAAGCCCGTGGCGCTGACTGCCGAGGACGTGCTCAAGCAGCGCAAGGCAGTCAAGAAGAGCAAGGTCAAAACCATCGTCAGCTTTGTGCTGCACTGGAACCCGCTGCTGATGACCATCGACCGCCTGATCGAACAGGGCGCGTTCGGCAATATCTTCATGGTCGAGGTCGATTACCTGCACCGGATATGGAACTTGAAATGGTACGGCAGCCTGGAAATGAGCGGCACGGCCCTTATGACGGCCGGATGCCATGCGGTCGATGCCCTGCGATGGTTCGCACGCTCTCCCGTTGAGGAGGTCAGCGCCTATCAGGTCAAGGGCGGCAACCCCGCAGACTACCCCGGCACAATCTCAATCAACGTCAAATTCAAGGATGGCAAGATCGGCCGCAGCACGACGAGTTTCGATGCGAAGATGCCCTACCGCTTCAATATCGGCATCTACGGCACGGAGGGCACGCTCCGCAACAACGAGCTGTTCGCCCCGAAGCTCTTCCCCGGCCAGAACGACTTTATGAAAATCCCCTGCATCCTGCCCGACAGCGGCGACGTTTCGCACCATCCCTTCCAGGGCGAGGTCTCCCATTTCCTCGATTGCATCATCAACGACAAGAGACCCTTCCCCGACCTCGACGATGCGGCCGTGACGCAAGCCGTCTGTTTCGCCGCCGACCGCTCCGCCAATTCCGCCCAGCCCGTCGCCCTTAGCGAATTCAAGGAGCTATTATAATCCGAAATAGCCACGAATTAACACGAACAAACACGAAGGGAAAAGAACTGCTGAGCGTCCAGAATATTTCCTCAATCTGCTACCTGCTTTTTCTTAGCCTCTTTTTATAGTATTGCTCAATATCACTTGGTTGGAGATGATAATAGGGTAGTTCGTGTAGAGAATTCGCAGTAATGTAATCTCCATCATATTTGTTCATAATCGAATCAGAGGTAAATGTCTGTGGTAACATTTCCAAATACTTGTCGATTGACCCAAACTGATCAATCGGGCGAAAATATATTTTGTTCTGCAAGTCTTTATAGACGACCGTTTGCCCGAAGTTAATTTTAGTATTTCTACAAAATTCGATTATTTTTCTTTTGACTCTCTGCGAAGTATTTACGCCGAATATAACGTTTGAGATACAATTTAGTGATAATGGGAAGAGATAAATTCTCTTATCACGATATGATGTCCTTTTGGCTGGAGGCCGATAGGTATCACAGCCAGCAAGTTGTCGCACAATCCTGTATTCCCTTTCGTACTTCCAGTGAGTAGTTTTTCTCAGGAAGATAGCGTCTCTGATTCTATGGAATGGAATCCTATTTCCCCCTCGGTATAATCGGTCGAGATTGATCATATAGTCCTTGACATATCTGACTTTGTGAACTCTGAGATTTGTTCCTTCTAACAGTTGCAGTGTGGGCTTTGTCTTGTCAGGTATGTTGAATTCTATGAGAAAGCCCTTGTGTCCATTTGCATAGTGACACCACATTTCGAAGGAATATGGATTGTCCGTAAGAGAGAGGATCCCAAACTTATTTATTCTTGAGTCTATGAGGTTATAATATTCCCAGTCGTGTATGCTCGGCATTGTGATACCACGATACTTGTATCGCCTGAAGTTGTCATCTTCCGAATTGAATCTGATAGCAGGATTGAATTCCAGAGGGTCATTCAGCGCGGCGGGCTGTGTAAATCGTATTTTATGATCCCGGAAGATGCCATTTACTACTCCGGATGAGTCTGATACGTACTTGAAAAGCGTCGATAGTTGCTGCAATTCTATTTGTGTACCCATCATCTACGATACCTATACCAATCTAATGCCAGAAATTACCCGGGTCGTGCATCAAAGACAACTGGATTGAATTGTTATAAAAAATGAAGATGTTCTTTAAATTACTATCTTTTCTGACCTTCTTATTTCCATCTCATACAATTGTGACTTATCGTAGTTTGCGTTAAGCCAAAATATTCTTAACTTATGTGGTACTTGGAAAAGCATGAATATTACTTGTATGCCCAAGAAAATATATAGTAGTAGTTGGCCGAGTTTACTGTAAGCATAGGTTAGAAAAGTATGTTGCCGTAAATAATCAATCAAAAATAGTATCCCACTAAAAACCATAGCCTGAATAATTGCGGTACCAAAAGCCAATGCTGTATAGCTTCTTTCTCTTTTTCCTCTCACAAATCCAATAAGATTTATTACAGCCAACGCTAAGCTTGTCCAACTTTGCATAGCACAAAAGCCTATCCCCAATCCCAAAGGGACTGTAACTATTAGTCCTAATATTTGCATCAAATCCATACGTTTTCTCAACGCAATTCTGCAAGATTTGGAGTCACCTTACTTAATTCTCCCTTTTGCTGTCACTTTTTCGTCTCTCGCATTTCGTTCTCACAATCCGTCAAGGTATAGCATTGCTCGACTTATTCCACTGGCTCGCTCGGCAGTCGAAACGGTTAGTTTAGCACACGCGGGTCTGTTTGTCATAGATTTCCCGGCAAAAAATGTAAAGCAGAAGATTGCCGCGTCGGCCTGTCGGCCTCCTCGCAATTCCTCCGCCCTAGGGTTTGCTTGGACACACATTTAGGGGATACTATCCCCTGAAAGGAGTTGGCGTATGTCCAAGGATACAAGAGCATCGAATGAAGCTCCGCTGGCTGCGGAGCGAGCGCAAGCGAGCGGAGCGGCCAGCGGACGGCCCGCCGACCCGCTCGGCCCCCTTCGCCCAACGGGGCGGTTCT
>Ga0210377_10000021_pt1 | contig 159119 bp, 146 predicted proteins | sample PLM4_65_b1redo_FD_155480 | JGI IMG/M metagenome (GOLD analysis project Ga0210377, IMG submission 155480) | Groundwater sediment microbial communities from an aquifer in East River, Colorado, USA - PLM4_65_b1 redo | ecosystem: Environmental > Terrestrial > Soil > Riparian zone | place: USA... | reverse complement strand
TTCCCCAGGGAACCTCAGTCGCCCTACGGGCTCCTTTGTTTCCCTGGGATGCTTTAATCTTTGAAGCTATCATATAGATTTCTCCTCCCCGCCCTCTACTCTAATTTACCACAGGGGAGGTGTCTCAGTTATATTGACACAGAGGGAACACCTAAAAACCAGACCCATAGTAAAGCACGGATTTCCGTTGTTTACTCGTTTAGCAAGGAAGATGCCAGCCAGTTATTAGCTAAACGGAACCATGCATTCCCTTAGATGCCGGCATATCAATACTATATGCCTTCCCTTATGCGTAGGCAGATAATATGCTTTATCAGCGGCGATGTCAAAGATTCTGATGGGGTATTTTAAGGGTATCACCTGGCTACGACGCGCGGAGCGCCTCGACGATGTTCATGCGGCTGGCGCGGAATGCCGGCAGCACGCCGCCCACGAAGCCCATGATCAGCGAGAAGAGGAGCGACTGCAGGACGATGTCCGGGGTGAGCGTGAAGGAGAACGCCAGCTCCGAGAAGGTCTGCCAGTTGACGGTCGAGATGGTGAAGAGCTGCAGGAACGACGATATAAAAATGCCCGCCAGGCCGCCGACGAGGCCTAGGAGCAGGGACTCTACGAGGAACACGATCATGATGCTTCTTCTGCGGAAACCCAGGGCGCGGAGCGTGCCGATCTCGGCGGTGCGGTTGGCTACGGCGGCGTACATGGTTATCATGGCGCCGATGACGGCGCCGAGGGAGAAGATGATGGTAAGCGTCATGCCCAGGATGGCGAGGAAGGTGGCCATCATCTCGGACTGGTCGCTGTAGTATTGCGTTTCGCGCTTCGCCTCCACGGTGAGGCGCGGGTCCGCTTCGAGGCGCTCCTTCAACTTTGGAAACTCCGAAGTGTTACTCATACGAAAGAGCACCGATGAGTACACCGGCCTGCGGAAGGCCTGCATGAGCTGGTCCGCGTCTCCCCAGATCTCGGAGCTGAAACCCGTGGTCCCTGCGTCAAAGGTCCCCACTACTGTCCAGTCCCGCATGCCGAACCGCAGGGTCTCGTTGATACCGCCTCCCTTGAAGCGCTTCGCCACGCTCTGGCCGGCGATGACCTCCGACGACCCCAGGCGCGGCATGCGGCCCTCGATAAGCTTCACCTGCGGCCGGAGCGCGAGCGACGCCGGGCTTATACCCCGGATCACCACGTTCGACGGCTTGTCCGTGCCGCGCTTGGGGAGAGAAATGAGGACGACGATCTCCTTGGCCAGGAGCTGCCTGCCGTCCGTGCCTACGGCGATCTCGGACTGGGTCTCGATCACGGCTGCCTGGCCCCGGTCAACACCGCTCTGGACCTCGGACTGGGAGGCCTTGCGGATCACGATCACGTTGTCCGGAGAGCCGGTCTCGATGAGCGTTTTCCGGAGGCCTGTCGCCAGCATCAGCGTGGCCGCGAAGACGAAGACTACGAGCGCCATGCCCGAGGCGGTCAGCACCGTGGTGAGCCGGCGGGTCCAGAGGTTTCGGAAGCTGTAGGAGAAAGGAATTGCCATAGTTAGCGTATGAGACTAAAGATCAAAAATCTTGGTTCATTCGTATTTAAGTTGAAAAGCAACTGCGAACTTCAGTCTCTCGCAAAGCCGCCAAGCACGCAAAGAACGGCAACAGCTGCTGCTTGAGAAATGCTTTTGGTATGGCAAGGACCTCGTTATTGAAGCTCCCTGCAGCAAGCTATGGTCGCTCCTGGATTCATGTTCTTCTTTAATGAGGTGTTTTCTTTCTTTGCGCTTTTGCGTCTTTGCGAGAAAAAAAGTTTTCGGCGTGGAATCACTGTTCCTTGTCTATGAGCGGTATATATAGTTTCAACTAAAATGCGAAAGATCAAAAATCTTTGACACGGAAGGAGCGGATGAAAAGCGGATAATGGCGGATAACGCCTTAATAGATCCGTATCCCTCAGTGTCAAGCACGTCATTCTTTTAATGTTAACAGCTTCGCTCTTGAAGCGAGGATGAACCTCGGATTGCGGCTGTTAAAATCCGCCCTTATCCAGATTTCTGATCCGCCGTGATCCGTGTCAAAGATTCTACTGTGTCTTATGCAATCCGCCTCAACGCTCATGATCACCCTCCCCAACCCCTCCCATCAAGGGAGGGGCTACTTCTTTACTTCTTCTTCATACTTCCTCTCCCCTTCGTGGGAGAGGGCTGGGGTGAGGGGCGAACTTGAATCCGAGACTACGCGATCCTCCTCAACCCGTCGGCGATCTTGATCGTTGCGCCGCGCCAGGTCGGAAAGATCCCGGCCACGGCCCCGACGATGAACGCCGCCAGCAGTTCCAGATAGAGGGTCCCGGGAGCCAGGTGAAAGACCGGGATGAACGAGCCCAGTCGCAGGCCGATCCACTGGGCCGCGGGGAAGCTGAGCGCCACGCCCAGGACCCCGCCGGTCATGGCGATGACGATGGACTCGCCGAACACCACGCCGGCAACATGCCAACCGCCGAAGCCCAGGGTCTTCAGGGTGGCGTACTCGGCAATGCGCTCCCGGGCAGTCATGGCCATGGTGTTGGCGGCAACGATCATGATGATCACGATGACCACATAGGATACGAGCCGGATGGCGACGATGATCGCCTCGGTCATGGACACGAAGCTCATCTGGAAGGACCGCTCGGTCTCGGTGAGCGTCTCGGCCAGCGAGTTCCTGAACATTCCGTCCACGAAGAGCGACACCTCCGCCGCGCGGTCCGGGTTGGAGAGGCCCAGGACGTAGAAGCCCACCTGGTCGGCGCGCCGCGCCGAGCTCTTCCGGACGGACTCGTTCAAATAGTCCCAGTGAAAGAAGAACTGCGTGGTGTCGGTGGTGCGCTCCGCGCCCCGATAGACGCCGCGCACCACGAACTCCCATTGACCCGGGAAAATGGTGCCGCGCAAGGTGACCACGTCTCCCACTTTCCAGCCGAAGCGCTCAGCGGTGTTTCTGCCCACGATGCAGCCCTTGCGGTCGATAAGAAAGTCCTTCTTTTCCTCGTCCGTGAGCACGTATTCGGGATAGAGCTCCAGGTAGGTCCTCGGCTCCACGGCAAAGTTGGGGAAGAAGTTCTTCTCGTCGATGTAGACCCCGCCGAACCAGTTGCCGGCGGAGACCGTGGTGACGCCGGGCGCCTGGCGGATTTTTTCCTGGTACGATGCGGGCAGGAGGAAGACGAGGGAGATGGCGTTCCTCGTGATGAGCCGGGAGGACGAGGAAGATTCCACACCGGCGTACCACGCGCCGACGAGGGTGCGCAGGAGGCCGAAGGCCAGAACGGCGATGGCGATGCCGACGACCGTGAGCGCGGTCCTGAGCTTGTGGCGGAAGGCGTTCCGGATGATGAGCTTAAGGAAGAACATCGTTCATGACGCCCTTCTCAAGGTGCCGCACGAGGTGCGCCTTTTCCGCTGCCCGGGGATCGTGGGTCACCATGATGATGGTCTTGCCGAATTCCTTATTGAGACGCCCCATGAGGCCCAGCACGTCCTCTGCCGAGACGCGGTCAAGGTCTCCCGTGGGCTCGTCGGCCACCAGGATCGTCGGGTCCGTCACCACGGCCCGGGCGATGGCGACGCGCTGCTGCTGGCCGCCGGAGAGCTGGGAAGGGTAGTGGTCCATGCGGTCCTGCAGGTTCACGACGGCAAGTGCCATATCCACGTGCTCGCGCCGCTCTTTTCGGGAAAGCCCGGTGAGCAGGAGCGGCAGCTCCACGTTCTCAAAAGCAGTGAGCACGGGCATGAGGTTGTAGAACTGGAAGATGAAACCGACGTTGATGGCGCGCCACTGCGCAAGGTCGGTCTCGGACAGGGTCGAGATGTCCACGCCGCCGATGATCACGGTGCCGCTGTCCGCCTTGTCGATGCCGGCGAGGATGTTGAGCAGCGTGCTCTTGCCCGAGCCCGACGGCCCCATGAGCGCCAGGAACTCGCCGTCGCAGATCTCGAAGGTGATGTTCTCGAGCACCGGAACGGTCTGGGACCCTCGTTGGTAGGACTTGCAGAGGTCCTTGACGGAGACGATGTTCTGGGGGCAGGGGTCCATTATTTTTCTTTCCGCGTGACCGAAGAGCCGTTCTTCAGTTTTTTGGGAGGGTTTATAACGACCAGCTCGCCCGGCTTCAGGCCTTCGCGGACCTCGATGCTGTCGCCGATCTTTGTGCCGGTAATGACCGGTCTCTCCACGGCCTTGTCGTCATTCACCACAAACACCGACTGTTTCCCGTTGCGGGAGACCAGGGCCGTGGGGCTCACTGCGGTTTTCGGCTCCTCCTCGGCAGGGGTCACCTCCCGCTCCAGGAAGGCCACGCGGGCGCTCATCTCGGGGAGCACACGCGGGTCAGGCTCCGCGAAGCGGACCTTCACCATCACCGAGGCTTTGCTGCGGTCGGCGGTGGGCACGATCATGTGCACGGAGCCGCGGAACCGGTTGTCCGGCAGGGCATCGAGCTGGATCTCGCAGGGCTGGCCTTTCTTCACCCTGGAAAGGTTCGACTCCGACACGTCCACCTCGACCTGGAGCGACGACATGTCGGCGATGGTCACGACCGAGGCCTTTGCATTGGCCGCGGCGCCCAGGGGGGTGACGATGTCTCCCACGTCGGCGTTCTTGGTCAGCACAACAGCGTCAAAGGGCGCCCGGATGAGGGTGTATTCCACGGCAACTTCGGCGGACCGCAGGGCCGCCTCGGCGCCGGCAACAACAGCCTGGGAGCGTTTGAGGCGCGTATCCGCGGTGTCAAGATCGGACTGCGCCACATATCCCTTTTCCCGCAGCTCTTTCATGCGGCCGTAGTTCTGCTCTGCATCGGCCAGGTCCGCTTTCGCATTGTTCACGCCCGCCACGGCCTGGTCGGTGGCGGCAAGAACGTCCCGGTTCTCCAGGCGCGCGATGACCTCGCCGGTCCTGACCTTGCTCCCTTCCTCCACGCCGAGCCATTCAAGCCTGCCGGTCGCTTTGGAGGCCACTGCCGCCTTGCGCTGCGCCACGACGTAGCCGCTGGCGTTCAGGAGCGTGAAGGACTGGGATGGGTACACCCGCGCCACAACAGTGGTTTCCACCTCGAGGGCGGGGTTGGCGAAGAGCGTGAAGACAACGGCGAAAACCGCGATGCCGCCCATGGCGATAAGCACCCAACGGGGGATCTTCTGCTTCCGCCGGAAGTTCGCGCCGGATTTGTCGAGCTTCAATTTTGACAGGTCGCTGTTCGTCATGGGTATTTCCTCAAGGGTCATGTGTATATGATAAATGCTGGTTCAGCTTGTCCGATTCAGGATAGTTAACTCAGGAATAAAGATCTTCATAAAAAAGACAAGAATGTTTTCGCGCAAAGCCGCAAAGACGCAAAGAACGGCGGAAGGAGCGTCAGGCTTTTGGTTTTAAAGAAACGATTTGGGTTTAGGTTTTCTTTGCGCGCTTTGCGGCTTTGCGCGAGACGCCTTTTCGTTCCGGTTTGTCCGGGTTGTGGAAAAATTATTATCGATTATCCGTTCCTTTGCCGGTATAGGCGGCATAATGCAGATCGGTTGTGCTCTTATAGCCGGGATAGAGTTTTCTTGCAATGACATTCAACAGCGGGTCGGTCAAGCCGTTTAAAAAAGCATAGTCAACATTGTTGACAAGATGGTGGCGCGCGTGGTGCCGTTTGGACAGGAATATGCCGGACCTGTTTATTATACGCGTTATTCTCGTATCCGTAACATGACAGCAATAATGCGTGACTTCCGCAACCGATGATAAGATGCCGACATACACGATGATCGTGGAAACAACGGGATGCACGGGCGTCGTGACGATCAAAACGGCCGCGGCCAGGAGATACCCCACGAGCCAGATCTTTGAGCCGGATTCATTGAAGTACACAACCGGGAGGGGATTTTTTTTGTAGAGCGGGGTCCTGTGGTGCAAATGAAAAGCGGCGATCATCGGCCCTGCCGGCGACTCATAGTTGTCGTTATTGTCCATGTACATATGGACCAGTCCATTGAGAAAGTCAGCCGCCAGATAGGCCGTGAAAAAAGCGAGGATCTGCAAAGGTAATCCAAGGGAAAGGGGGAGGAGTAGATACAGTAAATAGAGTTGCAGCGAAACATTCAGGATAGAAACCAATTTGCCGATTCCTGTATAGGTGCTCCCGCTCTCATGTAATTCCATGGCGGAATTAAATTGCTGCTGCTTTAACGCAAGCCCTGGGTCCTGGGTCATGGTATGGCCTTTCCCGATCGCATGAGATGAACCGAATATACTTTACCATGCATTACAGAGAAAAAACAAGTGTGCAAAAGTACGTAACGATTCTGGCGGCTTGCAAGCACGGAAAACAACGGCACGTTCTGATCTGCCATGCCCCCATTTCGTCATTCCCGAACGCTTTAATCGGGAATCCAGGGGTTTTCAACGTCACTGGGTCCCCGATAGGGTCACTCGGGGACGACGGATAATAGTTGCCAAAATTGTTCAATTGACCTTCACCATTGCGAGGATTGAAGGGGGGCAGACAACTTCTCACCCACAACATGAAAAACCCAATTGGAGAAAAACTTGCCTTTTATGTCTTAATGTTGTAATTTTCAGAACCGTGGCGTTTGGCCAGACTGCTCATTTTATTGCTCGAAGAGAAGGTTTATCTTATCTATGGCAACTACCGCTTCTTCCCCTGTTTCGCATCCCGCCGGACGGCGCCGCTTCCTGCTCGTTGTCGACAGTGACGTGGAAAAACTCTTTCATACGGCCACGCTTCTTCAGCGTTTTCAGTACAATATCTGGACGGCGAAAAGCGCGGCAGAGGCCCTGGAAATGGCGGCCGTTGCGGTGCCGGCCCTTATTGTTACCGCCCAGTTCCTCGATGACCTGCCCGGGCTCGAGTTTATTCGTCAGCTCAAACGGATCCGCAAGCTCGGCGCCGTGCCCATTGTCGTTCTCACCCGGAAGACCGATCCCGCGGATGAGCGGGACTGTCTCTTCGCAGGAGCGCTCACCTGCCTCTCCATGCCGGTCCAGGCGGAAGACCTCTACCGGGTGGTGCAGGTGGCCGTCGAACCCCTGCCGCGCATGAACATCCGGATCAACACCAAACTGTCGGTGACCGTGAACGACCAGACCGTCCAGTGCGTTGAGGGCGAGTGTGCATCGGTCCTGTCCGAGCACGGGTTGTACGTCCGCACGCTCGATCCCCGTCCTCTGAACACCAAGCTTCCCGTTCAGGTCAATCTTGTCGGCAAAAACATCGCTGCCGATACCGTGGTCATTTACAGCCACCAGGCCGGCGACGACCCCCAGGACGAACCGGGCATGGGGCTTCAGTTCACCGAGATCTCACGGGAGGACCAGATGCGCATTCGGCGCTTCATCAGGGACGAGATCACCCGGGACATCGATGTACGGTGATGATGGGAAGGTTTGACTATAGCGTCTTTGCGAGCGAAGCGAAGCAATCTCGGTTTTAAGGAAATCAATAACTTCGAGATTGCGTCGTCGCAGAAAAGCGCTCCTCGCAATGACAGCTTGAGACTTTTTCAGCTAACTGCCGGACTCCTTCTCATCCGAATTCGTCTTATCACCCCAGCATGATCTCCGCTTAACACCTCTTTTCGATTCCTTTTGTCGCCTCTCTTGCTTATATTCTTGTCACCTGCAATTATATTGTTCAATAGGATTTCACCCTGCCTGCGTTCTTCACGTCAATAACCCTTTAAAGTCACACTTTCTGAAGTGGCACGCCTGTTGCAATACGAAAAGCAAAACCCAAACACAGGAGGAACACCATGAGACAGATAGCGATCTACGGCAAGGGCGGCATCGGCAAGTCAACGACAACACAGAACCTGGTAGCGGCACTCGCCGAGGCGGGGCACAAGTGTATGATCATCGGATGCGATCCCAAGGCGGACTCGACGCGGCTCATACTTAATCGCAAGATGCAGAATACGGTCATGGACATGGCGCGCGAAAAAGGGACCGTGGAGGACCTTGAGCTGGGTGAAGTGCTCCTTACCGGGTTCAAGGGCATCAAGTGTGCGGAAAGCGGCGGACCGGAACCGGGTGTGGGCTGCGCAGGCCGCGGCGTGATCACGGCGATAAACTTTCTTGAAGAGAATGGCGCGTATGGCGATGACACGGACTTCGTATTCTACGATGTGCTTGGTGACGTGGTCTGCGGAGGGTTTGCCATGCCGATCCGAGAAGGCAAGGCCAAAGAGATCTACATCGTGACCTCGGGAGAGATGATGGCCATGTACGCGGCGAACAATATCTCACGGGGCGTGCTCAAGTATGCGCAGAGCGGCGGCGTGCGGCTCGGCGGTCTTATCTGCAACAGCAGAGAGACGGACAAGGAGTTCGAACTTATCTCGGAGCTGGCCGCGAAGCTCGGCACCCAGATGATCCACTTCGTGCCCCGGGACAACGAGGTCCAGCGCGCGGAACTCAGGAGAAAGACCGTGATCGAGTATGCCCCGGAGCACTCGCAGGCGGACGAGTACCGGACGCTTGCCAAGAAGATCGCCGACAACAAGAACTTCGTGATCCCCACGCCGATCACCATGGACGAGCTAGAGCGGTTATTGATGGACTTCGGGATCATGGAGAAGGAAGAGGCCGTTGCGTAAGCAACGGCAAGCACCAATATCCAAATTGCAAATCCCAAATAATGTCGAAATTTCAAATTCAAATGGAGCAAACGTTTAGAATTTGCAGTTTGGTTATTGGAGCTTATTTGGGATTTGGTGCTTCGGATTTGGAATTTTACTTGATGAAGGAGTTCCTATGAGCACGAAAATAAAAGACACCCAGAAAATGATCGAAGAGGTCCTCGATGCTTACCCGGAGAAGTCGAAGAAGGAGCGGGCGAAACATCTGGCGGCCAACGACCCGACGGGGCAGTGCAGCACCTGCCAGGTGAAGGCGAACGTCAAGTCCCGGCCCGGCGTCATGACCGTGCGCGGCTGCGCCTATGCGGGCGCCAAAGGCGTGGTCTGGGGACCGGTGAAGGACCAGATCACGATCAGCCACGGCCCCATCGGCTGCGGCCAGTACTCCTGGTGGTCGCGCAGGAACTACTACAACGGCCAGACCGGCATCGACGCTTTCGGCACCATGCACATTACCACGGACTTCCAGGAAAAGAACATCGTCTACGGCGGCGACAAGGGGCTCGATCTTGCGATCAAGGAGCTGCACGGGCTGTTCCCGCTGGGCCGCGGCATCGGCATCCTGTCGGAATGCCCGGTGGGGCTGATCGGCGACGACATCGAAGCGGTCTCGAAGCGCGTGGCCAAGGAGATCAACATCCCCATCGTGCCGGTGCGGTGTGAAGGCTTCCGCGGCGTGTCCCAGTCCCTGGGCCACCACATCGCGAACGATACGATCAAGGACTATGTGCTCGGCAAGGGCACGCTCGAAAAGACAACGCCGTATGACGTGAACCTGATCGGCGACTACAACATCGGCGGCGATGCCTGGGCCTCGCGCAAGATCCTCGAAGAGATGGGGCTCCGGGTCATTGCCCAGTATACGGGAGATTCCACGATCAACGAACTCGGCATTGCGAGCAAGGCCAAGCTGAACCTGATCCATTGCTACCGGTCCATGAACTATATCTGCCGGACCATGGAGGAGAACTACGGCATCCCCTGGATGGAGTTCAACTTCTTCGGCCCCACGAAGACTTTTGACAGCATCAGGAAGATAGCCGCAAAGTTCGATGAAAAGATCCAAAAGAACGCCGAGGCCGTGATCGCCAAGTACACGCCGCTCATGAACTTGGTCGTGGAGCAGTTCCGGCCGAAGCTTGAGGGCAAGAAGGTGATGCTCTATGTCGGCGGCCTCCGGCCGCGCCACACCATCGGCGCCTACGAGGACCTGGGTATGGAAGTAGTCGCTTCAGGTTATGAATTCGGCCACACCGACGATTACAAACGCACCTATCCCGAGTTGAAAGAAGGCGCGGTTATCATGGATGACGCGACCTTATATGAACTGGAAGAGTTCACCCGCAGGCTGAAACCGGACATGGTCGGCTCGGGCATCAAGGAGAAGTATTCGTACCACAAGCTCGGCGTGCCTTTCCGGCAGATGCATTCCTGGGACTACTCGGGACCCTATCATGGATTCGACGGGTTCCCGGTGTTCGCACGGGACATGGATATGACGGTGAATAGCCCTACGTGGGATTTGATACGACGGAAGAAGTAAACGGGAAGTTAGGAAGGTAGGAGGTTAGGAAGGTAGGAGGGAATGAAGGGACGAAGCTCATTTTATAACTTCCTAACTTCCCAACTTCTTACCCTCAGGTTTTCACACGGAGGATATCATGAAAATCAGAGACTATAGCGAGCTATTCAAGCAGCAGGACTATCAAGAGCAGTTCGAACGCAAAAGAGAATTCGAGAATCCCTGGCCCGTTGAAAAGGTGAAGGAGATCTCGGACTGGACCAAGACCGAGGCGTACAAGGAGCTCAACTTCAAGCGGGAGAACATCAAGATCAATCCCGCCAAGGCCTGCCAGCCTCTCGGCGCGGTGTTCTGCGCATCGGGGTTCGAAGGAACCATGCCTTTTGTCCAGGGAGCACAGGGCTGCGTGGCCTATTTCCGGAGCCACCTGAGCCGGCACTTCAAGGAACCCTTTGCCGCAATTTCCACGTCCATGACCGAGGATGCGGCGGTATTCGGCGGGCTGAACAACATGCTCGAAGGCCTGGAGAACACCAATGCCCTGTATAAGCCCAAAATGATCGCGGTCTCTACGACCTGCATGGCAGAGGTGATCGGCGACGATCTGAATGCCTACATAAAAACGGCGAAGGAAAAGGGCGTCGTGCCCGAGAATTTGCTCATCCCCTTTGCCAACACCCCGAGTTTTGTGGGCTCGCATATCGTGGGCTACGACAACATGCTGAAGGGGATACTGAAAGCGCTCTGGGCAGGCAAAAAAGGCGAAGCGAACGGGAAGATCAACATCATCCCGGGTTTCGATACGTATACCGGGAACTATCACGAGATCAAGCGGCTCATGAGCCTGATGGGCATCGAAACAACGGTGCTCGCCGACGTGAGCGATACTTTTGATTCACCGAACACGGGCGAGTACAAGCTCTATCCCGGCGGCACCCCGCTCGCCGACGCAATGGACGGCGTGAACGCACTGGCCACGGTGGCGCTCCAGAAGTATTCGACCATGAAGACAACGGATTACATTCAGAAGGAGTGGGGTCAGAAGACGATTACGCTTTCGCCCATCGGCATCAGGAACACCGATTCGTTCTTTGCGGAGCTCTCCAAGATCACGGGTAAGCAGATTCCAGCTGCGATCGAAGCAGAACGCGGCAGGGTGGTGGATGCCATGGTGGACTCTCATCCTTATGTCCACGGCAAGCGGTTCGCGCTGGTCGGCGACCCCGATATCCTGCTCGGCATGATAAGCCTCATCATGGAAATGGGCGGGGAACCGGTGCACGTGGTATGTACCAACGGGGACAAGCATTTCGAGGCTGAGGCAAAAGAACTGCTGGCTTCTTCTCCTTTCGGCGCGAACGGCACGGTTTACGCGGGCAAGGACATGTGGCATCTTCGTTCGCTTCTGTTCACCGATCCCGTGGACGTCCTGATTGGAAACTCCTATGCAAAGTTCCTGACGCAGGACACGGGAACGCCGCTGGTCCGCATCGGGTTCCCGCTCTTCGACCGGCACCATCTCCATCGTCAGCCGATCATCGGGTACCAGGGAGCATTGAACCTCGTGACCATGCTGGTGAATACGACGCTGGACGAGCTGGACCGGAAGACCGAGGGTTCGGCGAGCTTTGATGTGATTAGATAGAGCAGGAGACAGGAGCCAGAATCCAGGAGTCAGGAGAATGGTTATATTCTGACTTCTGGCTCCTGTCTACTGGCTTCTGAATTTAGAAGGTGCTCCCATGCACGACATCGCACTGGCAGGCATATATTTCTTCGCGATCGCCTTTCTCTATTCAACGGTAGGGCACGCGGGAGCTTCCGGGTATCTGGCGACGATGGCGCTTCTTTCGTTTTCCCCGGAGGTGATGAAGCCGACGGCCCTGGCGCTGAATATCATCGTGGCGCTGGTGACGACGGTCCGGTTCGGCATGGCCGGATATTTTTCCTGGAGACTCTTCTGGCCCTTTGCCTTGGCGTCGGTCCCCATGGCGTTCCTTGGCGGAGGAATGCACGTAGACACGACGATCTATAAAATACTCGTGGGCATTGCATTAGTGTTTGCGGCTCTTCATCTTATTCTCCGGAGCAAAGTCGCTCCCGATGATGTTGAAAGAACAACATATCCGGGCATTGGCCCGTCACTGGCGGTAGGGGGCGGCCTCGGGTTCCTTTCCGGTCTCACGGGGGTCGGCGGCGGCATCTTTCTCAGCCCGGTCCTGATCATTCTCCATTGGGCGGGACTTCGGAGAACGGCTGCAGTTGCCGCTGCATTCATTCTGCTGAACTCGATCTCCGGCCTGGCAGGATATCTTCAGAAGGGCGGCGCGTTTCCTGATCATATCGCCTTCTGGTCCGTGGCAGTACTTTCCGGAGGGTTCATCGGATCGACGCTGGGGGCAACGAAGTTTAACAGCCCTGTACTGAGGGTCTTGCTCGGGATCATGCTGGTCATGGCCGGGGTGAAAATGGTTGTGACCTGAGAATAGTCCAAAGTCGAGGGTTCGGCGAATTTTAATGTGATACGGCAATGATAACCCCTCACCCCAACCCTCTCCCCGCAGGGGCGAGGGAGTATGAAGTTCATCCTCTCCCGAGGGGGAGAGGACCAAGGTGAGGGGGGATAGGCACGACGATGACAACCACGATCGATAAATTGACTGCAGACGGCTGTTCCACGGATGACAAGCACAAGGTCTGCCGCTCCCGCGGGGGCGAGTCCTGCGCGTTCGACGGCGCCATGATCGTGCTTCAGCCCATTGCCGACACGGCCCATATTGTTCACGGCCCCATCGCCTGTTGCGGCAACACCTGGGAAGGCCGGGGAACGCTTTCATCCAAGGGTGAACTGCATACCATGGGGTTCACCACCGACATGAGCGAGATCGATATCATCTACGGGTCGGAGGATAAGCTGCTGGATGCCATCAGGAGAACAGCCGAGGCGGTTAAACCGAAAGCGATCTTCGTGTACGCTACGTGCGTGAGCGGAATGACCGGGGAAGACATCGAAGCCGTATGCAGACGGGCTGAAGGCGAACTGGATACCCGCGTGATCCCGGTGAACGCTCCGGGGTTCGTAGGGCCCAAGAACCTGGGGAACCGGATCGCCGGCGAGGTCCTGCTGGAGCACGTGATCGGAACAGGCGAGACGCCGGTCCAGACGCACACCGATATTAACCTCATCGGCGAGTACAACATCGCCGGCGACCTCTGGTTCGTGGAGCCTTTGCTCACGAAGGCGGGGATCCGGGTCCTTTCGCGGATCACGGGCGACGCGACGTTCGAGCAGATCACCTGGGCGCACCAGGCAAAGTTGAACGTGGTGGTCTGCGGCAGGGCGCTGATCAACGTTGCCCGCGAGATGGAGCGGAAATACGACATTCCCTTTGTGGAAGCATCCTTCTTCGGCAGCACCGAGACAGCAAAGGCTTTGCGGGCAATTGCGGGGGGACTGCAGGGGATGGGGCAGGGTCCAGGGTCCGGGGTCCAGGGTCCGGGGGTCGGGGTGCAGGGTGCAGGGTCCAGGGTCCGGGGTCCGGGAGAAGCCGACCTTATCAAATCGGTGGAAACGCTGATCAAGAGTGAAGAGAAGAAGCTCAAAGAAGCGCTTAAGCCCTATCAGCATCTGCGCGGCAAAAAAGCGGTGTTGTATACCGGCGGGGTGAAGAGCTGGTCCTTTATCTCAGCGCTCCAGGACCTCGGCATCGAGGTTGTGGCGGTGGGCACCAAAAAGAGCACCATCGAGGACGAGGAAAAAATGAAGGCGATCCTCGGGCCGGATGCCCCGCTGGTGGAGGACGTAACGCCGAAGAACCTGCTCAAGCTGTTGAAAGAGCGGAACGCGGACATGCTGATCGCAGGGGGACGGAACCAGTATCTTGCGATCAAGGCCGGGTACCCCTTTGTGGATGTGAACCAGGAGCGGCATACGGCCTATGCAGGATATGCGGGGCTGGTGAACCTGGCGGAGCAGATAAGCAACGGCATGAGGTTCTATAAAGGGGTCCAGGGTCCGGGGTCCAGGGTCCAGGGAGAGAAAACCGAAGAAAAATTAGAAACCCGAAACCCGAAACTGAACCATAGCGTACTGATCAACCCGCTGAAGCACTCACCCTCGATCGGCGCAGCCATGGCGCTCCAGGGGATCGACAAGGCGCTGCCGATCATTCATGGCGCGCAGGGCTGCACCTTTCTCGGCAAGGTGCTTCTGACCAAACATTTCCGAGAACCCATCGCCCTTGCTTCGAGCAAGCTCTTTGTCGAAGAGGTGGTCATGGGAAGCGAGGATAAACTGTCGACCGTAATGGACGGGTTTGTAGAAAAGAACAGTCCTGCACTCATCGGCGTGCTTTCTTCGGGGTTGTCGGAGGTGAAGGGGGATGATGTCGCACAAGTCGTGCGACAATTCAAAATTCAAAATGCAAAATGCAAAGTGATTCATGTGGCGACAGCGGATTATGACGGCGGGCTGGAGACCGGATATGCACGGGCGGTGGAAGCGATCGTTCAGATTTCGGAATCCCCCCTCACCCAGCCCTCTCCCCGAGGGGAGAGGCGCAATGAGAAAAAACAGGTCAACATCCTCGCGGGATCGCACCTCACGCCTGCGGATTTTATGGAGATCAGGGAGATCGTGGCGGACTTCGAAATGAGCGCGATCATCCTTCCCGACCTGTCCGCTTTGGATGGGAGCAGAGGGGAAGTCTCCCCGCTTGCAACCGGAGGGACGTCTTTGGATGACGTGCGACGGATGGGACAGTCGGTCATGACGATAGCGCTCGGTATGAGCATGGAGCCTGCTGCAAAGCTGCTGCAGCAAAAGTTCGGCATGGAGTACCGGGTGTTCGAGAGCGTCGCAGGGCTTGCTGACGCTGATCGCCTGATGCAAACCCTGTCGGCCGTGGGCGGAAGGCCTGTTCCTACACGGCAGGAGCGGCAGCGCAGGGTGCTGCAGGACACCATGCGGGACGCGCATTTTTTCTTTGGAGGGAAAAAGATCTGTCTCGCACTGGAGCCTGACCTTGCGGCGCAGACCTCGAAATGGCTTGATGAAATGGGGGCGACGCCGGAACTGGCGGTCATCCCGACGCTTTCTCCGGCAGCGGATCATATTCGCGCACGGGACGTTCGGATCGGAGACCTGTTCTCCATTACAGGAGACTTTGATCTCCTTATAGCGAACTCCCATGGAGAGAGTGCGGCAAAGCGGCTCGGGGTGCCGCTGTATGAAATGGGTTTTCCGGTATATAAGACCCTGGGGTATACGTCGAAGGTCTTGATCGGCTACCGGGGGACGACGGCGCTGATCAATGAAGTGGGAAGTCTGTTGATGAAACAACATTGATTTGAACCAGGGTTCAGGGTCCGGGGGCCAGGGTTCAGGAACAGGGAAAATCAGGGAGGTGCATTATGAAGGTCGCATTTGCAACGACGGACAATACGAATGTGAACGAGCATTTCGGCAGGGCGGGTTCGTTCGCTGTTTACGATATGACCGAAGAGGGGTACCGGTTCGTGGAAATACGGAAGTTCGCCGACGGGATGGACAGGACGGTGATGGACTCCCGGGACAATGGCCCGCTCCATGAGAGCGCGGTCCAGAACAAGGTGGACCGTCTTGCGGACTGCAAGCTTATCTATCTTACGGAGATCGGCGGCCCGTCGGCGGCGCGGCTGGTCCAGAAGGGCATCATGCCGATGAAGGTGAAGGAGCCGGTGGCCATCGAGAGCGCGTTGAAGCAGCTTGCCGAGACCATCAAAACGTCGCCGCCGCCGTGGCTTAGGAAAGCGATGAACCGTTAGTCAGGAGTCAGGAGTCAGGAGAACCCCTGCTCTTTAATTGCATATACAGGAGGAGGCATACATGAAGATGATCAGGGCATTTATCAGACCCGAGAAGGAACAGGAAGTGGTGCTGGCTTTGGAAGGCGCGGGGTTCCCGTCACTCACGAAGGTGCCGGTATTCGGGAGAGGTAAGCAAAAGGGGTTGACCGTCGGGCCGGTGCACTATGACGAACTGCCGAAGGTGCTTATCATGACAGTAGTCAATGACACCGACCTCGACAAGGTCATGAAGGTGATCCAGGACAAGGCCCGGACCGGCTTCATCGGCGACGGCAAGATCTTCATCAGCCCGGTGGAGAGCGCCTATACGGTCAGGACGGGCGAAGCAGGGTTGTAGTTTACCGGAGGTATGGACAAGGTCAAATTCTTTGACACGGATTTTCACTGACAAAGGCTATGAAGGGGCCGGATAAAAGATTTATCTGTGGAAATCATAGCCCTTGTCCGCCTCTTCCGTGTCAAAGGTTTACTTGTCATAATTTTCGCATCAGGAGGTACATATGAAAGAGATCACTGCCATCATACGCCGGGACAAGCTCCCGGAAACGAAAACAGCGCTCGACAACCTCGGCTATCCGTCGCTCACGATCCAGAGCGTCGAAGGCCGGGGAAAGCAGCGGGGCGCCATGTGCGCTGAAATGGACGCGGAGATGCCGGACAGCTATTGTACGGCCGTGAAGCTTCGGCCCACTCCCTCCGCCTATGCATTGGACCACACCTTGCCGAAGGTAGCGCTCTTTGTTCCGAAACGGCAGCTGACGATCGTGGTGCCCGACGATGTGGTGACCACGGTCGTCAAAGCCATCATCAAGGTGAACCAGACCGGCAAGGCCGGCGACGGCAAGATCTTCGTATCGCCCATCGAAGGCGCGTTGCGCGTACGGACGGGCGAGATGAACGGAGAAGCAATTTCGTAAGAGCAGGGTACAGGGTGCAGGGTCCGGGGTCCAGGACTTCCTGACCCAACGAATTTAAAACCCTGAACCCTGGCTACTGGACCCTGGACCCCGATCCTAGGAGGCATCATGTCACCCATCACCGGAACCAACCGGGGCGGCAAGCCCTGGACACCAAAATTCATCGATGCCATCGAGATCGACAAGTGCATCGGCTGCGGCCGCTGCTTTAAGGTCTGCGGCTTCGATGTGCTCGAACTGATCGAGAAGCCCTTCGAGGGCGACGACGAATACGGCGACGACATGGGCAATAAGGTCATGTCTGTTGCGCGGCCCGAGAACTGCATCGGGTGCGAGGCCTGCAGCCGCACCTGCACCAAGAAGTGCCATGTGCATGTTTCTTTATAATGCGGAATTCGAAATGCGGAATGCCCCTCACCCTACCCTCTCCCCTGAGGGGCGAGGGAGTAAAAGACATCCTTTCCCAGGAGCAAGGGCGCTTTAGTCACCTCTCCCCTTGTGGGAGAGGGCGGAGGGAGAGGGGGGCAGTCCCTGAATACCACGAACATGACCATTCGGCACGCGCGGCCCGAGGATATTCCGCGCCTGTGCGGCCTTCTGGCAGAGCTTTTCTCCATCGAGTCCGACTTTGTCCCGGACCGGGAAAAGCAGGTTCATGGTCTCAGTGCGCTGATTGCCGATCCGTCCGGGCAAGTGCTGGTGCTCGTCGCGGTCATTGACGGGCTGGTCGTGGGCATGGCAACGGTGCAGACGCTCATTTCCACGGCGGAAGGCGGCCGGGTCGGTCTTGTCGAGGACGTGATCGTGGATAATGAGTTTCGCTCCCGGGGGATCGGTACGCTCCTGCTTGAAGGGATCATGACCTGGAGCACGAGCGCGGGGCTTAAGAGGCTGCAGCTCCTTGCGGACCGCGATAATCAGCGTGCACTCGATTTTTACTCTTTACGAGGCATGGACCTTACCCGCCTCATCTGCCTGAAAAAAATGATGTGACCTTCATTCTGAATAATTAAAGTAGCTATTCTGCTAACTAATATCCGTCATCCCCGAATGACCCTATCGGGGATCCAGTGCAGTTAATAATCTCTGGATTCCCGATTAAATCGTTCGGGAATGACGAAATGGGGTGGTGGCATAACAGCCGTACCGTTGTTTTTTATGATTTCAAACCACCTAATAGTTGCTCACTAAACTGCCATAAAATCATGCAATTGCCCGCGGTTTGTGCTGCCTCATCCGCCCTTCATTCCTCAACTCCTTGAATAAGCAACGTACCGTCTATGGCAATCATTTTGCTATAGCATGAGTACGGGATTATTGCTTGCCCCAAGGAGGAACCCATGAATACCATCAGGCCTGTTTGCAAAGACATTATGAAAGTGCACCCCTGCTTTTCTGAAGAGGCGCACCACCTATTCGGCAGGGTCCATCTGCCGGTCGCACCGGCCTGCAATATCCAGTGCCGCTACTGCGTTAGAAAATTCGACTGCGCCAACGAGTCCCGTCCCGGGATCACCAGCCGCGTGCTGACGCCGGACGAGGCCATGGACCGGACCCGGGCGCTCATTGAGCGGAGCGACAAACTGAGCGTTGTGGGCATCGCAGGCCCTGGCGATCCGCTCGTGAACGCGCCGACCTATGTGACGCTCAAACAGATCAACTGGGAGTATCCCGACCTGACGCTCTGCGTTTCAACGAACGGCCTGCTCTTGCCTGACCGGCTTCAGCAGCTTCTTGTGTCGGGCGTACGGAGCCTGACCGTGACGATCAATGCCGTGACTCCCGAGACCGCGGAGAACGTCTATTCCTGGGTCATCTATCACGGGCGGCGGTATGAAGGGCAGGAAGCGGCAAAACTGCTGCTTACCAACCAGTGGCAAGGGCTGGAAAACGCCATCGACGCGGGCCTGATCACCAAGGTCAATTCCGTGTTCATCCCCGGCGTGAACGACCACGAGATCCCGCTGATCGCGGAACGCGCGGGGAAGCTTGGCGCCGACATCATGAACATTCTGCCGCTCATACCGCAGGCAGAGTTCGCTCACCTGACCAGGCCCTCCCATGCCGAGATCACCAGGCTGCGCGAACAGTGCCGCCCCTTTATCAAGCAGATGACCCACTGCAAGCAGTGCCGCGCCGATGCCTGCGGGATCCTGGGGGAGGATAAGGACATGGAGACCGAAGTGCTGATGGCGCGCATCGGCGAGGAATACCACGATTCGCTGTAACGACCAGGGACGAAGCTTGAACCAAAGAATCTTGATGGTTTCGTAAAAAGTCGTCATACCCGTCCCCGCTTCTGCGGGGATAAACTTGCCCCCGTGAAAACGGGGGGCGGGTATCCAGTGGTCAAGTATATGTTTGAAAAGACTGGATTCCCGTTTGCACGGGAATGACGGAATATGTGGAATTTTGACTTTTTACGAGTTCATCAAATCTTAGACACGGATAACCGCGGATTTATTTATGAAGAAACAGAACAACGTAATGGATGTATCCGCTTTGATCATAGCCTTTGTCGGGTCTGATCCGTGTCAAAGGTTTGTTCTGTGGTCCAGGGAGGCCGCATTATGACAGAGCGGGAAACGGAGAGATACCGGCGGCAACTCATGCTGCGGGGTTTTACTCCCGAGCATCAATATCGACTGAAGAACGCCACGGCGTTCGTTGCCGGTGTCGGCGGATTGGGCGGAACGGCAGCGCTGTATCTGGCCGTTGCCGGGATCGGCAGGCTCATCCTGGCGCACGCCGGGAACCTGACGCTGTCGAACATGAACCGCCAGGTACTTATGCGGGATGACGCTATTGGTACGAGCCGGGTCGCGCAGGCACGGGAAACGCTCTCTCGCATCAATCCCGATGTTGAGGTGGAGGTGCATGACACGCGGATCACCGGGGAGAACGTTCAAGGCCTTTTGGGCAACGCCCGGATCGTGTTGTCGGCACGTCCCAATTTTTCGGAACGGCGGGTGCTGAATCAGGCATGCGTTGAGCGGTCCGTCCCCATGGTGGAAGCGGCCATGAACGGCATGGAAGGCTATCTTTTTAATGTCATTCCCGGGACGTCCGCCTGCCTCCACTGCATGTATCCCGAAGACGACCCGGCCTGGCAGGAGATGGGGTTTCCGGTCCTCGGCGCGGTGTCGGGCATGCTGGGCTGCATGATGGCGCTGGAGGCTATCAAGTTGCTTGCGGGCTACGGGAAGCCGCTCGTGGGAAAAATGCTGGTCTTCGATACGGTTGATATGGAATTCAGGAAGATGAACATACCGCGGAACGACAGCTGCGAGATCTGCGGGGAAGGTGTTGCGTGCGGAAAGACGGAGAGGCTGGTATGACCGCTAATGGACGCGAATAAACGCGAATTCGGAAAGAGAAAAATATTGATGGTCTCGTAAAGTCCACACTGCTGTCATTGCGAGGAGCGTAGCGACGCGGCAATCTCGATTTATCCGCTAGATACAAACTACGAGATTGCTTCGCTGCGCTCGCAAAGACGGCTTTTGAGACTTCTTACGAATGCATCAATATTCGCGTTTATTCGTATACATTCGTGGTTGACTAATACTTGACCGGAGCTGATTTCAAATCCGCGCTCATCTGCTAAATCTGCGGACAAAGGGGTCCCAAAGGAGGTTCTTATGATGGTGATCGGTGTTCTCATATTCAGTATCGTTGCTCCTCTCGCATCCTATGGGATCGCAAAAGCGCCTTTGTTCGACCAGGGAAAGCTCGCGGCTTCGTTGGTGCTTGTTGCCTGGGGGTCCATGCTTTTCGGACTGGTCCTCTCACGACTGGCACAGTAGTGTAGTGCGTCGCTGCTTCCCACAGTGTTCATATTTTAATCACTTGCCTAATTAATATTGCTGTGAGGTTGAGCGATCAAAATACCCAATTTCACGCCGCGAATAAAATAGCGCATGAAAACAGTCCATTGCAGCATCTGCGCCTTGAGCAATATTATGGCATGGGCCTTGCTAATAGACAGGCAAGAGGTTGTTGCATAACAACTGACAGAAGGCTCCGGAGGCTTTCACAGGTTTCGGCTAAAGTAGGTAGCACCTGCCCCTGAGGGGAGCAGGAATAAAACAGAGAGATTCAAGGAGGAGAATACGATGAAGAAGATTATGATGATGTTGGGTTTGGTGCTGATCGCAAGCACCGCGTTTGCCACGCCGTCCACGACATACTGGACGCCGATGGTGATGGACATTCAGGGGTTTAAAGTTACGCATCTTGGCATCGACAACTATTACACAACAAGCAAGAAGTCGGATTCAGGTGAGCAGGGCGATTTTCCGACCGATCTGGGAGTGACCGTCGGTGTGCTTCCGTTTGACAAGATCCAGATGGAGATCGGCATCGACGCGATGTATCCCTCGGACAATCCGTATTATTTCAATGCGAAGATCGGCGCCCCAGAAGGCAAGTTGTTTGAAGGCGCCCCGGCACTGCAGATCGGTATTTTCAACGTAGGAACCAAGAAGGACGTGACCGACCAGAATATCGTCTACGGCGTGATCGGAAAGACGATACCCGTGTTGGGACGTTTCTCGGCAGGTCCATACAGCGGCAACAGCAAGTTGCTGGTCGATAAGAACGGTAAAAAGGAGAACACCGGCTTCATGGTCGCATTCGACCGCGGGTTTGGGTCAACCAAGGATGCTGCGGGGAACGAGTTCAACAGGTGGGTTTTTGCCGCGGATTATGCATCAGGTGATAACGCGTTCGGCGGCGGCGGAGCCGGCATCTACTACTTCTTCACCAAGGACATCAGCTTGCTCACCGGCCCGGTATGGTTCAACGAAAAGACGATTAACGGCGCCACGAAGTGGACAACGCAGCTCGATATCAATTTCTAAGATTGGAGGCCTGCCGTATGCATCGGTATGCGGCAGGCCTCTCATAATATTTAACAGGGAGGAATTATCATGAAAAAGTTTATCAGCATCATTATGCTTATGACGGCACTGTTGTGCATGAGCTTCCCGGCATTTGCCGAGGAGGCCCCGGCCCCGGCGGCTGCTGTTGCGGAGGCTGCTCCTGCTGCACCGGCAGCGGCCCCGAAACTTGACACCGGCGACACGGCCTGGATGATCGTGGCAACAGCCCTGGTCATGCTTATGTCCATACCCGGCCTGGCCCTGTTCTACGGCGGCCTGGCAAAGACCAAGGATTCACTGAACACGATGGCCATGACCTTCGTGACCTTCTGTATCGTGAGCCTGCTCTGGGTCATTTACGGGTATCCGCTGACCTTTGGCACGGATATCGGCGGCTTCATCGGGAGCACGGAGAAACTGTTCCTGAAAGGTGTGGGTTCGAGCAGCCTTTTCGGCACCATCCCCGAGTACATTTTCATCGTGTATCAGCTTACCTTCGCCGCGATCACCGTGGCATTGGCGAGCGGTGCCTATATCGAACGCATGAAGTTCTCTGCATGGGTTCTCTTTTCGATCTTCTGGATGACCCTGGTCTATATCCCGGTGGCGCACTGGGTCTGGGGCGGCGGCTTCCTGGCAAAGCTGGGAGCGCTGGATTTTGCCGGCGGGACCGTGGTGCATGTGAATGCCGGTATTGCGGCGCTCGTAGGCGCCCTGGTCCTGGGCAAGCGGCATGCGAAGGCGATCATGCCGAGCAACCTGACCCTGGTCATCACCGGCGCCGGCCTCCTGTGGTTCGGGTGGTTCGGGTTCAATGCCGGATCGGCCCTCGCAGCGAACGGCCTGGCAGGTGCGGCCTTCATCAACACGAACACGGCGGCAGCGGTCGCGGCACTGGCCTGGATGTTCGTTGAGTGGAAGCATTCCGGCAAGCCCACGGTGCTCGGACTGGCCTCGGGCGCGGTCGGCGGTCTGGTTGCCATCACCCCGGCAGCAGGCTTTGTGAACATCATGGGCGCCATCATCATCGGCCTTGCGGCAGGCATCATCCCCTTCTATGCAGTAGCGAAGCTCAAGCCCATGCTCGGCTATGACGATACACTGGATGCTTTCGGCATTCACGGCATCGGCGGCACCCTCGGAGCTCTCCTGACCGGCGTGTTCGCGGACCCGGCCATCAACCCGGCGGGAACCGGGCTGCTCTACGGCAACCCCGGCCAGCTCTGGACGCAGTTCGTCGCCGTCGGCGTAACGATCCTGTACAGCGGCATCATGACCTTCATCATCTTCATGGTCATCAAGGTTGTTATCGGGATCAGGGTCGATGCAGAGGAAGAGGCGGTCGGTCTTGACGAAAGCCAGCATGGTGAGCGGGCGTATAATCTGTAAGAGCGTAAATGCGTAGATGGGTATAAGCGTGTATGCGGAAAAGCGTCGATGCGGGGAACCTGGTTCGAGATTCATTTTGTGACCTTCCGCTTCCACGCATCCACACAGAATAAGGAGATACTATGAAAAAGATAGAAGCGATCATCAAACCATTCAAACTGGATGAAATAAAGGACGCTTTGAACGCGCTCGGCATTCAGGGCATGACGGTGACCGAGGTGAAGGGGTTCGGCAGGCAAAAAGGCCATGTGGAGCTTTACCGCGGCGCGGAGTATGACATCGCCTTTATACCGAAGGTGAAGCTTGAGATCGTGGTGTCGGCGGCGATGGTGGACAAGGTCGTGGCCGCCATCATGGAAAAGGCAAAGACCGGAAAGATTGGCGACGGGAAGATCTTCATCTCCTCGCTGGAGGAGATCATCAGGATCAGGACCGGAGAACGCGGCGAAACGGCGATATAACTGTCGTCGTTTATCCTCCCTGGGCCGGCATGTTCATCGCATGCCGGCCTTTTTTTAATCAGGTGAGGAGGAAAGCGCGGGCAGTCACCTTAGTTCGTTACGAATCAAATTCTACTCAAAACGGCAAGAATATTTTGCCACGAAGGCACGAAGACACAAAGTACGGCCTTAATCCAATTATTAAAACAGTATCTTAAGCAATTTCGTTTTTCTTCGTGACTTCGAGTCTTCGTGGCAAATTTTGGTTTCGGCTTGTCCGGGTTAGGGGAGCGATCTATTTATGATCGATTCGGACTCGGCGCGCCGGGCGAGGACGTAGCTGGCAAGGAAAAGCAGAGCAAGCGCGCCCTGCAAGATAAAAATATGCATCATGTTGCGCAGCGAATTGGCCCCGCTGATCACCGCAACGGTGCCGGTTATCGCCAGACAGGTCAACGCCGGGAAGACGGTCAGCAGCAGAACGCCCTTGCGTTCCACCGGCCTTCTGTCCGCCCAGAGCAGGAGTACGGTCCACGACAACATGAGCGAAGCTCCCACGCCCATATCCATCCGATGCTGAACATCGGGAACGAACGGGACGATCCCCAATGTTATGCCCCAGAGCTTCGGGACTGCCAAGGCGATGGCGAACAAGCCGTCGGCAGCAGCGCCGGTCCAGTACGAGATGCGCAGAAGACGGATGGCTGTGTTCATTGACGCTCCTCCCGGTAACGTGGGCAGATCCGTCCCCTGTGCGGTCCGGCAGCGCCGCAGCATCAGACAAAGTGATTTCGCGCGGCCAGCACAGCCGCCTGGGTGCGGTCGTTCACCCCGAGCTTGTTGAAGAGGCTATTCACGTGGCTCTTGACCGTATGGGCGCTGATGTTCAGCACCTCGGCGATCTGAACATTGGTGTATCCCTCGGTCACCAGACGGAGGACCTCTGATTCGCGGCGGGACAATTTCACCGACAGGGTGACGTCGCCGTTCTGCAGGCTCGTTTTCCCGGGGCGGTCCATCGTGCTGCGTAGTTGCTGTTCAAGAAGCTCGGAATAGTTCTTTTGTTGCTGAAGCGCCCGTTTGTTGGCCGTTGTTTCAAAGACAATGACGATGACCGCGGAAACATTTTTATTCTGATCGCGCACCGGGTATGCCTGCACTTCGCCCCACCGCCGTTCGCTTCCGGGAACGTCCATCCATTTTTCCACAACCTGGGTGCTGCCTTTCTCGATGGCGCCCACCAGGGGGCACTCATCACAAAGAGGCTCGCATCCCTTCAGGGTCTCGTGGCAGAGCTTTCCGATCGCCTGCTCCGGATCGCATCGGTGAATAAACGCCATGCTTTTATTGATCCAGATGATCCTGCGCTCCCTGTCGAAAATGCCGAAAGGCGTGCGTATGCTGGAGAACAGCGCCGGACCGAGGCCGGACAGGAGGTGGTCCAGCGACAGCGTATTGTTGGTCTCAGAGTTCATGGGCCTCCTGCCGTCTGCTTCATCGTATGGCCTGACTACCCGCGATGGTAGCAGACAGGTCATGCCTTGTCCACCTGATTTACGGCCCCACCAGATCCATGCAAGCGGAAGATTTTTGTGAAAATGCTTTGCTGTCCTGGCTTCGATATACGGTAAAACGCGCTCAGGTCCGCGGGCGTGTCCCGCTCGATTCCGTTGAACGCGTCCCGAAGCTCACGGTGATACAGGAACAGGCTCATTCGCTTGTCTGCGTTTCCCTGCCGATACTCCTCAAGGACCCGGTCGATATCCATGTGATCCCTCCTTGTCCCGCTGGGGTGAAGAATGTCCCGGCTGTGCGGTCGTTCGCACATTCTCGCTATCCTGTCTTAAATTCTAGCGGAGAAATAAGGCCGTGTCATCGCCTGTTTGGGGGAGGACCGTTTTATTCTATGATTTGGAGATATAGCGGAGAAAGAAGGAGAGAGAAAAACTACGGGAGGATCTTCCCACAGTTTTTTTCGGGAAGTTGGCAGGTCGGGTAGAGCGAAAGAAACCGACATCATTCGCCCGCTTACCCAACCTACCGGTGACTTATTAATGGTCTCATAATAATATCGACATTGAACACGGTTGCACCCCCTCTCAATCTCCCCCTTGAAGGGGGAGAAGTTGATTTTCACCCTCCCTTTCAAGGGGAGGGCGGGGGGGTGGGGATGGGTCTTGTCTTGTAAACAGTCTGATGTACGGATAATTATGAGACCGTTAATATGTGCATTCTGTGGCTAACCGCCGTTTAGCGGCTATTTTTATTTCCGAGTAGCATCGACGCTCCAGATCCCGCCGCCCTTTGTGGAGATGTACAGAAAGACGAAGCAGTACACCGCCGCGAGTTCTCCGCCGTTCTGGATCGGCAGTATTGTCTTTGTCCCGTGCGCCATCCAATAGGCGAAAGCCATCAACCCGCTTGCGAGAAAGGCCGACCAGCGAGTGAACAACCCTATCATGACCAGGACGCCCCCGACCAGTTCGATGGGACCGGCTCCGTAGATTATGAAGTCGGGGACCCCCGCAGGCATGGCGCTCGGCATACCGAAAAGCTTCTGCATACCGTGCCACAGAAAAAGAAATCCAACGACGATCCGCATCAGCGCGTAACTCTGGGAACTGTAGCTTGACAATTGCTTCATGAGAACACCTCCTGTTGGATTATGGCGGAAAAGACTTTCAGCCGCTCTCTCAATATGATAGCACGCTTCACGGTAACTTTCCGACTGATCCCTTCTCCGTTGAATATTTCATAGTCCTTCAAGCAGCTTGTAATACTCCCTTATCGTACGTATGGACTCCATCGTGGCCTGGTACAAGAACCAGGTGAGCACGAGGACCGCTATGGTGATCCCGATCTTCCATGCCAGCGACAGCTTTGGATGCCACCAGATCATGGGAAGTGCCAGAGGTCCCACTGTGCAGAGCGCGACGATAATAGATGATGTGCGGAAATACCAGGGGAGGATTTCTTTTGCAGCGCGTGGGGCGGTGGAGCGATTCAAAAATTCGCCGCACTGTTTACACTTTATCGCTGCGTCTTGAATATCTTCTGCGCAGAAGGGGCATTTTTTCATTGTCATCTCTCTTGGCGGAACGATTCGTTGTCATTTCGGCGAAAGGGGCTCAAGGCTATCTTTACAATACTTGCCGGGACTTGCATGTTCATGTTCACCGATATCAAAGAAGACGCAATCTATGCCCTTTACTGATATCAGGGAATAGGTAACTGCTGTCATATAAGACAAAGCCCCGTTCGATCCCATCTGTTCGCCAAGCTGTTCCTCGTTATCTACGCCGATAAAAACCGTACGGCCTTCTTCCTTCTTAATTGCTATTTTGGGTTGTTTGTCTTTTTGGAACCGTTCGTTGAGTTCGGCTATGACGTCACGGACACCTGCCCCTTTCATAGATTTAACAAACACAGGGTAATTACTATCATCGCCGTAATCCCATATCCCGGTGCCATAGCATGCAATTAATTGTTGAATCCTGGGCTGGATAACCTCATTTTGAGACGCGAGAAAATCATTCTTTGCTTTTAAGCGTTGATTTTCCATTCTCAATTGATCAATTTGCGCTGACAATTCCTGGATCTTACTGTTTGCATTCACCAAAGCTTCCTGATCTTGATTGATCTGCGGCGGTACAACCTGCTTCTGATCTGATTTCTCACAGCCTGCAATACTTGCGATAATGAGCGTTACGAGTAATAGATGCATTCGCATTAGAGTTGATCTCTTTCAATAAGAGTTTTACAGATAACGAGTCTGTAGAAAAAGCCCCTATCAAAGCCCCGACGCATTAGGCTTTGCTTAACGCGATTAAACTTCCGCAATGTCGCTCAATGACGGCCTAGTGAGGAAGAGTCCGTCATTCAGGCTCAAAATCGCCATCATTACTATTCTTATTAGCATCGGTTAAATTTCGTCGCAGCTCTTGAGGAGAGAAAATGAAACCTTTTAGGGGTTTTCCTACAGACTCAATGCGCACGTTGGTTGGACCTCTCTATTTGTTGCTCGGTTTAGTCTGCACAATTTTTAGCATTTCCCTAAGCCTGTTCTGCTCATAAGGGGTCAACTGCTCAAACTCATACGTGAAATTCTCAACAAAATTATCAGATTTATCCTTCTCGTATTGGTGGAATCGTTGTATCTGAGCATCAGCAATTATGCCATTAGCAATCAAATTATCCTCGTCCTTGTCTTCAAGCTCTCCAAAAAGTGCAGCACTAAGGGATTTTATTTCTGCGCCGGGCGTTACTAGAAGTGTCTCTTCATTGCCGGTATCCTGAATGTAGATAAAGTACTTTCCGGAGTTCTTGTTTTTACAAACTTGCATGTTGATAGCCTCTCCTTTTAAAAAAGTTGGCAAAAAAGCGAAGCTCAATATCGTTTATCGACTAGGAGTTCAAGCCATACGATTTGAAATATGCTAAGGGCAGGACCTAATTTATTTGTAGATACGATCGTAAATTATATCTGCCCGCCCGTAAGGTGCGAATCGGTGGTGATATCTTATCAGTTCTTCATCTATTGGAGGTATATCACAGGTTATTGGATCAAAGTCCTTGCCTTCAATACGAGCATCCACTTCGCAGAACTTTCTATGTGTATTCTTTTCACATAAGATCAAATCATCCACATTGCCCACAATATGACATTTGGTTTCATCGCGCCATAAGCCAGACTCAGATATTCGCCTTACATAAATAAGAATATCTGCTTTTCGCTGTAACCTTTCTAAGACAGCAAGAAGACATACACCGTCAAAAATAACGGCGGTGTGGGCATTGTGAATTGCCGATCGAAGTTCGTTATATTTAACATGCTCTACAAATGTGCCTCGATTTTTTTCGACATAGTCATCCAGATTAATATGAGTGTAGCCCAACTCAGCGGCAAGCTTTATCGCCAAAGTGGTTTTCCCAGCGCCATTTATTCCATCGATACCAATCAAGCGACCATTGGCTGTCCTCAGACGACCAGCGATTTTGCTACTATCTGTAAACTTTATCATACGATTCCTGTTGGTCTATCATTTTAAAAAACAAACAATATATCACAGAGCAATTGTACTGACTTCATTTGACACTAAGCTTTCACCATTGGGATTTACTGCGGTTACGATATAATAATAAGTTGAGCCACTTGTTAAACCTGTATGGGAATAGGGTGAAACAGCACCCCTGATCTTTATTACACCTGCACCACCGATTACTACTGGCGAGGAAGGCGACCAATAAATATTATACGATGTTGCGGAAGAAACAGGAGCCCACGTTATAGTCGATTGGGCGCTGGCAGCGATGGCACTCACATTCCCTGGAGCAGCGGGTTTCGCAGAAGTCCACTCAGCTGCAGTTACAGTGTAAGTGACCGGCGAACCTGAATTGTTCTGCACCTTAACATAATACACTGTACCTGGAGCAACTGAAGTATCAGTTTCACACGTTATTGTTCCAGGCGTCATCGTTTTTGCGCTATTGCAAGTTCCCATCATAGTAGTAAAACTTGCGTATAGGTAGGCTGTCCATGTAAGTCCTGTCATGCTTGGAGTGGCATTGGCCAATTCAATTATGCCATAAGAGCTATTAGCTACTAAATATTTGTAGTAACTAAGACCATTAGAATCAATAAAGCCATAGTGCGGTGATCCGGACGTTAGCTGTACTGGGTTGGAAAGACTGCCTTCCCCATTGGGTACCGGTGGTGGAGGTGGCTGAGTATTCGTTGGATTTGTGTCAATTAAAGAGGCGGCTCCTTTTTCACCCCCGCTGCAGCTAAGCGACGTGAGCAAGGAAGCTAACAACATTGCGACCAGCATATTATTCATTTTGCCCTCTAATTTTGGTTGTTATGATTTCTCGGTGTACTTTTCAATTTCCAGAAGATGTACTATTAACGGAGTTCAGGAAGGATCATGCACTGCATGTTTCAACCCGCATTCTTCCCTCTCTGCTGCTGTGGAGTATTCAAGGTCTTTTCAACATGGTCGATCAGACCCCTGACCCCCTCGGCAAACTGCTTCGGGTCAACGGTATCAAGGTAGTTCCATGAGTCCAGGTAGCTGTCCGGATCGTTTAAAATACCCTTCAGCCTCTTGAGCGTGCCTCGCAACATATCATCCTCAGAAGAGTATTGCATGGCGGAAGCGCCGATTTCCACCCGGAGCACATCAAGCACCTCATGGGCGCACGGGAGCACAGCATATGCCAGCTCTGTCAAATCGTCAGTATCCATTTTGGACGACCACATACGCGGCTTCGATAATTGTTCGGAAGTTTTCCTTTGTTTCCGCCCAGTCCACGATATCCACCTTGAAGGGCAGGTCAGATTCGCTGAACGCATCCTTCAGATCGGCCAGTATCGCGGCGGGCACGGGTTCGCTTCCGATTATGGCGAGATCAAGGTCGGAGAACGGCTTGACGTTCCCGGTCACCCGGGAGCCGAAGGCCCAGACCTCCCTCGCGGGGATATGGCGGCGCAGGATAGCCTGGACCGCATTCAGGTCTGCGGGTTTAATATCGAGCTCAGGCACGGTTGCGCCGCTCCAGTTCAGCGAGTAGCGCCCGGACATCATCCCGAAAATCTCCCAGGATACTCACGATTTGTTCTGCTTTTGCCTGATCGTAGGTGTGGCTGGTGATGTTGCGCTTCTCCCGGTAGTCCCGGTACCGCGCGATATCAGCGATCAATCCGGCTTCCGCGCCGGTCCTGATGACGTCCATATAGCCCATGGTATCTATGGCCGCCGGATCGGCGGACATTTGCTCAAGCTGCCGTTTCAGCATTTTGAACGCCAATTCGTGGGTGAATTCGAAGGCCTGGATCGCGGCAGCGCGGAATTGCTCGCGGAGATCAGGGTCCTTTGCCAGGTCCGATGCGAGAAATTTCAAGCTTTTTTCAAGGGCGGTCAGCGCATTGCGCAAGGATGAGACATCGATCGTCATGCCTGTTCCTCCGGTAAAGATGTAATAGGCGCAGTCAAAAGCGTTTTTCTGCGGTCCGCATTGAGTCTGAAAATCAGCTTATCATCGTTTATTTTATTTCGCAAGATGGAACTTTTACGATTGAGCGTTATGGGCGGTAATGTGTTGGATGGAAGCGCGCGAAGCAAGTCACCGGGACACTAAAAAAGGGACCCTTCATCGAAGGATCCCTTTAGCGTTATTGTTTGTGTTTCATGGTGGGGAAAGCCGGTCACATCCCCAGCCGCTTCCCCGCCTCATACGCTTCTTGCAAGGCCGTCGGATGTTTCTGCACATCTCCTTTGGCGTCAACGCCGCCGAAGAAGAGCGTCTCATGCTCCTGAACGCTGCAGGTCCTGAAGAACCCTTTTGCCACGGCTTCCGCACATTGCCTGCCGTCGTCCTTTTTCATGCCCCCTACGAGCAGAAGCAGGCCTTTTCTGCCGTGCGGCCCCGCGGGAATGACCTTCTTGAGCAGGTATTTCTCGCACCAGAAGGCCTGGCACCGGTCGACCATTGCTTTGGACTGGGCGCTTATGCTGTAGAAAAAGATGGGGGAGGCCAGGATGATCCTGTCGGCCTCCCTGATGGCAGCGTACACTTCGGTCATGGCGTCCGGGTGAATGCAGATGCCTGTTTTTGTGCACCCGCCGCAGTCCTGGCAGGGTTTGAAATCCATGGTGTTGAGCTTGAAGACGGTGATCTCATGACCGGCCTCGCGGAGCGGCTTCAGCGTCTCTTCGAGCAGGACCTCCGTGTTGCCGCCGGGGCGCGGACTGCCGTTGAATGCGACGATCTTCAATAGTTATTCCGCCTTATGGAACGCAGCTTTCTTTGCTTTGCAGACCGGGCAGTCGTCGGGCGCTTCGCCTTCAGCCGTATAACCGCAGACCGTGCAGATATAATAGTCGGTCTCAACGTTTCTGCCGAGCGTATCGAGTGCTTTCTGGTACAGGGCGGCATGGACCTTTTCCACCTCGTTGGCATAGTTGAAGCTCATGAGAGCGCCTTTGTTGTTCTCTGCGGTGGCGTCGGCGATCATCTGGGGATACATCTTCTGGAACTCGAAGGACTCGCCGGTGATGGCGGCCATAAGGTTCTCCCGGGTGGATTTGACCACGCCGAGCTGGCGCAGGTGGTTATGGGCATGTATCGTCTCGGCTGCTGCCGCGGCCCTGAACAATTTCGCCGCCTGTTTAAAGCCCTCTGCTTCCGCCTTCTTGGCAAAGGCGAGATATTTCCGGTTTGCCTGGGATTCGCCGGCAAAGGCATCCTGCAGGCCTTGTTCTGATTTTGACATTGTGTGATCCTCCTTGAGTAATGTATGCGTTTATGGTTTTATACTGTTCTGTCCCGATGAAGGGGTGGACGGGGGTGAATCCTGGAGACTTCACCCCCGCCCGGGGGAAACTGAGGTTTTATTTTATCCGTGCTTCAGCAGCCGACCAGTTGATGTTCTTGAAGAAGGCTTCTATATAGTCCGCGCGCTTTAAGCCGTAATCGATCATGAAGGCATGTTCGAAAACGTCCATGATCAAAAGAAGGGTGCAGCCTGCAGGGTGGGACACGTCGTGTTCGTTGATCCAGAAATTGATAAGCCGTCCCGAGACCGGGTCCTGGTAGAGCGCGACCCAGCCGATGCCGCGCATGGCCCCTGTTGCCCGGAAGTCCTTTTCCCAGGCTTCGTAGCTCCCGAAGCTCTCGGCGATTTTTTTGCCGAGCTTGCCGTCCTTGTTCAATGCGGCTGTTCCGCCCAGGTTCTCGAAATAATATTCATGGAGCCGCATGCCGTTGAACTCCCAGCCGAGCCTGCGTTTCAGTTCCGCGAATTCAGGTGTTGCGGTCTTGCCGTCCTTGGCCATCTGATCGAGCGTATCGAGCACCTTGTTCGTGTTCGTTACATAGCCTTGATAGAGCGTGAAGTGGTTTTTGAGCAGGGTCTCGCTGAACCCGGCCATTCCGATGAGTTTTGTATAATCCTTTGGAGCGTATGCCATAACGTGTTCCTCCCTTGGTTAGAAGTGCGATGCGTATAGGCTAAAGTATAGCAGACCATACGTGCCCGTGCAGTTGTTGTCGTTTTCTTAGCCCACCTGCTCAAAGGAATCCTTGCCTGCCTTGCAGAGCGGGCATTTCCAGTCGTCCGGGAGGTCTTTGAACTTTACCGCCTGCTCTGATTCCTTGTAGAGCCATCTGCAGGCTGCGCAGCGCCAGAGATTGAAATCCTCGCGCGCCCCTTCCTTGTTCACGAGCTCCCAGCCCTTTTCTATAAATGCTTCCAGCGGGGGAGGGTAATAGCCGGCGAAGATCTCTTTATCCCGGCAATCTTCCATGGCTACATCGACCAGCAGGTCATCTTTTTTTACGATAAAGCTCCAGGTAAAAACGTCTTTCGCATCGGGCCCTGTTGTCTTGCCACGAGAGGTGATGGTCTTTCCCGATTGTTTTGTCTTGGACCAGCTGTAGCAGCAGGGGGCAACCGACGTGCAGCCGCATTTTCCGTTCTTGAACTCCAGGCCGTCGACGCTCAGTCCACCCGGGAACTTTCCCACTGGAATGCTCATGAAGCCTCCTTTGGCCGTACTGTGTGACGGTTTGTCGTGAACAGCATTAAATTAGAATGATTTTAATATAGACTTGCCGGCTTGTCAACTATTTTTGCGCTGGAGGGCATCATTTATGGATCGGAGTGTGCCTATTTAATAATCAGGTGCTTAAATTAGCGGCCTGGAGCGGTTGCAGTTCCACCCAAAAATCTGCAAGCTTATTTTAAATTGTTTAATAAAATTGGTACTATAGCGTTAGGTTGTCAGGTAAAACGAGGTGGCATACGCCTTGCTATATAATAATGCAGGTGCAGTTTGCGTGATTTTGGGTAATGACAATCAGCGGTCTGTACCTGTCTGAACAAGATAGACCCCGGCCAGGATGGAGCAGCCGCCGAAGATCTGCAGGAACGTGATCTGTTCGTGCAGAAAGAGCGCCGCGAAGATGACGGCAACAAAAGGCATGAGGTAGTGATAGACGATCGTTCTGGTGACGCCGAGCTGCTTTACTCCCTGATACCAGAGCGTGTAGGCGATCCCTCCGGCGATGAAGGCACCGAAGCCGAGCGCTGACCAGGACTTGAAGGATATCGTTCTCCACGGCTGGTCCACCAGCTCGGGCATTCCCAGGGGAAGCAGGAGGAGCGTCCCGATTGCCATGGTGTAGGCGGTCATCTTGAGGGGCGAATACTTTTCGAGCAGGGGTTTGGCCATCAGTGTGTACAGCGCCCAGGAGAATGATGCCGCCAGCGTCAGCAGATCGCCGGACAGGTCCTGCCAGGAGAAACTGAGGCCGCCGGTCCTTGTCCAGATGATCAGCGTTGCGCCGACGAATGACAGGAGCAGTCCCGACGCGCCTCGGGAAGTCATACGCTCATTCTTTGTCACGAACTGCGTCAGCGCGGCGAAGAGCGGAGACATGGCGATGAACAGCGCCGAGTTTGAAGCGGTTGTGCGCTGGAGACCGTATATGAACAGGATGTTGTAAAGCGATATTCCGATGAAGCCGAGCAGGATGATCTTTCCGGCATCGCGCCGGTCGACCCTGAACGGTTCGCCTTGTACGATCATGACGCCGAAGAGGAAGAGGGCGGCAAAGAAGAACCGGATGACCGTGAAGGAGAGCGGATAGAAATCGGCCAGGGCGAACTTGACGAAGGAAAAGTTCACGCCCCAGGCGACGGCGACGAACAGCAGGCGAAGGTTGAACATGGCAGCGTTATACCATGAATTCCCTTGAATCATCAAATGTATTGTGCTATCAATAACCATGAGCTCTGTTGAACAGAAAATACGGGATCTGACTGCAGATATCCTCACGGGGATCGTTGACGGCGTCGTCGTCACCGATGCGCAGGGGCAGGTCATTATCTGGAACCGCGCGGCGGAAGAGATGACCGGCATTGCAGCGGCAGAGGCGCTCGGCAAAGGCATGCGCGTCGTGTTCGCTGAAAACCCCGCCGTGGTGAGCCAGATCGAGAAGACCTTCAACACCGGGCGCTCCTACTCTGATTATGAAACAGAACTGGCTGCCAGGCATCGGCCGCCCCTCCCCATCGGCCTCGTGACCAGCGTGCTGGCCGACGAGGAGGGCGTGCCCACCGGCGTGATCTCGACCATCCGCGATCAGGCCGGTGTACGGGACCTGAAGGAGCGCATGCGCAGGTCCGACCGTCTGGCCACGCTCGGCATGATCGCGGCGGGCATCGCCCATGAAGTGAAGAACCCCCTGGTCGGCATCCGGGGCGCGGCGCAGCTCATGCGGTCGGAACTTCGCAGCGTTGCTGCGGCATCCCGGCGCGACAGCAGAAGCTTTGACGAATACCTGGACGTGATCATGAAGGAAGCCGACCGTCTGAACAATGTGCTGGAGGGGATCCTCGATTTTACGCGCCTTAGCCCGAGCGAGATCAAAGGGATCAACATCCACAGCATCCTTGACCGGGTGCTGCTGCTGCATGAGGAGCAGGCACGGCAGAGCAACATCGTTCTTTCCCGCATGTACGACCCGAGCCTGCCGGAGGTGCTCGGCAACGAGGGCCAGTTGGTGCAGGTGTTCCTGAACATCATCAAGAACGCTGTCGAGGTCATGCCCTCAGGCGGGAAGCTGACCGTGCTGACGCGCATGTCGGACCTGTTCACCAGCGTTCAGGCAGACGGGAAAAAACACCGGCTCATGGTCATCAAGGTGAGCGATACGGGCAAAGGGATCACCCAGGAGCATCTGAACGATATCTTCACGCCCTTCTTCACGACCAAGGACCGGGGCGTGGGCCTCGGTCTGGCGCTGTCCTACCAGATCGTGCAGGAGCACCTCGGAACGATCCGCGTCGAGAGCCACGAGGGCGAGGGAACGACCTTCAGCGTGTATCTGCCGCTGATGGGATGATTTTTTAATGCGGAGTATGGAGCGAGCCGACCGTGTCGGCGTACAGAACGGCAACGCGGTTGCCTTGGTCCTCCAAAAATTATGACAAACGAAAAAGTTCTGATAGTCGACGACGATGAGAGCGTCCGCTGGGTGCTCAAAAAGTCCCTGGAAAAAGAGGGGCTGACCGCGGTGCTTGCCCAGGACGCTGCCGAGGCCTTCGAACAGTTGAACGAAGGCGGCATCGCCATCGTGCTGATGGATATCCGCATGCCGGGCATGAGCGGTTTCGAGGCGCTCGACAAGATCCAGCGGGAAGGCAAAGGGGTCTCGGTCATCATCATGACGGCCCAGGCAACGATGCAGAACGCCATCGAGGCCATGCGGCGCGGCGCCTTCGATTACATCACCAAGCCCTTTGACCTCGACGAGGTGAACCTTCTCGTGCGGAAGGCCATCGACGTGCGGCGGCTTTCGCAGGAAGTGACCGCGCTCCGGGCGGAGGTGCGGGAGAAGTACGAAGGCGGCCTCGTGGGCAATACGCCCGCCATGCAGGAGATCTACAAGACCATCGGACGGGTGGCGGAGAGCGATGCCACGGTCCTGATCCACGGCGAGAGCGGCACGGGCAAGGAACTTGTGGCGCGGGCCATCCACTACCACAGCAAGCGCGCGGGCCGGCCTTTTGTCGCGGTGAATTCGGCGGCCATTCCGTCGGAGCTGCTGGAGAGCGAGCTTTTCGGCCATGAGAAGGGCGCCTTTACCGGCGCGGTCATCCGGAAGATCGGAAAGTTCGAGGCGGCAGCCGGCGGCACCATGTTCCTGGACGAGATCGGCGACATGAGCCTGCCGCTGCAGGGCAAGCTGCTCCGCGTGCTGCAGGAGCGCGAGTTTGAACGGGTGGGCGGCACCGAATCGATCAGGACTGATGTGCGCGTCATTGCCGCGACCCACCAGAACCTTGAAAAAGCGGTCCGCGAAAAGCGTTTCCGCGAGGACCTGTTCTACCGCCTGAACGTGATCCAGCTCAATATCCCGCCGCTGCGGAAGCGGAAGGACGACATCCCGCCGCTGGCCGAGTACTTCATGCAAAAGCACCAGTCCGGGCAGGGCAAGCCCCGGGTGCTTACGCCGGAGACGCTCAAGGTCCTCCGGGCCTATGACTGGCCGGGAAACGTGCGGGAGCTCGAGAACGCGGTCCAGCGCGCCATCACGCTCTCGCAGGGAGACAAGATCTTTCCCGACTCCCTGCCGCCGCAGATCTTTAAGCCGGGCCACGGTGTCGGCCTTTCGTTCGAGAATTTTCTTGAAGAGAAGCTCTCCGATCTCGTGGACCGCATGGGCGGGCTTGAGGTGGGCGATATCTACTCCATGGTGGTCCAGCGCGTGGAAAAGCCGCTCATCACGCTGGTGCTCAAGAAGACCGAAGGGAACCAGGTGCGCGCCGCGAACCTCCTCGGCATCAACCGCAACACGCTCAGGAAAAAGATCAAGGAACTGGGGATCAAGGTGCATTTCAACGAGGATGAGCGCGAGCAGGAGGAAGAGCAGTAGGCCAGGCAGGTGATTTTTTATTTGTTTCTTTCAGGAAGGATGGGCATGTTGTACCTGCCCATCCTTTTTTTGAATCATAATTCGCTTATATCGTTATTTCATTGTACGCGGTATAGACGTAGAGCATGAAATCGTACTGGATCCGGTCGTGACGCAGCGCGATAGAGGGAGAAAGGTTCTGCAGCGCGAATTTGACCATCTCTTCCGGTGACGTGAAGTGGAGTTCAGGGTCCCTGATGGGGGTGTGCGAGGAGAGGGCGCTCAGGACGAGCCCCTTGTTGCAGTGCTTGAAGAGGGCGACCAAAGCGTTCTTCATGTCATCATCGACGCCCGGCACGTTCAGATTGAACACGCCGCAGATAAAGATGTAATCATAGAACCCTTCGAACTCATCGTCATCGGCGTTCATGACCTTGAACGTGCATTCGGGATATTTCTTCTTCGCCAGGTTGATGAAATTCTCGTTAATGTCCACGCCGGTATACTTTACCTTGATGCCCCGCCGCTTAAGGAACCGGTAAAAATCCCCCGTCCCGCACCCGTAGTCCAGTACCGTGCTGTTGTTCAGCTCCGCAACAGGCGCGATATCGGCAAGCATGTGATAGCGCTTGAGCTGGCCCTGCGGCGTCCAGCGGAGCGCTTCGGGCCGGTCGCCGAATTTTTTCAGGTGCATATTATAGAAGGACAAAAGATGTTCTTTTGAGTATGGATCCATGACGACCTCCCCCGTGCGTCGCTATATTACGGTATCGTTCGACGGAAATCAAGGGCATAAAGATTTATCCGCCGCCTCGTTTTATAACCGTGGTTTACGGGAAAGAATGTTTTTTATTCGTCATAATGTTTTGCTTGACAAAATATTTGGCAAAGCTTACTATGCACGAGTTTCAGAAGTTGTAGTAATTCAAAATTTAACAGCAGGGAGCTTAGCGTATGACACCAAGTACCTATCTTCCGGAACACTTTTTACCCGTAGCAATATTTCTGTTGCTCGGTATTGCTGTCGGCGTCGGCATGCTGGTTGCCGGATGGTTCATCCGTCCGCGGAACCCCTATCCCGAAAAGCTGCTGACCTACGAATCCGGCATCACGCCCTTCATGGATGCCAATCAGAAGTTCTCCATCCGTTATTACATCATCGCCATGCTGTTCCTTATCTTCGACATTGAAGCCGTGTTCCTCTATCCCTGGGCCGTATCGTACAACCAGATCGGCCTCTATGGCTTTGTGGAGATGGTGCTCTTCATCATCATCCTGCTCGTCGGTTATTTCTACGCGTGGAAGAAGGGGGCGCTCGAATGGGAGTAGTCCAGAATCTTTTTGAGGACGGATATATCACAACAACCGTCGATGGTTTTCTCAATTACTGCCGTGCAAGCTCCATCTGGCCCATGACGTTCGGCCTCGCCTGCTGCGCCATTGAAATGATCCAGTACTATTCCGCGCCTCAGCACGACTTTGACCGCTTCGGCACCGTTCCCCGCCCGTCTCCCCGGCAGTCGGACCTGCTCCTGGTAGCCGGCACGCTGACGAAAAAGATGGCGCCCATTGTGCGCCGCGTCTATGATCAGATGCCCGAGCCGCGGTACGTCATCGCCATGGGGAGCTGCGCCGGTTCCGGCGGCATTTTTAATACCTACAGCGTGGTGCAGGGTGTTGATAACATCATTCCCGTGGACGTCTATATCCCGGGCTGCCCGCCGCGTCCAGAAGCCCTGATGAACGGCATCATCAAACTGCAGGAAAAGATCAAGAAAGAACACTATATCCGGAAGTAATACACCACATATCCTGATCGAAACCGGGCACCGCGGACCTGTTGCGCGGTGCGGCCCGTGACGAGGTTGTATGGATCCCTTACAGATCGCTAAGATGGTAGAAGAAAAATTCGCCGGTCAGGTCCTGGATACGACGACCTATGCAGGCCAGGTCTCGATCCTGGTCAAAAAAGACCAGATCAGGGACATCTGCCTGTATCTCAAAGATGACCCCTCCCTCAAGATGGACCATCTGGCCGATCTGACGGCAGTCGATTATTCTACCTATCCCGGTAACACCGGTCTCCGCTTCGAAGTCGTCTATAACCTTATCTCTATCGAGTATCGCCACCGCATCCGTTTGAAGGTGCGTGTGCCGGAAGAGGACCCGCGGGTCGACACCGTCTCATCGATCTGGCAAACAGCCAACTGGCACGAACGCGAGACCTTTGACCTCATGGGGATCAAGTTCGACGGCCATCCCGACCTTCGCAGGATCCTTTTGCCCGAGGACTGGGAAGGACATCCGCTCCGGAAGGAATATCCGCTGAAAGGATACTAAAAAACAGGGTTCTGGGGCCAGGGTACAGGGTACAGGGTACAGGGTACAGGAAATAACCCTTTGCTTTTCCTGGCTCCCGGCTACTGAACCCCGACTCCTTTTTCTACAGGTGAAAACATGTCCGCTTCCTCGACGAAAGAAATAGTCCAGAAAGAAATAACGCTCAACATGGGGCCGCAGCATCCGGCCACCCACGGCGTGCTGCGCCTGGTGCTCGATCTGCAGGGCGAGACCGTGGTAGGCTGTGATGCCCGCCCCGGGTATCTCCATCGCGGGATTGAAAAGTGGATGGAGAGCAGGACCTACCATCAGATCATCCCCATGACCGACCGGCTGGAATACATCACCTGCATGAACAACAACCTCGGCTACGTGGTTGCCGTCGAGAAGCTTGCCAATATCGAGGTCCCGGAGCGGGCGCAGTTCATCAGAACACTGATGGCGGAGCTGACGCGGCTTTCGGGGCATCTGGTGTGGCTCGGCACCCATGCTCTCGATATCGGCGCCATGACGGTCTGCATGTATACCCTGCGGGAACGGGAGTTTATCCTCGACCTTACCGAGATGGTGACAGGAGCGCGCCAGACCGTGAGCTATGTCCGCATCGGCGGCGTGCGCAACGATATCCCGCGCGACTTCTTCGAAAAGTGCCGTGAATTCACCGAGATCTTTCCCAAGCGGCTTGAGGAGTACGATACGCTGATCCGGGAAAACCGCATTTGGCTCCAGCGCACCGTGGGCATTGGCGTCTTCTCGGCCAAGGACGCGGTCAATTACGGACTGACGGGCGGTACGCTCCGCGGTTCCGGTGTAAACTACGATCTGCGCAAGGTCGAACCCTATGCGGCCTATGACAAGATCGATTTCGACGTGCCGCTCGGCAAGAACGGCGATGTCTACGACCGGTACATCGTGCGCATCAACGAGATGCGCCAGAGCGTGCGGATCATCAAACAGTGCCTCGACATGATGCCGTCAGGACCGGTGGTGACCCCGGACCCGCGGTATGCCATTCCCGAAAAAATGAACGTCATGAAAAGCATGGAATCGTTGGCCCACCAGTTCGTGCTGATGAGCAAGTGGGTCCCCATGCCCAAGGGCGAGGTCTATGTGGCGACCGAGGCGCCCAAGGGCGAACTCGGCTTCTATATAGTAAGCGACGGCAGCGGCCGGCCCTACCGCATCAAGATCCGCGCCCCCTCGTATGTGCACGTGAGCGCCCTTGCGAAGATGGTGACCGGCCATATGGTTGCCGATGTCATCTCATGCATCGGGACCATCGACATCGTGCTGGGCGAGGTCGACCGGTAAGTCGCCGAGGAACGCAGTATGAAACTGAGAGAGATCATCAGCCTGCTTCAAGCAGAGGTCCTGGCCGGTGAGGACCTCATCAACGGCATAGACGTGGACCGATGCTACAGCGCCGATCTGATGAGCGACGTGCTTGGCCGTTCCCATGCGAACGGCATTCTGATCACGGGGATCACGAACCCCCAGGCGATACGGACAGCCGACATCGCGGACATCCAGGCGGTTTGCGTTGTGCGCGGGAAACAACCTGAAGCGGAAGCCGTTGCCCTGGCAAAGCAGAAGGACCTGCCGCTTTTCATTACGAAAATGGGGATGTTCGAGGCGTGCGGCATCCTGTATACGAACGGGCTCCGGGGAGTGGCCGAGCGGCAATAGGCGATGACACTCGAGCGTAAAGAGCAGGGGCCGCCGGACCGGATGACCAAGACGCAGGAGATGGTCTACGAGCTTACGGTCGGCGAGGTCATGCCTCCGACGATGGTCACTGTGGGTCCGGGGCAGACCATGGCAGAGCTCAGGGTCCTGTTGCGCGACAACCGCCTGTCCGGCACGCCGGTGGTCGAGAACGGGAAGCTCGTAGGGATGATCAGCATCGAAGATCTGATCAACGCCCTTACCGACAATGCGATCAACGCTCCCATTCGGGAGCGGATGAAGACCAAGGTTGAATGTCTCTATGCCGATGAACTGCTGGTTCATTGCATAGCAAAGTTTTCCAAGCTCGGATTTCGGCGGTATCCCGTATTGAACCGGAACAATGAGCTGGTTGGTATCGTCACCAAGGGGAGCATCGTAGAAGGCCTCCTCAAGAAGCTCGAGGTCGAATACGAACAGGCCGAGTCAAAAGTGGCAGTAACGCGTCAGCGGCCGACCATGCGGAAGTTCTTTGAGGATGTGACTGCGGACGAGATCAGCTTCGCATTCAAATATAATATTGCCGGCCAGACACTGAAGGACGCCGGCAAGGCAGCAAGCGAACTCAAAAATGCACTCAAGAAACTGGGCGTCTGCCCGCCCCTCCTCAGGAGGATCGGGGTAGCCACCTACGAAGCGGAGATAAATCTCGCCTCATACACCAAGGGCGGTGTGATTCGCGCCCAGGTGGAAAAGTGGGGGGTCACGGTTGAAGCGATCGATACGGGGCCGGGGATTCCCGATGTAGAGAAAGCACTGCAGCCCGGTTTTTCCACGGCGCCGGACTGGGTCCGCGAGCTGGGGTTCGGCGCCGGCATGGGGCTGGTGAACATGAACAAATGCGCCGATGAAATGAACCTGAGATCATCGGTTCCCGAGGGAACGCATCTGACCATGCAGTTTTATTATACGAGTTGACGGAGACCAATGAAATTACGTGACCTGGTAGCGGAGTTCGGTTTGACCGTCAAAACCGGCGCAGGACATCTTGACAACGAGGTGACCGGCGGGTACGTGAGCGACCTCCTGTCCGACGTTCTGGCCCACGCCGAGGACGGGAACCTCTGGGTCACGCTCCACATTCACCATAACATTGTGGCCGTGGCAGCGCATACGTCGCTGGCGGGCATCGTTCTGATACAGGGCAGGGTCCCGGACCAGGATACGATCGCAAAGGCCGAGGAAGAAGGCATTCCGATCATGGTGAGCGACCTCTCGGCGTTCGAGCTGGTGGGCAGATTATACAAGGCGGGGATCCGTGGCGCTGAGGCGCTTTAAGGCCGATCTGCATGTGCATACCTGTCTGTCTCCCTGCTCCTGTCTGGATATGTCGCCCCGGGAAGTCGTGAGCGCGGCGCTTCAGAACGGGATGGACCTGATCGGTGTGTGCGACCATAACTCGGCGGAGAATGTGCTGGCCGTGAAGAAGGCCGGCAGCCGGAACGGGCTTATCGTTCTCGGCGGGATGGAGGTCACCTCCTCCGAGGAAGCGCACCTTCTGGTGTTCTTTGACGACGATGATGATCTCCTGGAGTTTCAGAAGTTCATCTATCAACACCTTGCAGGGAAAAATGACGGCCATTCCTTCGGTCTGCAGGTGATCGCTGATGACGAGGACGGCGTGAGCGGCTTCTGCGACCGGCTTCTGATCGGCGCGACGTCGCTCCCGGCCGAAGCGATCGTTGCTCAGGCCCGGGCGGCAAAAGGCGCCAGCCTTGTGGTGGCCGCCCACGTTGACCGGGAAGCGTTCAGCATCATCGGACAGCTCGGGTTCATCCCTGAGTCGCTGGTCCTGGATGCGCTGGAAATATCGGCGAACACGGATGTTGCCGATGCAAAAAAAAGATTCCCTGATTGTGCGAACTATCCGGTCTTGACCGGTTCCGATGCCCATACCCCCGGGGACATCGGCAGGCGTTACACCTGCTTTACGCTTGAGGACGGGACCGTGGCGGAGATAAAAAAGGCATTGGCGGGCAGGGACGGTCGGAAGGCTGAGAGCTGAGGCAGTGGAAGAGATATCGCTTCATATTCTCGACATTGCTGAAAACTCGCTGCGGGCGGGCGCAAAGAGCGTGGAGATCCTGGTTGCCCGGGACCGGGCGCGGGACCTGCTGACGATCGACATTCGGGACGACGGGACCGGAATGGATGCCGAAACGCTTGCGCGGGTCCGGAATCCGTTCTTTACGACGAAACACAAGAAGACCGGGCTCGGCATTCCGCTCCTGGCCCAGGCAGCAGAGCAGGCAGGCGGCGGTCTGACGATCGACTCGGTACCAGGCAGCGGTACCCATGTATCGGTCACGTTGCAGTGGAGCCACATCGACCGGCCCAAGATGGGTGCCATGGCAGATACCCTGCTGACGATGATCGCGGGGCACCCTGAACTGGACCTGGTCTACGAAGAACGGGTCGACGGTGACGTCTTCCGCCTTGACACGCGGGAAATAAAGAACGAACTGGACGACGTACCGATCAACGATCCGGCGGTACTCGAAGCGCTCAGGGGAATGCTGCGGGACGGCATGCGGGTCTGAAAGAACAAATTCATCAGATGAGTTGAAGAGGTTAATGATGAGTACAGAAGCGGCTGCAGAGCAAACTGCCACAAACAATGAGGTCATCCTGCCCGAGATGTACACCAGGATCGACGCGATCATTGAAAAGTACAAGGACAAGCCCGGTTCGCTGATTCCCGTACTGCAACAGGCGCAGGAGGTCTGCGGCTATCTCCCGCATCTCGTGCAGCGCTATATTGCGAAGGGTATGAACATGTCGCCCAGCGTGGTCTTCGGCGTGGCCACCTTCTATTCCTACTTCACCCTGGTCCCGCGCGGCAAGCACGTGATCCGGGTCTGCCTCGGGACCGCCTGCTATGTGAAGCGGAGCGAGGAGATCATCGAGAAGATCAAGGCTGAACTGGACCTTGAGGTCGGCGAGATCACCCGGGACAAGAAATATTCCCTGGAGGCCGTGCGATGCCTGGGCGCCTGCGGTCTCGCCCCGGTCGTGGTCATTGGACAGGACACCTACGGCGATGTTGCTGCCACGAAGGTGATGGACATTATCAAGAAATACGACTAATTCGATTTCGGATCGCGGACTTCGGATTGCGGATTAAAGGTGAAAAAAATGGCAAAGCTGACGATCGCTGATTTAAAAAAGATCAAGGAAGATTACCATCAGGGACTTCGCGAGGGCGGGTTTCGGGTCAAGATCACGGTGCACATGGGGACCTGCGGGATCGCTGCGGGCGCCAGGGGCATCATGAACACCATCATGGAAGAACTCGCCAAGTCCAATCTGAAGGACGTGGCGATCACGACCTCGGGATGCGCCGGCCTCTGCAGCCAGGAGCCGATGACGACCATCGAGACGACCGGACAGCCGCCGATAAAATATACTGCTCTGACGGAAGAAAAGATGCGAAAGATCTTCGCCGAGCACGTTGTGGCAGGCAGGCCGGTCACGGAATACGCACTGGTAGCAGGGCACGAAACAACCTATTAACGAGTGAGAAAACGCTCAGCGGCCAGGAGCGAACATGGAACCAGAAGCAGAACCAGCTCCAAATTACAATTCATGTGCGGGGTAATATCGTGGAAACGACGACATACCGTTCGAACATAATGATCTGCGCAGGCACCGGCTGCGTTGCCAACGGTTCTCTCAAGGTCAAGGACGCGCTCGAGACCGAGCTCATCAAACGCAACCTCCAGAAGGAGGTCAAGATCGTGCTGACCGGGTGCAACGGGTTCTGCGCCAAGGGACCGGTCATGGTGGTCTACCCCGAGGACATCTTCTATCAGCTGGTGAAGCCCGAAGATGTGCCGCATCTCGTGGAGGAGCACTTCATCAAGGGACGGCCGGTCCAGAAGTTCCTGTACACGCCTCCGGCGGAAAAGAACACCATTCCCGTGATGAACGACATTCCGTTCTTCAAGCACCAGGTTCTCCGGGCGCTCAGGAACCGGAGTCTCATCGATGCAGAGAAAATAGAAGAATATATCGCCCGCGACGGCTACATGGCCGCGGCCAAGGCGCTCACCGAGATGACGCCGGAGCAGATCGTCGTCGAGATGAAGAAATCGGGCCTTCGCGGCAGGGGCGGCGCCGGCTTTTTGACAGGTCTCAAATGGGAGCTCTGTGCCCGTGTTTCCGGTGATATCAAGTACATTCTGTGCAACGGGGACGAAGGCGACCCGGGCGCGTTCATGGACAGGAGCGTCATGGAGGCGGACCCCCACTCCGTGCTCGAAGGCATGATCATTGCCGCCAAGGCGATCAGCGCCCATTACGGGTACATCTACGTCCGGGCCGAGTATCCCTTGGCAGTGCAACGGCTCCAGCTTGCAATCGAATCGGCCAAGGATCACGGCCTCCTCGGCAAGGACATCCTCGGCACCGGGTTCGACCTTGATCTCGAGATCTACCAGGGCGCCGGCGCTTTTGTCTGCGGCGAAGAAACGGCGCTCATGGCCTCCATCGAAGGCAAGCGCGGCATGCCGCGGGCCAAGCCGCCGTTCCCGGCCGTCAAAGGCTTGTGGCAGCGACCGTCGGTGTTGAACAACGTCGAGACCTTTGCGAACATACCTCCGATCATTCTGCACGGAGCGGACTGGTACGCGAGCCTGGGTACCGAGAAGAGCAAAGGCACCAAGGTGTTCGCGCTCTCCGGGGCATTGAACAACATCGGGCTTGTCGAAGTGCCCATGGGCACGCCGCTCAAGACCATCATTTATGATATCGGCGGCGGCATCAAGAACAACCGCAAGTTCAAGGCCGTGCAGATGGGCGGTCCGTCGGGAGGCTGCATACCCGGTTCGCTCATCGATACGCCCGTGGACTTCGAGAATATCAACAAGACCGGTGCGATCATGGGTTCGGGCGGCATGGTGGTGATGGACGAGACCACCTGTATGCCGGCCATGGCCAAGTTTTTCCTTGAGTTCACCGAGGACGAGTCCTGCGGCAAGTGCGTTCCCTGCAGGATCGGCAACAAAACGCTGCTCACCATTCTGCAGCGCATTACGAACGGCGAGGGTCGTGAGGGCGATATCGAACTGCTGCTTGCTCTGTCCCAGCAAATCAAGGACACCTCGCTGTGCGGTCTGGGCCAGACCTCGCCGAACCCCGTGCTTACCACGATCAAATATTTCCGCGATGAGTACGAGGCGCACATCAAGGAGCATCGCTGCCCGGCCAGGGTCTGTACGCCCCTGGTAAAGTTTGTGGTGGATCAGTCAAAGTGCAAGAAGTGCGGCCAGTGTTTCAAGGCCTGCCCGGCCGGCGCGCTCAAGTGGGAAAAGGGCCAGGTCGCGTACATCGATCCTGAAAAGTGCACCAAGTGCAAATCCTGCATCAAGGCGTGCCGTTTCTGGTCGATCGATTAGCAGCGGACAAATTTACCGCGGAACACGGCGGTTGCATACAAAGGTAAAAGAAAACCTATGCAAAAAATAACGGTAACAGTTGACGGAAAAAAAGTAGAAGTGCCCATGGGATCGACGATCCTCGAAGCTGCTAATGCGGCCGGGTCGCGGGTGCCCACCCTGTGCCATGACAACAAGCTCCATCCCTTCGGCGCCTGCCGGATCTGCATCGTGGAGGTGGAGGGGACGCCTCGCCGGTTCACGCCATCGTGCACCACGCCGGCCGGCGACAATATGGTGGTCCGCACGACATCGCCGGAGCTCATCAATGCGCGCAAGATGGTGCTCGAACTGTTGCTGATCAAGCATCCCCTCGACTGCCCGGTCTGCGACAAGGCGGGCGAGTGCCAGCTCCAGGACCTCGTGCATGAGTACGGGCTTGGCCAGAGCCGGTTCGATGCTGAAAAGGGCTACCTCCCGCCGGATCTGGAGAGTCCGATCGTAGAACGCAACATCAGCCGTTGTATCCTCTGCGGAAAATGCGTCAGGATCTGCGATGAACAGAACGGCGTTGGCGAGTGGGCCTTCACCCGCCGCGGCACCAAGGCGCGCATCAGCACCGATTTCGACCGGCCGCTGGATTGCGAGTTCTGCGGCGAATGCACCGAGATCTGCCCGGTGGGAGCGCTTACCACGCGTCAATTCAAATATAATGCCCGGTGCTGGAACCTGGAGGGGACCAAATCCGTTTGCAACTACTGCGGCTGCGGCTGCACCACCACGCTTGAGACCCGCGAGAGCAGGATCATGCGCGTGAGCCCGGGGAAGGACAATTATCTCTGCGCCAAGGGACGGTTCGGCTGGGACGCGGTCCATCATAAAGACCGGCTCACCACCCCGAAGATGCGCGTAGGCAATGAGCTCGTAGACTGTACCTGGGAAGAAGCCTTGTCCGTGGTGGCCACGAACCTCAACGTGATCAAGGGCAAGAGCGGGGCTGACAGCATCGGCGGCCTCGGCTCTGTCCGGACCACGAATGAGGACGATTATGTGTTCCAGAAGTTCATGCGCACGGTCGTGGGCACGAACAATGTGGACCTGCTGGCGCGGCTCAAGGCGCCGAAAGGGCTCGATAGCGTTTTCTTCAGCGGCGAGCTCGGCAAGATGAGCACCCATGATGTGATCCTGGTGCTTGATAAGGAAGTTGGCGATATCAACCCGCTGACCGGTATAGAGATCGTCCGCGCAGTCAATCGAAAGGGGCGCGCGCTGGTCCTGGTGAACGACGGTGTGAATAAATTCAACAAGCTTGCTTCGGTCGTGATCCCCAAAAGCACCGGGGAGGCGCTGGGCGAACTGGTCAAGGCGTTGTCGGCCGGCCAGGGCGGCAGTGAGGCACAGCAGGCAGCAACGGTCCTGAAAGGGGCCGGGAGCGTGGCGATCATCGTACCGTCCAAGCTCACGGACGCGGATTTCAACCGCATCAAGGAGCTTGCCGGTCTGCTCAAGAATGTTACCTATTATCCCATCGTACGGCGCAGCAATTTTCAGGGCGCGCTCGATATGGGTGTGTTGCCGGATTATTATCCCGGATACCGGAAGGTCAATGCTGATACGACAGTCTCGCTTGCCGGTTCATGGAACGCGATCCTGCCCGATACGGCCGGAAAGAATGCCGTGCAGATGGTCGACGCAATGACCGCCGGCAAACTGCACGCCCTCTATATCATGGGAGACGACCCCATCGGCAGCGACCCGGGCCTGAAACCGGTGCTGGCGAAACTCGACTTCCTCGTGGTGCAGGACATTTTCATGACCGAGACGGCTCAGATGGCCGATGTGGTGCTGCCGGCGGCAAGCTATGTGGAAAAGAGCGGAACGTTCACGAACCTTGAGCGCCGCCTCCAGCAGGTCAACCGCGCTGAAGAACCCTACGGGGAATCCCGTCCCGACTGGGAGATCCTCGCTGCGGTGGCCAAGAAAATGGGCGGGTCCCTGACCTATGGTTCCGTGCGCGACATTATTGCCGAGATCCGGTCCACGGTGCCGTTGTATGCGGGTCTCGCCGTTGGCGCCTGCTGGCCGCGCGAACGCTCGCCCCTTGCCGGAACGGACGTTGACCTGTCGCTGGCATCCGATCTGATCATGAAAAAGGAAGTGATCACGGCCGAAAAACAATTATTCTCGTCGGGTATGACCATTACACGGTCACATGAAATCGGGACCATCAAACACATTAAGATCGAAGCGTAGGAGCAGAACATGCCTGATCTGAACCAGATTCTCAATATCGTCTATACCCTGGTCCTTCCTATTGCGGTGCTGCTGGCCTTTATTCTTGCCAACTCCGTGTATTTGCAGCTAATGGAGCGCAAGGTGCTTGCGCACATGCAGGGGCGCTTGGGCCCGATGCGGACAGGCTGGCACGGAATCCTGCAGCCTATTGCCGATGCCGTGAAGCTCATCATGAAAGAGGACATCATTCCGGCCAAGGCAGACAAATGGGTCTTCATTATTGCTCCGATCCTCATGGTGGTCATGGCATTCGGATCCATGGTCGTGATCCCCTTCGGACCGCCTACTGACTTTTTCGGACTGCTGTCCCACACGGTCCCGCTCTGGGTGTCCAATCTGAATGTGGGACTCCTTTTTGTCCTCGCCTTCGCCAGTATCGGGACCTACGGCGTCATCATGGCAGGCTGGGCGTCCAACAATAAATATTCCCTCATGGGCGGGTTCCGGTCCGCAGCTCAGATGATCAGCTACGAGATCCCCATGGCCTTTTCGATTCTCACCGTGGTGCTCCTTTCTGGTTCGTTGAACTTCACCGATATAGTAAATGCCCAGAGCGGAAAATGGTTCATTATCGCACTGCCGGTTGGGCCGGTGGCATTTTTCCTCTATCTTTTTTCGGGCATTGCCGAGACGAACCGCGTTCCCTTTGACTTGCCTGAGGCCGAAAGCGAACTGGTGGCAGGCTACTTTACCGAGTACAGCGGCATCAGATACAGCCTCTTCTTCATGGCGGAATACACGAACATGATCGTTGTGTCTTTGTTAGCGAGCATCATGTTCCTGGGCGGCTGGCTTCCGGTGCAGATACTTCCCAATACTGCTTTTGGCCACCTCACCTCGATAACGCTCCTTAACCGTTTGTTCGCGGCCCTGCCGCCGACGCTCTGGTTGCTTGCGAAACTCTATTTCTTCATCTTTATTTACATATGGCTTCGGGCCACGCTTCCCCGGTACCGCTATGACCAACTCATGAAGATCGCCTGGAAGATCATGCTGCCGCTGTCGCTCGGTACGCTCCTGCTGACGGCAGGCATGAAGCAGCTGGGCTGGTTGTAGCGGAATGGTGATGCGTTCGGAGCGGGGAGCTTTGAGTTAGGAGTAAGAGACAATGAAAAAATTGAAACAACTGCTTAAGACAATTTTTATGATCGATATCGCACAGGGCATGGCCCTGACGTTCAAGACCATGCTGATCTCTCAAAAACGCAAGCAAGGGTACGCCGTGACTCGGCAGTACCCGGCCTTCAAACGGAAACCGATTGCGGGTTCGCGCGGGCTCCATGCCATGCGCCGCGATGAAAAGGGCGCGGCGGCGTGCATTGGTTGCGGCCTCTGCGAGGCGGTCTGTCCTTCCAAGGCCATTACGGTGGTAACATCCGAGGGGCCTGATCACGAGAAACTGGTGAACTCCTATGAACTCGATCTGCTCCGGTGCGTGTTCTGCGGTTTCTGCATCGATGCATGCCCTGTTTCGGCGATCCTGATGACCCCCGAGTTCGAGCTTGCCTGCTATGACCGGAAAGATGCGTTCTATACCAAGGACCGTCTTGTCGATGTAGGCGACCGCTACATGGGCGGAAAGGCGGTAAAGAAGTAATGGCGCATAAACTTATCTTCCTCTATTTTGCCGCAGTGATCCTCGTAACGGCGGTCCTCACGGTAACGCGAAAGAACCCCATACATAGCGTGATGTTCATGCTTCTGCTCTTCTTTCATATCGCGGGAATTTTCGTGATGCTGAATGCGGAGTTCCTGGCTGCGGTGCAGCTTATCGTATATGCCGGGGCCATCCTGATCCTGTACCTTTTCGTAGCCATGCTCCTGAGCGTTGACCGCGAGGTCACCGCGCTGCGGGCAAACCGTTTCTGGCCCTGGCTCATAGGCTTTGGCGTGCTCATCGCCGGAGAGATCGGATTGCTTGTTGTTCAGGGCGGGTTTCCCGCGGATGCCGGTCACCCGATGCGCGATGCAGCGAGTACGAACGTTGGCGCGCTCGGCATTGAACTCTATACCAACTACCTGGTGCCGTTCGAGGTCGCGTCCATCATCTTGCTGGTCGGGCTCGTGGGTGCGGTAATGCTGGCGAAGAAAAAAACGAACATATAAGTAATTACATTGCGGATTTCGGATTTCGGATTGCGGATTTTAGCTGAAGCTCAATCCACATTCCGCAGTCTTCAACTCCGCAATGGAAACCGGAGGTTTCCATGATCCCTTTGTCCTGGTATATCCTGCTGAGCGCCGGGTTGTTCAGTATCGGCGTTGTCGGCGTGCTGAGCCGCCGCAATGTGTTCATCGTGCTCATGTCCATCGAGCTCATGCTGAACGCCGCGAACATCAATCTGGTCGCATTTTCGCACTATCTGCAGTCGCTCACCGGCCAGATCTTCGTGATCTTTGTCATCACCGTGGCCGCTGCCGAGGCTGCGGTGGCATTGGCGATCATCATCCTGCTGGCCCGCAACCGCGGGAGCATCCACGTGGATGATTTTAACATCATGAAGGGATAAAATCGGGAAATCCCAAAGCCCAAGCGCCAAATTACAAATAAATTCCAAGCACCGAGAGGCAAGTGCTCTCTGATCCGGATTTGAAATTTGGATTTTATTTGAGATTTGGAAATTGCAGTTTGGAATTTACCTCGAAGAGGTGATTATGCTTAAATATGCACTGATACCGCTGCTGCCCTTCGCCGCCTTCCTCATCGCCGGCCTGTTCGGGAAATTCCTGAAGGAGAGGGCCGCCTACTTCGCCATTGCCGGGGTGGTCGGCGCGTTCCTGCTTTCCGTGAGCGCTTTCTTTGACGTGCTCGGCGGGACGATCGTCAATGAGAACCTCTATTCCTGGATCTCCATCGGGACGCTCTCGGTGAACGTGGGGCTGCAGATCGACCAATTGACCACGGTCATGCTCCTGGTCGTGACCACGCTCAGTTCCCTCATTCATATCTACTCCGTGGGATATATGCATGGCGACAAGGGTTTTGCCCGGTTCTTCTCCTATCTGGCGCTCTTCACCTTCTTCATGCTGGTGCTGGTCATGGCCAACAGTTTTTTGCTCATGTTCGTGGGCTGGGAAGGGGTCGGCCTCTGCTCCTACCTGCTCATCGGCTTCTGGTATGAAAAGAAATCGGCTTCCGATGCCGGTATCAAGGCCTTCGTGGTGAACCGCGTGGGCGACTTCGGTTTCCTGCTCGGTATGCTTCTGATCTTTGTCACCTTCGGCACCCTGGACTTCGCCGGGGTCTTCAAGGCTGTTTCCGATCCGACCGCCAATGTCAACTATGTGCTCTTTGGCTCGGAGATCAGCGTTATTACGCTGATCGCGCTGCTGTTGTTCGTGGGAGCCATTGGCAAGTCCGCCCAGCTTCCGCTTTACGTCTGGCTTCCGGACGCCATGGAAGGCCCCACGCCGGTCAGCGCCCTGATCCATGCGGCGACCATGGTCACCGCCGGCGTCTTCATGGTGGCGCGCTGTGCGCCCATCTTCTCGCTCTCTCCGGTTGCCATGAACGTCGTTGCCATCGTCGGCGGGCTGACCGCGGTCTTTGCCGCGACCATCGGTTTGGTCCAGAACGACATTAAACGCGTCATCGCCTATTCGACGATCAGTCAGCTGGGCTATATGTTCCTGGGGCTCGGGGTCGGGGCGTTCTCAGCCGGCATCTTTCACCTCACGACCCACGCGTTCTTCAAGGGGCTCCTGTTCCTTGCTTCGGGCAGCGTGATCCACGCCCTCTCGGGAGAGCAGGATATGCGCAAGATGGGCGCGCTCAAATCCAAGATCAAGGTCACTCATGCGGTGTTCATCATCGGATCGCTTGCCCTGGCCGGGATCTTCCCCTTTGCAGGCTTCTTCAGCAAGGATGAGATCCTCTGGAGCGCGTACAATGCATCGACGCTGGGCCGCGGACTGTGGGTCCTCGGCGTGGCCGCCGCCTTCATGACGGCATTCTATTCATTCCGGCTGATCTACCTGACCTTCTACGGGAAATCCCGCATGGGCCATGAGGTCGAGCACCATGTGCATGAGTCTCCGAAGATCATGACGATACCGCTTATGATCCTTGCTTTTTTCTCCGTGGTCATCGGCTGGATCGGGATGCCCGGTGCGATCGTTCCCCATGCGAACCTGTTCGGCGATTTTCTGGCGCCGCTCTTCCCGCATGCAGAGCATGCAGCCGCAGCAGAAAGCCACTGGTTTGAGCTTGGCTTGATGGTGTTTTCTGTCATTGTCGCGCTTGCCGGGATCAGGGCCGCTTATGCATGGTACGTTAAGAACCCTTCCCGGCCCGCTTACTGGGCAGAGAAGTACAAAGGTGCTTACACGCTGCTCCTGAATAAGTACAAGGTCGACGAAGTATACAATTATCTCTTCGTCGACGGGCTGGTGCACAAACTAGCGAAGGTCCTGTATACGATCGGCGATGTCAAGATCATCGACGGCGCGGTGAACGGCCTTGCGCAGGTTATCAGTTCAACGAGCCAGCGCAGCCGGAAGCTTCAGACCGGCTATGTGCAGCAGTATGCTTTTACCATGGGGCTCGGCCTTGTGGTCCTCGTTGGCTTGTACTACGTTCTGCGCTAGCAGGTCAGCCCATCATCATTGAAACAGATGCTTCGTGGTTTGCGTTGACATCAGTAACCATTTGCCAAAGGAGTCAGATCCATGCTTGAATTGATCCCGAACCAGCTCGGATATCCGCTGTTGAGCCTCCTGATCTTCATTCCCGTGATCGGATCGTTCATCCTGCTGTTCATCAGGAACGCCGTAGCTGTACGCTGGATCGCCGTCAGCGTCGCGGCCATCGATCTTGCGCTCTGTCTGCCGCTGCTGACGGCTTTTGACACGACGACCGCGAATATGCAGTTCGGCGAGAACCTGCCCTGGATCGCTGCCTGGGGCATCAATTACAAACTTGGCGTCGACGGGATCAGCATTCTCTTTGTTGCGCTGTCGGCGCTCCTGACGGTCATTTCGATCATGGTCTCCTGGACAGCGATTCAAGACCGGGTGCGCGAGTTCATGATCGCGATCCTGTTCCTCGAAGCGGCCATGATCGGCGTCTTCACCTCGCTCGACCTCTTCCTGTTCTATATCTTCTGGGAAGCCATGCTCATTCCCATGTACTTGCTGATAGGCATCTGGGGCGGACCGAACCGGCTTTATGCGGCCATCAAGTTCTTTCTTTACACGCTTGTGGGCAGTGTGCTCATGCTTATCGCTATCATGGCCATTTATGTTGCTGCAGGCAAGACCTTTGATGTGCTTGCTATCATGAACCACCAGTTCACCTATACCTTCCAGATGGTGGCGTTCGCTGCTTTTTTCGCGGCCTTCGCGGTCAAGGTGCCCATGTTCCCGGTCCACACCTGGCTGCCCGACGCTCATGTGGAAGCGCCTACCGCAGGCAGCATCATCCTTGCCGGCGTTCTGATCAAAATGGGGGCGTACGGGTTCCTCCGGTTCTCGCTGCCCTTTTTCCCGGACGCCGCGCTCGCCTGGACCCCGGCCATCATGATTCTCTCGGTGGTCGCGATCATTTACGGGGCCTACATGGCCTTTGCACAGACGGATTTCAAGAAACTGATCGCCTACTCGAGCGTCAGCCATATGGGCTTTGTAACGCTCGGCATCTTTGCCCTGAACAGCCAGGGCCTTGAGGGCGGGATCCTGCAGATGCTGAATCACGGCGTCTCGACGGGAGCGCTGTTCCTTGCCGTGGGCGTGATCTACGAACGGACCCATACGCGGGTGATCGCCGACTACGGCGGCATCGCAGCCAGGGTCCCGGTCTATGCCACGTTCCTGCTGATCATCACCTTCTCGTCCATCGGCCTGCCGGGCACGAACGGCTTCATCGGCGAGTTCGCCATCCTGCTCGGCGCGTTCATGCACTATAAGCCCTATGCCGTGATCGCTTCGCTCGGGATCATTCTCGGCGCGGGATACATGCTCTGGCTCTATCAGCGTGTGGCCTTGGGCAAGATCACGAACCCGCATAACGAACATCTTGCCGATATGAACCTGCGGGAGATCGCGGCATCGTTGCCGCTCGTGTTCCTGGTCTTCTTCATCGGGCTGTATCCGAATGCGGCGCTCCAGGTGATCCACGCGTCCGCATCCAATCTTATTCAGCATGTGAACGCCAAGGCCCAGCATGTCCCGGCCATGGCCCAGGTGGTGGGTTCCCTGCTCGGGAAGTAGATCTTCAGACGTTTTATTCCAGAGTGATCTGTGAGGAGATATCGATGTCCAGTCCGATCCAGGAAATAGCTAAATCCATGACGCCCCTTGCACCGGAGATCATTATTATTGCCGGCGGTCTGTTGGTGTTGATCCTCGATTTTTTCACGGACAAGGTATATAAAGGATACCTCGGATGGTTAAGCCTCGCTTGTGTGTCCCTTGCCGCCGTGGCGAGCTATGGCGCGATCGGCGCCACCAGCGCAATCTTCTCGGGTACGTTCCTCATCGACCCGTTCTCGACGTACTTCAAGTTCGTTTTTTACAGTGCCTGCAGCCTGGGCATTCTTGTTTCCATTAATTATCTCAAGGATGAGAATATCCATCGCGGCGAGTATTATGCGCTGATGCTCTTTGCCACGAGCGGCATGATGCTCATGGCCTCGGCCGGTGACCTCATCACGCTGTACCTCGGCCTCGAGCTCATGGCGCTTTCGATCTATGTGCTCGCAGGGTTCATGCGGGGCAGCAACCGTTCCAACGAAGCGGCGATCAAGTATCTGCTCCTGGGCGCTTTCTCGTCCGGGATCATGCTGTACGGCATGTCGCTGATGTACGGGATCACGGGCACCACGAACCTGGCCGGCATCCTGCTGTTCCTCCAGTCGGCTGACCTGACGAACCCGGTCCTGATGCTGGCCATGATCATGCTGGTCGTGAGCTTCGGATTCAAGGTGGCTGCAGCGCCGTTCCACATGTGGGTGCCTGATGTGTATGAAGGGGCGCCCACGTCGGTCACCGCGTTCATGTCCGCCGGCCCCAAGGTCGCGGGCTTTGCCGTGCTGCTCAGGGTCTTCTTGTATGCGCTCCAGCCGCTCCATGCAGAATCGACAGCGATCCTGGCGGGCCTGGCTGTTTTGACCATGGCTGTGGGGAACATCATGGCTCTGTCGCAGACGAACATCAAGCGCATGCTCGCCTATTCCTCAATTGCGCATGCGGGCTACGCGCTCGTCGGCCTGGCTGCCGGCGGTCCCGACGGGGCCGCGAGCGTTATGCTCTATGTGTGCATTTATGCGCTCATGAACATGGGTGCCTTCGGGGTGGTGATCATGCTGCGCAAGGCGGGGGAGCGGGGCGAGGAGATCTCGGACTTTGCCGGCCTGGGCAAGACCAACAAGACCGCCGCTTTCCTTATGCTTATCTTTATGTTCTCGCTTACGGGCATACCGCCCACAGCCGGTTTTGTCGGCAAGTTCTACATCTTTCAGTCAGCAGTGCAGTCCGGCCTTGTCTGGCTTGCCGTGATCGGCGTTCTGCTCTCTTCGATCAGCGCCTATTTCTATCTGCGCGTCATCATGGTCATGTACATGAAGGATCCCGTCGGCTCATTCGAGATCTCCCGGGCCCCGTCGCTGGCTCTGGCGCTGGCCATTTCGGCCTCCTTCGTCATTTATATCGGCGTATTGCCGTCGCAGTTGCTCGATTTCGCCAAGGCCTCCATCGCGGGATTGCTGTAGTTTTGCACGGCTGCGACCCGCTGGCGAGCGGACCCTTCATCCTATGAACCTGTTTAACAGGAAAAATGCAGGTCCGGCTGCTCTCGTCTTTTATATCCTGACTGCCTTGTCGCCGGCAGCGTATGCCACCGAACTCGCTTCGCATACTCCAGAAACGGGCAGTACAATTATTCTTCCGGCCAGCTTGTCCGCTCCCCCTGTCGAAACGATATACCTTCCCCTGGGCGACCTCTTTCGTCCCCTTCTGGCAGATCCCAAAGAACCCCACTTCTATCTCAGTTACCGCTACTACGTGTATCAATCGCAGTCCATTAACACCGCGACCGGCGGCTTCGGCGAGATCTTCGGGATAAACCGGTATGTCGACCGCAGCGATGGGTCAGCGTGGCAGATAAACTTCGGCGGCGGCATCCATGCGCAGTTCAACCTCGACATGCCGTCTCGCGCTCTGGTCAATGCCGACTATACCATCGGTTTTCCCCTAAGCTACCGGAACGGTCCCGTATCGCTGCGGATCGCGCTCTATCACCAGAGCTCGCATCTGGGCGATGAGTACCTGCTCCAGACCAAAACGGACCGCATGGAATTTTCCTATGAGGCGCTGAACGTGATCGGGTCCCGTGAATGGCGGGAGTGGCGTGTCTATGGGGGCGGCGAGTACTTGCTCCACAAGGTGCCGAACGAATTACGTCCGTGGGCGGCGCAGGGAGGGGTCGAATATTACGGGACCGGCCCGGTGCTGGGCCGCGGTCGACTCGTCGGCGGGCTCGACCTCAAGATCGATCAGGAGCACGACTGGGCAGTGAACGGCTCGCTCAAGGCCGGGCTTCAGTTCGACAGCTCTATGCCCAACGGCCGATTTATCCGCGTGCTGGCCGAGGCTTATAAAGGATACTCGCCGCACGGACAATTCTATGTCAACAGAATATCCTATGGCGGGCTCGGCATTGCGCTCGGTTTCGATTAAAACAGGGACGGAGTACAGGACGCAGGATCCATAGCGAACAAGGGATGCAAACCGCCTGTTCGCTATTTCTCCATAGCTCAACGACCTGCAGCATCATGCCCGTGCCTGTCGCCTTGGCTCTTATGATATCCCTCATATACTTTTCCCTTGCTGATGGTATACTGCACACATGAGAACTGAAGCCAAAGGGTATTTCCTCAAAGAATACGGCTCCTGGAGCGTTCTGGTCATCGCGTTCCTCGTCGGCGTCGGCGTCAGCCGTGGTTTTACGTGGTTGGTCTTCCCGCTTTTCCTTGCTCTCGGCATGCTGATCAACTCGAAACAAGCTTTCACGAAGTGGCTCAGAAAAAAAGGTGACCAGCGGTCCTTTTTCATTTTTATCGGTCAGATTGCTGCTGCAACGGTCATTCTCGTTGCGGTTTTCGGGGGGGACGTCCCGAGGCTTCTGCCGCTTCTTGCGATCCCTGCGGCCTATCTGCTGATGAACCGGTTTGCTGGCGAACATTTTATTCTGACCGAGCTGCTCGGATTCGCCCTGCTCAGCCTCGCTGCGGTGCTGGCGAAGTTCCTGATAACGAACGGGCCCGATGTCCGGCTCTTTGTCGCGGTGGCGCTGTATTTTACTGCAGGCGTGTTCAAGATCAAGGCGGTCCTGTTCAGAAGATCGATGGATCGGGTACTCACGGTGCTGTATGTACTGTTTGCCGTTGTTGTATATCGCGGTTTTCATCTCCCGCTTCTCCTGCTCCTGCCGCTCCTGGAAAACCTCGTGGCAGCGGTCACCCTATATAGGGTCAGGTTGCAGACCACGGGCTGGATCGAAGTGGCAAAGAGCCTGGCCTTTTTACTCCTTATGCTGCTGTATTATTGACGGTCTGTACTCGCAATTCAACAATCGGGGGAAATATATGCACGTTCTCACGGGAAAAAAAAGGGTCAGAATACGCTTTTGGATTTGCCTCCTGGTTCTTTTTTATTCGAGCGGATGCGCCACAACGATAAAAACCAATGTCCTCATGCCCGGCAATATTGACCGGGCGGCGCAATTCAAGAACGTTGCCGTTCTGCCCTTTGAAGGTCCCGACGGCGACACGTTCACCTCTGCGGTGGAGAGCACGCTGGCAAGCGTGATCATTGACGGCCAACAGTTCTTCCAGATCGTGGACCGCGGGAGCCTGGACAGGGTCATGAACGAAATGAAGCTTGGTATGGCGGGCACGGTGAATGAGGAGACCGCTGCCCAGGTAGGGAAGGCGGTCGGAGCCAACGGTGTCTATGCCGGGACCATCAATACCTCCTCCGTGTCGGAGGAGTTCTATTTTGAAAAGCGTCAAACCTGCTCCTTCTACAGGACCGCAATTGACAGTAAAGGCGGGAAAACGCAGGAATGCGCAAGTTGGTACGATGCGCAGGTGTCCTGCACCAGGAGGACCGCTGCGTTCAGTTTTACACCCAAGCTCATTGAAGTCGAGTCCGGCAGGATAATCTTTTCGAATACCTACGAGAACAAGGTGGAATCGAAGGTCTGCGCAGATGACGGCAGGTTTTTGGATGACGGAACGGTCATGCAGAAGAAGGTGCAGGAAACAGTCATGCATAAGTTCCGGATGGACGTGGCTCCCTACTATGCCATGATGTCCTTCACGCTGAAAGATTCGACCGCCGGCATTTCTTCAGACGCGGCAAAAGCGAAGCTCAAGGAGGGAGTGACTTTTGCCAAGGCCAACCGGATGGACCGGGCCTGCCCGATCTGGAGGGAGGCGATGGTCCTTGCGCCAGGGTCCATAACCCTGATGTACAACGTCGGTATTTGCGATGAAACCGAGGATCGGCCCCATGAAGCACTTGCCCTTTATCAGCAGATAGAAAGGTCGTTGGCCTCGCCCGACGACCTGCTGACCGCGGCGCTTGCGCGGGTCAGAGCGCAGATCGAGAACCGCAGAAAACTTGCAGACCAGGTGGCACGGTAGCCCATTCCTATGACCTCAAACGAATTTATAAAAACATTCCCTGTTCTCTCCAGCAGCCGCGACTCGCTCGTGAAGGAACTGCTGGCCGCGAGCCGGGTGCAGGATGTCCCGGCAGGGAGCCGGCTCTATGCCGAAGGCGACGCCTGCGCGGCCATTGCTTTTGTGCTGGACGGAGAGATCCGGGTGTACAAGATCAGCGAAAGCGGCCGCGAGATAACGCTCTACGAAATCGGTCAGGGAGAGACCTGTATCCTGAATGCTTCGTGCATCCTTTCGGGCACCTCCTACCCGGTCAACGCGGTGACGCTGACGCCAACCCGTATCCTGCTCATCCCCTCGACGATCTTTCGCAAGCTTATGGGCGAGCATGAACAACTGCGCGAGTTTGTTTTTTCTCTATTGAGCCTGCGGCTGTCTTCGGTCATGGAACTGGTCGAAGAGGTGGCCTTCGGCAGGATGGACCAGCGGCTCCTGGACTATCTTGTAGAAAAGTCAGAGAACGACAGGCTCGAGACTACTCACCAGAAGATCGCCAATGACCTCGGATCTTCGCGCGAGGTGGTAAGCCGGCTGCTGAAAGATTTCGAACGAAAAGGCCAGGTTAGGCTCGCGCGCAATGAGATCACCCTCTTGAAGGCATGAAGTTGGGAAATTAGGAAGTTGGGAAGATGAGAAGATCTGGAGCTGATAAGCGCTTCAGCCGGTTCGTCCCCCATCTTTCAACTTACTACCCCCCCATCCAGTTTTTTTAATGTGACATAGTCACAGACAGGCCTTTCCGTTTCTGGTACCGTACTCGTAACAGCAAACCACGGCGGAAGGCTGTGCATAAAACAACACAAGGAGATTGATCATGAAGAAGAATGTTGGTGGTGCAGAGAGAATCATAAGGATCATCGCGGGACTTGCCATACTGTCGCTCGCTTTTGTGGGGCCGCAGTCGCCCTGGGCCTATCTCGGGATAGTACCGCTCGCAACCGGGGTCATCGGGTGGTGCCCGCCCTATGCGATCTTTGGGTTCTCGACCTGTAAAAACTGCAAGTAAACAGCGTCATCGAGCAACTTTTCCCCTTGCAGGGAGGCGGCTCTTCAGGCGCTTCCCTGCCCTCACTGCTCCCGTACCAGAATAAATTTTCGGCTTGACAGAAACGCGTTATCAGGTGTATTGTACCCGGACTTAGATGATACTTCATGGACCAAAAGCCCCTGAAAAGGGGCTTTTTTTACCTTTGTTTAACAACTTATACCGGGTCGTTGGTGCCGCAATCAGGGATTTCCCGCCGGGTACAAAAACCCGATGTAAGACAAGCACCAAAGCCCAAGCACCAAATAACAAATAAGCACCAATGAACAAAATTCCAAATTCCAAGTTTTTGTCATTGGTGCTTTGATTATTGAGATTTCATTAGGAGTCATTCTATGTGCCGTTTGAGTGCTATCACCGCGAGCGAATATCTTTCCCCCATGGAGACCATTCATGCGCTCGAAACCATGAAGGAAGGCCATGATGGGTCCGGTCTGGGGCTGATGCTCAAGGATATGGGTGGCCCTTTTGCTGATTACAAGCAGTATCCGACCCTGTCGGCCATCTGCTCCGGCAAGGGCCTTGCCATGCTTGAAGAGTTTATGAAGGCCCAGGGATTTACCGAGAAATTATCCTGGGAGCCGCCGATCAAGAACGTTCCCGGCGTTGAGCGCCGCGAACATTATATTGCAAAGGTCTACGACTATCCCTCAGCGTATAAAGACCGGTCGAAGAAAGAACAGGAAGATCTGCTCATGCAGACGCGGCTCACGCTCCGGTGCATGGGCGAGCCAGACGGATCGCTCTTCGTGTTCTCGTTCTATCCCGATGTGCTGACGCTCAAGGAAGTGGGCGATCCGCTGCAGCTCGGCGAATTCTTCGGTATCGAGAAATCCGGCATCAAAGCGAAGATCGTTCTTGCCCAGGGCCGTCAGAACACGAACTACGCCATCTACCTCTATGCCTGTCATCCGTTCTTCATCCAAGGCTACGCTACCATGACGAACGGTGAGAACACCGCTTTCGTGCCGATCCGCGAGTACCTTATGGGCCGCGGCAATCCGGGGTACATGGGGTACAACTCCGACTCCGAGGTCTTCACGCATATCATGCACTACACGAACAGAACCCTCGGATATCCGCTTCCCTACTATAAAGATATCATCACGCCGATGAAAGACAGCGAGATCGCCGGCCGTTCCGACGCTCCTTCGCTCAAGCTGCTCAAAAAATCGCTCCGGCCGCTCTGCATCGACGGACCCAATTGTGTGATCGGGTTCACGCCCGACGGCACGGTCTTTATGGTGCAGGACTCGAAGAAGCTTCGCCCCGGCATCGTCGGGGGCAAGGCCGGCAAGTACGCGCTCATGTCCGAGGTCTGCGGCGTGGACAGCGCGGTGCCGGACAGGGACAAGACAACGGACATATTCCCCATGAAGTACGACATGGTGATCATCGCGCCTGGTGCGCGGGAGGTTAAGGTATGGAATCAGCTGCACGGTTAGACCAGAACCATCAACTCTCGATCAAAGAGTTTCCCTATATCATCAAATGGCGGGAGGACCGCTGCACGCGCTGCGGACGCTGTACGGCCGTCTGCCCGGTGAAGGCCATCGAGCCCGCGGTCAACACCCAGCGTACCGTGACGTCCGAGGGTTCCAGTCCCGAGCCGAAGGTGACCCGCAGGCTGACTCACGTGGTGAAGCAGTCCATGGAGATCGAACGCTACTGTATCGGCTGCGGCTCCTGCGCGCTGGTCTGCCCCACCGAGGCGATCTTTCCGGAATACAATTTCCAGCATAAGTTCTATCACTTTAAGAACAAGGGCGGCATTCCCTATATGCGCGGCGGCCGCAGGAACGACCCGTCGATTTCGACACTCGACAAGCTTAAGTTCACGCGCATCTCCATGCTGACCGACCCGGCGCTCGATGCGGGACGCCATGAGTTCCGCATCAGGACGCTTCTGGGCAGGAATCTTCCGGCGGAGCATCTGCCGATCAGGGTCCAGGGCGACAAGCTTATCACGATCCCCGGCTCATTCGTCCCTCCGGTACGCGAGATCTACCCCATCCGTATCGGCAGCATGTCCATCGGCGCGCTCTCCCCCCATATGTGGGAAGGCCTGGCCATGGGCATCACGTATTTGAACGAAGTTGAAGGCCTTCCCGTGGTCATGTGCTCGGGCGAGGGCGGCATGCCCCCCAGCATTTTGAAATCACGATTTATGAAGTATTTCATCCTGCAGATCGCGTCAGGCTATTTCGGCTGGGATGAGATCATCCGCGCGCTCCCAGACATGATCGAAGACCCCTGCGCCATCGAGATCAAGTACGGACAAGGCGCAAAGCCCGGCGACGGTGGCCTGCTGCAGGCCTACAAGGTGCTGGGGCTTATCTCGAAGATCCGCGGCGTGCCGCAGTTCATCGATCTGGCCTCGCCGCCTACGCACCAGACAAAATATTCCATTGAAGAGGCGGTCGCGAAGATGATCCAGTCCATGTCCATGGCCTGGGGCTTCCGCGTGCCGGTCTATCCCAAGATCTCGGGGACCAAGACGGCCCGTGCCGTGCTGAACAACCTGGCCCGCAATCCCTATGCCGCGGCGCTCTGCATTGACGGCGAGGACGGAGGCACGGGTGCTGCCTATAACGTTTCCATGGACAAGATGGGCCATCCCATTGCATCGAATATCCGCGACTGCTACCTGGACCTCGTGAAGCAGGGCAAGCAGAACGAGCTTCCGCTCATCGCCGCGGGCGGCGTAGGCAAGGGCGGCAACCTCGCGGCGAACGCTGCAGCGCTCATCATGCTCGGCGCATCGGCCGTGGACATCGGCAAGTACATCATGCAGACCGCTGCGGGCTGCTTCGGCGACGAGTACAACCGATGCAACGTCTGCAACCTCGGCAAGTGCCCGCGGGGCATCACGACACAGGATCCCAAGCTGTACCGCAGGCTCGATCCCGACAAAGTGGCTGAACGGGTCGTCGAGGTGTTCAAGGCGGCCGACGTGGAGCTCAAAAAGATCTTTGCGCCGCTCGGCAGGAGCACCGAACTGCCCATCGGCATGTCCGATGCGCTGGGTGTGGCGGACAAGGACATTGCGGACCGGCTTTCGATCAGCTACGTTTGTTAATATGGAGCAAGCCGACCGTGTCGGCGTCGGACTGATATGGAGGACGGCAACATGGTTGCCTCGGTCCATAGTTCGGTCCAAAGTGCGGAATTAAAAGACTTACCACGAAGGCGCCAAGTCACAGAATTTTTCTTAGTGTCTGTGAGACTTCGTGGTAGATAGGGTAAAAATAATGATAATCAAAGGCAATATCGACGGAAAACGCGTCTCTTCGAAAACGCTTGAAGAGCAGATCCAGAAAGCCATCAAAGACGGCGCCAAGGAACTGACGGTTGTTGCCGACGGCCAGCACGGCATCGGCGGCCGCATCTGGCCGCAATTCGGCAAGGTGAAGATCACCATCGAAGGTACGTCCGGCCAGCGCGTGGGCAGCATGGGCATGGACAACACCGAGATCATGGTCAAGGGCTCGACCTCCGACGACACGGGCTGGCTCAATTGCGGCACAACGATCACCGTGCTCGGCGACGTGGCGAACGGCGCACACAACGCAGGCGCACAGGGCAAGCTCTATGTTCAGGGCGGCGGCGGCGCGCGCTGCGAGACCATGACCAAGAAGAACCCCCGGTTCCCGGACCTTGAGTCCTGGTACTTCCGGAGCGTTGGCGATTCCTTTGCCGAGTTCAAGGCAGGCGGCATTGCCGTGGTCTGCGGTGTTGATCCCCGCGATCCCGAGAATATCCTGGGCTACCGTCCCTGCGTGGGCATGGTCGGCGGCACCATCTATTTTCGCGGCCCCATCAAGCAATACAGCAAAGCGGACGTAAAGCTCGTGGATTTGTCTGAGCAGGACTGGACGTGGCTTACCACGAACATGAAGCCCTATCTCACGGCCATCGACCGCATGTCCCATTATGAAGCGCTCACGAAGGACATGGGCGCGTGGAAGAAGCTCATCGCGTTCACCCCGGCGGAGAAAGCCAAGGCAAAGGGCAAGCTCAAGATGGGGCTCACGGAGTTCCGCCTGAATATGTGGGAAAAGGAAGTGGGCAAGGGCGGCATGTTCGGCGCTTACCTCACCCACGACCGTTCCGTGCTTCCCTATATCACGACCGGCGAAGAGCGCCGCTGGATGCCGGTCTGGAAGAATGACCAGTATCTTCCTCCCTGCGCCTACGCCTGCCCGTCGCGGATCCCGTCGCATAAACGGGCGTCGCTTATCAGGCAGGGCAGAACAGCCGAAGCGCTTGCGCTCGTGCTCCAGTACAGCCCGCTGCCGGCAACGGTCTGCGGCACGGTTTGCCCGAACCTTTGCATGACCGACTGTACCCGCGGCCGTGTTGACGAGCCGTTGAATATCAAAGAATACGGCTCGGCCGCGTTGAATCTCAAAGCGCCGAAGAAAGCAAAATCCACAGGCCAGAGCATCGCCATCATCGGCGGCGGTCCCGGCGGCCTCTCTGCTGCATGGCAGCTTGGGTTGAAGGGTCATGCGGTCGACCTCTACGAGGCGTCAGGAAAGATCGGCGGCAAGCTTGAAATGTGCATTCCCCGCGAGCGTCTGCCCAAGAAGATCCTCGATAAGGAGCTTTCGCGCTTTGCCGAGATCGGCGTCAACGTCCAGGTGAAGTCGACCGTAGATAAAAAGAAGTTCGAGAAAATATACAATGATCACGATCTGGTGGTCATCGCGGTCGGCGCCCACGAAGGCCGCGTGATCCCCTTTCCGGGGCACGAAGATGTGGTTGCAGGCATCGATTATCTGAAAGAAGTGAATTTCGGCAAGCCGAAGAACCTCAAAGGCAAGAAGGTCGTCGTGATCGGCGCGGGCAACGTGGGCATGGACATCGCGTGCCAGGCATACGATCATGGCGCAGCGTCCGTGACTGCTGTTGATGTGCAGAAGCCCGCTTCTTTCGGGAAGGAACAGGAGATGGCGAAAGCCAAAGGCACCGAGATCCTGTTCCCGAAGGTGACGGAAAAGTTCGATGCAAAGGCAAAAAAGCTCTTTTTCAAGGACGGCACGAGCATTGATGCTGATATGGTGATCATCTCGATCGGCGAAAAACCGGTGCTCGACTTCCTGCCGCCATCGATCAACACCGAGCGCGGATACATCACGGTGAACGACCTGGGCCAGACCTCGGACGTGAAGGTCTTCGCCATCGGCGACGCCACCAAGCCGGGCCTCGTGACTCATGCCATCGGCCAGGGCAAGGTTGCCGCCGACGTCATCAACGCCCAGCTCATGAACACCGACTACGTGCCCGAAGAGCGGCGCGCGATTCCCTATGAACGGATCAAGACCCAGTATTACGAGGTCTGCCGGTTCGACACGATCAAGTTCAACGCTAAAAAAGAGGCAGACCGCTGCATGTCCTGCGGCTCCTGCCGCGACTGCGGCATGTGCGAGCAGTCATGCTATTACGGCGCAATTACCCGGAAGAAGCTGCCGAACAAGTCCTTCGAGTATGTGGTGGATGAGTCGAAGTGCATCGGCTGCGGTTTCTGCGCCGGCATCTGCCCCTGCGGCGTATGGGAGATGAAGGAAAACGTATAGTTTTTTGGACCGAGCCGACCATGTCGGCGTGATTCAAGCTTCGAATTTTATAATAACGCAAAGAAAAAGCCTGACAGTGGATAAACTGCCGGGCTTTTTTTATTGTGGCACAGCAGCTGACTGCTTGCCGAGAGCTAATACACGCACTACCACCTGACCAGAAGCAGAACTACAGCGCCTCGCCTCAGTGCTTCATTTGCAGCAACGAACCATCTTACCGAATATTTTTACTGCAAGCTCATGAATGAACTTAACGTCATCGGGCGTGCGAGTTTGTAAATAAGCAATCAGGTCGTTACGCCATCATCTCTGCCCTGTCGCTGAAGTTCGAGAACCTGGCGCTCCTCGAAGAAGTGCGGAAAGGAAATGATATCCTGCGCCGGGCTTCGGCCATAGACGGTCTGACCGGGCTTCGCGAACCGCCAGAGCTTCGACGAATGCATGGACCGGGAATGGCGCCGCGCCATGCGGGAGCAGTGGCCCCTCTCCCTCATCATGCTGGATATCGACCATTTCAAGCTCTTCAATGATAATTACGGACATCAGGGCGGTGATGACCGCTTGAAGAAGGTCGCCACGGACTGCCTGTGAGTCCGGCGGCAGGTTTTTTATGCAACTTGCCGCTGGCGGGACCAGCGTCATTTTCTCGAAAGCTGGTAGGCTCCGAGGGCCGTGCAGATCCCTCCGGCGATAAGGACCGCCATGGTTTTGTCCGTGGGCGATCCGGTAAATGCACGCGATATTTCGGACTGGAACGAGCCAGTCATGCTAATGCCCCAGATCAACAGGGCTATGCCGACAACCAGCAGAATAAGTCCGATCTGTTTGTTCATACTGCCTCCTTTATTATTCAATTCTCTTAGAACGAAGAGTATGGTGGCAATTTAATCATAAACGGGTAATTTTGGCAAGCATTGATCTCCGGGCGGGAGCTTTTTGGACAAAACTTGACTCCCTATCCGATTTTAGGTAGACTTTTTCTCATCGTAGATAAAAATCGCCGGGTATTTCAAAACAGAGGGAGGCATACATGGCAGAGGCACGGATGCGGTTCAAGTTCAAAGCGATCCTTATGGGCATCGCGGTTTGCGTCCTGACCATATTCTACAGTTATTTTGTGGCGGACACGGTTTTGACGAAGATAACCGATGCTCAGATGACGAAAGTGGATGGGCGGTTCATGATTGCCACCGAAGACCGTCCCTTCGTCAATTTTGACGCCAAGTACCGGTTCAAATTCGATTCGGGCACGGTCCAGAACGAGGCTGTCAGGCTGAAGGGAAAGACCGTCGAAATAAAGAAGTACGGATGGAGGTTGCCGATCTTCTCGATGTACGAAAATATCGTGAAGATCGAGGAGGTGAAGTAAACTAAGTGATCTATGTGAAGATGGTCGACCCGCTGCTCCAGGGGACCCAGCTCTCTATGAAGCTGTTCCTGCATAACGGGCCGGGAGGGGAGATCGCTGTAAAGGGAAAGGTCCTCTATTGTCATGACGGCAAGGTCGACAGCGTCAGGCAGACCGGGAGGGGAGTGAAGTTCACGAAGATAACGTCTGTGGACAGCGATAAGATAAAAGCCTTTATCCGGGACAAACTGAGAGAAGGGGTTGCCGTTGCCATTACGGCGTAACGGAGTTTCTGGAAACCGCCCGGCAAGGTGATCGAAGAAGGCTTTGGCTCGGTACCGGGGAAAGCATAGCTGCCGAAGATACTTGCCGGTATTGCTAAAGAACTCTTGAGCCGGAGTGGTCAAAAAAGAAAAATGCATCCTGTTCACCCTTTGACGGCCGCCGTTGCAGCGTCCCCAGGGGTGCTGACCCATACAGGTCAACAAGGTTTGTAAAAAAGATGTAGGATTTCTAGAGCTTTATATCCAAAAAACACTTTCCGCGTCGTGTCTGCAACATTCTGAATATACCCTTAAAATACCCCGTTTATGATGGTTTATTTTCTTTACAGACTTTTGCAGTTATGCTAAGTTCGCGCCGGATGAAAAATCGGTTCACATAACCTTCCGGAATTAAGGCTGCGCCTTCGTAATCCAGAATTCCTACATATCCGCTTTCCCGTGCCTCCCAGGCACAGTGTACTTACTCACTACATTCAAATTATCATGTTTCGCTATGGTGATCGCCTGACGTCTTTTCACGCACAGCAGATGCGGCCTGTTATGCTGAAAACAGGGCGGCTGATACCGGGGATCTCCAGAGAGAATGGAAGTACGGATAAAGTAGACACCGTGACGCAGATTTAAAAAAGAATGAGCAACTCAATCTTTGTCTTTGATACCATACGTGCCTTTTGTCTTTTCGTAACAACCGGATAAGAATATCTGAATGGCGGTGCGCCTGTAGTATAAAATTTTTAGCGATCATGTTGTCTTAACGTAGGAGGGGCGGATGAGGAGCATAAATAGGGTGCAGAGAAAATTACAGGATGTAAATTACCTCGTTGTCTTATCCGCTCTTATCCTTATAACTACACTTTTGCTGACAAAAGCCTCATTGGCAGAAGCCGTGAATGCGCCATCAGGCCTTACATCTGTAGCTGTGTCCTCGTCGCAAATAAACTTGAGCTGGACAAATAACTCAACTGATTCGGTATCCTTTGAGATCTGGAGGATGGGCGCTAAGGATAGCTCCTATACTTGGATAGGCACGACAAAAGTACCAATTTATTCTTATACAAACAGCGGCTTATTACAGGGTCTGTATTACTACAAGATAAGGGCATCTTACACTCCCTACTCTGGAGCTCCAACTTATTATTCGTCATACTCGAATGAAACGTATATGAGGACCTTAACGCTGAATGCCCCTTCAAATCTCACTCCACGGGTTACGTCTCCAACCGAAATAACATTGGACTGGGCTGACAATACAACATACGAAACAGCGTATTATATCAGCAGGTCAACAAGTCAAGCAGGACCTTATTCTACCATAGGTTCAGTGGGGCCAAATATTACTACTTATAAGGACAACACAGCAGCTACAGGTATAACCTATTATTATTTCGTTTCGGCGTTCGATGGGAAGAACTACTCCGGCTCGAATATCGTCAATGTAAAAATATTGACCATTTCAGCCAGTGCGGGGAATGGAGGGACTATTTCCCCATCAGGCTTGGTTGGAGTCAATGCAGGGGCTACCCAGGCATTCACCATAATTCCAACTCCGAACGCCGGGTACGTTATTGAGTATGTAACTGTTGATACTGGATCCATTGGCGCAGTGAATGCCTACACATTCAACAATATCACGACCAACCATACTATCGCGGCGAATTTTGCGGTAGATACTATTCCTCCTACAGGTTCAGTGGCAATAAATAACGGAGCAACAACGACCAAAAGTCAGACGGTGACTCTCATGCTCACTGCCTCTGATAACGCCGGCACTGTCACAGCTATGAAACTCAGCAGTGATAATTCGGTTTGGTCTTCGGAAGAGTCATATGCCACGACGAAGAGCTGGACGTTGACTTCCGGTGAGGGGACTAAAACCGTATATGTGAAATTCAAAGATGTCGCCGGTAACTGGTCGCCGGCGTTCGCTGACGCCATCATCCTTGATACGACCGCGCCTGTGATCGCTATCACGTCACCGCTGGCGGGCCCGACAAACAGTGATACGCCTCTCCTTACCTATACATTCAGTGATGGCACTGTTACCGTTTATGTAGATAATGTTATTGTCACGAAGGTTTCGGGCAGCAGTCTTAACGCGCTTTTCGATGGCGCCCATACAGTGCGGGTGGAATCGGTGGACGCTGCCGGTAATAAGGGGACTGCGCAGGTTACATTTTCCGTGGATATTGCGCCGCCAACCGGAACGATAACGATTAATAATGGAGAGACGTACACGAAGGCAACCGCAGTAACGTTAGCGCTTGGCGCAAATGATACTGTGAGCGGCGTCAGTCAAATGCAGTTCAGTGGCGACAACGTTACTTGGACTACCCCTGAATCCTATGCACCGGCTAAGAGTTGGACGCTTTCGTTGGGAGACGAAAACAAAACCGTATGGGTGAAGCTTGGCGACATGGCCGGTAACTGGTCGTCGGCAATCGCGGACTCCATCGTGCTTGATACAGAACCACCCACCGGGTCGCTCCTTATAAATGCAGGTGCATCTGTCACGAATTCAACTTCAGTCATGTTAGCACTGGGCGCAAATGATACTGTGAGCGACGTCAGTCAAATGCAGTTCAGTGGCGACAACGTTACTTGGACTACCCCTGAACCCTATGCGCCAGCTAAGAGTTGGACGCTTTCCGGAGACGGGAACAAATCCGTATGGGTGAAGTATAGCGACATGGCCGACAACTGGTCACCGGCGATCGCGGACTCCATCTTACTTGATACGATGCCATCGCTGGTAACAATCAGCTCACCGACAACCGGCATTATTAGCACCAATACGCCCACCCTGACCTTTGCCGTAACTAAGAAAAGCGGTATTTCAAAAATAGGAGTAAAACGTAGTGATGCATGGTATCTGGACATGAATGGGAATGGCGTCTGGGAAGCTGCTAGCGACGTCATTCGCAATTCCGGTTCTTCCGGACAGATACCAATTGCAGGCGATTGGAATGGAGACGGGACCACTGAGATCGGCGTATTTGGTGATGGAACATGGTATCTGGACATGAATCACGTCAATATGGCGAGTTATGTTTATGTTACTCCGCAAAACCCCGGAGACCCTGTTTGGAATACAGTCGGCGCAGCTGACTTCAACGCTGATGGCAAACCAGACATACTTTGGAGGAATACCACTACCGGCGAGAACGTCGTATGGTATATGGATGGGACAACATTGACAGGGGTAGTTTTTATCGATTCGGTCCCGGATCTGAACTGGCAGATGGTGGGCACGGGTGACTTCAATTCAGACGGAAAAGCCGACATCCTTTGGCGCCATATGGCTACCGGCGACAATGCGGTCTGGTACATGAACGGGGCAGCGAAGACAGGCTATGCATTCCTTGAAACCATAGCAGATCTGAATTGGAAGATCGTGGGCACAGGTGACTTCAACACAGACGGAAAAGCCGACATCCTTTGGCGCCATATGGCTACCGGCGACAATGCGGTCTGGTACATGGACGGAGTAACGAAGGCAGCATATGCGTTCCTTAATCCGGAGCCGGATCTGAACCAGCAGATAGTGGGAGTTGGTGACTTTAACAATGACGGACAAGCTGACATCCTGTTCCAGCATAAGGTATCCGGCGACCTTGTTGTCTGGTTTATGAACGGCATCGTCAGGACCAGTTATGCTTACTTTAATCCGAATAATCCGGGTAGCCCCGACTGGAAAGCCCGCGCTGTTCAGGACTTTAACGGTGACAGCAAGCCGGACATTCTGTTCCGAAATGCCGTGTCCGGTGACCTTGTAGTGTGGCACATGATCGGTTCTGTAGTAAACATGAACAGCAATGTTTATGTTAATCCTCAAAACGCGGGAGACCTTGCTTGGCAAGCGGTTGGCGGAGCTGACTTCAACTCCGACGGCAAACCCGACATTCTTTGGAGAAATACCACTACCGGACTCAACTCGGTGTGGTTCATGGATGGGACAATATTGACAGGGTCTGCTGTTCTCGATTCAGTCCCGGATCTGGGCTGGCAGATCGTGGGGGGGGCTGACTTTAACTCCGACGGCAAACCCGACATTCTTTGGAGAAATACCACTACCGGACTCAACGCGGTGTGGTTCATGGATGGGGCAATACATACTGGGTCCGATTTTAGCACTTCTGTTCCTGACCTTAACTGGAATATCGTAGGTGTCGGTGATTTCAATAACGACGTTAAATCCGACATTCTCTGGAGGAATACATCCACCGGTGAAAACTATGTTTGGTACATGGATGGGGTAACGCAGACGGATGGTGTGGCCCTCGATTCAGTGTCGGATCTGGACCAGCAGATCGTAGGAGTTGGTGACTTTAACAGTGACGGACAGATTGATATCCTGTTCCAGCATAAGGTATCGGGTGACCTCATTGCTTGGTTTATGAACGGGATCGTAAGGACCGGGTATGCTTGCCTCAAGCCGAATAATCCGGGCAGCCCCGGCTGGAAAGCCCGCGCTGTTCAGGACTTCAACGGCGACGGCAAGCCGGATATTCTGTTCCAAAATGTCACGTCCGGCGATCTTGTTGTCAGGCACATGATCGGTGTCGGAGACAGTGGGATATTTGATTACGGTGATGCGTCTTACACCTTCGGCACTTCAGGCGATCTTCCCGTGACGGGTGATTGGAACGGCGACGGCAAGACCGAGATCGGCGTCGTACGCGGAGGGGGCACGTGGTTCCTAGATATGAACGGGAACGGTGCCTGGGAAACTGGCATCGATGCAATTTACAGCTTCGGCGCGCCTGGGGATAAGCCTATCACCGGCGACTGGAATGGAGATGGCAGAACCAAGATTGGAGTGGTTCGCGGTAACATCTGGTTTCTTGACATGAACGGCAACGGAACATCGGAAGCCGGAGAACCAATCTACTATTTTGGAGACACCCTCGATGTGCCGATAACAGGCGACTGGGATGGAAGCGGGACAACAAAGATAGGGGTGTTTAGGAATGGAACATGGTACTTAGACAGTAATGGGAACGGCGCCTGGCAAGCCGGTATCGACGATATGCACAGTTTCGGCGGTCCGGGCGATATCCCCGTGGTCGGCGATTGGTCCGGCCCGGGAACTGAGACCATAACAACAACAGTTGACGGGGTCGTCGTCAATAAACTATCCGGCAATAATCTGGACACTCTTTCTGATGGACCACATACTGTCCGGGTGGAGGCGACCGATGCGGCCGGCAATACAGGCTCCGCCTCAGTTTTTTTTATTGTCGATACCACAGCCCCTATTGTTTCATCCTTCTTGATCAACAATGGAGCGGCGTATACAAATACTGCAACGGTAACGTTAATGACAGCTATAACCGATACGAACGGTGTTGACCAGATGCAGTTCAGCAATGATAATGGGAGCTGGTCGAATCTCGAAGCCTACGCACCTTCAAAATCGTGGGTGCTTGATTCAACGGTGGGAGACGGTACAAAGACGGTGTACGCGAAATTTAAAGATAAAGCTGGTAATTTTTCCTCGGTATCTGCAGCTTCCATCGTTTTCGATACCGTTGCCCCGACAGTTTCGATTATTTCCCCAGAAGCAGAAGTGACGAGCGATGTTGCACCGTTGCTGAAATACACAATCAGTGACGGCACTGTCGTAGTCAAAGTTGATGGTCAGATCGTATCTAAAATGTCGGGCGACAGTCTCGATAACCTTGAGGAAGGAGCACATACTGTAAAAGTAGAGGCAACCGACAGCGCGGGAAATAAAGGAGAAGATTCGAAAATTATTACCATCGAGGGTATCTTAACGATTGACCCCATACAGACTCCGACGAATATCAGCAGCCAGACCATTACCGGAACAAGGGAGAGCGGAAGCTTGATTTCCATTTCGCTCAACACTTCTGCTGTTGCCGGAACAGTTGTCTATCCCTCATCCAATACCTGGAGCTGTCCTATTACGGGGCTGACAGCAGGTACGAACACCATCACGGTTACGGGAAATCAACAGACGATTTCCACCTCGATCGTTTATAACATTCAGGCCATTATGACAAATGTTGAGATTAGCCGAAACAGCATTAACACCGCAAACGAAGAATCAAGCACGGTCTTTTTAACATTGGCTTCCGCTGCGACAGTTACCCTCAAAGTTATCCCCGAAACAAGTGGGCCGGGCGGTACACCGATTTACCAGAAGACGGAAGCCTGGTCCAGCGGTCCTCATGCATTCGAATGGTATGGGAAGAATAACAGCGGTGCGATAGTCAGCGATGAAGCATATGTCGTAGTGATTGACGCCTCGAACGGCACGAATACCACGACATATAATCCCCCCGTCCCGGCGGGTAGCGGATATATAAGCTGTCCCGATCCGGGATCTGATTACGATCCTTATCGCAGTGCACCGCTGAAAATTAATTATTATTTATCGCAGCCCGCTCGGGTGACACTGGCAATGCAAACTTCCTCTCAGCACTCATTCTCGCTGCTGAATAAGGTCCCGCTTTATACGGGAAACTATACGTATGAGTGGGATGGAAGAGATGACCAGGATAACATGATCACTTCCGGTGCCACGGTAACCTGCCCGGCAACACTGCTTGCTGAAAATGTGATCATTACGACTGGAAATACACCCAGGATATCACAGCTCACCGTAGACCCTTATACAATTACTCTGTCCTATGGGGAGTTTAGTAAAATAAGGTTTGACGTAGAGAGTTCCGCTAGCCCATTTGTGACGGTCATGCTCAAACCGCCCACGGGTTCAGAAATAGCGCTCCTGGGCCGATGGCTCCCGGCCGGGAATAATACTGTCGAACTGAACTGGCCGGATTATGAGGCAATTCCCGCTCCTGGCAGCCAGTTCCCTGTTTATCTACAGGGTGTATATACTTTGACAATTCAGGCAATAGCAGCAGGGAAGAGTGATGTCAAAAAAGGAGTGCTACAGGTGGCATATTGAGGTGAAAAGACGAGATGAAGCATAGTTGAGTTGTTTAAAAAATTACATTTCCCCAAATACTATTTACCGTTCAAATGCCCGTGCAGATTTGCGAATCGCACTTTGGCATACCAGGAGGCTGCACTAATGAGGCAGATAGGAAAAAAAAGCGTATTGATGCCAAGGAGAACCGTCATCCTGCTGCTGTTGCTATTTTTGGTAAGAGCTGTCAGTCCTCTTGACAGTTACGCATCATGCCATCCGGGGGCTTGTACCCCAGGACAGCCCCCGGTTCCATGCACTAGCCCTCAGTGTCCGAATGGAGGAACTGCTAACTGCGAAAATGGTACTCTTGGACCATGTGAGTGTTTCAGTTGTCCTCCTAACCAGGTTTATATTGGAAATGACCCTACCAAATGCCAACAGTCGGCGGTAGTGTGCGACTCCTCCGGTACAAGCCTTCTCATTATTCAATATGCGCAAACAGGCTGCGATTGCCAACCTTCCAATAGAAAGGATGGTTGTTACGACGGAGATCCGGGAACAAAAGAAATAACTCCATGCCATGCCGGTTACCAAACTTGCAATGACGGCTTCTGGACTGCTTGTACTGGCCAGGTGACACCCAAACCCGAAATATGCGATGGGAGTGACAACAACTGTAATGGTGAGGTTGATGACGGTCTCGATCCCTGCTGCAATAACCCGAATTGCGGCATACCCGCTCCGTTTCCGAACCCGGGCCCTGATCCCGGCAGCGGCGGCGGCCCAAGCGGGTCGCCGGATCTGTGCCAAGACTGATATGAACAGCGGCAACGATAGTAAAAAAGTAACATTTTCAAGGGAGGCGCTCATGCGCAGAAAACCGGGTTTTTTGATCTTACTTGTACTTCTCCTCGGAGCAGGATGGCCGGTGTCAACACAAGCCGAATCCGTCGCAGCTAATTTCATAGAACGCGAGCAGCGGGAACCTATGCCCGGAACAGACGATGCTGTCGCCTGCGCCGACGATCCCGCCCCCGTCATGAGCGGTGAAAACCCGGCCTTTGCCGGCAAACCAATCAGTTTGCTCTCCGGCGCTGAAAAATTCACGCGTGTTGACCTGACGATCGGAACAACATTTCCCATCTCCATAACGCGGAGCTACGATAGCATGGCGACCTATGACAGCCCGGCAGGGTATGGCTGGGCCATCAATTTCGACAGGCGGCTCTATACCTACCCCGACAATTCCGTCACGCTGCGCAAGGACTGCGGCTGGAAAAGGCGGTTCACCTGGAGCGTGGCCGGATATATTCGACCCGCTGGAGAGAGCGGCAAGCTCGTCAAGAACGTTTCTGACGGCAGTTATACCTATACCTCCAAGAGTGGAGATCAGGATATCTATGATACCCAGGGGCGGCTAGTGAAGCGGCTGGATACGAACGGCAATTACCTCCTGATCAGCTATGCCGCAGAAAGCCGCACCCCACTCTGGGGACTTCTCTTATCCAATATCCTCGACCCTTCGCTTCCGGTCCCGCGGATCGTCGGCTATGATCACCGGCTGAGCAAGATCGAAGAGTACGACGCTTTGGGGTCTCCGACCGGCAAACGGGTCGACTTTTATTATGATACGTCGAACGGCAGACTCTGGTACATGCAGGACAATAACGGCAGGAGAGTGACCTATGGGCATGACACTATCGGCAATCTTAACAGCGTGTCCGGCCCGGGGGGGAGCGCGGTCTACGAGTACACTGACCCAAGGTTCATCCACCGCATGACCAGCGTGGACGAAGGCCAGGGCGCCTATATAAACGAATATAACGATCAAGGCCGCATAAAGAAGCAGACCCACGGCACCGGTGTCATCGATTTCGAGTACCTTGACGCGAATAAAAAGACGAAGATCACGACTACGGTCAGGGATAGCCAGGGCGCGTTCCTGAACACCCAGGCCCGAACGGTCGAGTTCGACAGTCAGGGCCAGGTGTGGCAGGTGACCGACGCCTACGGAAACGTCACGGCCTACGAAAGAAACAGCGCGGCCCAGGTCACCCATGAAGAACACAAGGAGAACACAGGCACCATAGATGCGCCGATCCTCGTGCTGAAGACCTCGAGCGACTATACCTACGACGGCGGTAACAACATGCTGACGAAAGTCGAAGCATCGAACACCTCTGTGGCCAGGACAACGACCTACAACTATTACTACGAGAAGGACCCCGCGGCGCCGCCTGCGATGTACAACAAGCTGTGGAAAGAGATCCGGCAGAGCGTGGTCTTCCCTACCGATCCCGCCAAGGAGAAGGTCACGACCTACGACTACTATACGAACGGGAATCTCAAGTCCGTCACCGAGACAGGTTTCCTGGGCGATGGGACGCCTTTTTCCGATACCACCTTGTATGAGTATAGTGCCAGCAACGGGAAGATCGCCAAAATAACCGGCCCCCGGTTCGATGTGACCAATTATGAATACGATTCGATTACCGGCAACCTTCAATATCTTACCCGGGCCCACGGCACAACCTATGCCCAGAAGACCACCTACGCTGACTGGGACAGTTTCGGCAACCCCCGAAGCGTTACCGATCAGAATAATAATGTAACGACGTATTCCTATGATGATCAAACCGGCCGTGTACTCACCGTCAAGGCCCCGGGCAATACCGCTGTCACGCAGTATGTTTACGTTCTAGGCAGCTGCTCGTCCTGCGGCGGCGGGGGAGCGAATAAGATCGATTACATTATCTTGCCCGAGGGAAACAAGATCGACTACGATTATAATGACGGATATGGAAATCTGACCAAGATCAGCGACAATGCGGGCAACAGCATCAACTATACCTACGATTCCGAAGGGAATAGACTCACGGAAGAGATCAAGGATGCGAGCGGTATCCTTCAGAAGACCCTTGGTTACCAGTATGATGCCTTGAACCGGCTTAAACAGATACAGTATCCGGACGGATCTCATGCAGAATACGGTTATGATGACAGGGCGAACCGAACAAGCAGCAGAAGCCCGAACGGCTACATGACAACGTACCAATACGATGCCTTAAATCGTCTTGAGACCTTGATCCAGCCGGGTGGGTTTACACGGTCATCGAGTCAAATGATTACGCGTTATGGTTACAACCACAACGATAATATGAGTACTGTAACCGATAACATGGGTTACCTGACCGATCCGAATCAGCATACAACCACGTACAAGTACGATGACAAGGGAAGGGTCTATCAAGTCATATCTCCCGATACCGGTACGACAACATACACGTATGATACAGCAGGAAACTTGACCTCAAAGAAAGATGCAAAAAACATCACCATTTCATACCAGTATGACGCGCTCAACCGGCTGACTAAGATTGATTTCCCGACAGATACGGATATTGTCTATGCCTACGATACCTGCCTGAAAGGTCAAGGCAAGATCTGTACGATGTCCGATGCTTCCGGTTCCACAACCTATGAGTACACACCAAAAGGGCAGATAAAGAAAGAGACGAAGGAAATCAGCGCAATCACCTACGTTGTTGAATATTCGTACGATCAAAACGGGAACGTCAAGACAATGACGTATCCGGGCGGGAGAGTAATAACGTATAACTACTCGAACAATAAAGTAACGAGCGTTCTCAGTAACACCGTAAGCCTTGCCGCAAATATCAGTTACAAACCTTTTGGCGAAATGACGTCGATCGCTTACGGAAACAATCTGATCGGCGGTATCAGCTACGACAACGAGTACCGCATTAGAGCTATTCTACTTGGAACTATCTCGAATTTAAAATCAGCACAGAGCCTTAGCTATGATGTCTATGATTCCAACGGAAATATAAAGAACATAAAAGACAATATTGATGCAACAAAGAATAAATCGTTCACGTACGATACCGTCGATGCTCTTTGGACCGCGAGCGTGCCGGGGGGCACCTACACGTGGTTGTACGATCTTGCTGGCAACCGGACATCTGAAACTATAAATAGTTCATGGAAATCTTATGACTATACGCCAGGCACGAATAAACTTTCTGCCATGACGGGCCCGACATGGTTCCAATATGATGAAAATGGCAATACCGCGCAAAAAATACCTGGCACCAATTATTACTATAATCAGAACCAGCGGTTAATTCGTGTATCCGATAGTGGGGTGACAAAGGGGGAGTACACATACAACGGCAACGGCCAGAGGGTAAAGAAGCAGGCAAATTACGAAACGACCATATTTCATTACAATCAAACGGGACAGCTCATTGCAGAGTCGGATAGTGCTGGAACTATCACCGCGGAATATGTATACTTGAATGGACAACCGCTGGCGAAGATGGAGGGGGCGAACACGTACTATTATCACAACGATCATTTAGGTACTCCGCAGAAGATGACGGACTCTTCGGGGACGGTTGTATGGGCTGCTGACTATAAACCGTTCGGTGAAGCGGCCGTCACCGTTTCAACCATCACGAACAATCTGAGGTTCCCAGGGCAGTACTTCGATCAAGAAACAGGACTCAATTACAACTACTATCGAGATTATAATCCTGTGATCGGGAGGTATATTGAAGCTGATCCGATAGGTCAGCAAGGTGGCCTGAATCTCTTTGGGTATGGCCAAAATAATCCTATTATAAAAATGGACTTCTGGGGGCTTGAAGCGAATGGCTGTGGCTCTGCCGACTGGCGAAGTACATTAGTTCCAGATAGTCCATTCTTTATCATTAATTTCCAGTCAGCTTGTGATACGCATGATAACTGTTATGGCAAGTGCGGTGCAAATAAAGCCACCTGTGATAGTGAGTTCAGAACGAATATGAAAGTACTTTGCTATTACAAATATAACCTTGACATAGTTACAGATGTGCCGACTCTGCCCAATCCGGTGTTGTACGCCTGTTATGGCTTTGCTCAGTTATATTACAATGCAGTGAGTAATCACGGACAATCTGCTTACGATGCCGCGCAGAAAAATTGTCCGTGTAGGAAGAAATAATTCAGGAATATTGAGATGATGAAAAGAAGATATGAACCCATTTCCTATCTGCTTTTAATTATAATTGGATTTCTAGTTGTCTACCCTGGCGGGCTTGCCTACTCAGATCAGCGACTCAATGAATCCTTTTTGAATGCAATTTATGCCAGAGACTTTTCACTGATGGATAAACTGATAGCAGAAGGCGTTGATATTAATGCTCCCATAAGAAATGATCTAACCCCGCTCGCCGAAGCAGCTTTTGCAGGAGACCTTGAAGTCGTTGACTATCTTTTACGTAAAGGAGCAAAAGTTGAAGGGGCACAAAAGCTACCAAATTCGCCCATCTATTTTGCAATTATTAAGGGCAACACCGCAGTCGTCGGGAGATTTCTCAATTTAGGAGTTTCCCCAAATTATACTTGGCCTGTCGGTGAAGGGACTGGCGGCACACTTCTGACCGCAGCAGTTGACGCTGGACACCTGGAGATTGTAAAGCTTCTCGTTCGACGTGGGGCAGATGTTAATTTCCGAGGCAGTGGTAACTATGGCGCTCTATATCGTGCAATTTTCTCTGATTACTTTGATATCTTCAAGTTTCTATTAAGTAATGGCGCATGTCTGAACGAACGGGACAAGGCGGCACTTTCTGAGACGGAGTGGGAGAAGGACGTGAAGTATAAAAAATATATTCAACTTCTTCAAAAAAATCAGGAGTGCAAAAAGAAGTAACTTACCCGGTCTTCTTCACCTTCTCACATCCCAGGAACGCATCGAGAATCTGCACAATCTGCTTACGCTTCGGCGGTGGCAGCTTCTCCTCCTGGCTGAACCGCCGCCAGAGGCGGTTGTGTAGGTTCTCAGTTTATTGCCTCTGTTCTAAAGTAGATAGCGGGTTTGAAACCTAGCATTGCGCTAGTCATGATGGGTGTAAATTACATTAGAACTTATGGCAATAAAATTTGAGCATACATTGACTTGTGAAGATCGAATCATTAATCTGAATTTCGTTTGCGGTGACTTGTATTCAGAATATTATTTAACGTGCGATCTCTCCGAAGCTAAGGACAATTATGATCTAGCGCAGAAATACGAACTGCTTACCAGGAAGCTCATTCAACACGGAATTACACCGATTCATGAAAAGGCCTTCGGCTTCTTATCATTCCTCCCTTTGTTTTTAAAAACCCGCTCCGAGATTTACCGAATGCTTGGATTCTCTCCCGACAGAATTCCATTTTCTTATATTGAAGGAGTTCCGGCACAAAAGGACGCACGATGGGCTGGTGTGCATTTGTATGGAGTTCGTGTGCACGAGCCTTCGCAAGTGAATATCAAAGACATTGAAGGTCATGATGGGTGCTGCGGGAAAATTATAGAGTCGAAAGATGTGAGGCACGTGTATTTTACCGGTCTCATTGGTGAAGATACGGCGAATCCAAAGCAAGTTGACGAAAAAACTGAAATAAACAATATATTTACTAATCTCGATTTATCGCTTCAAGACTTTGGATTTCAAATGTCCGATCTTGCGCGAACATGGTTTCATTTGCGGGATATTCTGCCCGCATATCATGAATTCAACCAGGCGAGACGGGACAGCTTCACCGGCAGAATTGATAACGGTTGCCTGCCTGCAAGTACGGCGATTCAAGGCCGGCCGTCATTCGGCCGCGAAATATGTTTAGACGCGCTGGCGATACAGTCCAGGACCGGAAACGGACCTACAGTGCGAACGATGACAAGTCCGGCACAACCCGAGGCTAAAACATACGGTCCTCTCTTCTCTCGCGGAATGGAAATAATCTGGCCAGGATACAAAGTTCTGCATGTATCCGGAACAGCAAGCATCGATGAAGCAGGCCGGTCTGTGCACACAGGAGACCCGGAATTGCAAATCAGCAATACGCTCAATAATATTTCATTGCTTTTAAACAAGTACGGCGCAACCATGACGGATATCGTTCAAGCCTGCGCTTATTTTAAAAATCCCGAACTTGAACCGGCATTTAACCGTATTCTCAGGCAGAATAGCTGGCAAGAGATGCCTTGCTTGCGAATGCGCGGCGACGTCTGTCGTGATGATCTGTTTTTCGAGATGGACTGCATTGCCGTGGTTCAAGTATAGGGGATTAACCACAGGCGGCTTTCGCCGCACACGGATGAAAACAGAAACAGAAAGGTATATGCTAGTGAAAAAGTGGGTCCTCATTTTACTATCTATCATGGTTGCCGTTCTTGCCGCACTTCTTCCGGCAGCATTCGCAACTGACACAAAGGGTTCATATGCCGGGTCGGAAATTTGCCGGGAATGCCACGACAAGTTCCATACCCTATGGGCAACCTCCTGGCACGGTAAGGCGGCTCGGCCTTATACTCCGGAACTGGCTGCAAAGGAGTTTACACCTCAAAAAGAAGATATTGTCATAGGTCAATACCGTTACCGATACCAACCGGGCCGAGTTGTTGAAACCGGGCCGGAGGGAATGAAACAATATCCAATCGAACTCGTCCTCGGCGGAAAAGTGACTTACAATTTTGTCACGACTATGCCGAACGGTTGGGTCCAAGAGCTGCCGCTCGGGTATGACCGTGACAAGAAAGAATGGTTTGATGCGGTATCGGCGGGGGTTTACCGCAAAAGCAAGGATGGCAGCCACCTCGATTGGAAAAAGAAGGCATCGGGACTTTCTACGGCATGCCCAAGTTGTCACGTGAGCCAGTATTCTCCCGGCTACGAGATCAGCACGGCTACCTACAGCACAACGTGGGCTGAACCCGGTGTCAATTGCGAAATATGTCACGGCTCATCTGTGGATCATCTCAAAATAGCCCGAAAGACGCCGAAGGGTCAACCGCTTGCGCAAGTCGGGTTGCTCCGGCCCAAGACTATGACCGCAGAGCAGCGAAACGATATGTGCAATATCTGCCATGGTCATATCATCCCCCTTACCGCATCTTTCAAACCCGGTGACCGGTTCTTCGACCACTTCGATCTATCTACCCTGGAGATTGACGCCTTCTATCCTGACGGCCGGGGCAAAGGCGAGACCTTCACCATGACAAGCTGGCTCTTGAATCCCTGCGCAAGAAAAGCAAAGATCGACTGCATGCACTGCCACACCTCGAGCGGCCGCTACCGCTTCAGGGAGCCGGAGAAGGCCAATGACGCCTGCCTTCCGTGCCATGCCGATCGGGTAAAGAATGCCTCAGCTCATACTCATCACAAGGCAGACAGTCCCGGAAGCAAATGTATTTCCTGCCATATGTCGCCGACGTATCACGCCCGTATGAAACAAAGCGACCATTCCATGCTGCCCCCCACGCCGGCGGCAACGCTTGCCCTGGGTTCGCCCAACGCTTGTAACTATTGCCACACAGACAAAGAGGCCTCCTGGGCGGACAAGCACGTTCGCTCTTGGCACGCTGATGACTACCAGGACCCGATACTTAGGCGCGCACGGCTAGTTGAGGAAGCAAAAAGAGGGGATTGGCGCAACCTTCCCGAAATGCTGAAATACATCCAGAGCAAAGACCGCAATGAAGTATTCGCAGCATCGCTCATCAGGTGCATGGTTACGAATGAGGATGAAAAAATACTTCCCGTCCTTCTGTCCGCCTTAAAGGATCCGTCACCCCTCGTGCGCGGCGCTGCTGCGCGTGCCGTCGGTTTTCGACCTTCACCCGAGATGCGCAACGCACTGATCGATGCGGCAAATGATGATTTCCGCGTCGTGCGCGTGAGCGCTGCCTATCGTTTGATAGCATATCCAAATCAAATAATGGGAGCCGAAGATGCAGAAGGCCTGGATAGGGCGGTTGATGACCTCCTCGGTTATCTTATGCTGCATCCCGACGTGAGCAAATCTTATGAAATCTCAGGCAACGTGTATCAAAGGACAAGACGGTTCAAAGAAGCAGAATTCGCCTTTCAGACTGCGCTTAGGATGGCACCACGGGAAGTAAATATTATGCTGAGTCTCTCAACATTATATCTACAGCAAGGAGAATTCGACAAGGCGGAGGAAATGCTTAAGAGAGCTGTCAATGTGGATCCAAATAACGATGCGCTGAAGCTCGGAATGCAGCAACTAAATAATCAAAGAAAAGTTTTATCCCCGACGAATAAGCGATAACGAGGACGATGTCAGTGAGGTCAAATCTTCAATATTGACAAATCAACCTACCGCGTGACCACGACGATCCCCGCTTCGGTCACGATGCACCCCCGCATGCGGTCCTCCTCGTGGTCAAAGCCGATCTCCATCCCCTCCGGAATATGTACGCCCTCATCGATGATGGCCTTCCGGATCTTCGCATTCCTTCCAATATCCACGTTATCGAAGAGAATGGAATCCTCGATCAAGGCATAGCTGTGGATCTTGCAGGACGGGCCGAGGATCGACCTCCGGACCGTAGCGCCGCTCGTGATACAGCCGCCGCAGACGAGTGAGTCGATGTTCTTACCCCGCCGGCCCTCGTTGTCAAACACGGTCTTTGCGGGCGGCAGGTTCCCCTGATTGGTCAGGATCGGCCAGTCGTAGTTATAAAGGTTCAGCTGGGGGCTGACGCTGACCAGGTCCATGTTGGCCTCATAGTAGGTATCAAGCGTACCGACATCCTTCCAGTATCCCCGCTCGTTCGGCTCCATGCCCGGCACGTAGTTGTCGAAGAAACTGTAGGCAAAAACCTTGTCTTCTGCTTCGAGCATCATGGGGATGACATGCTTTCCGAAATCGAGGTCCTCGTATTTTTGTTTGCCCTTTTTCAGGACATCAACGAGTTTCTTTGCCGAGAACACATAGTTGCCCATTGATGCGAAGCAGGTGGCCCTGCCCGGGACGGCTGAGGGGTCTTTCGGTTTTTCCATAAAGGATTTGACCCGCAGGTCCTCGTCCACGCACAGCACGCCGAAGCGTGAGGCTTCCTCCGGCGGGATCTCGAGCACCGCAATGGTGAGCTCAGCCTTGTTCATCCGGTGATAGGCCATCATCTGCGCAATGTCCATCTTGTAGATATGGTCGCCGCCGAAGATGACCACATACTCGGCGCCGGAGGACTCGATGAGGCCCAGGTTCTGGTAAATGGCGTCGGCCGTCCCTTTATACCACTGTTCGCCCACGCTGGTCGTTTCCGGGGAGATGGTGTCGTAAAACTCGCCCAGCCCGGTCCATTTTGCCCAGGATTCCTTAATGTGCTTGCTGAGAGAATAGGCTTGATACTGCGTCAGGATATAGACCTTTTTGATACCGGAGTTGAACATATTGCTGAGCACGAAGTCGATGATCTTATACTTCCCGCCGAAGGGAACCGCCGGTTTCGGCCTGCCGAAGGTGATCGGACTGAGCCGCTCCCCTTTCCCGCCTGCCAGGACCATGGCAATGGTATTTCTTGATATGTTCCCGTAAGCATACATAAAAAACACCTCCATTCGCCGGCGGCGAAGGCTTCTACACACTATTTTTGCAAGTATAGTATATTTTTGTGTCACCCGCAATGTCAATCAACCGTTCACCTGTTGTTTTCCCGGTGACAGTAATGGAGCAGCAAGACTGAAGCGCTCCCTGGCGGGGGAACGTGGTATACTATAAACAGGACAACGTCGATCTTATATTAAGACGGAAAAGAGGAATACCATGAAGACCACGATTTTGATAACCGGTGCAACGGGCAATACGGGCCTTCCACTGGTAAAACAGCTTACAGCGGCGGGTGTGCCTGTCAGGGCCATGATCCATACACCTGAAAAGCGATCAATGGTTGAGGGGAAGACGGTCGAGGTCGCTGTGGGAGACTTTAAGAACAGGGCATCGCTTGAACAGGCAATGAAAGGGATCGAGAGCGCCTATCTCGTTTCACCGCCCTCGCTGGAGCAGGTCCGAGACCAGACGGTATTTGTGGATACCGCGAAGGCAATGGGGGTAAAACATATCGTCAAACTGTCGGCCCTCGGTACGGCGCCGGATTCCCCGGTAGGCTTGCTCCGGTGGTATGCAGAGATTGAGGACCATATTCGCAGATCAGGACTCAAGTATACCTTCCTTCACCCTCATTTCTTTATGGAGAACCTCTTGGCCAACGCCGGATTCGTAAAAAAGGACGGTTCGATCTACTCCCCCCTTGGGGACGCTTCGATCAGTCCCGTATCGGTCGAGGATATTGCAGCAGTTGCGGTCAAGGCCTTGATCGAGGGAGTGCACAGTGGCAAGACGTTTACCCTCACCGGGCCTGAGGCGGTCACCTATACCGACATTGCCTGGATCCTGGCCGGGGTCATCGGAAAACCGGTGCGCTATGTACCAGTATCCTTTGACGCGGCACTGAAGGGGATGGTCCAGGCGGGCTATCCTGACTGGCTAGCGGCAGACCTGGTAAGGCTTATGCAGACCTGGTCCGAAGGCAGGGGAAGCATGGTGAGCGTTTATGTGGAGCGGTTGACCGGGCACAAGCCGCTCTCGGTGCGGGAGTTCTTTGACAGGCATAAGAGCCTGTTCCTGGCGGCTGCGTAGAGGCAAAGGTAGAAGGCATAGGAAAAAACGCGCGCATGTTTTGCGCGGCGGAGTGAATTATTCCATAAAGATATTTTCATTGCAAGCCTTTTATGGCGCGTCCAGCGCCGCGTCCCATCATTCCCGGACCTCCTCATCAGCCAGCATGCGGATGGCGCGGCTGAAATCATCAACAGTGTTCCTCCGAAAGATATCGATGATCCTTGCACGGCGGCGGAGGAACCGCTCGCGCCCGGCGATGCGGGCAGCTTCGATCAGCTCCCATTCTCCATTCTGCAGAAAACGTGCGTACGCAACCCTCATTTCCGGGAACAATACTTTCTGGAACCCTTCGGCCAGCGCTACATGCAGGCTGAGCGCGCCGCGGTCCCTGGTTTCGATCATCCGGTTGTAAGGCCCAAGAGCAGACGTGTCGGCGACCAGGTCCTGAATGGCACGGACATAATGTTCCGCCTTGCGGTCTCCTGCGGATTGGAGGATGTCGTGCCAGTCAGGCGCCTGTTCCCGCGCTTCGGCATGTTCATGGCAGAGGATCAATTCAGAGTAGCGCAACGCCATGCTCCTGAGGCGCTCTTCAAAGGTGCTGTCCACAATCTGCAGGTAAGGGAAGCCGTATTGTGCAAAGGCGTCGTCCAGCGCGGTTTCCTTCCGGGGGTTCAATGACGAGTACCTGCTCATAAGAAGCATGGTCAGCGGTTCGAGGCGCAGCAGGATGCTTTCTCCCTGCAGCATGCCCGCAGCAGTAAAGAGGTCGCGCACCAGTTCTGTATCCGACGTGTAGACCGTCAGTCCGTCGATCTCGCGGACCGAGACGAGGCGGGCCAGAAAGAAGGTCGGTTTCATATACATGCCGTAGCCCGCGCCGTAGATGAGCCCCAGCGGGACCAACTGGCGGTTGATTCCGTCCAGGTCAAAGGGGTCGTAGCTCTTCTTGTCCAGGGTCAGGCTGCGGAAGGACCGCTGCTCCAGGTCCGGCCAGGTTGATTCTTTTGCCTGGATCCAGGCGCCGATGTCCTCCCGACCGATCTCCGCCCGGAAGGCGAGTCCTTTCTCGGACCGGTAAAGGTCGCGATACCGGATCAACAGTCCGCAGATGGAAAAATAGCCCCAATACCGCGCGTCCGAAACATCGCAATTGAATTTAATGTCCCTGAGGAGGGTGTCTTGCATGATATACTCCGTATTCCTCACATGCATTATTCACCAAAGGACCGGAAAAGTAAACGCTCAAAAATGATGTCGGTGTTCCTGCGGCACCGTCATCTTTGTGCGGCCAAATTTCCTGCTGCATGAGCGCAGTGGATGAAAAAGCAGTTCGCGCAATATTTTTTGAAAAAAAAGTTGAAAAACCCCCAGCAATCGTACCGCAAAATAATGTATGGCCGAAGCGACAATCATACCAGATGTGGTGAGAGACGGCTCGATGCGAAAAAAGTATAAGAAAAATGAAGAAAATGCTTGACATTATTTAGATACTTATATCATAATAACTATACTTACTATAACTATCCATATTATTGTTCTTAGAGAGGGTAGCATGGTTACGCGCAAACAACCTAAAAAGTATAAAACCAGCGAAATCTGCGACAAGTACGATATCTCACGCGCAACACTGTTCCGGTGGGAGAGTCAGGGGATCCTTGACGGGGTAGAACGTGACTGGCGCGGGTGGAGATTGTACACTGAGAACAATCTGAAGACCATCGACAAGATCATCAGGGGCAAGAATACCGTTTAGCCAGGCGAGTGCCGGAGAGAACATGCTCTTTGCGAGAAAAATAGAACCTGTAGCACTGGACATCGGGTCCACCTTCATCAAGCTGGTGCAGCTGAAGGGGTCGGAAAAGAACTATCAGCTCGTCAAGTTCGGCATGATACCCCTGCCGCCCGAGGTCATCGTGGAGGGCGCGGTCATGGACGCCGGCAGGGTCGTCGAGGCGATCAAGGAACTGCTGGCCCAGCAGAAGGTCTCGACCAAGAGCGTCGTCATCTCGGTCTCCGGGAGCTCCGTGATCATCAAGCGCGTCTCAGTAGCCGACATGACCGACGAGGAGCTTGCCGAGTCCATCAAGTGGGAAGCCGAGCAGTACATCCCCTTTTCCATCGACGATGTGAACGTCGACTTTCAGAAGCTGGGTCCCGCAGCTACCGAGGGGCAGGCAGACGTTCTGCTCGTGGCGGTGAAGAAAGACAAGATCAATGACTATATCAACCTCGTCAAGGAAGCGGGGCTTGAGCCCGTGGTAATGGACGTGGACGCCTTTGCTCTGGCCAATATGTACGAACTGAACTATGAGATGGAATCAGGAGCCACGGCCCTTCTCAACATCGGGGCCTCTGTGATGAACATCAATATTCTTCGCGACGGCGTCTCGATCTTTACCCGCGACATCACGGTCGGCGGCAACCGCTACACCGAGGCGCTGCAGCGCGATTTCGGGCTGTCCTACGAGGACGCCGAGAAGGTGAAGCGGGGCGAGGACGTGGAAGGGGCGGACCGGGAGCAACTGGCGGCCGCTGTCGCTACGGTCACCGAGGATATTGTGGCCGAGACGCAGCGCTCATTCGAGTTCTTCCGATCCACGACCGGCAACGAACAGGTTGCGCGGGTGCTGGTATCGGGAGGGTGCGCACGGATCGGGCAGTTCAGTACCATCCTCTCGGAGCGGCTTGAGATTCCGGTGGAAGTTACGAACCCTTTCAAAAACCTGAAAGTTGATCCAAAGCGTTTTGATCCCGCCCTCATTGAAGAGGCCGCACCTCTGTGCGCCGTGGCGGTGGGGCTTGCCATGAGGAGGCCCGGGGACCGATGATAAAGATAAATCTTCTCCCGACCAAGAGGAAACCTCCGAAGAAACTGACCGAACTGCAGCAGCAGCTGGTCCTTGGACTGCTGCTGCTTACGGTGACCGTGGGCGGCATAGCGTTCTTCTGGGTGAAATTGACAGCCCAGGTCGTCGAACTGCAAGAGAAGGTCAACACCGCAAAAGCAACAGCTGCCGATCAGAAAAAAAAGCTGGAGAAAGTTGCCCATGTTGAAGAGGACCGGAAAAAAGTTCTGGAAAAGATCGGAGTCATTGAACAGCTGAAAAAGAATCAAGGCGGCCCTGTCAAGCTTCTTGATAGGATCAGCAGAGCCTTGCCCAAGGGACTGAACCTTACGTTGCTTGTCGAAAAAGCCGGCCAGGTAAATATCGATGGGATGGCTTTTTCGAACAACGAAGTGGTGCGTTTTGTCGACAACCTTAAATCGGACAGTTTTTTTTCCGATGTCATGCTCCTTGAGTCGAAACAGGCTAAAGTCGATAATGTTGAGGTCTATCAGTACAAACTTCAGCTCAAGTTCAAAGGAGAGTAATGGGCCTCGTCGATAAAATTCAGAAGATCCCCTCAAAGACCCGGCTCTACGGTTTCATCGGCTTCCTGTGCGTGCTGGTCGGGCTATTCATTTATTTTAAATACATCCCCATGATCTCTGAACTCAGAAAAAATGAGAAGGTCTTAGCCGAGACAGAGGCAACGATACGGGTCAATAACGAACGGATAAAAAAACTGGCCGACCTCGAACAAGAGGTCGTTACGCTCAATGCAAAGCTGAAGGTTCTATCCGAGCAACTGCCGCAGGAGACTGAGGTGTCGTCGCTGCTCGGCGAAATCCAGGGCCTTGTGAACAAGTCCGGTCTTACGCTCAAACTGTGGAAACCCGAGAAGCGGCGGACTCATTCGAGCGGACTTTATGAGGAGATCCCTATCTCTGTGGATCTGATCGGCGGGTATCATAATGTCGGGATGTTTTTTGACAGTATCGGCAAAGTGAAGCGCATTGTGAACATATTGAACATCAAACTGGGTCAGCCGAAGACGGGCCCGGACGGAGCAATGCAAATTAATATAGATTGTACGGCTATGACGTTCGCCGCAGCGGAGAAAAAAGTTGAGACAGCGCCAAAAACACCAGCAAAAAAGACTCGGTAGTCTGCCGGGAATGCTCCCTGGCTTCTTGGCAGTTTTGCTGATCGTCAGCGCCGGGTGCTCTGATTCGAAGAAAACAACCGGCCCGCCTGCAGACAAGGCGAAGCAGCCGGTCACTTCACAAATGACGCTGACGGCGGGTGTCGTTGTTCCCGGCCAAAGCGAAGTCGACTATGCTTACGATCCTGCGGGTCGACGTGATCCTTTCGCTCCTATTGTGAGCCGCGAGAGCAAGCAGCTGAGCCAGTCCAACCTTCCGCCGCTGGAGCGCTATCCCATCAGCGAGTTCAGAATGACCGGCATTCTCTGGGGCGGATTCGGCTATAATGCTATGTTGGAAGGTCCGGACGGCAAAGGGTATTTTGTGCATGTCGGGACGCGGATCGGTCCGAACCGAGCGGTGGTGAAAAAGATAAACCAGGATTCCCTGGTTCTTGAGGAAAAATTTAAAAACTATATGGGCGCTGATGATCGCAGGGAGATTATTATGAATCTCCGGAAAAAACAGGAGGGGATGCAATGAAGTCCGTTCAACCCCGTATCACAATAAGCTGCTTGCTGCTCCTTGTTCCCTTTATCTTCATATTGAACGGTTGTGCCGGTACGACACCGTCGGTAACACAAGGGACCCAGCTGGTTGTCATTGACAAGATCGAACCGCGAGAAGCGGACGGCAAGACCGAACTAGTCATCTCCGGCGGAGATCCCATTCTGCAGTACACGTCGTTCCAGCTCACCGAGCCGCTTCGGCTGGTCGTTGATATCCCTGATGCCGATATCAGCAACTTCAAGGACCCCTTGATCGTGAACATAGGGACCGTAGGCACGATCACACCGACACAAATGGACTCGATCGCACGCCTTGAGATCGGCCTGTCACAGGCGGCGGATACCAAGGTATACCAGTTGAACGGAAAGCTGATCGTTGAACTTGCCAAACCGGTGGATACGGCGAAGGCCGAGACGGAAACCATCGCCGCTGTCCCGCCTGCAGAGCCGGTTGCACCGGTACCCGCGGCCGAGGCCCCCAGTCAGGAAAAAGGCACGGCAACCGTGGTAACGTCGGTGAAAGCAAAGGCTGGAAAGGACGGCGTTAATGTCGTCATCACCGGCAACGGCACCATGCAGCCGAACACGTTCATGCTTGAAGGGAAAAGGCTGGTCATTGATATTCCAGGAGCTATCAGCAAAGTAAGGCCGAGCGTGATCCCGGTCCGGAAAGGCGGCCTCGACAAGGTGCGTGTGGGCCAGCATAAGGACCGCGATGAGAAAAAAGTGCGCGTGGTGCTCGATCTCACGAAGACCATGGAGTACACTGTCACGCCGAGCGGAAATACCGTTATTGTCGCCATGAACGCCGCCGCTTCAACGCCAGGGGCAGTTGTTGAGGTTCCGGTCCAGGAAAAGGCTGCAGGAGCTCCGGAAACAACGGCTGTTGCAGAAAAAGAGGTCCCGGCACCCCCGGTGCAGCCTGCCGCGCCTCCTAAAGAAGCGGCCGAAGAAGCAGCGATCAGGCCCCTGACGCAAGAAGAGGCCCTGGTCGTTGGCGCGAACAAGTATACGGGGAAAAAGATATCTCTGGACCTTCAAGATGCCGACCTGATAACGGTGATGCGCCTCTTTGCCGAGGTGGCGAACCTGAACATCATTCTTGCTCCGGATGTGAAGGGCAAGGTCACGGTGCGCATGGTCAAGATTCCCTGGGACCAGGCCATGGACATTATTCTGAGAATGAACGGCTTGGGCTATGTACTCGAGGAAAATATCCTTCGTATCGCCAGCACAGCAGATCTGACGAAGGAATCCGAGGATCAATTCAGGGCAAAGGAATCGAAAAAGAAGGCTGAGGACCTGGTAACCAGGGTAGTTTCCATAAACTATACCGCTGCCAAGACGCTGGAACCGACACTCAAAAAATCCCTCTCGCCCCGCGGCGAGACCGTGGCGGACGAACGGACCAACACCCTCATCATTAAGGACATCGCCCGCAACATGGATGAGATCCTTGCACTCATCAAGGTGCTTGATAAGGCCATCCCACAGGTTATGATCGAGGCGAAGATCGTAGAGGCAACGCTCAATTTTGCCCGTGAACTCGGCGTACAGTGGGGCCTCGATTATAAAGCTGGTGCGGGAACAGGCAATCCCACCGGGCTAACGTTCCCGAACTCGATTGGAGTAACCGGAGCGCCAGGGGCGGCAAGCGGGCCTTCTGGAGTTGGACGCTACCTCGTGAATCTCCCGGCAGCGACCGGGCAGGGCACAGGCGGCGCTATCGGGTTCACTTTTGGATCGCTCAGCAAAGCTTTCAATCTTGACCTTGTCCTGTCCGCACTGGAGACCACCGGCGAGGGTAAGGTGATCTCAACTCCCCGAGTAATCGCTCTTGACAACAAAGAAGCGAAGATCTCGCAGGGCGTGTCCGTTCCCTATCAAAGTGCAGCGAAGGATGGAGGCACGTCGGTGTCATTCATTGATGCCACTTTGGAGCTGATAGTTACACCGCACGTAACGCCTGACAATAAGATTTTCATGAAGATCCTGGCCAAGAAGAACGCGCCTGATTCTTCTATCGTGGTAGGTGGTTCACCTTCAATACGAAAAAACGAGGCAGAAACGGAGCTTCTTCTTTCAGATGGTGAGACAGCCGTGATCGGCGGCATCCTGATCCTCGAACGCGGTGAGAGCGTCTCAAAAGTGCCGTTTTTCGGCGACCTGCCGCTTATTGGTTGGTTGTTCCGCACTAATTTTGTCTCAGAACAAAAGCGGGAGCTCCTGATCTTTGTAAAGCCGAACATCGTGCGGGCGGAAGTAATTTAGCTTTATACTACGGCAGAACGCGCCGGAACTTAGCTCCTTGATGGAAAGAAGACGATCAACGGCGGTTAACGCCGAGGTTGTGAGCGGAAACAGGTCTAAAACGGCAAGCGCAGCTAAGCCTGGAAGATGCAGTTATCTGGATGTTTGGTGTGTAAACCATTACACAATTGGGAACCCGAGCCGCTATTGCCGGGAGTTTAAGACACTGGAGTTTATTGTAAAAGTATGAATTAACAGCCATTTGGGTACGTCTTAATTTTTGGCATTATAGTTGTATGTTTATAATATCTGGGAGGTAGGTTTATGAAGCTGACAGCAAGACTGTTTTCGGTCCTAGTCCTTGCGTTTCTCATTGCACCCATCGCATTGTTCCAGGGCTGCGGGGACAATGAAAGCGCACCTGACGGCTCGACAGTAACGATAGATCCTAGCAGCGTATCGCTAAATAATCCCGGCGAAACGGTCGTCGACCTTAAAGTGATCGTACGATACCCCGATGGGACCCCGATGCCTTATGCAAACGTGATCATTTCCGGGGGCTTCGCTATGCCATCCACGGCAGCGTTGTATCAGTTTTACTGGGGGCCCGGTGGGAACCTCGTTGATCCTAACATCCCGGTAGACAGCGGTTTTCTGGCTCAGACCAACGAATACGGGGTGTACGACTTCTCCATCGTCGTCTTCGGCCTCCCGTTCAAAGACACCATCCGCGTTACATCCGGCTCCGCAGCCGGAACATCTGACATAACAGTGACGACAACAACGTCGTGACCGACGTTAGGCATTTTACTTGTCCGGAGGGGGCTTCATGAAAAAAACCAATACTTTTGTCATTATTACCGCCATCCTTGCATTTCTTTTTGGCGGATGCTCTGTTGACTCACCGACCCCCCCTCCTAGCTCCCCACCGGGGGGGGCCACGACACCCACAACGGTTCAGGTATCGCTTTCCGCCGCGGCCATTGCCAACGGCGGGACTTCCATCGTGACTGCGGTCGTAACCAATGCGAGCTCAGTTGTGCTACAGAACGTCAGCGTCACCTTCTCAGTTATCAGCGCCGGTGCGGGCTCGTTCACGCCGTCCTCGGCGGTCACTGACGCGTCCGGCGTCGCAACGAGCCAGTTCACTGCGGTCACGCCGAACACGACTGCGACCCTCCGTGCCAGCGTTACCGTCGGCACGACCACGATCAGCGGCAGCGCTCCCATAACCATCGGCACGCCGCCCCAGGTCCCCACATCGGTCGTGGTTTCCCTGGGCGCAACGTCCATCGCTTCGTCGGGTAATACCACGGTGTCCGCGACCGTCAGGGATGCGGCAGGGGCGGCAATCAGCGGTGTTAATGTGACGTTCTCGGTCAGCGATGTGACGGCGGGTAATTTTACTTCAGGGACGGCAGTGACCATTGCCTCGGGCGTGGCAACCGACACCTTCACGGCGAATGCGGCGGTAAACGCGACGGTAACCATCACTGCGACCGTCGGCACGCTGAACAACAGCGCCACGCTTACCATCGGCTCGCCCCCTCCGCTGGTACCGACGAGCATGAACTTGTCCGCTTCGCCGGCGCAAATTGGTATTTCGCAGCAATCTACAATTAGTGTGACGTTGCTGTCCACGGGAGTCGCGGTTCCTAATACGCCGGTACTCGTCACAATAACCGGCGGGATGACGCTCGGAAGCCTTAGCACGACTCCCTCGGTAACGACCGTAACCGCTACGACCAACGCCACGGGAAACGCCTCCGCGACATTTTATGCCGGTATATCATCAGGCGTTGTCACGATAACAGCGACTTCTGGTTCTTTGAGCAAAACCGTGTCGATTGTGCTCACCAGTGACCCTGCGAGCGTTGATCTGACTATTACGGATACCCAGCTGATTAACGGTCAAACTACGAATATTACAGCAACGGTTCTCAACGCAGCCAATCAGCCGGTTTCGATCGGAACCACGGTAACATTTACGATGACCTATGCTGGGAGTCTGGCACCGGGCGCTCTATCGTCGACCACAGGATTCACCGTAACATCCGGTGATGCAAAGGTGACATTTACTGCTGACAGAGTGAATACCGGACCGGTATTTATAACGGCGACTGCCGGAACAGTAACCAGTACGATGCAGATCATCCAAGTGGATCCGGCAGTGGCAGGAAGCCTTTTATACATATCCGCTGAGCCTTCCCTCATTGGCATAGCTGGATCAGGTTCTATCACTGACTCGGTTGTGACTTTCCAGGTTATGAATAGCGCCGGTGGTGCGCTTGCGAATCAAAGCGTTAGGTTTGAGATCGTCAGCGGTCCGCCTGATGCGAGGCTGGATTCAAGCGGAGGAGCCACGTCGACCGGAAGCACGGGCTTAGACGGAATGGTGAGTACGATTCTCCATGCCGGTCTAGTTGCAGGCCAGGTAATGATAAAAGCTACGACAGTAGTGTCGTCGACACCCTTGATAGAGCTGTCGACATCGGCCGGTGCAATCACGATCGGCGGAGGCTCTCCATCTGACCGGTTTTTCAGTGTCGGGGTCGCCAACACGAGATTCAATCTCGAAGGTATTTACGATACGAACCTGATTGGCAACGGAATCGGTTGCCTGGGAGTAACAACATCGATTCAAGCATTCATTGCCGACAGGTTCGGTAATAGTAATATTCTGGAAGGTACCGCGGTATCCTTTAATGCAGATGCTGGTGCTATCAACGCGGGTAATGTGACTGACGCAGCAGGCATTACTCTGGTTGAATACAGGACGCAGGATCCAGCTCCTGCTGATGTCGCGCCGATGGCAGGCGAGGTGTTTTATGTAGATGGAGGACGAACGCGCAACCCTCGTGATGGTTGGGTTTCCATCCTAGTGCGAGTGGGTGGTGAGGAACACTTTACGGATGCAAATGCGAATGGAATATATGACGGACCGACGCCTCCTGGAGAATCTTACGTTGACAGACCTGAAGCATTTCTCGATTCAAATGATAATAACCTGTGGGACCCGGGAGAGTTGTTCTTTGATTGGCCTGCGAGCGTTACCGGCAATAGTGTGGGTATCTATGACAACGCCGCTGGCCTGGGAAACAACGTGTGGGATCCGAAAACCGATCTGTTCCGTCATGTTCATCTGGTCATGACCGGGCCTCCGCACGTTGGTCCAAATACGACCCGCATCGTGAACAGCTCTGGGGGAACAGGTCCCATACTGCTGAGTGCAGGATCGAGCACGACGTTCTCCGTGTACGTCAGTGACGTAAATATGAATTCGCTGATTCAAGGTACGAGCATAAGCGCCGACATGACAGGCTTCATAGACTTTACGACATCCCCCTACGAAGTGAGTCTTGTTTCTGGGGCCCCGACACTAGCGGACGGCTTGTCCTTTGGACCGACTGTTCTCGAATATAGAGTGACCAATACGCAGGTCTCTCCGCCAGATGAAACTGGTATCCTTACCGCGACGATCAATTGGCCTGGTGCATGTGGAGCAAGCACGACAAATGTTTCCTATCCGAGCGGTATTACATTGTTTGCACCTCTCGCGATCTCGACTACTGCTTTAGCGAATGGTGCTCTAGGAGTGGCCTATTCTCAAACACTCATGGCGACAGGCGGCGTAGCGCCCTTGACCTGGGCATTGACAGGCGGTTCGTTACCTCCGGGACTGACGTTCAATCCTGCAGCCTCCAGCATCTCCGGGACTCCAACGGCAGTCGGAGTATTTAACTTTAGTGTAACGGTTACTGACAGTATGGGCGCACAAGACACCCAGCTTCTTGCTCTCACTATTAATTAGAGACGGCGTACAAGGAATAGCGATCATTTCAAACGTTGTCGATGTGAGGACTCTTGTATATACAGGAGAGATAAAACATAGTCCTCTAACAGTGTGCTGGAAGAAGTATGTGCAGTGGGTCTGTCATTCCCGTGATAATGGGGATTCAGATTCGATCTTAAAAAATCGGGATTCAAACCCGCGCGGAAATGACCGGAAAAGAGATTAATATTTTGTTGCAACCTGCCGACAGCTGTCATGAAATTTCTTGAACTATCGGAACAGGAGAAGCGACTCTGATCTGCAGCGCTAAAGATCTTACTGTAGCCAGACAAACATTAGCACTGTTTAATAAAAACTGAGGCTTGCATTAGTTAAGAGTAGTTTATGAAGAATGTTATACATATTATCCTCGTTCTTGGCGCATGCGTCATTGCTCTGAACGGGTGCGCCGTGGACAAGGTGGAGCCGCCGACGTCGGATGCGGCCACGATCGGTGTCATTTCAACGGGCACGCAGGGTTCGCAGGTGGCGTCGGCGACCGCACAATCGCGTGAGCTGCTTCTCACCAGCACGCAACTCTTCAAGGCCCTTGCGGACATCGGTCTTGGCCACCTCACCCCCTCTCTGGCCACCACGCCGTCCGGCGATGTCGTGTGCAGCGACGGGGGCACTTACAGCTATTCAGGCACCTACACAGCTCCGAGCACCTACAGCCTCGCATTGACATTCAATGGATGTCGTGAGCTCGGTTTCCAGTTAGTGGGCGACTATCAATTGACGGGGTCGCCAGCGAATTTTACGGTGACGCTCGGCGATGCATCAACGTTCAATGTCTTCAATTTCGACAGGGCATACACAACCCTCCTCGCGTATCTCAAGGCAAACGTGAGCTATACCATAACCAGTTCCGGCGTGCCGCCCCTGACATCGTACACGATCAATACAAACGGTTCGATATCCTCGTTTGATTATTTCCTGCTGAACACCTTTGATATGACAATGAGCGCGCTGCGCTCCTCTGTGGAGGAGACGATGAACGCAAACCTGGACATCTCGACCACGCTGGTTACGAACGGCGGCTTTTCAGAGACCTGGGCCAGTAGTGGCAGCGTCTACAATTTGGCTCGGATGTTATTTACCGATTTCACAGTGAACAAAACGCAGGTCAATGCGGCAACGGCCCCGGTGACCAACTACACGATCAACACAAGAAGCGTGAATGGGCGGGTTTCCTTTGCTTTTACCCCGAGATCCTTCGGATACAGCGGGATTTTTGATATTGCGACGCTGACGCCTATTCGATATTCGAATGCATCGCCCCTGCGGACGGACCAGGGAATGCTGACCATGAACGGAACAGCAACGACAAACTACAATGCAGGCAGCGATGTGAATATCATCGTGTCGGGTCTTACCTCAACGCTCAGCTTTCTCCGAGAATACGAGCTGATGAAAATAACGGATTTCGCAGCCATGGAGCAGGACAAACCGCCGCTTGTTCCGCCTCCAGCTCCTGGAGTACCGGTGTCTTTGTCCTCAGGAAATACGCTAGCAGTAACTTTGACCTGGGTCGGTCCGAGCGGGAGCAGCACCTCAGATATGGACCTCCATCTGCATTATTATTCGTCTCCCACGCCGACAGCCGGGGAGCCTAAAACCTGGACAGTGCATTGGAGCGGCGGTAAGTCGTGCACTGATCCTGCTGGATTGGCCTTTAGTGACGCTCTCGATCTCGATAGCGACGGCAGGTGTGATGCGGGGCTCGATTTTGACGATACGAACGGTTATGGGCCGGAACATATTACCGATCTCAATCTCCTGCCCGGGTATTATATTGCATCTGTTGACAGCTTCGGCCTTTCGAGTGCCGAGGACCCTACTACCCTTTACTTATCGCTCCATATCGGTGACAATATTGTCGGACCGTACGTTTCGACGTTAAGCACCTCGGATGGGGACGGAGCCAGCTCCGCAGCCTGGTATCATGTAGCTGACATACGGGTAAATTCGGACGGAACCATTGATGTTCTGGCGCCCGATCCAGCGCTTCCGCCCTGGGATTAAACAACTCATATTTACACCATGCATTCTGATACGGCAGGGCCAACTGGTCCTGCCGTATTGTTTGGGATCATAGGGCAAAACTGAAAAATACACTGGCAAATATTTATATATAATTAATAATCTGAGGTTGTCGTTTTTCTATGCACACTCTAAAAAAATCCATCTTGAACCTGCTTGAAGCGAACGATCTTAGTGCTCTCGTTGTTCTCGCAAAAGAAAAACCGCGCGTCATGAGCCTCCTTGTACGGATCTCTTACGACAAAGAGACCTTTGCAGGCTGGCGCGCTATTAAGGCAGTGGGGCTCATTGCACAGGAACTCGTCAGAACAGATTATGAATATCTGAGGAACACCATCAGGAAGCTCCGCTGGTCCCTGTCCGATGAATCCGGCGGCATTGGATGGTCGGCCCCGGAATTGATCGGTGAGATCGTTTGTGCCGACCCCCGGCGTTTTGCCGATATTGTTCCGTTGATCGCGGATGTTTACACAATAGAAGAGGATGTGTTCAGGCCGGGAGTCATGTATGCATTCAGCAGGATCGCGGAATCGGCTCCTGACCTTATATCCCCCTTTGCGGACATTGTCTGCGCAGCACTTACGGACCAAAACGCCCTGGTCCGTATCTATGCTCTGGAAACGATAGGGAAGTTAAAGCGCCACGATAGTTTATCAATAGCAGGGGATGTTATGGAAAAGCTGAAGCATGACAACAGCGAGGTATGGGTTTACCGTGGCAACACTTTCGTTAATGTCACGGTGGGAGATGTTGCTGAAATAATTAGCATTTAGTTGTTATTATTTACTATTATTGCTAAACATTGTGCGTATGGTGGGTTATAGATACCACACGCATTTTTTTTGCGAATATACTTGACAATGTGCGACTCACATTTTATAGTATAACTACTATAAGATTAATTGGGGGTTCTATGGCAACTGGCACTAATAGCGATTATTACGAATTACTGGGTCTGAAAAAATCTGCTTCTGAGGCTGAAATAAAAAAGGCTTTCAGGAAGTTTGCCAGGAAATACCACCCTGATGTAAACCCCGGAGACAAGGTCTCTGAGTCGAAGTTCAAGGAAATAAGTGAGGCCTACGAAGTCCTTTCAGACCCGAAGAAGCGGCAACAATATGACCAGTTCGGCCATGCAGCTTTCGAGCAGGGTTTTGACGCCCAGCGACGTCCGGGGGGAGGATTTGAGGGGGGCTCCCCGGGCGGAGACTTCTTCAGGGGCGGGAATTTCGAGGACCTTTTCGGGAATCTCTTCGGCGGTGGCGCAACGCGGCAGCGAGGCCCTCAGAAGGGCGAGGACCTGAGTTATTCTGTGGAGGTAGACCTCGAAGATGCCATATATGGAAGGACCATGCAGGTAGAGCTGCGGCGTGACGCAACGTGCGGCGTTTGTTCAGGTTCGGGTGCAGCTCCGGGCAGTTCGCAACGGACCTGTCCCACCTGTATGGGCTCGGGCCGGATCTCACAGGGAAAAGGCTTCATGCAGATCGCCCAGCCTTGCCCCACCTGCCGCGGAGCAGGTACGATCAATCCGAATCCCTGCAGGTCCTGCAACGGCAGCGGCATCGTGCCGAAAACCGAGCGCATCAATGTCAAGATCCCTCCCGGCGTGGACAATGGGTCCAAGATCCGCGTGTCGGGCATGGGTGAGTCCGGCACCAAGGGCGGGCCTTCAGGCGATCTCTATATCATAACCAAGGTGCGGCCTCACCAGCACTTTGAGCGAAAAGGCGACGATCTCTATTCTGACGTGCGCGTTACCGTAAAGGAAGCGGCATTAGGCGACAAAGTGGAGATCCCGACCGTGGACGGCATGGTCACGCTCACGCTGCCGCCGGGCGTGCAGTCGGGCCAGCAGCTGAAGCTCACGGGAAAAGGCGTGCCCCATCTGGGCGGCGGAGGTGTGGGCGACCATTATGCGACCATCAAGGTGGTTACGCCTGCTGGATTGAGCGAACGAGGAAAAGAGCTGCTTAGGGAGCTTGACAAACTGCATCCTTCCAACCCGCGTCAGGATACGTCCTTCAAGGGCTTCAGGAAGAGAGGCTAAACCGGACAAGCTGGAATTGTAAAATGCAAAATGCAAAGTGCGAAAGTCAAAATGTAGGATAGAAACACTATGGCATAAGGTAAAATTTGCAATTTGCATTTCGGCACTAGGATCACGGGGTGCATAATGATGGCTGAACGCAAACAACGGCTGTATATGATCAGTGTGGTGTCGGAAATGCTCGGCATCCATCCGCAGACGCTCCGGATCTATGAGCGCGAAGGTTTTATCAAGCCGTCGCGGAGCGGAGGGAATACGCGGCTCTATTCCGAGGATGACATCGAGAAGCTCGAAATGGTGCTGCGGCTCACCCGCGACCTTGGCGTCAACCTCGCGGGCGTTGAAGTGATCCTCTCGATGCGTGAGAAGATGGAGCAGATGCAGCAGAGCATGGAGGCGGCGATCCGGCAGCTCCAGGAAGAACTGTTCGAGATGCGGCAACAGGAGGAAAGCAGGAAAGCGGGCGTACAGGTGAGAAGGATCGTGGTGAGGAGAGAAGAGTGATTCAATTGCGGATTTCGGATTGTGAACGGCAGCAACGATTCATACTGCCAGGTTTTTAAAATCCGCAATCCGAAAAAAAAAGGTTTGCAGGAGGGTTTCCCATGGCACGGTATGACAAGTTCACCTTAAAATCACAGGAAGCAGTGCAGGCAGCGCAGGACATCGCAGGCAAGCTTCATCATCAGCAGATCGAGACCGAGCATCTGCTCGCTGCGCTCTTGGATCAGACGGACGGCGTGGTGCTGCCGCTTCTAAAGAAGCTGGGCGCCGACCCCGGCAGGTTGAAGGCTGACCTCGACGGAGCGCTTGAGCGGCTGCCCAGGATCGAGGGGCTGGTGCAGACCTATCTCTCTCCGCGTTTGAACAAACTGTTCGAACGGGCGGAACAGGAAGCGCAGAGGCTCAAGGACGAGTATATCAGCACGGAGCACCTGCTCATCGCCGCAGCCAACGGCGACGGCGCAGGGCGGGAAATCCTGACGCGACATGGTGTGACCAGTGACGCCATCTTCACCGTCCTGGTGGATATCCGCGGCAGCCAGCGCGTGACCGACCAGAACCCCGAGGACAAGTATCAGGCCCTGACCCGCTACGGCAGGGACCTGACCGACATGGCGCGGCGCGGCAAACTCGACCCGGTGATCGGCAGGGACGAGGAGATCCGGCGCGTGGTCCAGGTCCTGTCGCGGCGGACCAAGAACAACCCGGTCCTGATCGGCGAGCCGGGTGTGGGCAAGACCGCCATCGCCGAGGGGCTGGCGCAACGCATCGTGAGCGGCGACGTACCTGAAGGACTGAAGAACAAGCGCGTCGTGGCGCTCGACATGGGCGCGCTCATTGCCGGCGCCAAGTACCGTGGCGAGTTCGAGGACCGGCTCAAGGCCGTGCTCAAGGAAGTGACCGAAGCGCAGGGAGAGGTGGTCTTGTTCATCGATGAGCTGCATACTGTGGTCGGCGCAGGCGCGGCCGAAGGTTCCATGGACGCGTCCAACATGCTGAAGCCCGCGCTGGCGCGGGGCGAGCTCCGGTGCGTGGGCGCGACGACGTTGAACGAGTACCGGAAATATATCGAGAAGGACCCGGCGCTGGAGCGGCGATTCCAGCCGGTGCTCGTGCGCGAACCTTCTGTCGACGATACCATATCTATCCTGCGCGGTCTTAAGGAGCGGTATGAGGTGCATCACGGCGTGAAGATCAAAGACGCGGCGCTGGTGAACGCGGCGCTCCTGTCGCACCGCTACATAGCCGACCGGTTCCTGCCGGATAAGGCCATCGATCTGATCGATGAGGCCGCATCAAGGCTCCGCATGGAGATCGACAGCATGCCTATCGAGCTTGACGAGGTGGAGCGGCGGATCCGTCAGTTGGAGATCGAGCGGGAAGCTGTCAAAAAAGAGACGGACCCCGCGTCGCGCGACCGGCTGGCGAAGATCGAGAAGGAGATTGCCGATCTTTCAGAGAAGCGGGGGGGGCTGCGGGCGCAGTGGCAGTCTGAAAAAGAGGGTATCCAGAAGATCAGGACCATCAAGGAGCAGTTGGAGCAGGCGAAGATCGATGCCGAAAAAGCGGAGCGTCAGGGGGACCTGGGGCGGGCGGCCGAACTGCGGTACGGCAAATTGATCGAACTGCAAAACAAACTCGTCAAAGAATCAGCAAAACTGAGTGAGATCCAGTCCGTGACCAAGATCCTCAAGGAAGAGGTTGATGAGGAGGATGTGGCCGAGATCGTTTCCAAATGGACCGGCATCCCGGTAAGTAAAATGCTGGAAGGGGACATGCAGAAGCTGCTTCACATGGAGGACCGTCTCGGTCAGCGCGTGGTCGGCCAGGACGAGGCCATCGTCGCGGTGTCCAACGCGGTCCGGCGCGCCCGGGCCGGGATCCAGGACCCGAACCGGCCCATCGGGAGCTTTATCTTCATGGGGCCCACGGGTGTGGGCAAGACCGAACTGGCGCGGGCGCTTGCCGAGTTCCTCTTTGACGACGAGCAGGCCATGATCCGCATCGACATGTCTGAATACCAGGAGCGCCACACGGTATCGCGCCTCATCGGCGCGCCTCCGGGCTACGTGGGATACGAAGAGGGCGGACAATTGACCGAGGCCGTGCGTCGCCGGCCTTATGCGGTGGTGCTCTTTGACGAGATCGAAAAAGCGCATCCCGAAGTGTTCAATACGCTTCTGCAACTGCTCGACGACGGCAGACTGACCGACGGCCAGGGACGGACCGTTGATTTCAAGAACACCGTGATCATCATGACCTCCAACATCGGCAGCCAGTATATTCAGGACATCCAGAACGACGAGGAGGAAATGGGACGGCGGGTCATGGAGGCGATGCGGCAGCATTTCAAGCCGGAGTTTCTGAACCGCGTGGACGACATGATCATTTTCCACCCCCTGGACGCAGAAGTGCTCCGGCACATCGTCGTAATCCAGGTGGGGCTGGTGCAGAAACGGCTTGCTGACAAGAAGATCGAGATCGAGCTTACCGAAGGGGCCAAGGAGCTCATGGCCGAAGAAGGCTTCGACCTGGTCTACGGCGCCCGGCCGCTGAAGCGGGTCATTCAGCGGGAGATCCTGAATCCCCTGGCAGCGAAGATCCTGTCCGGTGAGATACGGGAAGGTTCCCAGGTGATCATCGATCGGGACGACCGCCGGCTGCTGTTCAAGATCCGGGCTGACGCAGTAGGAGTATCATGACATGACCATCCGCCGTAAGGCGGCGCTGTTCGCGCGAATCTGTCAATGCTGAAGAACAAGAACCCGGTGGATTTTTTACGACAGGGGAATGTGGTACGGGCCAGTAATTCTATTTGCGCCGGAAGAGAAAATGGTATAGTATTGCATAACTTTTCCGTCCGGGAGCGTTCCCGGCTGAAGTGAAGAAGGTCGTGCATGCCCAGGAAAACCAAAGCCCCTAAAGATGCAATACCGGAAACCGTGCGGGACTTTAAACCGCTTTTTTACCGGAAGCTCATGGAAACGCATTTGTTCTATGAGGTAGGGAAGACCATCGCTTCCGAGCTTGAACCCTATGACCTCGTCCAGAAGGTCATCACGGCGGTTGGAAAAGCGGTCAACTTCGAGGACGCCGTCGTATACATGGTCAAAAAAGACATGACCGCGCTGGAGCCCTTTTATTTTCAGGGCCCCCTTTTCCGGGGCAGGGTCCTGGGCTCTATCTTTTTTGATAATGGAGCGCCCGGACAGATTGCGGCAAAGGGCGAGCCGCTTTTTTTAACGGACACCGCCGGGTTCGAAGGGTTCATCCAGCATCCTGATGAGGATCGGAAGGTCGGGAGCTACATGGGTGTTGCTTTGAAAAACGAGACCCAGGTCGTCGGCATCATCGGCTTGAGCCACAGCAAACGCGATGCTTTCCGCATCGAGGACTTCGACCTGATCCGGACCATTTCCCATCTGATCTCGGTGGGGCTTGAAAAGGCCGAGCTGTTCAGGAAAACGCTCGATCTTGCGCGGGTCGATGAGTTGACGGGGCTGCTCAATTACCGGGTGCTGCTGGAAAAGCTTGAGGAAGAGGCGCGGCGGCAGGCGCGCACCGGCCGCGAGTTCTCCTTTATCATGATAGATATTGACGATTTCAAGCGGATCAACGACCGCTACGGCCACCTTGAGGGCAGCAGGTTGCTTGCTCAGATCGGGCCGGTGCTGCAGGCCTCATGCAGAAAAGAAAGCACGGATATCTGCTTCCGCTACGGCGGCGAGGAATTCTCGATCCTTCTGGGCGAGACCGGGATGGAGGAGGCCGCTGTTGTGGCGGAGCGCGTACGGCGGAGCGTGGACGAGTATCCCTTTACCATAAAGGCGCTGCATCCGGAGGAGCCGGTGACGGTAAGCCTCGGCGTTTCCACCGTGGGGCAGGGCAACGAGAAATCCGTGGAGGAACTGGTGCATGAGGCCGACATTGCTCTGTACCGGTCAAAAGCAGAAGGAAAGAACAAAGTAACCTGTTATACCCGGGGCTGCGGCATGCCGGTGCGCGATGCCGATCCGAACCGCGGCTAAGCTAAAAGCAGCCGAGCTGGCATGTGGTGATTTTTATCTTCAGCACGTTGCAGATCTTGCCGATCTCGCTTACCGGGACCTTAAGCTCTTCCGCCAGTTCGTGGGCCCTTTCGCAGGACAACCGGTTATCAGCAGCAGCCTTTCTTACCACGTCGATGATGCTCTCTTGATCCATGATCCCTCCCGATGCTCGCTCTACCTTCCTGCCTTCAGCATACTGTAGGTCATAGTACACGAAGCATGATGCTGTGCGCAAGCACGGAAGTGTCTGTTGCTCGAAACCACGGGCAACCATGCCCGTCTGCGGGTCGAAACAGGCGGATGCGCAGATTCCGGGGTTGACTTGTCTCAAGCTCTTGGATAGAATGCACTATTCGTTTTACGAAGGAGGAATTTACATGGCACAAATGTATGACGCGATCATCATCGGCTCCGGTCCCGCGGGTCTCACTGCCGCACTCTATCTCGGCAGGGCCGGCCAGAAATGCGTAGTGCTCGAAAAAGATTTTGTCGGCGGCTATACCGCCAAGATCTCCCATATTGAGAATTATCCCGGCTATGAGACCATCAACGGCATGGATCTTACCCAGATCATGGCAAAGCAGGCCGAGAACTTCGGCGCGACGATCATCTATCCGGTAGAGGTTGTGGACATGGAACTTACGAGCGAGCTCAAACGCGTCCGGACCCGCGACGAGGTCTATGAAGGGCACGTTGTGATCATCGCGATCGGTGTGGCCAGAAAAAAGCTTGAAGTTCCCGGCGCCAAGGAGTTCCTCGGCAAGGGTGTGTCTTACTGCGCCACCTGTGACGGCAACTTCTTCAAGGGCAGGAAGGTCGCCGTGGTCGGGTCCGACAACGAGGCTGCGGAGGAAGCGCTGCACCTGGCCGACCTCGCCGAAAAGGTCACGGTGGTGCCGCATAAGGAGCTTGATATCGTGAGCGCGGTCATGGCCCGGCTCAAATCCAAGCCGAACGTGGAGATCCTTCCGCCGGCAAAGATCCATGCTGTCGTAGGCGATGAACTGGTCACGGGCCTCAAGATCAGCCGCGACGGCACCGAGGCCGTGCTGGAGCTCGAAGGCGTATTCATTGCCATGGGCTCCACCCCCATCTCGCAGCTCATCCTGAAAGCGGGCGGCCTGACGGACGACCGCGGCTGTCTGATCGTGGACAAGCACCAGCGCATGAACCTCGACGGCGTATTTGCCGCCGGCGACTGCACCTGCGGCGGGATGCAGATCATTGCCGCGGCGGGCGAAGGGTCGGTTGCCGGGATGCGGGCCGCATCGTATGTGCGCAAGATCAAGGCGAAGGCGGAAGGAAAGTAGCAATGCAAAGTGCAAAGTGCAAAGGGCAAAGTAAAAAGTTCAAGGTGACGGCATTTTGCAATTTAAATTTTGCATTTTGCACTTTGCACTTTTCGTTTGAGACGGTGTCTTTCGCATGACTATGAAGGACATGCTCGGCCGAACCGGCGTGGTATCCCGGGAAGAAGCGCTCAAAGCGCTCGATCTGCATCTGACCATCGCCCCCCCGGCATCGGAAGCGCTTTCCATCAGCCTGTCCCTCGGCAGGATCGTTGCTGAAGACATCCTTTCGCCTGAAGACCTTCCGGAGTTCGATCGTTCCACCATGGACGGGTTCGCGGTGCGGAGCGCTGACACCTTTGGCGCGGCCGAGTCGCGGCCTGCGCTGGTGACTATCGTGGGCGATATCGCCATGGGCACCATGCCCGACCGCGTCCTGTCTGTCGGCGAGACCATGAAGATCGCGACCGGCGGCGCGCTTCCAAAAGGGGCCGATGCCGTGGTCATGCTTGAGCAGACCCAGGCTGTCGATGCGCTCCAGATCGAAGTCGTGAAGCCTGTTGCACTACTGGAGAACGTGGTCCAGACCGGCGATGACATCAAAAAAGGCGAGGTCATCCTGAACCGCGGCCACCGGATGCGGCCGCAGGACGTGGGTGCACTCGCAGGCGTCGGCATCACTCGTATACGTGTTTTTGAAAAACCGAGGGTAGCGATCATCAACACGGGGAATGAGGTTGTTCCCGCCGAGACTGCACCCGCTCCCGGCCAGGTTCGCGATATCAATTCCTATACACTTGAAGGTCTGATTACGCAAGCAGGCGGCTTCCCGGCCAAGCGGGGCATTATCCCTGATGAATACGGCCGGTTGCGCGAGGCGCTCGAAGCCGCTCTCCGGGACTGCGATCTTGTTCTGATGACCGGCGGCAGTTCCGTGGGCACCATGGACCTGACCGCCAAGGTGATCAATGACCTGGGCAGGCCCGGCGTGCTGGTGCACGGCGTTTCCATCAAGCCGGGCAAGCCGATCATCATGGGCGTCCTCAATACATCGGCAAAGCAAGTGCCGGTGTTCGGTCTTCCGGGGCATCCTGCCGCGGTCAGCATCTGCTTTGAAGTGTTCGTACAGCCGGTCCTTGAACGGATGACCGGAGAGATTCCCTATCCAGCGCTTGCGGGTGTTCCGGCATATCGCAGTGTGAAAGCAAAGCTGGCAAGGAGCATTTCCTCCTCCCCGGGGCGCGAGGACCATGTGCGGGTCACGCTCGAGAAGAAGGACGACGGCCTCTGGGCCAGGCCCGTGTTCGGCGCTTCCGGGCTCATCAGCACGCTCGTCAAAGCCGTGGGCACGGTCGTGGTGCCGGTCAACAAGATCGGGATAGAGGTCGGGGAGGAAGTGGAAGTGAGGCTGTTTTGATGCTAGAAATAATTGTGATTTTGTAATAAAATCGTTAAATGAAACAATGCCTGATTGATATGCTGGAGAAGATACCATGATAGACCAGACACTTATTCTAAAGGCGATCAGACTTCTTCTCGATGCTGCGCATCCGAACAAAATCATCCTGTTTGGGTCACATGGTCGAGGCGATGCAGGCGCGGAAAGCGATGTCGATTTGCTGGTGGTGGAAACCGAGGTGAAGGACCGGGTCGCCGAAATGACGCGATTGAACAGGGTGCTCAGCCCGCTGCGCATGTCAATCGACCTGCTGGTCGTGAGCCAGGAGACGTTCGACTATTGGGCAAGTACTCCCGGAAACGTCTATTTTCAGGCAATTCAGGAAGGGAAGGTTCTGTATGAGGCAGCATGAACAAGCCCGCCTGTTGTTAAAAAAAGCCGAGGAAGATATCACGCTCCTCGCCGAGGTGATTGCCTCGGAAAAGATCAGCGATGAGATATTCGGATTTCATGCCCAACAGGCAGCGGAAAAATGTCTCAAAGCAATGCTCTCGGAGTTTGACGTTCTCTTCCCGCGGACACACAACCTGCGACTGCTGATGGACCTTCTTGCGGACTCCGGCCATCCTCTCCCATCCTCTCTCGCCGATCTTGATCATCTGACTCCCTACGGAACGCTGTTCCGGTACGAAGACATCCCTGTTCATGTCGGGATCGACCGTACAGCAGTCTTTGAAACGATATCGGTGTTGCGGTCGTTCGTCGAAAAAAATCTTGGCGTCCGCTGAAATATTCGAAATCCTCATATGAAATTCAAGCAAAAAAAATACCTCGACAACCTGCCGCTCGCTGAGGCGATCGCGAAGTACGGCGCTGCGCTGAAAACAGCGAATATCAGCAGGCCGCTTGCAGGGGAACCTGTTCCGGTCGGTGATGCGCTGGGACGCGTTACGTCGGAGGCAGTGATCGCGAAGCTTTCTTCGCCCTTCTATCATTCCGCTGCCATGGACGGTTACGCGGTCCGGTTCATCGAGACCTTCGGAGCAAGCGAGACAAAACCGAAACGGCTCACTGTTCCAACGCAGGCTATGGCGATCGATACGGGCGACCCCATACCCGAAGGGTATGACGCCGTCATCATGATCGAGGATGTGGAGAAGATATCCGGAGCAGAGATCGAGGTCCTGAAATCGGCCACGCCGTGGCAGCATGTGCGGCTCGTGGGCGAGGACATCGTTGCCACGGAGCTCATTCTTTCAGAGAACCATACGGTCCGGCCTGCTGACATGGCAGCCATGATCGCAAGCGGACATACCACGGTCATGGTGCGCAGAAGGCCCGTTGTTGCCATCCTGCCCACCGGGACCGAGCTGGTGGACCCCGGCAGCGAGCTCAAAAAAGGCGATATCATCGATTTCAACTCGACCATGCTTGCGGCCATGGCAAAGGAGTGCGGGGCCCATGGGGTCCGCAGGAACATCGTAAAGGATGATGCTGCTCTTCTCAAACAGTCAATTCTTGACGCTCTTTCCGGCTCCGACCTGGTGGTGATCAACGCGGGTTCGTCCGCAGGCAGGGAGGATTTTACCGCTGATGTTATTGCGGAGCTCGGCGAGGTGCTGGTGCACGGGGTGGCCATTAAGCCCGGCAAGCCCGTGATCCTCGCCATTGTACAGGGAAAGCCAGTGATCGGCATTCCAGGATATCCGGTCTCCGCAGCGCTTACGTTCAATCTTTTCGTGAAACCGCTGCTCTCTGCATTGCTGGGACTTACTCCATCCGCTTCGGAAACCATTTTGGCCAAATTAAGCCGCCAGGTTGCATCCTCGCTCGGCGCTGAGGAGTTCATCCGCGTGAAGGTCGGCAGTGTCTCGGGCAGCCTCATCGCAACGCCGGTGACCCGGGGTGCAGGCGCGCTCATGTCGCTGGTGCGCGCCGACGGCGTTCTGCGCGTTCCGGCAGGAAGCGAAGGCATCGGCGCCGGACAGGATGTCCAGGTTGAGCTTTTCCGTTCTCCCCGCGACATCAGGAACACCATTGTTTGCATCGGCTCCCACGACAACGCGCTCGATGTGCTTGCGAACTTTCTGAAGAAGAAACATCCGGATCTTTCCTTTTCGTCGGCCCACGTGGGCAGCATGGGCGGCTTGCTGGCGCTCAAGCGGGGGGAGGCACATTGCGCAGGCACCCATCTGCTCGATGAGGCGACGGGCGAGTATAATGTGAGCTCCATCAAAAAACTTCTTCCCGACACCAGGGTTGTGCTGGTGAACCTGGTGCACCGCACCCAGGGCTTCATCGTCCCGAAAGGGAACCCCAAACAGATACGGGGATTCGAGGACCTGGTGCGTGACGACGTCACGTTCGTGAACCGCCAGGCGGGAGCGGGCACGCGGCTCTTGACGGACCTGTATCTGAAACGATTAGCAATTGACCCGTCGAAAGTAAAAGGGTATCATCACGAGGAATATACGCACATGGCGGTGGCAGCGGCCGTGTTGTCCAATGCCGCCGACACCGGTCTTGCCGTGCTCTCGGCTGCCCAGGCGCTGAACCTCGATTTCGTCCCGGTCGGGAGCGAACGGTACGATCTGGCCATCCTGGAACGATACTATGACGACCCGATGTTCCAGGCGCTGCTCGGCATCATCCGCGAGGACACCGCATTCCGCGATCAGATCAAGAGCATGGGCGGCTATGACGTGAGCGATATGGGAAAAGAGATCGCTGTTCTGGGGTAGAACAGCGAAGTGTAAATTGCAAAATGTAAATTGCAGAGTGCAAAGTGCAAAATAATAAGTAGAGGTAGACGCACATCTTTTTTGAGACGTTAGCTTTACATTTTTAAATTTGCATTTTGCACTTTGCAATTTGCATTATTACCTTATTGATTATCGGAGGTACGTGAATGTTCGCACTGGCGGTAAGTACGACACCGGGAATGGGAAGCGGCATCGTCGGTCTGTTTCTGGAGTCCGGCTGGATGGGCAAGGCGATCGCAGTGATCCTTATGGGGGTCTCGGTCGTGACCTGGGCCATGATCCTAATGAAGTATCAATACTTGCGGAAAGCGGAACGGGAGTCGAAGCTGTTCATGACGGAGTTCCGCAGGACCAAGGACGCCCAGGAGCTCTTGAAGTATGCTGAGAAAAAGAAGTTCAGCCCCATGGCCACGCTGTTTCGGGAAGGCTACCGGGAGGCCGAATCCATTGTCAAATCGCTGCCGAACAATACGGTGACCGATGAAGACCGCAAGATGCTGGGCGAAGAAATAGAGCGGGCGCTCAAGGTCACGACCCAGGACGAGATCTCGTACATGGAACGCTACCTGGCGTTCCTCGGCACTGCCGGCACCGTCGGCCCGCTGCTCGGACTTTTCGGTACGGTCTGGGGCATCATGGATGCTTTTTACAGCATCGGGCTGAAGGGGTCGGGTGACATCAGCGCGCTGGCGCCGGGGCTTGCGGAAGCGCTCATCAACACCTCCATGGGGCTGTTCGTCGCCATTCCCGCGGTGATCGCCTATAACTACTTTGCCGAGAAGATCAGGGGTATCGCGACCAGGATGGACTCCTTCTCCATGGAGTTCCTGAGCTTCATTCAGCGGACCCTGGTGCGGAGGCAGCCATGAGTTTCGAGCGCAGGAACAGCACCATCATGCGTGAGCTGAACCTGGTCCCGCTCATCGACGTGCTGCTCGTGGTGCTGTTCTTCTATATGATCCTTTCTCCCATGATGAGCCGGGGGCTCGACGTGAACCTGCCGAAGTCCGGGGCCAATACGGTCAAGCCCGAGGACCGCATCGTGCTGACCGTCACCCGCGCGCAGGAGCTGTTCGTGGAAAAAGAGCGAGTGGACATCAGCAAGCTCCGGGACGTGCTCGACTCGATCCGCAAAACACAGCCGCAGATCAACGTCTATCTCCGGGCCGACCGTGATGCGCCCTACGGCGCCGTGGTGCAGGTGATGGATATCGTCAAACGGGCGGGCATCGACCGTCTCGGCATGGTGACCGAGCCGGCAGGCGGAGACGAGACCGGCAAATGAAGCTGATCCGCTGGAAAAGGATCGGACAGTCGGGTCAGGAACTTGTTGCAGCGATCCTTTTTTCATTCATCATTCATGGGCTCCTTATTACCGCGTTCCTGTTGTTCAGCCTGGTAACCTCCCGGAAGGTCTCGGTCCCGATCTCCTACCAGGTCATGCTGGTGAGCGCCCCGACTGCGGTCGACCAGGCGCTGCCCAAGGAGGCCCAGTCGGCGTCTCCGAAACCGGTAGAGGCGCCGGAGCAGAAAAAAATATCGCCCAAGGTTCCTGCAGCAGCACCCAGGGGAAAACTTCCGACAACAAAGAGCGCCATGCCCGATCTTGGCGCTTCAAAGGCAGCACAAAAAAAGATCGAGCCGCAGCCTGATGAATCAACGGAAAAAGAAAAACCAGATTCGCCCGCTGCCCCGGGTGGAACTGCAGCACATAAAGAGGGAGTAGCTGTGTCAGCGGGAAAGCAAAACCAGCTTCCTGGCCTCTCAAGCTACCTCCCCCTGGTGCGCGAGAAGATCGCCCGCAACTGGAACCCCCCGCCGGGTGTCAGGGAAGCCAAATCCAAGGTCATGTTCAGGATCCTCCGTTCGGGCAGGGTGGGTGATGTGAAGCTTCAGGAGTCGAGCGGGAACTTCTATTTCGACCAGGCAGCGAACCGTTCGATCCTCTCGGCGAGCCCCTTTCCGCAACTGCCCGACGAGTATCCCCGGGAGTACCTGGAGATCAGCGTTGATCTGGCAGAAAAAAATTGAAAAGGTCCTGGTCAAGTTTACCTGAACCCTGTACCCTGACCCCCGTACCCTGAATTCATAATTATGAAACATATCCTGAAAATAATAACGCTTTGCATGCTGATGACGATAGCGGCCACCGCTCACGCCGAATATTATCTCGGCGTGATCCAGGGTGAGGCAAAGAAGATACCCCTTGCCGTGTTTGCTGTCGTGGACGAGACCGGCGCTCCTGCGCTGCGAGACGAGGCGCTGGCCGTGCTGCAGGCCGATCTGCGCCGATCCCAGATCTTCGATGTGCAGGACCCGAAGAAGCTCGACCTGGCCTACTCCGGCCAGCAGGAGCCGGCTGTTGAGCTCGTAAAGCGGGGCGGCACCTTCGGGCTGACCGGCGTGGTCTGGGCGTCCCTGCAGCGCAACGGGACGTCGCTCCGCTTGAAAGGCAGGGTGTATGACGCGGCTTCAGGCACAAAGCTGGCAAGCGTGCAGTTCAATGGTGGAGGTGATTCCGTCCGCCGTCTTGCCCATTCCCTTGCCGACGAGATCGTTGCCCGGTATACGGGTGAGAAGGGCATTGCCCGGACCCGCATCGCCTTTGTATCGGACAAGACCGGGCACAAGGAGCTTTATGTCATGGACTATGACGGCAAGAACTCTTTGAAGGTCACGGCAGACCGATCGATCTGCCTGTCTCCGGCCTGGAGTGCCGACGGAAAGATTCTTGCCTATGTATCGTACCGGGACAAGAACCCCGATCTCTTCGGTCTTGACCTGGGAACGGGCAAGCGGTGGAAGATATCGGGGGCCGAGGGGCTGAACATCTCGCCGGCATGGTCGCCTGACGGCAAGCGGCTGGCAGTGGCGCTCAGCAAGGACGGAGGCGCCGAGATCTACACCATGACCCGCGAGGGGCGCGATCTGGAGCGGCTTACCTTCGGCATCTCCGACAATGTGGCGCCTTCCTGGGCGCCGAACAACCGGGAGATCGTTTTCAATTCCGGAAGAGCGGGATCGCCGCAGCTCTATATCATGGGCGCCGACGGCACCAATGTGCGGCGCGTGACCTTCGAGGGGAACTACAATGCATCGCCGAGCTGGTCGCCGCGCGGCGACCGCATCGTCTTTGTCTCCCAGATCGGGGGGCTCTTCAAGATCGCTACGATTAATCCCGACGGCTCTGAACCGCGCCTGCTGACCGGCGGCCCGGGGAACGACGAGAACCCGTCGTGGTCTCCCAGCGGCCGGCAGATCGTTTTCAGCTCGAACCGCGGCGGCAGGTCCAATATCTATATCATGAACGCCGACGGCACGGACCTGGAGCGGATCACGCCGAACGACGCCAATTACTCATCGCCTGCCTGGTCTCCCTAAACGAGGGTACGGGTTCGAATTCAAGAGTTAAGATTCAAGATCAAAAGTATTGAATATTCCATTTTGAATTTTAAATGGCGGCTGGAGGCCGCGTTGAGAGGAGGCCGCAGCCATGGACCTGCATAAACCCGTCACGATCCTGCTGGTGGAGGACGATCCCGGACACGCCCTGCTCATTGAGAAGAACCTTCGCCGCGCCGGAATAACCAATACTATTATCGCGCTCGACAACGGCCAGAAAGCCGTTGACTACCTGTTCAACAAGGCGGGGTACGAGAACGACCCCCATCCTGCGCCGTTCCTCATCCTGCTTGACCTCAACCTTCCGGTGCTTGACGGATACCAGGTCCTGAAAATCATCAAGAACGATCCCCGCACCAAGCAGATCCCCGTTGTTGTTCTGACAACGACGGATAACCCGCAGGAAATATCCCGGTGCTATGAACTGGGATGCAACGTCTATGTCACGAAACCGGTAGAGTACGATAAGCTGTCCGATGCCATACGGATGCTCGGTTTGTTCCTCACCATCGTGAAGGTCCCGGAAAAGGAGTAGGAACATGCGCGGTGAGGCGGTACTCGTGCTGCAAAATGCCAGGGAGCATTCATGAGCGAAAAACGGTACAAAGGACTGTCAATTTTTTCCCAGCTCCTGATCGCTTTCATGGTCGTTGTCGTCATTATCAGCGGACTGTTGACCGCTGTCTACTATATGGTCAGCAAACGGCATATTGAACAGCAAACCATTGAAAGCCTGCTGCAGCAGTTCGTGATGGTCAGATATCATTTTAATGACGAGATCCGGGACGAGCTTTCCAGCGATCTGCGCATGCTTGCGGCCAACCCTACCCTGGACGATTTCATCGGGTCCTCAGGTCCGGAACGTGAGATCGCTCAGCGCTCGGTCGAGCGGTTGTTTCGAGAATCGCTCCGCTATTTTTCTTCCTATCAGAACATTTCGCTCATTGACGCATCGGGCAACGAGCTGATCACGGCCGGGCGAACCGGACGCACGAAGCCGGCCGGGAGTCCCGGCAGAAGCCACGTGTTTGCGGAGCTTAAAACCGGCGTTCCCGGTACAATTCGCGCATCACATCCGGAGAAAGACCCCCAGGGGCGGGTCTTTTTTTCCATCGGCATTGACAAAACAAGCGTAGTTGCCGGGAAATTTCATGGCAGCCTTATCATCGACTACCGGCTCAGTGAATTCCTTGAGTACCTCGACGCCATCAAGATATTGGGAGATAATCCCCTATGGGCTTTCACTTCCGACGGGACCGTGCTGAAGCAGCCCGAGCATCCGCAGGCGATGTTCGATCCCCGGCCCCATTTCCACCGGGAGGTGGCGCAGGACCGGACCCTGCTGGTCGTTGAGGGAGGCCTGCTGGTGTACGAGGATTTTTTCGTGACGCCGGAGGCGCCGCTGATGCGGGTGGCCATCAGCATGCCGAATGCGCTCCTGCTTGACGATATCCGGTCCATGCTCAGGTTTGTGTTCATCGTGTTCCTGATCCTCCTGGCGGTATCGACGGTGATCGCCTATTATGTCTCCCTCTATTTTTCACGGCCCATTGTGTTGCTTGCCCATGCCGCGGACCGGCTTGCGCACGGGGACCTCTCGGCAAAGGTGGACATGAGAACCACGGGCGAGGTGCAGATGCTTGTTCAGAACTTCAATCGCATGGCTACGGATCTCGAGCGGACGACGGTTTCCCGGGATTATATGGACAATATCGTCTCCAGCATGATGGATACCCTCATTGTGGTCTCGCCGGAAGGCACGATCACCCGGCTGAACGAGGCGGCCTGTTTTCTGCTGGGGTATCAGGAGCAGGAACTGATCGGGCAGCCGTTTATCCTCGTCCTTGGCGGAGCATTGGGAGGCACGGACGAGGGGATAGGGGACGTGCTCGCCCGGGGATCGATCAGCAACCAGGAGCGATGGTACCGGGGAAGCGACGGGAGAAGGATCCCGGTGCTCTTCTCGGCGTCGGTCCTGCGTGATGCGCAAGGCCTGGTGGAGGGGGTCGTCTGCGTTGCCCAGGACATCACCGAACGCAAGCGGGATGAGTCACAGCTCAAGAACTATTCAGAAGAACTGGCCCTGATCAATGACGACCTCCGGAATTTCGCCTACATCGTATCGCACGACCTTCGTGCGCCGCTCGTCAACATCAGAGGTTTTTCCGATGAGCTTATCTACAGCATCAGGGAACTGACGCCGATGCTCATGACCTATCTTGACCAGTTCGATGATGAGCAGCGCCGCAAGTATATCGCCATCATCGAGAAAGACATCCCCGAGGCGCTCCAGTTCATCGGCACATCGGTGAGCCGGATGGACAACCTGATTACCGCCATTCTGAAACTTTCGCGCGTTGGCAGACGCAGGTTGAATCCCGAGCCGCTCCAGACCGCCGTTCTCGTGCAGGGGATACTGAACTCGCTGGCGCATCAGATCGAAAGCCGCCGAATCCAGGTCGTGGTGGAGCAACTTCCGGATATAATAACGGACCGCACCGCCCTGGAGCAGATCTTCGGCAATCTCCTGGATAATGCTATAAAGTACCTTGATCCCGGCAGGCAGGGGCGCATTGTCGTCGGCGCCGAGCACGACGGGCAGAACATAGTTTTTCATATCTGCGATAACGGGCGGGGGATGGCAAGCGAAGACGTTCCCAAGGCCTTCGATATTTTCCGCCGCGTGGGACCGCAGGACGTGCCGGGAGAAGGCATGGGGCTGGCCTATGTCAAGACCCTCTTGCGGCTGCTGGGCGGGCGCATCTGGTGCGAATCACAGGCGGGAATCGGAACGACCTTCAGTTTTTCGGTCCCCGCTGCCCCGCCCGAGCCGGAGGACGTGAAGGAGGGGGTTGACCGTGTCCAGGGAACATCCGGCGGCGCTCCCGCAGGTCCGGGCGCAATCGCTCCGTGACCTGACCGGTGGAGCACGCTACCTTTATCAAGACGATCTGCAGTTCATTCAGAAGGTCCCTTTTATTCTGATTACCTCCGGAGGGAGTAACGTCCGTGGCTGATATTATGGTGACCCATGTTTTGTATATGGAGGATGACCCCGGTCTTTCCATCCTGCTGCAGAAGGGATTGACGCGGAAGGGGTTTGTCGTTGATACGGCGGTGAACGGCGAGGACGGGCTGCAGAAGGTCGCTGCAGGCAGGTTTGATGTGCTGCTCGTCGACTATAATATGCCGTTCCTCGGTGGACTCGATGTTATCCGGATCTTGGGCGAACAGGGGTCCCCGATCCCGATCATCATGGTCACGGGAGAGGGAAACGAGTCCCTGGCGGTCGAGGCGCTCAAGCTCGGAGCCGCCGATTATGTGGTAAAGGACGCCGAGATGCGCTACCTGGAGCTGCTCCCTGCGGTCATCGGCCAGGTGCTCTACAAACAGCAGCTCGTCAAAGAGCATCGCCAGATGCAGGAAAACCTGCGGGAGAGCGAGGAACGGTATCGCCGCCTGGTCGAGCTTTCACCGGACGGGATCGCCATCCATAGTAAGGGACGCTTCTCCTTTGTCAATCCCGCCGGCGTGCGGATCCTCGGCGCTGCACGGGCGGAACAATTGACCGAGCGGTCGCTCTACGACGTCGTACATCCCGACTTCCAGGCCATCGTGCGCTCGCGGATGCAGCGGCTGGAAGCGCAGCCCGGGAGCGCTCCCTGGATCGAAGAGAAATTCATCCGGATCGACGGAGCGGTCATCGATGTCGAGGTTGCCAGCATCTCCTTTTCCCTGGAAGAAAAACTTACCTTCCAGACGATCTTCCGCGATATTACCGAACGAAAACAGGTGGAGCAGCGGCTCGAACATCTGGCGCTCTATGACTCGCTCACCGGATTGCCGAACCGGGCATTGTTCTTCGACCGTATGGGCCAGCTCCTTTCGCTGGCGAAGCGGAACCATTTTGTGCTTGCCCTGCTCTATATGGACCTGGACCATTTCAAAAATATCAACGACACGCTGGGCCATGAAGCAGGCGACCTGCTGCTGCAGGAGGCATCAAAACGCATGGCGTCTTCCACCCGGAGGGCGGACACGATCGCGCGCATGGGCGGTGACGAGTTCATCGGCATCTGCGGCAGGATCACGGCCGCCGACGACGCGGTGGTCGTGGCCCGGAAGATCGTTGACGTCCTTTCCGAGCCCTTTGACCTCAAGGGACATCGATGCTCGATCAGTGCGAGCATCGGCATCAGCCTCTATCCCGCTGACGGCGATGACGCCGAAAGCCTGCTGAACAAGGCGGACCAGGCCATGTACCGCGTGAAGCAGGGCGGCAAAGGCGGTTATTTATTGTTCAGAGATATGCATACCACCTCTTCCTGAAGCACTCAGCTGCGCCTGCCGTCCCGTCCGTCGCCTGGCCCTGCCTATCCTGACGCCCCACCACCTCCGTGCTATACTATAAGTGAACTATTCCCCAGTCATATCAGGACTGTTTATGTCCTCAATGCTTTTGGTCAGGCGGGGGAAAGGCTCAAGCTGACGCCCGTCAGGTCAGGGCATGTTCCGTTTGGGAGAGCAGGCCATGCCGCATTTCGGATTAATGAATGAACAGGAGCTGGGGCCGGTTGCCGGTCCGTTGCAGCGGGCGAGGTTGCATCTGCGGGGCGGCAAAAGAAGACTGCGCCAGGGAAAGGTCTCTGCAGGTATTGTCACGCTGTACGACGCGCTGGAAGGCGCCATGCTCTCCTATGCCGAATCGCCTGATACGGGGCCGCGGCTTCAGTTCCGCTCCGGAGAGCGCATCCATGACAGCAAGGTCCTGTATGCCGTGCTTGTCCGGTCCGGGGTGCTGAACGGAGCCTTTGATTTCGAGGCTTTTGACCAATTGACCGAGAAGGCCTTATATCAGGAACTCGTTGGCTATGACACGCGGGACTTGCTCGTTGGCGTTGAATCGGTCATGACACAACTGGGGGTCCTGCCCTTTGACGAAGCAGGGCTGCCGCCGGAAGACCCGAGTACCTTCTAATTTCTGGATTGCGGATTGAAAAAAACTATGAACCATCTCGTAAATGAACGATCTCCCTATCTGCGGCATGCCGCGAACCAGCCGGTTGACTGGCGGCCCTGGTCCGATGAAGCCTTCGAGCTGGCGCGTCAGGAGGGCAAAGCGGTGTTCCTCTCCACAGGCGCGGTTTGGTGCCACTGGTGCCACGTCATGGCGAAGGAAACATTTCAGGATGAAGAGATTGCCCGGCTGATGAACGAGCTCTTTATCTGCGTCAAGCTTGACCGCGACGAACGGCCCGATATAGACCGGCGCTTTCAGCAGGCCGTAGCCGCCATGGGAAGCGGCAGCGGGTGGCCCCTTTCGGTGTTCCTCACGCCTGACCGGAAGCCCTTTTTCGGAGGCACTTACTTTCCTCCCGAGGATCGGTATGGCCGCCCGGGCTTCAAGTCCGTGCTGAGATCGGTCAGCGGGTTCTATCAGTCCCAGCGGGGAGAGGTTGAGGACTATGCCGGCCGTCTCAGGGAAGCGCTGATGCCCGACAGTATCCAGCCGGGCGAGCTGAGGAAGCAGGCATTAACGGACGCGGTGACAGCGATCCTGACCCAGTATGATCCAAAGAACGGCGGCTTTGGAGCCTCGCCAAAGTTCCCCATGCCGGGCGCCCTGGAATTTCTGATCCGCCGGCATGCCCTGATGCAGGACGGTACGTTCGTCGAACTGGCCGTCAGAAAAACACTGGAGAGCATGGCGCGTGGCGGATTCCATGACCAGCTGGGCGGCGGGTTCCACCGGTATTCCGTTGATGAGGCGTGGATCGTGCCGCACTTTGAAAAGATGGCCGACGACAATGCCTGGCTGCTCAGGAACTACATCGGTGCTTTTGCCCGGTTCGGGGATAAGCGGTTCAAAGAGGTGGCTCTCGGCATCATCCGGTACAGCCGCGAGGTACTGTCCGATCCTGCGGGAGGGTTCTTTGCCAGTCAGGACGCGGATGTAACGCCCGATGACGAAGGCGGATACTTCACCTGGAGCGATGACGAGTTCCGGACCGTACTGACCGTTGAAGAGTATGCGGTCCTTTCGCGGCTCCTGCTCGATCCGCGCGGAGCCATGCACCACGATCCATCGCGGCAGGTGCTCTTTGCAGCCCGTGAACCGCGGGAGATCGCCCAAGAGCTTTCACTGCCCTTTGATGATGTGGAGCGCATCATTGTTCGCGGGAAAGAAAAGCTTCTTCGTGCCCGGAACGAACGTCCGGCGCCGTTCATCGACCGGACACTCTACACCTCCCTGAACGGCCTGTTCATTACGTCCTGTCTCCGGGCGGCCCGCGCGCTCAGTGACCCCTGGCTTTTGGAATTTTCGCTTACCAGTCTAAACCGCATCCTGCAGGAACATTACCACGGCGCCGAGCTCCTGCATACCACAGGAATCCCCGGTATTCTCGACGATCACGTTCACCTGGTGGAAGCCTTGATCGAGGCCTATGAAACGACGGGTAATGTGCGGCATCTCGCGCAGGCTCGGGAGCTGATGGATCTCACGCTCGCCAGGTTCCAGGACAGCGAGGGAGGGTTCTTCGATACCGGGCAGGAGGTTCTGGGTACGCGGCTCAAACGAATCGATGATATCCCGCACCCGTCTGCCAACAGCACGGCCGTTATGCTGCTGCTCAAGCTCCATCGCCTGACCGGTGAGGACCGGTATCAGGAGGCTGCCAGGAGGGCGCTTTCGCTGTTCACGCATGCTGCTGCGGAGATCGGGATACACGCCGGCGCCTACTACGGAGGGCTCGACGCGTGGTTCCACCTCCTGACGTTGACCGTGGAAGCACCTCCAGAGGGCATGCTTGCACGGGCGGCCCGCAGATTCGCAGGGCCCCCTACCGTCATCCGGTACAGCGAGGACCAGGGCCGCGTGATCCCCTGTCTGGGCACGCTCTGCGGCGAACCGATCACCGATCCCGCGGCGCTTGCCGCAAGCGTCAACAAATTGCAACCGCAGGATGTTTAGCATGGATTAAGGCGCACGGTTCATTATCCTGTGCTATGATTGATGCATTCGTAAAAAATCACAATCTACTGCAGGCCGGAGAACCGAGGAATGCACTTTGAAGCGAGAAGGATCTTCCCAGGGCTCTGTCTTCGGGGAGTCGGCACATGAGAGCCCTGGTTACCGGCGGTACGGGATTTATCGGCAGTCGGGTCGTCGATCTCCTGCTGGAACAGGGACAGGTCGTCCGGCTTTTTTCGAGGCAGCGGGAACTCCCGAGCCGCCTCTTGGACAAACGGGTGACGCTCTATCACGGCGACCTGCACGATCCTGCGTCGCTCCTCGATGCCATGGAAGGCATGGATGTCGTGTACCACCTCGGCGAGATCCGGAACACATCGCGCCATGCGGCTGAAATGAACGTGCGGACCCTGGAGTGGGTCGTGGACGAGCTCTCGCAGGCGGGCATCGAACGGATCGTGTTCGTCAGTTCCTTAAGTGTTGCCGGGATCCCCTCCCAGGTGCCGGCCACGGAAGAGACAAAACCTGCTGCCCTGCTGGATGACCATTACACCTGGTACAAACGGAAATGTGAGAAGATCCTTGCCGACCAGTCCAATGCCGCATCGGTCGTCATACGGCCCGGCGTGGTCTATGGCAAGGGTTCGCGCTATCTGGAACGCCTCGTCACGTCGGTGCAGCGCCTCGGCCCCCACGGCTTTCCCTTCATCGGCAACGGCATGCAGGTCGCTCCCTTCGTGCATGTCAATGATCTTGCCGCGGCCATCTGCCTTGCGGGAACGCGGACCCCTGCCGTTTGCCAGGTCTTCAATATCACCGACGGCCTGCATCACAGCTGGTTCGATTTTTTCAAGGCTATTGCCGATGCATCGAACAAAAGGTTCAGGATCATTCCTGTTCCGCCGCTTCTGATGCGAAGGCCCGCGCAGTGCCTTGATCTTTTTCTCGGCCTGTTCGGGGTGACGCTCAGCCTGAACAATTACGTGCGGTACCTGGCTTCGGACATCCTGTTCGATCCTGCCCGGGCAAGAGAACTGCTGGGATGGAAACCGCAGGAAGACTTTTACCGGAGCGTGGAAGACATGGTCCGGCAGTAATGACCGCTGCAATGGCCGATGGCCGGGCCGGCCACGAGGCAATTCCGAAACAAGAGGAGGATCGATGATGGATGCCATGAACGCGCTCCTGACCCGGAAAAGCATCAGGTTATATACTTCCAAGCAGGTTTCGCGCGAGCTGATCCAGGAGGTGCTGGAGGCGGCCATGAGCGCGCCTTCTGCCGGGAACGAACGGCCCTGGCATTTCGTGGTCCTGACCGACCGCGCCCTGCTCGACGGGATCCCGAAGTTCCATCCCTATGCCGCCATGCTGAAGCACGCCTCGGCTGCGATCCTGGTCTGCGGCGACCCGACCATCGAAAAACACCTGGGATACTGGGTTCTGGACTGCGCGGCAGCGACGGAAAATATCCTGCTCGCGGCCCATGCCAAGGGGCTCGGCGCGGTCTGGTGCGGTGTTTACCCCACGGCGGACCGCGTGGTGAATATGCGCGCACTGCTCGACCTTCCGGCGCAGGTCGTCCCCTTTTCCCTTATCCCGCTCGGCTTTCCTGCAGAAGAAAAAAAGGCCGGGGACCGCTTCGATGCATCGCGGGTGCACGAGAACCGCTGGTAGGGAATCGCTCAGAATGTATTTCGTGAAGCGAGAAAGCCGACAACGAAAAAAAACTGTCTGAATCGGTGTATACCGGGTGAGCGCCTGAGAGCGACCCAAGAATGTTGACAAGGTTTTGGTAGTATGTTATGGTTCCTTCACTGTCTATGCAGGTTCATTCAGGGTCAGCACAGATTGTTTCAGATGGTTCTGCTATAAATGAGAGAACAATGAAAGTTACTTCGTAAGGAGGAATTGCCATGAGGAATCGATCGAAGATGAGCACGGTGTTGTCCTTTGTACTTATTCTGTTCGTAAGCATGTTCGCTCTCTGGGGTTGCCCCATGAGCGCCGATATCACCACTGAGCCGGAAGCGCAGCCAGCGCCTCAGATCACGCCGGAGCAGTCAGAGGCTGCCAAAGCTGAAGAGATGGCGCAGGCCAATGCTGAAAAAGAGCGTGCTGCCGCCGCCGCTGCAGAAGCCAAAGCCCGTGAAGAGGCCGAGGCCAGCGAACGCGCAGCCGCCGCCGAAGCCGCGGCGGGTCTCAAACCGGTTTATTTTGACTTCGACCGGTCCTTGATTCGCGATGATATGCGTTCGGTGATGAAGGAGAATGCCGACTGGCTCAAGGCGAACCCTAAAGCGAAGGTCAGGATCGAAGGGAACTGCGACGAGCGCGGTACCATCGAATACAACCAGGCGCTCGGTCAGCGGCGCGCCGCTGCAGCCAGGAAATATCTTACGGACCTCGGCATTTCGTCGAGCCGGATCTCGCTCATCAGTTATGGCAAGGAAAAACAGGTCTGCAGCGAGCAGACCGAAGAGTGCTGGCAGATGAACCGACGAGACGAACTCGTCGCAGTGACACCGTAGCATCAACCCGGTCAGGCGGCAGCGCAGCCGCCGCCTGACCGTATTCAAGACCGATCCCGCGAGCCTATTCCATGATGATAAAAAAAGTAGTGATCCTCTCGATGCTCGTTCTGATGGCAGCCTGTGCGCCCCAGGCGGCACTCGTGAAGACCCGCTCGGAGCTTTCCGATGTCCGGACCGGCACCCGGGCCGTTGAATCCACGGTGCAGGACCTGCAGAAGCGTCTGGCTGCCGCTGAAAAGCGGCTTGAGGTTACGGAAAAACGGGCCGATGCGGCAGAGGAATCGGCAAAGAGCACCAGCAACGTGGAAAAGGCCGTAGCCGATGCAGGCGCACGCTCTGATCAGCTCTCCACGGACATCCAGCTGGTCCAGGGCAAGCTGGAGGAGAACAATTACCGCATTGCCGACCTGGCGCAGAAGATCGACGACCACGGCTTTAAGCTATCCGAGCTGGCGGCGCGCATGGACGATCTTGATGCCAGGATGAAAACGCCTGCGGTCGGTGCGTCAGCGCCAACGGGTAAGGAGCAACGGCCGGCAGCCAAGGTCGAACCTTCCGAAGCCTACCGTCAGGCCAAGGTCGATTACGATAAGGGCAACTTCGACCTCGCTCTTGCCGGGTTCCAGAACTACCTCGTGCAATTTCCCGGTGCAAGCCAGGTTGATAATGCCCAGTACTGGATCGGCGAATGCCTCTATTCGCAGAGGGAATTCAATAAGGCCATTGAGGCTTTCACCAAGGTCATCAACACCTATCCCAAGAGCGACAAAGTTGCCGGAGCTAAGCTCAAGATCGGCCTGTCCTATCTGAGCGAAAAGAACAATGCAAAGGCCCGCGAAGCATTGAACAAGGTCATTGTGGAGCATCCCGGAACCAGAGAAGCGGATATAGCAAAGAGCCGACTTCCGAAGGCCGGAAAATAGCGAACCTGCTCGTTTTTTTAAGGGACCACCAACCTCTCATCCAATCCTTCTCACAATAATCGTAGTACTCTCTCCCCATCTTTTTCCACTATCGTTCTGTTTTCTTGATGTATATGTTCGCGGTCATTTTGGCGTGGTCATTACTACGTCATGTGCCGGAGGAATGTATATTTGCAGAGACCGTGCTCGCGGATCACTCTGCAAAGACTATCGAATTTTTGAATATACATCATTTGCCCTACCGTCAGAAATCACAACATTTATTATAAAAGCGAACAAAGTGGTTCCATTAAGTTCTCATCGCTGCTGTAGCATATCAATCAGACATCGACGCACAGACCTCAACCGATATAGAATAAAACGCGAACAGAGTTTTAGCAATCGCACAGCGCATCAGCAAGTCCTGTGCGCGTTAGAATGACAGCGAACCTGCGGCCTGAGACGTGAGGGTGATGAGCGCCATTGCACCGGCAGGCTTGACGCCGGGGATAAGATCGGCTTCCGTGATGTTCTTGTTGGCCATGGTCTGGGTGCAGCATTGTATCTCCACGCCCATCTCCAGCGCCTCGTCGAGCCGCTGCCTGATCGTCGGCACTCCCGCCTGCGGCTGGTCATGCTCTTCTATGCCGCCTTTGACCATCACGTCCACCGCGTTCTGGATGCAGTAGAGTACGGTCCGGTAGTCTGCCGATGCTGCCAGCGCGGCGAACATCAGCGCGGAGCGAACGCGTGCCGCGTTCTCGAACCCTGATGCGCACAGAACGATGAATGTTTCGTGCCGGCGTTCCTCAGCGGGTTTTGTCAGCGTATGATCCATGACGGCCTGCATTTACACCTCCAGGAAGGTCTGGATCGCAACGGGCCGGGAGAGCGTTACTCCAACCGGCGAGGTGCCGATCACGTGCTTATGGAGCTCTTCGAGGGTTTTTTTATCGGCCAGGGATTTGATCTTCACTTTGACCGTGATGTTTTTGAATCCCGGCAGCTTGGCCATGTTCAGCTTTTCCGGCGCCTCAAGGCCCAAAAACCCGGGCAGATCGATCTCTCCTTCAAGGTCGATCCTGATATCGTCGAGCTTGATGCCCCGGACCGCTGCGTTCATGGCATACCCGATGGACAGGCACGCGCCGTATGCCTGAAGGACCATTTCCACGGGATTGGCCGCGGTATTGGTGCCGCACAGCATTTCCGGCTCGTCGGCCAGGAGCGTGAAATCACGCGAGCAGGTCTCGACCTTGAAGCCGCCCTTCCATGTTGTAGAAGCCTTCCATACTGTCTTGCCTTTTTCCCAGTTCTCCTTTACCGCTCCAACTACTTTCATGAGATTGTCTACATCGAGTCCGTTCACTAACGTTGCGACTGGCATGGCCTGTCCTCCTCTATTCCTGCTTTGGTGTATCTGGGATGCTAAATTGCAAGTCTCTGGCCAGAATTGTAGCAAGTAAAAACAAGATGCGGGAGTTGCGCCATACCAATCGAATAAGGTTGAATTGACAGGGGATTATGGGTTACAGCAGGGGGATCGACGTGACGTGATCCTTGGCAGTATGGCTTGGGAGGGGTTGATGGAAAATGCACTTTGCAGTCATCGGGATGGGCAAAGAGCCGGACTGATAGCGCAAGAGACTGATAAACAAGAGGGAATGCGGACTTGGCAGTGATTGCAAAATGCAATTGCCGCAGTGCTACTCCACTTTTGACTTTCTCCAGAGAGTGGTGGCGTCCAGTCCGAGAAGCTTCGCGGCCTTCTTTTTGTTGCCGCCAACGAGGTCCAGGACCCTGGTGATATGCTCCTGCTTCACATGTTCGAGGGTCCAGTCCTGCTGCAGGTCCGCTGCCTGTGCCGCTATGGTCAGCGGAAGATCTCCCGCCCGGATCTCATCCGTTTCAGCGACCACGACCGCCCGCTCCAAAGCATTCTCCAGTTCCCGTATATTCCCCGGCCAGGAGTAATTCACCAGGGTCTGCATGGTATCGCCGGAGATCCTTCGTACGTCCTTCCCCATCCGTTTGTTGAACTTGGCCAGAAAATACCGGGCAAGGAGGGGAATGTCCTCGGCGCGTTCGCGAAGCGGGGGAAGGTCGATCCTGATAACGTTCAACCGGTAGTAGAGGTCTTCGCGGAACTGCTTCGTCCTGATCGCTTCTTCCAGGTGCTGATTAGTGGCAGCGATGATCCGCACGTTCACGGTGGTCGGATGCGTACTGCCGACGCGGAAGAACGTACTGTCCTGAAGCACCCGGAGGAGCTTTACCTGGAGAGGTTTGCTCATTGCATCTACTTCGTCCAGAAACAGGGTCCCGTTGTCCGCAGCCTCGAACAACCCGATTTTATCCCCGGCCGCTCCGGTGAAGGCCCCTTTTACGTACCCGAAGAGCTCGGACTCCAGCAGATTCTCGTTGAGTGCTGCGCAGTTCACCGCGATGAACGGCCGGTCCCTGCGGATGCTGTTGAAGTGCAGAGCCCTGGCGATCAGTTCCTTGCCGGTGCCGCTTTCCCCGAAGATGAGGATGCTCGACGGCACGTCGGTGATCTTGCGGACAAGTTCCAGGATCGAGACCATCCGGGCACTGCCCGTGATGATGCCCGCGAAGTTGGAGTACTGGATCCGTGCGTCGACCTCTTTCTTCGTGTGCTCGAACATGCGGGCGTTCTCGATGGCCAGGCCGATGGGCTGGGTGGCTGCCCGCAGGATGTCGAGCAGTTCCTGGTCCAGGGCGTAGGGGGCATGAGAGATGACGCACAGCACGCCGACCACCTTGTTGCGCGCTTTGAGCGGCAGGCCGGCATAGAAATCCATGTTCTCCTTTTTCAGGACGCCCCGCGTGAACCTCGGGTCCAGGGACGCCTTTTCGAGGATGACCACTTCCCGGTCGCATTCGGCGATGCTGCCGCACATGCATTCCCCAACCTTGACCCTGTTCTGGCAGAGATCCTTCACCACGGCCTCGATCAGGTTCCTGAACGCCACGGGCACCATTTCCATCGTGTCCTCATTGATCACGTAAATGACGCCCGCATCCACCCCCATGAACGCGATCACCTTGTCGAGCACATCGTCGAGGATGGTCTTGAGGTCGAGGGACTTGCCGACGGTAAGCGCTATTTCGTAAAGGATCGAGAGTTTCTTGTTCTGCCGCTCCAACAGGTCCGCGATGGTATCCCTTTCATTCATAATGCTATAGTAACGCCTTTTACTCAGAAAAGAAATAGGTTCGTGGGGAAGTCATTGGTTTCACCTCTTGCTCTTTGTGGAAAAATCGTCACGAGAAACCTGACCATCATTTCATACGCTCTAATTCTTTGAAATCAATCATCAGCTCCGGCTCGATAATCGGCAATGCCTGGAGGCTCCGGTGGCCGACGTTCCGATCCGCAGCCGTCCTGCGGGCGAAACGATTGAAGTCCTCAACCTTGTCTGAAAACCTCCAGCTTCGGTAGCAAAAGATCCGGTTGCTTAACTTCGAAGGTATTCCCGCCCCACTAACTTCCCTGATTTTACAGGATTATTCCCCTCTTCTCAGTCCGGCATGCCTTATGCACGTCTAATGTTTAGAATGGTTGATACAAACCTGCGTACGGTAAGGAAAAGGAGGCGATGCCGGGAGCAAAGGACAGGCGAAAGGAAGCGCGTAGTTTCGGGAAATGAGACGTTGTAGCATCCCTCGAATATTTTCGGTTTCGACGGGGTCACGGATTTGAGCGGTAGTTAAGGCCGCCTAAAACATTAGAAAGGAGAAATACCATGAAACGATTAAGCATACTATTCGTCATTACGCTCATGACGGCGATTGTTGTTCCCGGTTTTGATGCGGGAGCGCGTGAATATCGGGGACCGGAACGCGGGAAAATGGGCGCGGACTCCGAAGGCGCCTCCGCTTTTGCAGCAGCGAAGGTAACGCCGTCATTTAAGGCAGAGTTGTTGGGCGTCGCCTTGGTCCCGACGGGAGCGACACAGGCGACAGGCGAAGCGACGTTCGAGCTCTCAGGCGTACGCGGCGCGGGAACGCGCAAGTATAGCGGACCGGAACATGGGAAAATGGGTATGGGGACCGGTGACGTCCAGGGCATGCTGGCCTATAAACTGTCCGTGTGGAACATCGAAAATGTGACCGCTGCGCACCTCCATTTGAACAAGGGAACAACGGCCGCAGGACCGGTGATAGGGCCTTTGTTTTCGGGACCGAAAAAAACCGGAGAGTACAGCGGAATGCTTTCAGAAGGAACGATCGTTGATAAAGACCTGACCGGCCCGTTAAGCGGAAGGTCCGTCCGGGATCTAACCGCGTTGATGAATTCCAGCGAGGTGTATGTGAACGTTCATACCGATAAACATCCGGCTGGAGAAATCCGCGGAGAGGTAAAACCAGTGACAAAATAAGTGCATGAGGTCGCCCGGAGCCCCGACACCGGCATTCGGAGGAAAAAATGAATAAAATCCGTTCCGAATATATTCCGGCTCTTTCTTTTGACCGGCTGACCGCCCTGTATGACCCCGCGATGCGGTGGTTCATGCGAGAGTCGATTTTCAAGCGCCGGCTGGTGGAGCAGGGGAAGGTGGAGAAAGGCCAGCGTGTGCTCGACCTTGGCTGCGGCACTGCCACGCTCGCCATCCTGATCAAAAAGGCCCGGCCCGGCGCCGATGTGATCGGCATCGACGGCGACAGGAGCATTCTCCGGATCGCCGCGTCGAAAATGCGGAAGCAGGGGTTGAATATTCCGCTTTTCGACGCCATGGCCTTCGACCTTCCTTGTCCCGACAATTACTTTGACCGGGTGTTCGCGAGCCTGTTGTTCCATCACCTGACGAGAGAAAACAAAATCCGCACTATCGCGGAAGTACACCGTGTTCTCAAGCCGGGAGGGGAGCTGCACGTTGCGGATTTTGGGGCACCGCAGAACGCTCTCATGCGTTTCGTGTCCCTGCTCACGCGGCATTTGGAGAAAGCATCCGACAATGTGCAGGGCCTGCTGCAGGGCATGATTGCGAGCGCCGGGTTTGAAGTAGTGGATGTGACTGCGCACTATATGACGATCCTCGGCACAATGTCACTGTTTCGGGCGCGCAAAACCATGAAAACATCGGCGGCTTATTTCGGCGGAAGGGAGAGACTATTATGTTGAAAAGGGCAATAGTTTTCGGGATTGCGGGGGCGATTTTGCTCTTTCTGAACGGGTGCATGATGTGGATGCATGGCGATATGTCCGGCGAGCACGGTGAGCATCGTTCGGAGCAAGGGACGATGCTCGTGAAAGAGGTACAACGGGGAGATGTAAAAATCACCTTAGAGGCGCCGCCGCTCCGCACCGGAAGTGAAGCAGTCTTCAGAGTAAGGCTTAAAGACCTTCCCGGCGGCAAACCGGTAACGGGTGCGCTGGTCGATGTCGCCATGCAAAGAAAAGAGCGGTACGGAGACAGCGGCGCGCACAGCGAGTCGAAGCTCGTTGAAGGCAGGGCACAGGATGGCGCAGAGAAAGGCGAGTTCTTCTTCCGGCATACTTTTGCGGAACCCGGCTGGTACGAGCTCGTCTTCACGGCGCGGAACATTCCGGGTACGGAGGGGAAACCCGTGTCGCTTGTCGTGCAAAAAGAGGTGGCGCCGGCCCCCGTCGCGGACGCAAAGGCTCACGGCGGGACGCAATCCACGGCCATGTATGTCATCGGCGGGGCGATGATGGTGGTTATGATGCTGGCCATGATACTGTAGGATCTCCGGCCGCGTCGAGCGTCAGGTGAACATACGGACGCTTTCGCCTTTTGAGCGTCATAAATCAGAAGCTGTTTTGAGGAGCGCAATGCTGATACTTGCAAACAGTAAGACAAAGAAGATCGTCCTTTTGGTTGTCATCACGGTGAGTGCGGCGATCATGCACTTTGTCATTCCCACGGACCGGCATGATCTCCATATGGTCCACATCGTTCTTCGGAAGCTCTACTTTCTCCCGTCGGTCATGGCAGCGGTATGGTTCGGGTTCAGAGGGAGCCTCTATACCACGCTCGCGGTGAGTTCGTTGTTTTCCCTTCATGCCTTTCTGGATTGGCCGGGGAATTACATGGAACAGGCGAACCAGGCGGGAGAATTCGTCAGCTTCTGGGTCGTGGGACTTATCGCGGGACGTCTGTTCGAGCGCGAGCAGTCGCTTCTCAGGGACCTTGCCAGCGCCAACGAAGAGACCCTCGCGGGGCTTGTTTCCGCACTTGATCTTCGGGAACGGAATACCCGCCTCCACTCTCAGCGGGTAAAGGAGTACACCCTTTTTCTGGCCGACCGGTTCGGCATTGCCGGTGCGGCAAAAAAAGCGATAGGATTCGGAGCGCTTCTGCATGACGTGGGAAAGATTGCGGTGCCCGACCGCATCCTTTTGAAACCCGAAGGACTTAGTCAGGAAGAATGGAGCGTCATGCATGCTCATCCCCTTACCGGGTACGGCATCGTGAAGAGGATCGGTTTTCTCCAGGAAGCAGCGAAGATCGTCCGCGCGCACCACGAGCGCTATGACGGGAGCGGTTATCCGCAGGGGTTGAAGGGAGAGGAAATACCGCTCGGCGCACGGCTGTTTGCCGTGGCCGATGTGTACGACGCGCTCACCTCGACGAGGCCCTACCATGATCCTGTGGGCCACGAAGAGGCAGCGGCGCAGATCCGCGCTGGTGCAGGCTCTGCCTTCGATCCCGGCGTGGTGAGGGTGTTCCTCGCGATCAACTCGGGTGAACTGGAAGCAATCAGAATGCGATATTCCGGTGGACAGGGAAATGACAGTTCGGCAAGCTGAATCAAAGTTGTGATGCGTTTCGAACGATTCAATATAATGAAAAGAAGGAAAAAGGTCATGCGACATATCTTATTTCTGCTTATAGTAGTACTCGCTGCTCTTACCGGGTGGGCTCAAGAAAAACACCACAAGCATGAGCAGCATAGGCATGCGGAATCCGCAAAGATCAAGAATCCCGTTGCAAAGACAGAAAAGTCTGTGGCCGAAGGCAGAAGACTTTATGAAAAGCATTGCATAGCCTGTCACGGAAAGGCGGCAAGAGGGGGCATAGGTCCTGACCTGACGGTTCCGAGTCGAATACACGGCAGCACTGACGGCGAGATGTTTCATGTTATTGCAGACGGCGTAGCGGGAACGGTCATGAAAGGGTTCGGGAAGGATCTGTCGGACGAAATGCGGTGGAATCTTGTTAATTACATTACCAGTCTGAGAAAAAGCAAATAAATAGTAGTGCTGAAAAAACGCGCTATACTTAATGTATCTTTTCACCCTAAAGGAGGAAATAATCATGAAAAAGATCCTGGTAGTAACCGCATTGGTAATTGGTTTGGCGGCAGCGACGGCATTTGCCCAGATGGGCGGTGGCGGGATGGGCGGCAAGGAGCCGGGAGGTATGATGGGCTCGCAGCAGTCCCAGCAGATGATGGGCAGCCAGATGATGAGCCAGGAGATGATGCGCGACATGTCCGGCATGATGAAGCAGATGAACGAGACGATGCAAAAGATGTCTCATGCCATGGAGCACAAGACCGTTACCGACCATGCCATGATGCAGGAGATGGGCAAGATGATGCATGACATGGCGGCTCAGATGAACGAAATGGCAACGAACATGGAACAGGGTAAGATGGACCAGGGCACGGTCAAGAAGATGCATGAAAAAATGCAAACAATGAACCAAAAACTGGATGCCATGCAGAAGGGGAGCAAATAAAATGAAGCAGGGTGTGGAAGACGGGCTCTTTGTGGGCGTAATACATCCGAGATTTCAAAAGACAGTCTGGAGTATTGGCCCCGCTGGGAGACATCGCATCCGGTGTTTCGCCGTTCACGCCCTGCTCATCATGTTGTTCAGCGCAATTGTCGTGGTCCCTTCGGCTGCGTCGGCTGAAACGGGCCGTGGGTATCTCGACTTCAGCGGCGGTTACAAAACAGGCGATTTTGGTACGCCGACAACCTCCAGCTTGTATTATCTCTCCTCGACCATCGGGTATGTCGGGCCGAGATACGATGTCAGCGCCACTGTGCCGTATCTGTCTCTCACGAACAAGACCGGCGGCGCGACAGCATCGGAGAACGGCATCGGGGATGTCATACTTCGAGGCGGCAGGGTGTTTATCCCCGAAGGGGATAGAGGCTTTTCGCTCGATGGAGCGCTGGCATTGAAGCTGCCGACAGCCGATAAAAATAAGGGGCTGGGCACGGGTGAAACGGATTACGGTGCATTTGTAAGCGTGCATCGGCGTTTTGATAATACCAAGCTGTCTTTTCTGTCAGGATACATAAAAGTCGGCGATACTCCATCGCTGAACTATAATGACATTTACCTCTATGGCGTCGGGATAGCGCATATATTCGGCAGCACCGAACTGTATACTTCGTTCGAAGGCAGACGAGCAATGGTCCCCGGCGCCAAAAATCCACAAGAGATCAATGTCGGATTTTTTCATGTCCTGAACTCGGACTACGCGATTAAAGGCGGTGCCTTTTCGGGCCTGAACAGCGGCGGCCCCGATTTCGGCATGAATTTCGGCGTCGTAAGATGGTTTTAGCATAACCCTCCTTAGCGTACTCCTGCCGGATATACTCACTTTTGTGTTATACTTTGCTGTATGAAATGCTACATTTCATTCAGCAGACGCTTCAATAGATCGCGTGTGCTTTTATATATTTTTCGTAATTTCTTTATTTTTCAATGAATAACTGAGCCCTCCTGTTTGGCCCGTCCATTGCAACACTATCCTGCAAGGGGTCAAAAAATGAATAATCAAAAAGGCGAAGTTGTAACAGGCCTGATGGTCGTAATAATGGTGGGAATGATGATTTTCGGGATGTTCTCCATGCACGGTGGTCACGGAGACCGCCATGATCATAAGAACGTTGAGCAAAAGCAGGGACAGGTCGAAAAAGGACAGCAGCACATGCATGACGGCGATCATGCTCCTGAGCAAGACCCCCGGTCCGCCCCCTGAGGAAAAAAAATAGATGACAGTCGCAAACATTGCGGAAAGAGGAGGGAAATAGTATGAAAAAGTTTGTTGTAATTGGATTGGTCCTGATTCTCGCAGCAGGGGCCGCGTATGCAAAGGGGTACGAGGTTCAGAAAAAAGCGGGTGAGTATGACGTTGCCGTTACCTTTGACAGGAACCCGCCTACCGCGAGCGATAACGCCGTCGGTGTAACGATCAAAGACGCTGCAGGTCATATTGTCAAAGACGCAGTGGTCAAGATCGAGTACTCCATGCCCGCGATGATGGGAATGCCGCCGATGAACTACAAGACCGAAGCCGTTCTCAAAGGCGACGAGTATAAGGCCACGCTGGGTCTTTCCATGTCCGGATCGTGGAATCTCGCGATTAAGATCATCAGGGCTGGAAAAACATCGACGATGAAATTCACCGTGGATGCGAAATAGGACGATTCAAATGCGGAATGCGGATTGCGGAATGCGGATTAAAATTCAGAGCCTGTTTTTTGGTCTCTGCGTTGGTGCGCTTCTTTTCAGCGCAGCAGGACAGGCTATTGCCGCAGATGAGGCGCTGAGCCTTCAATCACTAATCGACGAAGCGCTGAAAAACAATCGCGATCTCCTTGTTGCAGAGTCAAGGTGGAAAACGGCAACCTACAAAATCCCGCAGGCGACAAGTCTTCCCGACCCCATGGTGATGATCGGCTACCAGAATGAAGGCTGGGACAGATACACCTACGGCACGATGCCGGGGGCGCAATGGATGTATTCCGTGTCCCAGATGTTCCCCTTTCCCGGGAAAAGATCGTTAAAAGGCGAGATGGCGGCAAAGGACGCCGAAAGTAACGAGGCTTCGTATCTGTCCGCGCGGCTCAAGACCGTCGCCACGGTCAAGGAGCTCTATTATGAGCTGTTTCTCGCCTATAAGAATTTAGATCTAATCCGCGATAAAACCGCCCTGTTTTTACGGATCGAGGACGCTGCTGTTGCGCGGTATTCATCCGGCATGGCGCCCCAGCAGGAAGTGCTGATGGCGCAGACTGAAAAGTACATGCTCCTTGAAAAGGAGACCATGCTGCGGCAGAAGGTTCAGTCACTGGAGGCGATGTTGAACAACGCGGCCGGCAGGGACATTAACGCTCCCCTCGGAAGACCGGTGGAACCGGCGCGGTCGTCCTTCCCTTACAGCATGGAGGAACTCCAAAAAACAGCATTGGAAAACTCCCCTGAGCTGCGGTCCAGGGAGAAGATGGTTTCCTCTGCGGGAGCGCGGGTTGGTATGGCGAATAAGGAGTATTTTCCCGACATTACCATCGCCGCGACCGTTTATAAAAGGACCGGGGAATTCGAAGACATGTGGAGCCTGACTGCCACGTTCAATATCCCGCTCTTTTACCGCTCAAGACAGCAGCAGGGTGTGGCCGAGGCGAAATCGATGTCCTTCGAAACGCGGCACGAACTTGAGGGAACAAAGTTGATGCTCTCTTCGGTCATCCGGGACAACTACACCATGTACCAGACCACGGGAAAGCTTATGGACTTATACAAGAAGGGCCTGATCCCCAAGACCTACCAGGATTTTGAGTCGGCCATTGCCGGGTATGCGACCGGTAAAGTCGAGGCGATCACGGTCATCAGCAGGTTGAAAGCCCTCCTCGACTACGAGACGCTGTACTGGGCGCAGTTTGTTGAGCGGGAAAAAGCTGTAGCGCGGATGGAGTCGATCGCTGGGATCGGTGATTCCGGAACGTCGGGGAAGAGCGAATGAGAATAATGAAGGTAATCCGAATTGTCGTATGCATGAGTTTCGTCTGGGCATTTCTGGCCTTTTCTCTGCCGGGTACCTCCGGCAATCCGATAGGCGGCCTCAGGGTGCAATCCGTCTTTGCCCAGCACGCCGGACATGGCGGAGCGCCGCCTGCCCAGCCTGAACCAGCCAAGAAGCAGCTCAAGGAGCAGCCGAAAGAGCAGCAGGAAGCCGTGGAAGTTCCCCTTGTTGAGATCCCGCTGGATAGGCATCAGATGATAGGACTCAAGACCGCGCCGGTCGCCCGGAAAGCCCTCCGGAAGACCATAAGGACGGTGGGACGGATCGAAGTCGACGAGCGAAGGTTCGCCACGGTCACGACCAAGTTCGAAGGATGGATCGAGAAGCTGTATGTGGATTATACGGGCAAACACGTAAAAAAGGGTGAGCCGCTGGCGGAAATTTACAGTCCCGAGCTGTTCGCTACCCAGCAGGAGTTCATCAATACCCTGAAGTGGAAGACCGACGGGGGCGTGCTCCGCGACGATGAGCTCGGCAAAATGTATGCACGCGATAATGAAACGATCATCGACGCCGCGCGGCAGAGGCTGCGGTTTCTGGACATCAGCGACGAGCAGATCAAGGAGATCGAGGCCGCGGGCAAGGCACTCCGGACGCTCAAGCTCAACAGCCCCGTGGACGGCACGGTGATCCTGAAAACTGCGGTGCAGGGCATGCGCGTCATGCCCGGCGAGAAGCTTTTCGACATCGCGGACCTGTCCACGGTATGGGTGGTGGCTGAGATCTATGAGTCCGATCTGTCCCTGATCCGGGAGGGAGAAACGGCGAAGATCCGGATGAGTAATTTCCCGGGCAAGGTTCTCTCCGCCCGCGTCGAGTACGTTTCCCCCACGTTGTCCGAAGAGACCCGGACGGCGAAGGTGAGGTTCTCTCTTCCCAATTCCGACGGTCGGCTCAAGCCGCAGATGTTCACCAACCTTGAGATGGACGTGAATATGGGGACGAGACTTGTCGTTCCTGAAGACTCGATCATCGACACCGGCGAGCGGCAGATCGTTTACGTGGATAAAGGGGAAGGCAATTTCGAACCCCGGCTCGTGACCGTGGGGGTCGTCTCTGACGGCATGGCGGAGGTTTTGAGCGGCCTCACGCTGAATGAACGGGTCGCGTCGTCCGCCAACTTCCTGATCGACTCCGAGGCCCGACTGAAGGGAATAGTGAAATAATTTCGGATTTCGGATTGTGGATTTCGGATTGGGAATCGTATGCCAGAGAAAGATGAAATGCAGGATGATAGCGTGGTGAAATTACAGTACAGGTCATGCAGTGTTTTTGCGTCCTCCTTTTTTATTCCGCAATTCGCAATCCGAAATCCGCAATGGGGTAATTCATGATCGCTAAAATCATCGACTACAGCGCCAGGAACAAGTTCATCATTTTTCTGCTGGTGGGCTTTCTCTGCATCTGGGGATTTTATTCCCTGAGGAACACGCCCCTTGACGCCATTCCGGACCTCTCCGACACGCAGGTCATTATTTACACGGAATGGCCCGGCCGGAGCCCGAATCTCGTCGAGGACCAGATCACCTATCCGATCACCGCAACGCTCCTCGCCGCTCCCAAGGTCCAGGTGGTGCGCGGATTTTCCTATCTCGGCAGTTCCTTTATCTACGTCATATTCGAAGAAGGGACGAACATCTATTGGGCGCGGAGCCGGGTGCTGGAGTACCTTCAGGCGGTCAAGAACAAGATCCCCTCTGATGTGAACCCGGTCCTGGGACCCGATGCGACCAGCGTGGGCTGGGGGTTTGAATACGCGATCGTCGACGAGTCCGCGCAATACGATCTCGCCCAGCTCCGCACCGTCCAGGACTACAACATCAAACTCGCCCTTGAGAGCGTGCCGGGCGTTTCCCAGGTGGCCTCCATCGGTGGATTCGTGAAGCAGTACCAGATCACGCTGGACCCGAACCGGCTCCTGGCCTACAACATCCCGATCAGCACGGTGATGGAGGCTGTCAAGAAGAGCAATAAGGACGTGGAGGGACGGGTCCTGGAGTTTTCCGGCGTGGAGTACATGGTCAGGGGCCGGGGGTACATCAAATCCCTCCAGGACCTGGAGGACATTTCCGTCGGGACCGGTAGCGGCGGAACGCCCGTTTTCCTGAAGGACATCGCGCGTATAGAGCTCGGGCCGGAGATCCGGCGGGGCATTGTGGAGCTCGACGGCAAGGGCGAGGTAGCCGGCGGGATCGTCGTGGTCCGCTTCGGCGAGAACGTCCTGAACGTCATCGACCGGGTGAAGGAGAAGATCAGGACCGTCATCGAGCCGAGTTTGCCGAAGGGCATGAAAATCGTTGTCACCTACGACCGGTCCGACCTGATCCACCGCTCCATCGAAACGCTCAAGGAGGAGATCCTCAAGCTTACCCTGGCGGTGAGCGTCGTCTGCATCGTGTTCCTCTTTCACTTGCCGAGCGCGCTGGTCGTTATTCTTACTCTTCCGGTTGCCATCATCATCTCGTTCATCCTTATGTACTATATGAACGTGACCTCGAACATCATGAGTCTTTCCGGAATCGCCATTGCCGTCGGCGCCATGGTGGACGCTTCGATCATCATGGTCGAGAACGCGCACAAGAAGTTGGAGGACTGGGAGGCGCAAGGACGCCCCGGCAGCCGCGTCGAGGTCATCATCGAGGCGGCCAAGGAAGTGGGACCATCACTTTTCTTTTCGCTCCTCGTGATCACCGTCGGATTCCTCCCGGTCTTCACGCTGGAGGCCCAGGCAGGGAGGCTGTTCAAGCCGCTGGCATATACGAAGACCTTCGCCATGCTGTTCTCCTCCTTCCTTGCTGTTACCCTGACGCCGGTACTGATGACCCTCTTTATCCGGGGAAAGATCAGAAGCGAGGAAAAAAATCCCATCTCCCGCATTCTGCACCGGCTGTACGAACCGGTGGCGGAGCTTGCTTTGCGGTTCAAGAAGACGGTCATCATCGCGGCAGTGGTCATCATGGCGCTGACGGTGTATCCGTTTATGAAGCTCGGCACCGAGTTCATGCCTCCCCTGTACGAGGGGACCCTGTTCTACATGCCGGTCACCGTGCCTCCTCCTTCCATTTCAGTGGTCGCGGAACTCCTCCAGCTCCAGGACAAGCTCCTGATGGAGATCCCGGAGGTTGCGTCGGTCTTTGGCAAGGCGGGCCGCGCCGAGACCGCCACGGACCCGGCGCCCCTCGAAATGTTCGAGACCGTGGTGAACCTGAAGCCCGAATCCGAGTGGCGGAAGGGCATGGATGTGGAGAAACTCAAGAATGAGATGAACGACGCGCTTTCCATCCCCGGCGTTGCCAATTCCTTTACCATGCCGATCAAGGCCCGGATCGATATGCTTTCCACCGGCATCCGTACGCCCGTCGGGATCAAGGTCCTGGGTCCGAAGATCGAGGAAATAGAGAAGATCGGATTCGAGGTGGAGGAGGCGGTAAGAAACATCCGGGGCACCAGAAGCGCGTACGCGGAACGGCTGACCACGGGTTATTTCCTGGATATTTCCGTAAAACGCAGAGAGGCTGCCCGTTACGGACTGGCGGTGGACGACGTTCAGGAGGTCATCGAGACCGCCGTGGGAGGGATGAACCTCACCACGACGATCGAGGGGCGCGAGCGGTATCCGGTCAACATACGGTACTCGCGGGAACTGCGGGACTCCATCGACAAACTGAAACGTGTGCTCGTGCCGGTGATGTCGGCGGGCTCCGAGTCCGCGAGTCAGGGAGCCATGTCACAGCCCGCAACAGGCGCCCGGCGGACGCTCCAGATCCCGCTCGGCGAGCTTGCGGACATCAAGGTCGTGAAAGGTCCGACGGCGATCAAGAGCGAGGAGGGGTTGCTCGCGGCCTACGTGTATGTCGATTTTTCCGGGCGGGACGTGGGAGGCTACGTTGAGGAAGCGAAGCAGAAAGTGGCCGCAGCGGTCAAGGTGCCCCCGGGCTACCGGCTGCAATGGAGCGGGGAGTATGAATATATCGTCAAAACGCAGGAGCGGCTGAAGCTGGTCATTCCGATCACGCTCCTCATCATCTTTGTGCTCATCTACATGAACACTCGCTCAGTAATGAAAACGGGGATCGTGCTTCTTGCCGTGCCCTTTTCGCTCGTGGGGTCATTCTGGTTCCTTTATATGCTGAATTACAACATGAGCATCGCCGTATGGGTCGGGATCATCGCCCTGGCGGGACTGGACGCGGAGACCGGCGTGGTGATGCTGCTGTATCTTGAACTTGCCTATGAACAGTGGAAGAAGGAAGGAAGACTGAACACCGTGGCCGACCTGAAGGACGCCGTTATGCACGGCGCCGTAAAAAGGATCAGGCCCAAGATCATGACGGTCAGTGTCATCCTCGCGGGCCTTATCCCGATCATGTTCAGCCATGGAGCCGGTTCGGATGTCATGAAGCGCATCGCCGCACCCATGGTCGGCGGGGTCATCACCTCGACCATACTCGAACTCATTATCTATCCGGCGATCTATGTGCTCTGGAAGGAGCGGGAGCTGAGAAGTGTGAAGTGAGAAGTGAGAAGTGTGAAGTGAGAAGTAGGTTTACCCTGTACCCTGGACCCCGGACCCTGCCCCCTGCCCCTGATCTACTTCTGCTTCGGCGGGTTCATGGCGGCGTCGTACCGTTTGAGATATTCACTGACCAGGCGCTCGGGTTCATACCCGAGCGCTTTTGCGTAGAGGACCAGGAAGCCGCGGAGGTAGGGCCGGGCGGGAAGCTTGCTGAAGTTTTCCGCTTCGATAAAATCGATATAGCGCGTGCCGAGCTTCGTCGTGTCGGCGATATTGCGGACGGTAATGTTGCGTTGTTCCCGCAGGATCTTGAGGACCGAACCGGTGAATTCCGTGATCGTCGGTGGAAGCGGCTGCGGTGTCGGTATTACGACCGTGGGCATGGGCGGCGGCAGAGGCTCCTGTATCGGTTCCGCACTTTTGAGGTAGCGGTTGTCCGCCTGAAGAGGCAGGGACGGCTGCACGGGCTGCGCCTGATAGCGTTTCTCGGCCGGGAGCGTCGCGGCGGTTGCCGGAGGCTCGTGGCTCTGGCGGAGCAGCGCGTCATAGCGTTTCCGGCTCTCCTCGTAGACCAGCGTACGATAGGCATCTTCGATCCGCTGGTTTATCGAGGTGGTCTCTTCGGCCGAGAAGAGGGAATAGAGCGCGATGGAGTTCGGTTCATAGATCTTGCGTATCCGATCGTAGGCCCGGTGGATGTCCTGCGACGAGGCGTCGGTGTTGATCTCGAGGAGTTCGTAGTAGTTCAGGTCCTCTATTTTTTTGATCATGAAAACTCCCCCACATACCAAATCACAAACACTGTCCTCGAATCACCCCACCTAACCTCCCCTTGGCAAGGGGGAGGGAAAGCCGTAGCCCTTTCAATAGAGCATGCTGGCGGTAAGCTGTTCTTTCCTGAGCACGTTATGGACGATCCGCTCGATGCAGCGCGCCGGCCGCGAGTAGGGATATTCGATCGCCAGCGGCCGTTTGCTCCGGATGGACTGCCAGACGCAGTCATCGTACTCGACATAGCCCAGATATTCGAGGTTGATGCCGAAGTACTTCTGGCAGGCGCTTTTCATGGAAAAACCGATCTGGATGTCGTTCTTGGTCCGCACCTGGTTCACGATGAGCTTGGGCCTGAACTTCATCATTTCGAGCTCCAGGCCTTCGCCGCTTTCCGGCTCCAATTGTTTGATGCGTTCGATCAGGTCGTAGGGTGTGCGGATCCCCATGCTGTTCTTCTGGTCCATGGCCGCATCGATCAGGTCCTTGATGTTCTGGCTGGACACGACCCTCTTGAACCGGCGGTAAAAGGCGCTTTTGATGAACCGGTAGGCGTTCTCAATGGCTGTAGGCTCCGGCAGCACCACGAGAATGCCGTGGTCGGCGAACAGGAAAAAATCGAGGATGTTGAAGGACGTTCCGGCGCCGAGGTCCAGGAGGATGTAGTCGGCATCGAGGGTTTCGAGGTGCCGCAACAGGCGCGCTTTTTGCGCGAAGTTGGGGTTTGCCGCATCGAGGAAGTCCTGGGCGCCGCTCACCAGGCTCAGGTTGGGAATGCTGGTCTTGATGATCACTTCCTGGATGGTCTCGACGCGGCGGTTCAGAAAATCGGAAAGCGTCATCTCTGGTACGCCGATGCCGAGTGTTGTATGCAGATTCGCTCCGCCGAGATCGGCGTCCACCAGGAGCACCCGCTTCTTCAGGCGGGCGAGGGTGATGCCGATATTGCCGGTGATCAGGCTTTTGCCGATGCCGCCCTTGCCGCCGCCGACGGCCCAGATCTCTTTCTTGCGCAGGGCGTCCTGGATCTCTATCATTCCGCCTGGCTCTCCCGGGTTGCGGCGGTGGCCGCTGTTTCCGTTGGTTCGGCCGAAGGTTCTTCCTCGCTCGCCAGGTCCGCGTACGCGGCCTCTTCTTCGAGAATTTCCGCTTCACTGGCCGGCGCTGACGCCGCATCCGCATCGCCTGTTGCGCCTGCGGGGATCTCTTCCATGGCATCCTCGCCTGCCTCAAGCTCCTGGAACTCCTTGAGCGTCGGCAGGGCGGAAAGGTCCTTTAATCCGAAATACTGCAGAAAGTCCTGGGTGGTGCCGTACATCATGGGTTTGCCCGGCACATCCTTCTTTCCCACGATCTTGACGAGCCTGCGCTCCATCAGGTTCCGCATGATGCCGCCGATGTTGACGCCGCGGACCGCTTCCACCTCGGTGCGGGTGATGGGCTGCTTGTAGGCCACGATGGCCAGGGTCTCCAGCGCCGGTTTTGACAGCCTGGTCGAGACCTTGACGGCCTTGAACTTCCTGATCCAGCCGAAATGCTCCGGCCGCGTCGCGAGCTGGTATCCGCCCGCCACCTCGGCCAGCATGATGCCGGCGTTCCGGTCGTCGTAGTCCTGCCTGAGCACGGCGAGCTGCATGTCGATCTGTTCAACCGTGGCCTCATCGAAGATGCCCTTCAGCTTGTCCATGGAGATGGGATGGCCCGAGACGAAGAGCAGCGCCTCAAGCGCTGATTTCAATTGTTGATCTTCCAAGTTGTTGACTCCTTATAAGGCGCAGAGAGCATGGGGCATGGGGCAGAGAGCATGGAGCACGGGGCAGAGGGCATGGGGCATAGGGTTTTTACCCTCTGCTCTCTGCGCTTTGCACTATGCGTTTTGTCGCGCTGCGCGCGCCTACATCGCCATAGGATCGCCCAGCCTGCCGAGCGCCACCTTGGCGTTCATCTTCACATCGATATCCGTTGCGGTTTCCATGATCTTCCGTATCTTCGGGATCGCGTCCTTCACGAGCTCCGGGTTGGAGCTGCCGATGTTCCCGATGGCGGCGACGGCGTTCTTGACCGCGTTGGGATGGCCGCTGTCCAGGTAGGCCATGAGCTTCGGCACCAGGCTGGCCACTTCCTTGGGGTAATGGAGGCCGATGGCGCCCAGGGCGAAGAGCACGCCGCCGCAGGTGGCCTCCTTGGAGAACTCGAGCACTTCCACGAGCTTCGGCAGGATGCCGCGGATCAGCTCCGGCGCGTTGATGCCGACCTTGCCCAGAGCATGGGAGGCTGCTTCGCGTTCGTCATCGTCGCCGGTCTCGAGCATCGAGATCAGCCGCGGGACCGCGTCCCGCACGAGGTCCGTGTGGGCAAAACCGATATTGCCGAGGGCGTAAGCCCCTTCCTGGCGCACGAGGCTCTGTTCATGTTCCAGGAGCGCCTTGAGCTTTGGCGCGGCCGAGGTTGCCGCTTCCTTGAAATTAAAACCGAGGTTCCCGACCGCGTTGGCAGCGTCGATCTTGACGAACATGTCGGATTCGTCCAGAAGGGCGATCAGGGTCGGCAGATGGCGCCTCGTGTCGTTGGGGTAGTCAAAACCCACGCGCGACAGCAGGTTCAAGACGCCCGAGCGCACGTCGCCGTTCTTCTCGCCCAAGAGGGCGACCAGGTCGCCGATAAGCGAACGGTCCGCGTAGATTGCGGTCTCGATCTCGCCGAATTTTTTTTCAAATGCCAGTGTTTTGATGTCAGGTTTCATAAGTTAAGTAAAAGGGTCCAGGGGCCAGGGTTCAGGGTCCAGGAGATCAAAACCGTGCTACTTGCCTTCGATCATTCCATCTCCGAAAAGGCTCCCCGTTGCATTGTCCCGGTCCTGCGAATCGATGACTGCCTTCATGATCCGGATGGGGCCGAACTGCTCCATCTGAAAGACCTTGATGACCCGCGTCTTGAGCAGTTCCAAAAGCGCCATGAAGGTGCCGACGACCTGGGCTTTGCTGGTGGTGTTGTCAAAGAGTTCGGTAAAGAGCATGCTGTCCGTGGTCTCGAAGCGCGCCAAAATCTGCGATATCTTCTCGGTGATCGAGACGGCCTCGGAGGTGATCTCGAAGCTCGCATCAGGCACGCGTGCCATGACGTCCTTCAGCGCGGCAAGCAGGTCAAAGAGATGAAAGTCGAACAACAGGGGCTGCTCTTCCTCGGGGATGTCGGGAGCGGCCTCGGCCGGCCGGGTGTAGACCTGCGACCAGGTCTCTTCCTTGCCTTCCAGGGAGGAAGCCGCTTCCTTGAAGCTCTTGTATTCAAGCAGCCGGCGGATCAGCTCGGCCCGCGGGTCAACGCCGTCCTCATCAGCCTCGGGGTTCTCAGGGGGCGGCAGCATTTCCCGGGACTTGATGAGCGTGAGCGTCGATGCCATCACGAGGAACTCCCCGGCGATCTCCATGTCGAGGCTCTTCATGAGCTCGATGTATTCGAGATATTGCTGGGTGATGAGCGCTATGGGGATGGAGTAGATATCGAGTTCGTGCTTCTTGGTGAGGTGCAAGAGAAGGTCCATGGGACCTTCGAAGATCTCAAGCTTGATCTGATACGACATGGGTGGCAGCGCCCCTCTGTGCATGGTCCGGATGGGTCCGGGCCATGAAAAATTATTATAGGGAAATTAGCGTTATTAGCCCGAAAAGTCAAGAGAAACCTTCAATTGCGGATTGCGGATTTCGGATTGCGGAATGAGGAGCGAGAGTCAGAAGACAGAAGTAAGAAGACAGAAGTAAGAAGTATCGTGAACCCTGGCTCCTGAACCCTGGACCCTGCCCTCTGCCTTTCATGGTGAATGCTACTACCTGCAACAAAGAGTGATACCCTTAAATTACCCCATCGGAATCCTTGACAATAAAAAACGCTTTCGTATAATCAACGCACTTTCATTAATACCCCGTTTTTGGCGCGAAATAGTTTCGAATGTTCTTGATTATGCGGTCCATTCGATCGCGAGCAGTGAAGTAGTTTGAATTAAGCAGCAGAACGCTTGGCTTAGTATTTGAACAGAGAAACTGGTTTAGTGCGTCATCGTTGTATTTTCTTATTCACACCGTACTCACTTCTCTTCTGATTGAAGTTAATTGCAGTACCTGCTGGTTTTAGAGTTTTCACGCAAGACTGTATCTTGCGGATCAAGCGACATTACTGGTGTTGGCGGTGTCCCTTGATTATTGGGTTTTGATGATATGGTTCGTTGATGGTAATGAATAGTCTAGACAAGGAGGAACTATATGGCGAATACAGATTTGCAGCATAAGACGAAAAGCGGACGCCGAGTCAATGTCAGGCCGGATACGCTCGATTTTCGCGACAAGATGTTCGAACCGACGCTTGTCGAGGTTCCGTCGAAGATCGTTCTCGCGGAGTATCGAAAACATAAAATACCAATTCTGGATCAGGGCAATGAAGGAGCTTGCACGGGTTTCGGATTGGCCACGGTGGTGAATTATCTGCTGCATACGAGAAAACATGAGCCCGATAAGATCAAGGTTAGCCCCTGGATGCTTTACGAGCTTGCGAAGCGCTACGATGAGTGGCCGGGCGAAAATTATGACGGGTCGAGCGCGCGAGGGGCGATGAAGGGCTGGCACAAGCACGGGGCATGCGCGGACGCGCTTTCCCCGAAGGACCCTAAAGATCAGATGCTGCTTACACCGCGGGTCGCGAAAGATGCGATATCGAGGCCTCTCGGGGCCTACTACCGCGTGAATCACAAAGACCTCGTGGCCATGCACAGCGCAATCGCCGAGGTCGGCATCCTGTATGCAACAGCCTCCGTGCACGACGGATGGGATAAGGTAAAATCCGACGGTATTGTCAAGTATAGCGATCACAATCTCGGGGGACATGCCTTTGCTATCGTGGCCTATGACGACCAGGGTTTCTGGATACAGAATTCCTGGGGGCCAAAATGGGGGAAAAACGGCTTCTGTCATATTACGTACGATGATTGGCTTGCAAACGGAACTGACGTCTGGGTTGCCCGACTCGGCGCGCCAGTAGTGCTCCGGACAGCCGCCGCTGTCGCCACCTCGCAGTCTGCAACAATATCCTCGGCGGATGCGCTTACCAACTACGAATTGCGCCGCCACATCATCAGCCTGGGCAATAACGGATTGCTCAAGCCGAGCGGAACGTATGGCACCGGAGAAGCCGATGTCCGGCATATTTTTACCGACTATTTCAAGGAAACGACGAAGAACTGGAAAACGAAACGGATCCTTTTGTACGCACACGGAGGCCTTGTGGATGAGGCCTCGGCAGTGCAGCGTCTGGCTGATTATCGACAGGCAATGCTTGATGCCGAAGTGTATCCTGTTTTTTTTATCTGGCATACCGACGTCTGGTCGACCCTGTCAAATATTCTGCAGGACGCGGTCAAACAGCGCAAGCCCGAAGGGATTCTCGATGCGGCCAAGGACTTCATGCTCGATAGGCTCGACGACGTTCTTGAACCTATCGCCGGGGGGTTGGGCGGGAAGAGCATGTGGAGCGAAATGAAGGAGAACGCCGAAAAAGCTTCCGGACAAAAGGGCGGCGCATCATTCGCGGCAAGCTGTCTTAAAGACCTCGCAGACAACGAGCCGTCTATCGAGATCCATCTGGCCGGCCACAGCGCCGGGAGCATCTTCCATGCATATCTCATCAAGCTGCTCACGCAGAACCACAAACTGAAAGCAAAAACCTGCACGCTCTGGGCGCCCGCGTGCACGACGAAGTTGTTCATGGAAGCATACGTGCCTGCGATCGAAAGTAAAAAAATCGAACATTTCGCGCTCTTTACCCTGATCGACAAGACAGAACAGGACGACAACTGCTTAAAGGTCTACAATAAATCGCTTCTTTACCTCGTTTCAAATGCTTTCGAGGACCGCAAGCACATCCCGGGATTCCGGGACGGCGAGCCCATTCTCGGCATGGCAAAATTCATAGAAAAGGATGCTGCTATCAAAAAGCTGTTCGACAATAAAAGAGTGGAATGGGTCCTTGCTCCAAATACGTCCCAGGATCCGACACACTGTTCGACGGCCCGGCACCACAGCGATTTCGATGACGATGTCCCCACGGTAAAGGCCACGCTCGCCCGAATACTGGGAGATGGAGAGGCGGGGCCGAGCATGAAGTTCGCCCGTTCCCGCGCGGCGTCGCAAGAGAGAAGGTTGAAACTGTTTAAATAAGGTTCGCAAGGAGATCGAGATGCGAAAAAAAAGCTTTATATCCTGTCTTTTCGTAATAGTGGCTATTTTGGTGTTTTCTTATGCAGGGAATGCCGCCGAAAAAAAAGTTGTTTCTAAGAAAACCGGCAAGGCAGCGGAAGTGAAGGCTGAGGCGAAGCCAGCAGAGAAGCCAGCGGAGAAGGAAAAGGAGTGCAGGTCCTCAGTGGAGCCGTTCTTTACGATCAAGGCGGGTGATAAAGTCATCACCAGTGCCAGCTATACCACGAACTTTGGTCTGGTTTTTCATCCATTCCAGGAATCGGCCGATCGGCTCGAATGGGATTTCGGCGACGAGCAGAAGGTCGTTCAGAAAACGAAAGAGGCAGAAGAATTTGCGGAAGTAGCGCACACCTACGATTCATTAGGAACGTATCATGTAACGCTCACCGGGGTAAGGGACTGTAAAGAGAACGTGCCGCGCAAAGACGTTTTCACGCAGGACGTAACAATCTTTGATCCTGGTGCATTGACCTGCAACAGTACGACCGAAATCTCTGAGGTCGATTTAAAAACATACAGAATAGACGCTCTGATTTACTGGATCAAATCACTGCGTAACGATATCGCGAGGAAAAACAGCGTTACGGTGCAGTTGGAAAAAATGGCCCAGGAACTCGCCATGGTAACAAAAAGTGAAGGGCTCGAATCAAAAAAAATTAAAGCAAAAAGGATACTCCAGAATGCCGACCGATCGATCAGTCGATTGACGGTAGCGACAGGACCAGGCAGCATGGCTGCACCCGCGCTCGCCCCCGAGATCGTGAGCCACATAACCGCTTCAATAGATGCCAGCAGAACGGACGACGATTTAAAGAAGATTCTTGAAGAATTAGAAGCGGTCAAAGACATCGAAGTGGCCCACGGCAAGAACGTACTGGAGAACTGCAGCGAGACATTAGGGACCGTCGAATTCGTGCTGAGGAAAAGAGGGAATTACCTCGTTACGAAGATCAAAGACGATGAAAACGAACTGAAAGAAGCTGCGGGAAAAAACACGACCGATATCAACAAAATGACGGAAGATAAGCATAAGCTTGACGAACAGCAAGCGCGGGTAAAAAAGATTAAACGTATAACGCCGTTGTCCTATGACGATCTGTTTCAGACATTTGACGACTATGACCAATATTTCTTCAAATTCAGCACGGGATATGAATTCACAACCGTCAACAAGCTGTTTCAAAAAGGGAACCCGATCGTCGGGTTAACTGTTTATACGCGGCTGGGCGAGCGATACGTGGCTGATTCCGATCACCATCATATGGATTGGCCCTTCGGATATGGGGTGCAATCGAAATTCACGGCATTGATCAACAGCTCCGCGGAGCAGGAAACAATAATTTCTGGCTCAACATCGACCACCGGGTCTTCCGTGCCTAAAAACTCGGGCGAGGACAAAGCCATCGGGCTCCATGAGGAAATATTTATTCCCATGTATCGCACTGCCCGCCTCAATAACGGAAAAATGTGGGCGTACATCGGACCTGTGGCATTGCTCGGGGCGAAAATAGTGGAAAAAAAAGACACCGGCAGCATCAGCAGTGGAATCGACTCACGCTTATATTGGGGCGTAAAACTTGCGATGAATCCCGAGCTGTATACCGACATTCTTTACGGCAGAACTTCGAGCCTTCACTCAAGGAGACTGGAGTTGCGGGCACAGCTGCCCATATACCGGATCAATGAAAACTCAAGGTTCTTTTTAGGCGGCGTTGCCAACATAGGCGTAAAGGACAAGGTTGCGAATGAGGCTGATAATTATCGTATCTACATCACGTGGAACGTTAGTTTTGAGTCCATTTACGAGTACTTCTCGGGGACTCAGATGAACGCAACACAGATCAACTAATGATTCCTACTCAAGGAGAGCAATATGAAAAAGAATTATATTCTATTCGTAGTGTTTTTATTATCACTGCTTGTTATGTTGCCTGCTTTGGCGCATGCTGATGATCCGACTATTGTGCAGCTAAATGAGATGGTCAAAAGCAAGGCCGATCAGATAAGTTTATGGCGGTCTCAAGCGAGAATGCTGACAATCCTCACCCTGATTGTCGGAATTCTCGGCGCAATTAGCGGGATATTGAGTCAAATTAAATCACGATGGGCGAAATTTAGCGTTGCTGCGGCGGGCGGCTGCGTTGCGATCATTACGGTCATCATTAATACAGCCTATCCTGTAGACTATCGAACCTATAATAAGCTCACTTGCGAGGCACAGATGATAGTCGATGACGTACGCCTCCAGATATCGGAGCTTCAAAATATTACAGACATGAAAAAGCGCGATGAAATTATCTTTAAGAATATATTGATAAAACTCCAGGCGCTCACGAACATCGGCAAACAGGTTGCTTATAATGCCGATGTGTCCTTTGCGATTTCAGAAGCCTATGCACAACAAACGGTGCCTTCGTGGGTGACCAATCCGCCCAAAGACAGCTCTACGCTGTATTTTGTTGGACATGGTGTGTCAAAGGATCCGAGCAAGGCGGAAAATACTGCGACTGACTATGCGAAGGAAACCGCGCGAATCTTAATACTCGATGTGCTGGTTGAAAGCGGCCAGAGTAAAGAAAATCCCGCTAACTCGAGAATTCTAAAAAGCATCCTGGAAGGTTCTGAAGTACTGAAGAATTTTGTTAAATACGATGCCCAGCAAAATACTTATCGCGACTTTTGCCTGCTTAAGATCGATATCGAAACCATTCAGTTCAGGCTTCGATTATTGGTTTCAAAAGATAATATCACGGTTCCTTCCAGCTTCATAGATCTTCTTAAGAAAAAGAGCGCGACATAGAAAGCAATACAAAGGAGTGGCATAAGATCGCAAAAAGAAATCTTCGCTTGATGGGATGTCGCTGGACGATGGGAGAAAAACATGCATATAGACTTTCATCACGCCGTAACGTATGTTGTGGCGCGCATCGCGGGTTTTGATCATAAAGAAGCCGATATCGTATCGTATTGCTCCCAATATGTGGACGACGCGACGAACACCGGGACCATTACGTTCGATAATAACGCCATGTACACGAGGATCAGTTCAGCTCACCAAATGTTCGATGCGCGCAATCTCAATAATCTGGCGAACCACCAGGTATGGCTTCCGTTCCATTTTCTTCCGGGGAACGGTGGCATGCAGGTGGACAAAAACCCATCAGGCGGCTTCATCGAAAAGATCGTCTGTTGTCCTGACAGTCCCGTGGCCGAGGACATGATCCAGGCGTGCATTGCGGACAAAGAAACCGGCTACGGATTGCACCGCCTCGGCATCACCATGCATGTATTTGCCGACACGTGGGCGCACCAGGGATTTGCCGGCGTGGAGCATGCGATAAATTCAGTCTCGAAACTGGATGACGTGGATGGGCTGGAAAAGTCCGCATGGCGCAAGCTGAAAGAGAAGGTCAAAGACCAGTGGAACAGGATCGTAAGCAAAGTATTGAATAGTTTTCCGCTGGGACATGGTTGTGCCCTGACCTGTCCGGATCTGCCATATCTCAAATGGGGATATGTAAATTACAAGGGAGAGAAAATCGAACGAAACAACGCAGACGCATTTCTTGCTGCCGCCGATGCCATGTGCAGGGCAATGCAGTGTTATCGGAATGTCGCTGTGAACGGCATCCCAGAAAGCGAGAAGGTGAAGATCCGGGAGATGTTTTCAACGATAAATGAAGAAGATGCTGATAAGCGACATGCCAAATGGTTGGCGGCGATAGGAGCTGGAAAGTTCAGCTTCGGACCACAAGTGCTGTCTTACCAGGCCAAGGGGCTGGATTCATGGAAATGCAAGGCCCTCGGCACGAAAAGGGATATTGAGGCGCCTGGTGAAACGTTCACGTATCAAGCATCTTTTTTAGAGAGTGACTGGAAGATGTTCCACGATGCGCTTCAGGCCCACCGCTTCGCGGTGATATACGATATTCTTCCCCGCTATGGGATTTGCGCCGCTTGATGAAACCCGATCTATAACGGCCTGGGAGTCTGTCGGACTTTCCCGTCAAAGCACCTGTCACTTTTGACAGGTGACAGCGAACGATAAATGGGCTACAATCCTGCAACAAATTGTTGAGTGCGCTTAAGGAGCGTTGACGTGCTTGCGGGGATTGATGAACGATAGAAAGCGAACAGGAGCCACCACACACCTGGATACGGCCAAGGGCGCGGCTGCATACACCAGGACCTCCCTGGCGATCTACGATCTATTCGTCCTCGGCTTCTCCAACTCCTTTGCCTGGAAGTGCCCTTCCCGCGTCATTCTGGACTTCTACAACCGGCACGTTTCGGACAGGCACCTGGACGTGGGCGTTGGGACCGGCTATTTTCTCGATAGATGCCGCTTCCCCGTGGAAAAGCCCGCCATCGCCTTGCTCGACCTGAACCAGAACAGTCTGGCCGCGACCGCGAAGCGACTGCAGCGCTACCAGCCTTCCTGCCATAAAGCGGACGTGCTTCAGCCCATCAATGCGGGCATTTCGGAATTTACCTCCATCGGCATGAACTACCTCCTGCACTGCCTGCCCGGCGATCTTTCGACCAAGAGCGCGGCGTTCGCGAACCTGAAGCCGCTTCTGCGGAGCGGGGGCGTCATCTTCGGCGCGACCATTCTGGGCAAAGGCGTGGACCGGAATCTCCCGGCGACGATGTTATCCAGCCTGTACAACCGCAAGGGGATATTCAGCAACAGGGAGGATGCCCTGCCGGATCTGGAATCGGGCTTGCGCGAGCATTTCGTCGACACGGCGGTACGGGTGCAAGGATGCGTCGCGCTGTTCAGCGGGAGGAAGAAGTAAGGGACTGAATGTGTCCCTGACGGTCGTCTGTAAAGAATGGAAACAGTCACGAGGTTGACGTCTTTTTGTCTTTAAAATGTTTTAATGAGAGGTACGGAAGAGAATGTCAATTCTAAAGTCTGACCCCCATTGGCCCCAGTGAAGAACTGATACCGAAACTGAATGAAACTACGGCAATGGAGCCGCCCATATACGCAAGATAGATTCAAAAAGGAGGCTTAACTTGAGGCTTATTACGCTGTTACTTCTTATGCTTTCAATTGCATATAATGCTGCCTCGGCTGCAGACATTAAATCCCGCGACGAAATAATACAAAGTCCTTGGCCAACATTTGATCCTAAGCGTCTTCCCGAGTATTATGTAAAGCGAGAAGAGTCTATATTACATATCCCTTATTTATTTATTCCGAAGAATCATAGAATATGCCTTAAAGACGACGTTGAGCGCATAGATTGGGTAATAGATACACTTGAGTTTGAGGAAGGTGCAACCGTAAACCTTGCCTTTGATTCGTTGGGGATGGGATTAATTTGTCATGTTAATAAGCCACTTCCCGATCTTTCTCCTTCTGTTCCGACTTATCCTGGGCAGGCCGCATCATTCATGAAAGGGCATAAAGGCTATACTGGTATTGAAGGCGCACCTGGAAAACCCGGCAGGCCACTTATATGGACTGTTGGAAAGCTTGTTTTAAAAGGTAATCTGTGGATAAGAACGGATGGGCAAGTAGGAAATACAGGAAAAGCTGGCGGTGTTGGAGAGCGAGGAGGAGATGGATATTGTAAAAGCGATAAAGATCTAAAGGCTGGCGATGGTGGAGACTGTGGCGATGGTGGACGTGGTGGCAAAGGTGGGACTACATCAACTGTCATAATTAAAATAGCTTCTTTACCGCAGGGATACGTATATGAGCCAGAAGCGTGTATGCAAGAGCCGGGACCCTCAAAAAAACCTGCGACAGCTGTAGGCGATGAAGGCAAAATAGCAATATGGGGCGGTAAAGGAAAGGGCGGAGAAGGCGGTCCCGTGGGATTTTGTGCACCGGGATCAATCGTTCAATCAGCCTTAGGTGGGGATGGCAGGAGTGGCTGTACTGCTTTCCCAATTTACAATTGGAGTGTTGCACCTGGCGATCAAGGTAGTATAGGTAAGAAAGGTCCGGATGGTCCATCTTCGAAGGATTTGCCGTGTGGTTCTGCAAAGATAATTGGGCCGATTTCAAGGTAAGAATATTTAGGGCCGTTTTTTCTATGTGTGCTTTATTTGAACACACGTACTTCGGGAATGGAAGGCAAGCATAGAAACAAGTCTCCAAAAATCCCTTGTCCGGTCTGTACAACCGCAAGGGGAGATTCAGCAACAGGGAGGATGCCCTGCCGGACCTGGAGGCGGGTTTACGCGAGCATTTCGTCGACACGGAGGTCCGGGTGCAGGGATGCGTTGCGCTGTTCAGCGGGAGGAAGAAGTAAAGGGGCAGAGGCAGCAACGCAATGGGTGCAACAACGTCCACCTTGCGTCGGGGTCGAACAACTCATGTTTTAAGTCTGACCCCAAAAGGTTCCTGGTGTCGTTCCTGTATCAGCGGTTCATGACGTGGAAGGATGAGGAAGTGGAGCAGGAAGGTGCGTCACGTATCAACGTCCCCAAAGTTCTTTTATGGTCTCCGGTTGCAGCTATTTTCAATATCACAAGACTGAGCCAGGACAGTTTGGCGGCAAGTTGGAGGTCCGCTGGTTAGCTCCAGACAAATTCATGTTCGTGCCGGTGGCCGGTGACCCCTTTTATTTTATCCGCAAAGATGGACGACGGATACAACCTGAAAAGATGTACACTGACGGCGGTTCCATCCCGCAGCTCATTTGGGGGGTCCCCGGTTATTCCCCCTGGGGCTACGCACCGGCGTACATAATTCACGATTGGGTTTTTGTAGCGCACTACTGCGGAACTGAACCGGACGCTTCTTTTTCTTTCGATGATTCAGCCATGCTTATAGCGGAAGGAATAAAAACGCTTATGGAGTCAAAGAAGGTCCAGAAAAGCAGCTTTACGATGTATACGATCTACGAAGCGGTAAAGAGTCCGGTTGCCGAAAAACTCTGGAAAAATGGCAAATGCGAACCGGTGGTTGAAACGCTGACGAGAGATTTTGAGCGGAGCTCCAAGTTGATCACGGTAATTGATATGGGTCAAAAATAATAAGCAGCTGCCGGTGACAAGGGGGCAGATCTTCGATGCTGACAATAAATGTCGCGCTTGAATATCTGCCCTCTTGCCTCTAACCAGGTTGCCGCTCCGCAATTCATCGCTCTTACCCCGCCAGTCTCCGTGCCACATGGAGACCTGTCCCGATTTATCGGGAAAGCCGCAATTGAAACCGCACCTGTCACTTTTGACAGGTGACAACGAACAATAAATGGGCTACAATCCTGCAACAAATTGTTGAGTACGCTTAAGGAGCGTTGACGTGCTTGCGGGGATTGATGAACGATAAACAGCGAACAGGAGACACCATACACCAGGATACGGCCAAGGGCGCGGCTGCATACACCAGGACCTCCCTGGCGATCTACGATCTGTTCGTTCTCGGCTTCTCCAATTCCTTTGCCTGGAACTGCCCTTCCCGCGTCATCCTGGACTTCTATAACCAGCACGTTTCGGACCGGCACCTGGACGTGGGCGTCGGGACCGGCTATTTTCTCGATAGATGCCGCTTCCCCGGGGAAAAGCCCGCAATCGCATTGCTCGACCTGAACCAGAACAGCCTGGCCGCGACCGCGAAGCGACTGCACCGCTACCAGCCTTCCTGCCACAAAGCGGACGTGCTTCAGCCCATCGATGCGGGCATTTCGGATTTCACCTCCATCGGCATGAACTATCTCCTGCACTGCCTGCCCGGCGATCTTTCGACCAAGAGCGCGGCGTTCGCGAACCTGAAGCCGCTCCTGCGGAGCGGGGGCGTCATCTTCGGCGCGACCATTCTGGGCAAAGGCGTGGACCGGAATCTCCCGGCGACGATGTTATTCAGCCTGTACAACCGCAAGGGGATATTCAGCAACAGGGAGGATGCCCTGCCGGACCTGGAAGCGGGATTGCGCGAGCATTTCGTCGACACGGAGGTCCGAATGCAGGGATGCGTTGCGCTGTTCAGCGGGAGGAACAAGTAAGGGGCGAAGGTGTCTGCAAGCAGAAGCAGCGGGAGAGAATGTCAATTCTAAAGTCTGACCAAAAAGTGCCCTCAAAAGTGCCCCCTCATGTCAAACCGCAAGACCTGTATAACCATATAAAGGGCACCTTATAGATTCATGTCGTTCCTGTACCAGCGGTTCATGACGGGGAAAGATGAGGAAGACCCCGAACGGCCCCATCGGCCGGAGGAGGAAGCGTGCCGGAATCACGACCTTTGCATCTACACACACTTGATTCTCTAATCGCCGATCTTGTTAGCGGTCGACCGGTCGAGACAACTGCAGGGGAACCTTTTGTTTTGCAGGACGAGCGGACACGGAGTGCACTCGAATGGTACCGCAAGAAGGGGGCCGCCGCGTGGACCGCCAACGTCAGTGCGGCGAACGGTGAAGATTTAGTCAATGCCATCCTTCTGTCACCGCCAGCATTGGCGGCATTACCCGCGCGGTCGGCGAACGCGACGACGAGGCGCTTGAAGCTGAAGAAGCTAGAGGCGCACAGGTTCGCCGGTCTCCACAAATTTGGAACACCAGACGTCGCGCCTGTGAACTACGTCCACGAATTCACATTACCACTCACGCTCTTCGAAGGCAGAAACGGCTCGGGCAAGACCTCACTGCTCAATGCGATCATTTGGGCTTTAACAGGGGAGATGCTACGCCCGCAGCGCGAGCCCGAAGCCGCGGAAGACTTCGAGTGCCTCGTCTGCGCGGTAGACGAGGGTGACGAACCCACCACGCACAAGCTGTCACCGCTCACGCCCATGCCCAATGTGGAACAGTACCGGCCCGATCAGCCATGGGTGCCGGCCGATACATGGGTGGAACTGACATTTATTGATGAGGTCGGCGCGGAACTGCCAGTGATCCGGCGCAGCCAGAGCCGCTCACCGCAAGGTAAACTGAAGGAAACACCACCCGATCTCACAGTTCTCAGGATCGATCCGATCGCGGTGCGCATCGGCACCATCATGCCGGGACTTCTTCCGCTCATAAAGGTTGGATCAGAATCCGAATTGGGCCGCGCCGTTTCACAGCTCACGGGTCTATCTGCGCTCGTCGACCTCGCGGAGCATGTGCGGCGTGCTAAGACCAAAATCGACAAGGAATTCGTAAAAGCCAGGATAGCCGCTCGCGACCGCGCGGACCGCGATTATAGCACCGCGAAGAACGACCTCGAAAAGATCGTGCTTGCGAACCCGAGCTTGGCTCCGCCACTGGCCGTGACACCCCCGTCCGACGACAAGCGGATTGAACAAACTCTCGACGGCATCACAAAGCACTTCGAAGGCGCGAAAGCCGCTGCGTTCGAATCCGCGCGTTACATTCTGGGTGAGCACTTCGATTCAACCAATCCCGAACTGCTTTCCGATCTTGAGAAGAACGTCGGCCGAGCGCTTGAGCGCGTCAGCCAACCGCAAAGCCTCACATCTGCGGTTCGGCTTGGCGCACTGCGTAAACTCACGCAGGAACAATTGAACGCCGCCGAAGCCAAGATCCAGACCCTTCTCGCAGAAGCCATCGCGCTCGATGCCTTGGCACAGAATCCGTCAGTAGCCGCTCGAGCCCGTCTGTATGCGCGCGTGGCAGCCTGGATTGCGGACCATCCCGATTCGCAGCGGAAGGATGACGCCTGTGTCGTCTGTGGTGGCACCCTAGACCACGCAGTCGATCCAGTGACCGGCCGACCGGTGAAAATGCATCTCCATGAGGCAGCTGCGGACGCAACGCTACTGGAACAAACGCTTAGCCGTTGGGTCGAGAACGCGCGGGGCGATCTTATGCGAAGCCTTCCTGAAGCCTTACGCGCCGAAACGGCCGTCGACCTGCCTACTCATCCTTGTGACCTGCTTCGCGCGGCGATCGTCGATGAGCTATTCGCCTTCGATCCATTTCGCGGTGTATTGGCCGAGTTAGTGACGCAGACAGCTTCGGCATTCGAAGAGACCGTCAAGGGTCGTGCGGTGCTTGACGAGCCCGTCGAAATCACACTCCCAAAAGGGTGTGATGCGCTTGGAAATGCCCTGACGCGGCTCGACAGTGCGATCCGGTTTGCGCGATGGGAACAGAGAAACGATACGCTGACTCGCGACATCTTCGCGCGCGTTCTTGGGCGCGAGCCGAAAGAGGGGGAACCGAGCGAAAAAAACACGCTCACCGGAAAGTTGCTCGACCTTAAAGCAACAGTGAAAGCCGCGCAGCCTATCTCCGACGCACTCGTTCAGTGTGGTCGGCTTAAGGACCACCTGAAGGCACGCCGGGCCGACGAACAGCGTCTAAGCGAATACGCTATCGCGAGCGCGGCGCTCACGAACCTTGCTGGGTTGGGCCAGTTTGCTGACGAGCAGGTCGATCAGCTTCGCAAAACTCTGCGCAAGGATGCAGCAGACTGGCGTACCCGAATTTATCTCGGCGCGTTCCCTGATACTGCACACGAATTGATCGACACCGGAATGGGCCGCAAGGGCGAGTTGGATCTTGTCGTGCAGACGGGCGGCGTTTCGGCGCCTGCGCAGCATGTCACCAATGCCTCGGCACTGCGCGCTAGCTTGGTCGCGTTCTTTCTTGCCTTCTGGGAGTATGTGCTGAAAGAGCGCGGCGGGTTGACGACCTTGGTCCTGGACGATCCGCACGAACTGCTCGACGACGAAAATCGAGAACGCCTTGCAGCCGCACTTGCCCCACTCGTTACAGCAAGCGCGCAACTAATCGTGACCTCCTACGATTCGCGCTTTTGTGCGCGCATAGCACGCCTTCCGATCGCTGGAGGCATCGAGCATCTTGAAGTGCTTCCGGCCACGCTGCAACAGCCTGTGATAAGAACCACGCCACCGTTACCGGAAATACAAGAACGCAAGACTCGTTTTAGTGCAGACCGCAACGCGGAAGAGCCTGCACGCAGTTTCGCAGACGGATGCCGCGTCTTCTTCGAAGATAAGCTAGGCGACATGTTTGATGATCCAGCCCATGCGGCGTGGGCTAAGGCTAATCCCGATCCGACTCTCGCAACGTTCATTCAGCGCCTACGCTCGCTGGTGAAATCGTGCCCCAATGGAATGTTCAGCGCGCAGGTCTTCCGCCGTTTCGTCGATCATCCCGCACTGGCCGACAGCTCGTCTGTTATCGTCCTGATGAACAAGGCACATCATGGCCGGCGGCAGGAAATCAGGGCCGCGGATGTGGCGCAGTGTGCCGAAGACCTAGGCGAACTCCTTGAACTCGTGGAGCAAATGTACGAGGAGTGCTATCGATGGCGGCGCAGAGATGCACCTAAGGATCAAGTCGCGAGTGAGGCGCCATCTGCGCTCTCACCAATGCCTCATCCCGCGCTAAACGTTGTGATCTGCCCAGATCTTGCCGCGTTTACGCAACAGGCGCCGTCGGGCGAATCTCAAGAATCTCCGGAACGCCTCGATCCTCACCTTCTAGATAACACCGTCGCTTTTTTTCTCCGTCGACCCAATTTTGGATTTGCCGCGCCTGACGGCTCGCTTGCAATAGTCGATGTCGTACCTGGACCCGTACCAGATCGGGGGCTCGTCATCGCCCGGCATAGAAATGCCGTGTACGCACGCCGATTGGTGCGTGGTGTGAACGCCAGCATCATTGGCCTTACGGCAGAAGTCCCCGATCCTCGCACAAGAACCCCTAAGTCGATCTTCTTCCCCGAGACCGACGTCGCCATCCATCAAGTCGTTGGAATCATTTTTGACCACTCCCTGACGGTCGCACCGGGCCAGGATGAAGCGGTGCCGGTTGATGTGGGAGATGTGTTGAGTCGCGTTGAGGTTGCTTTCCGCGTACGCGACGACAGCGCGGTACCCCTCGCACTTGCAAAGCAGGTTGTGCTCGGCGGTGGTTGCATCGAGCTGAGCGAGCTAGGGCGGCACAAAGATTCACTTGTCGCACTGAATCTTGATGATGGATCAAGCATTTTCAAGCGTGTGGGTACAGCACTTCCCGGCGAGCTTGCTCACTTGATGCAGTTTGAAAGTATCGGCGGTCTCGGCTCTTCACAACGGAATTTGTCAATAACTTTGGGACACCCCGCAACCGAATTTAGTGTACTTTTTCCACGCTCACAGGGACCGGCTTCGGCTTATTAATCCAAACCGCGTCCGGCAATGAAGGAGGAACCGGGACTTT